>Ga0164315_10005103_pt1 | contig 10253 bp, 9 predicted proteins | sample GuaBasSedimGuay6_FD_113737 | JGI IMG/M metagenome (GOLD analysis project Ga0164315, IMG submission 113737) | Subseafloor sediment microbial communities from Guaymas Basin, Gulf of California, Mexico - Guay6, Core 4569-2, 0-3 cm | ecosystem: Environmental > Aquatic > Marine > Hydrothermal vents >...
CATTTCGTCATATCGAAATAAATGAGTCAGGTAGGGTGGGGAAACTTACCTCGTTCCCAACCTCAGGTTCAATACCATTAAGTTAAAGGCAACCATAAAGGATTTATCCCTACATAATATAATTATTTTGAGAGGTAATTCCGAATTCCGCAGTTACCCCAATTAATTTTGTAGGGGCGAACCTGCGTGTTCGCCCTCCCCTCCCCAAAATCGGTTATAACGAGAATAAATGATTTATTTTGCTGTTGCAAATTATAAATAAGTTATAAAGTCGATATGTCTTTGTTGGTGCGAATGGCACTGGCAAAACCGAATTACGGCTAAATACCCATACAGTAAGTCAATAAAATAAATAAGCTTGGGCTAAGGCGCAAAAGCATTTTGAATACTCTTGCGTCTTTAGCGTCTTTAGCGTCAAAGCGCGTTTATTTTCTTTTATTGAAATGAGTGTTATGGCGACAATCTAAATTCTAATTGCCGCCAAGCTTCATAAAGAATCACAACAACCGCATTAGCTAAATTCATACTCCGATTCCCCGGCCGCATCGGAATCCGTATCACCTGTTCATGCGGTAAATTATCAAGAACAGTCTCTGGTAAACCGCGCGTTTCAGGGCCAAATAAAAACGCATCACCTGCCTGATAACGTTGCTCAGCGTAACAGGTTTTTCCTTTAGTTGAACAAGCAAATAAACGGGCTGGTTGCACACTTTCTAAAAACGCGCTAAGAGACTCATGCTCTTGAACACGCGCCAAGTCATGATAATCTAATCCAGCACGCCTCAGTTTTTTATCCTCTAATTCAAAACCCAACGGATGAATCAAATGCAATAAGACACCCGTATTCGCACATTGGCGAATGATATTACCCGTATTGGGTGGAATTTCCGGTTCGTAAAGTACACAATGAAACATGATTTTGTTTATGAAATTGTAGTTATTTTGTAACGTGTTTTTGTTGCCCACCATTTGAATTAAATCAAAATATAGCACCACACAATTAAGCTGGATGCTGGATGATATATCAATAGCGTCTTTTGCCGACTGAAGCGTCTTTTGCGTTTATTTTTTTAATCACGCTTCGCGCTTCGAGCTAAGAATACATACTGATCAGCGTTAATCAGTTCAATCATGAGAATCAAAACCCTAACTACAAGGATTGTATATAATAAAGGATTAGAGCGTGGGCCCGGTTTAAATCCGCCTATTTAATGAGATAATCACATTGAACTTATAGGTTTTAATCCCTTCTTATATACAATCCTTGTCGTTATGGTTTTAATCTTTTTTTATATTTGAAATTAATAAGATGCTTGAACACAACAATCACGGTTTAATCAATCATCAGCGTGAAAAACTGATTAATGTCATGGTTTATTTTGCTCAAAATACACAAAAATGCGGCAAGGTTAAACTATTTAAACTAATGTATTTCCTTGATTTTGAACATTATAAACAAATTGGGCGCTGTGTAACTGGCTTGAATTACTACGCCTGGCCCATGGGCCCTGTGCCGGTAGATTTATACGCCGAATTTGACGTACCGGCACCTGATATGCTCAATTGCGTTCAATTTAAGCCCATTCCAATCAAAAATGGTTTGATGCTTTTTATCCAACCCATTGCCGAATTTGACAACCGTTATTTTAGCAAACGCGAATTGCGTCTGATGGCAGATTTAGCGACTCAATACTTTGAAACTTCCGCTGAAGAAATCATAGAAGCCAGTCATTTAGAACATCAACCTTGGCAACGTGTCTATATTCAAGAAGGTAAAAAACAACAGTTAATTCCTTATGAATATGTCTTAACTTCGGGGGAAAAAGAAGTTATCAGCGAACTGAGCCAAGCACATCAAGAAGGTGAATTTTTTATGATTCCCGGTACTTTGTTAGTTTATGATAATTTTAGGTTTTCTGACGGCACGAAGGGTAAAAAAATCTGAGTCATTCTCAATGATGGCAGTGTGGGATATTATATTGTTGTTAAAACAACCTCCAAAAATACCCATAAAAGTTCAAATGAAGGCTGTCAAACACAAGATCGATATTCTAATTTGTGTTCTATAAATTGCTTTAATTCACCAATATCCGTCTGCCTTTTTCTTTTTTAGAAGAATCAATCTCTCCTTGTAAATTCGCAATGCCAATATGTTCGCCCTGTGCATTAAAAACTTCATAATGATCTTTATGCAGATTATCTAAATACCAATAACGGCTAGTTGAAACTTCTTTATAGACGGTTTTACCTTGTTCAACTAGGTGAGTTCTGCTAAATCTTTGTCTATTTAATAAACTAAAATGACTTTTCCCCTCCTGTTTTTGATAAACATCCCACCAAAGTTGAAAGGCTTTCTCATCAGCAATCAATTCAATATGCACAAACTGAGGTAAACCTTTTATATGTTTACAGTCTTTGAAGACGGGCAAAAATTGACGATTAATACGAATGCTTTGCTGTAGATTGAGCAGCAAGTATTTTTCCGTCGTTTGACTTAAAATTCTTTCCGCCATTTCAGCTAAGGTACTATTACTCACCGCTTTGACTTCAAATTGTTCTAAAAACCACAAAACATAACTACATTCTGCTTGTTGCACCGCACTCGTGCGCCAATCAGTGGCGCTTTGTAAACTGATTTTCAGTTGCGTACTCGGTTTTTGCAAATATTCATTCTCAAAAAGAACCGCTATTTTTTGTAAAAAGGTTTTGATATTTTGGCTATCATAAAACAGTTCAATGTCATGAGAGTATTGACGTATGGTTTGACGTAATTTGATAGCCGTTTGAATAATCTCTTGAGCGATTTGTGGGTTGTCAATAACAAGAATGTCATCATCTTCTTGTGGAAATAAAACAAAGAGTTTAATCGCCATTTTAAAAGCCCATTAATGTTTCCAAATCAGTTTCAATCTGATCAAAAAACCCCAAAGGCGGATTTTTGATTCGGCCTCCTTCGAAAACCGGTACCTTGATAACCTCTGTCGTGTGTTGAGTTTCGGCGCGCTGGAAATAGTGGATGCTCACTTTGTCATGAGCTATGCCTTGCTGTGTTTCAAAGTTTTTCACTGCCACAAGTGTGCCATTAATAATATGATCGCTATGTGTTTCAAGGAAGATTTGCACACCATTTTGGGCCGCTAATGCGATCAATTGGGCCAGTTTAGATTGGCTTTTGGGATGCAAATGGGATTCTGGATTCTCTATCATAATCAGGCTATCCGACTTTGCTGATAGGATAGCTACAATAATAGGTAAGGTATAAGAAATACCAAAACCGACATTTTCCGCTTTAAATTCATTGGTATACAACCTATCGGGCCGTGTCTCTGTAAATTGATAGCGAATCTCAAAAGCGTTTAAGCCTTGATTTTCACGGACGATAACGTTTACCTGCGGTATAATCTCTTGCAACCAAATATTCGTTTGTTCGAGTAATGCTTCAGAATCGCTTAACGGGTGTTTGAGGTTGGGAAAAGCGATTTTTTCGTGCGCGTAATGCTGTAAAAAATGGCCTACCAATTCACCTAAACCTTTTTGAACAGAAATCTGACGCAAGACTTCCACCTGATAAGTATCTTTAATATAGCTCTTTTGAGGCGCTAAGCGTGCGGCACTCAGATATTGAAAATGGTTACCAAAAAGACTGAGATCATCAATAGGTTCTGGCGGGTTTAATCGGTGTAGAAATGTGGCTGTGGGTTCTTGATATTCAAATTGCCACTGATAGTTTTTTTGATCTATCGAAAAGACGAATTCAATCAAATTATTCGTGGCATATTGATACCTCGCATCGAAAGCGACACCAATATCGCATAAAAAACCGTTGAGATCGAGTCCCGATGCCAGTAAGTTATTTTTGAAGTAGGATTGTCTGAGCAATAACAAGGCTTGAAATACCGACGATTTTCCCATGCCATTACTCCCTGTCAGGATATTCAAATTAGACAAGGACAGTTTTGTATTCTCGTGAGATTTAAAATTTTTAAGACAGAGTTGTGTCATCATAATCTGTTTGATTGAATGGTTGAAGATTATTCAAGATAGCACACAGATTTGACTGATGAAACTGATTTCCACGCTAAAGTTTTTGCACGCAAAAACTTTAGCGTGGAACACTGATTAATGATCAGCGTAAATCAGTCCGATCAGGCCATAATCAGCGTTCTATCCCTCATTTAAGATAGTTTATCAGATACATAAGTTCGCCAGAGGCATCCTTAAATTCGTATTGATAACTGATTTCCACGCAAAAGTTGAGGCAAACAAAAACTTTTGCCTGAAACTGATAACTGATTAAAGTGATAATTAATAATTGATAATTGTTCATTGATATAAATCGTAAAGAGCAGAATCAATGTGACAATATTAATTATGCAATCTGCGAAACCCGCATCATTCGTGACTCAAAACCGTCAATGAGCAACAACTTCGACCTGACCTATTAAAAAAAGGTAGACCTCAATTTTATGATGTGGTATAAATGCGCGGGTCTGTAGGGGTGCAATAAAAAGTTTTGTAGTTTTGTCGGGTGGGTAGAGTTTCGCAGAGCGGAGCGAGCCGAAGGCTAGCAGAGTTAAACCCACCATTTACGACGATTTGGTGGGTTTTGCGAAGCGTAACGAAGTATCACGCAGCGAGCCGAAGGCCAGCCTCTACCCACCCTACAACTATCACTTTTAATTACACCCATGTTATTTGCCTTTGCGTCAATCACAGATTGACGGTTAAGTTCTTTAAGTTATTGATTTTTAATACTATTAAGTTTTTAAGGTCTAAAATTAAAATCAATAGTATTAGGACTTACGCATTGACAAGTTTATAAAAATATATTCTTAATAAAAATGAATTGGTTGAAAATAATATTACACAATATAAAAAGGGTTAACAATCTGATTTTAAGTTATCAGTCACAATATGAAACCCTTGGTATTTAAGCGAGAGCATAAAAGTTAAAATCTGTCAATGCGTAAGTCCTATATGATTTACAAAAAACTTGAAGATCGAGTTAAAAAAACGTAAAAAGTTATTTAATTCGTTGTTTTTTAAATGGGTGTTCTAGCACTGCATTGTCCAATATTCTTTCAATATTCAAATCAATTTGTAATTTGGGTCTAATTCCTTCAAATTAACAGAAATTGACACCTTTTTGTAATGCACATTATTTTTAATTTGTCAACCAAAAGGAGGTATAATAAATAATCAATAGCCAAGAAATCACTCATGGCTAAAAGCTAAAGTACCATCAATGGCACTTTTTAAATTCACTTCTACCGTAAGGAGATAAGATCAATGATTAGAACAATAATGCTAAGTGCATTCTTTTCTATAACTTTAGCCACTGTGGAAGTCTCTGCAATGTCGATAAGTGCAGGCGGTACTCATACTTGTAGTATAAAAAACGATGCTAGTGTGGCTTGTTGGGGAGATGATGCTGCTGGTCGAACTAGCCCCCCCAGTGGAATTTTCACACAGATTAGTGTGGGCTATTCGCATACCTGTGGTATAAAAAAAGAGGGTAGTGTGAATTGTTGGGGATATGATCTCTGGGATAGAACCAGCCCACCCAGTGGAATTTTCACACAAATTGGTGCGGGCGTAAATCATACTTGTGGTATAAAAACGGATGGAAGCGTGGCTTGTTGGGGATATGATGTCAATGGTCAAGCTAGCCCCCCCAGTGGAACTTTTACGCAGGTGAGTGCGGGCGTAAGTCATACCTGTGGTATAAAAACGGATGGTAGCGTGGCTTGTTGGGGATATGATGTCTATGGTCAAGCTAGCCCCCCCAGTGGAACTTTTACGCAGGTGAGTGCGGGCGGTGATCATACCTGTGGTATAAAAACGGATGGTAGCGTGGTTTGTTGGGGATATGATGTTGTTGGTCAAGCTAGCCCCCCCAGTGGAACTTTTACGCAGGTGAGTGCGGGCGTAAATCATACCTGTGGTATAAAAACGGATGGTAGCGTGGCTTGTTGGGGATATGATGGCTATGGTCAAGCTAGCCCCCCCAGTGGAACTTTTACGCAGGTGAGTGCGGACCGTTGGCATACCTGTGGTATAAAAACGGATGGAAGCGTGGCTTGTTGGGGATATGATGGCGATGGTCAAGCTAGCCCACCGGCTAACTTGGTAGCTTTGGTGACTGTGCCAGAAACAACTATCCCACCTGTGCCAGATTCAAATGCCACCCTCTCTGGTTTTGTACGCACTCCCGATGGGCAAGGTGTTGAAGGTGTCACTGTCTGCATATCTAATACCAATGAACAACAATGTCAATGGGTACACACCGATACTAACGGTTATTTTTCCTTAGATTCTTTGTCAAGCGGTGACTATGTTGTTTTTCCTATATCGCCTACTGGTCAATTTACTTTTACCTCCGGTTCTGGAGATATTTTAATATCTAATGGCAGACCAACGCCTGAAAGTATTGTTTTCTCTGCTGAAAAAGGTACTTCCATGAATGGTATCAGCGTTAAAGATATTCCATCGACTGCCATACCCCTTAGTTTTCCTCAAGATACTATTCAAGGACACATTGATACAGGTGGATTGATAGGTCAAAACTGCTATAAGATAGAGGTACCCGATAGTAATACCCTGACCGCACATACCATGAGTAATGGTGATACTTATGGATTTTTGGTCAATAGCAACAACGATTACATTGCCTCTGACGAAAATAGCGGTGAAGGACAAAACTTCCGTATGACCACTCAAGTCGAAGCAGATACTTACTACCTTTGTGTGCTTGTTTTTGACAGAGGATCGGTTGATTATGCTGCACAATTGCTTGATTATACTTTAGATGTTAGTTTTACGGCAGTCATCAGAGTGAAGCCCCGCATTTACGTCAATACCAACGCTAATCAATTTAGCCAAGACAATCCAAACATCTCCGTTTCTCTCAATATGGATGTTGAAGATGGGGAAACCACTGAAAAGCCTTACGACGTTTATGTGGTTATCGGTACTCCCGACGCTGGCACACCAGAAAATCCGTTACTATTTCATGGTGGCAAAAACGAGTTTGATTTAACCACTGCTATAACACCCTATCTGGAAAATGTTTTTATAACAGCATCAGATACCTGGGAGAAAGTTTTCAATTACACATTTAATGCGGCTGTTAAAGCCGGTGATTATTTTATTCATGTCGTTATTGTTGATAAAGAAAGTGGCGAAATGGTGTCAGAAGATCATGTGAATATGAATTATGATCCGGAATATGAGAGTCCTTTTGTGAAAATTGATACTCTTCCATCAACACCTGAAGACAATATTATTTACGAACCAATCACTTCAAAACCAACTATAAACTCATTTTTAGTTGGTGAAGGTAAGACTCAATTAGCGGAAAAATTAAGCGAAGATGGCTATCCAATCTTCAAAAAAGTTAAGCAAGTCAAAGGGTTATTTGACACAGTATTTACTGCGACTGGTCTTATTGACTACTATGGTGATTTAATTTCTGATTGCTCAAAGTCAGAAGCTGAAAGAGACACATTGTTTGCAGTCAAAGTCTTAGAAACCATTTTTAACCAAGCCAATTTATTTGGAGATGTTGCATTAGCAGATGCTGTTGAATACGTTGCTGGCATTTTTGCAGGAGAAAGTCGAGCAATAGCTCAAGTCACTTATTTTGATATAGTTCTTGCTTTTGAACATGATGAATATTATGGATGGTGGACTCAATCTTCTCGTCAATTAGAAGTAACAGTAGAAGCTTTGTATTATTTTGCTGGGTTTCAAGGTTTAAGAGAAGAATATTACGGCAAAAATATGTCAAACAGAATTACGAAACGTTTTTCGGTTGATTCTAAATCTCAACATCGTTTAACGGGTATGCGTCCGGGAGTCTATTTACTGACAGCCAAAGATACCGACGGAGTCATTCGCAGAAAAATGCTGACCATAGATCGTGCAACCCAACGTTCTTTCTTTGAAAACTACAAAGTGGGTTTCAACTATGGCAGACATGTCAAGGATACATCTGGTTTAGGTTGTATGAATATCCCTTAAATGGATAGTTTCGTCGGGTGGATATCGCTCGCACCCTTATCCACCCAATGTATGAGGATTCACTGGATTTAATGATTTTTAGGAGATTCTAAATAATTGGGCTTAGAGTAAAATTTATGGTAGTCAGCGTACAAAAAGCCTCACTTTGCACTGAAGCCAACGCGAAAAAGGCCGCACGGCTTAACTTGGTAGTTAGCACTTCAGTGCGTGCGCCAAACCTACTGAAAAAATCTGAAAAAATAGGAAGCTTGAGTTTTTTCTATATCGTCTCTTTTGAACAGATTAAAATAATCAAAATTAACAAACAAAACCTTGATTACCCCCAAATCCGTTAGAATGAGGAAATTTTTGAGCAAGCGTAGGATGGGTAGAGCTTCGCTACACCCATCATAATTTATGCACAATTTGAATTATGGAACCAGAAAATAAATGGGCTGAAGACTTACCCCCGAATTGCCCTCCAGAAACGGCTATTATCCCAAAAAATGAAATTTTTTACCGGCTGGTTAAACAATTTCCACCAACTGAGGAAGATTTTTATTCACATCGAAAACTTTATCCCGAAAAACGTTTTAAAACCAACAAATGTCGGGTATCTTCTCTTTCAATATTTAGTGATTTAAGTGAGTGTGCAAAATGACTTCAATTACCATTACATAAAAACAAAAAGATTGTACAATTGAAGCTACCACCTGAAAGTGGTGTCATTTTACAAACGGGGAATAATTCAAGTCATTATTCCTGGTGGAAAACAGCAGCATACAACCCGATTTCTGACTGTAAGGAAGTCTAAAAATCATGCAACGAATCATACAACATCAAGCAACCCTAATTGACTATGATAGTCCACAATTGGTTGTCGCATACGATCAATTTAATGTGCAATATCTTTGTCTATTTGTGGAATGTACTGAAACAGTTGATAAGTTCCTTTGTGTTCCGGTGACGGCTTTGAGATTAAAAGCATTTTATCAAGAATTGGTTTCTCTCAGAGAAATCTATGAAAATCCTGAGAGCGATGAATGGTTTTATGCCGATGTCGTTGGTGAAATAGAAAATATTCACCTTATTCCGATTGCGCGTGAATCATTATCTGAAGACTGGTTGCCAGAACCAGAATTTTACTTCAAAAAGAAGAATGCACAAGACAGTGTCGTTGAATCACCTCCTGTCCATCAATTTTCTAAACAACAAATCCAGGATTTATTAGATTTGTTGAAATATAAGCCTTTATTAGAATTATTAAATCAGCAACACAGAATTGCTTAACAGTGTCAACAAACACAAGCTAGGGTTTATTTTTTAACTCTCGTCAAGTCGCTAAGAATACTGATCAGCGTCAATCAGTTTAATCATGAGAATCAAAACCATAACTACAAGGATTGTTTATAATAAAGGATTAGATCGTGGGCCCTGTTTAAATCCGCCTCTATTAGATAATCATATTTAAATTATCGGTTTTAATCCCTTCTTATAAACAATCCTTGTAGTTATGGTTTTAATCCCTTCTTATAAACAATCCTTGTAGTTATAGTCGACTTTAATTATCGTTTTTAATCCCTTCTTATAAACAATCCTTGTAGTTATAGTCAACTTTAATTATCGGTTTTAATCCCTTCTTATATACAATCCTTGTCGTTATTTTTAGACATCAATCCACATCCCGTTTTATGACATCCTTTGAATGGCTAAACGAAAACCCAGCGAGTGTAGTAGTGCATCAAAGCTATATAATTCAGAATGATCTGGTTCTGAAAACATTTTATTGATATTTTCTGGCTTGAATTGGGTTGTGATAAAGGGTAGTTCACTTTGTGCTTTCGCTACATTGTTCAAAGCCATGATGAAGGCTTCTGGATCGCCATCTTCAAGTGCCGCATCAAGATATTCTGCCGCTTCTTGAGGATCACGTAGTGCTTTTATCAATTCGGGATGATAAGGCTTACTCATAATTAACTCCTGTGATTATGCCAATAGACTTTGGCTTTGCGGATATCTTCTTGTTGTGTGCTTTTGTCGCTACCACATAAGAACAATTGTTAAACCGATTTTTCCTAAATATACCATAACCCCCCATAGTACAACGGTTCAGGGGAATAAGCGGATTGGTGTATTGGCTGCTTTGAGTCAATCAACCCCTAGTACAACGGATTAGCGGTATAAGCGGATTAGTGTATTGGCTGCTTTGAGTCAATCAACCCCTAGTACAACGGATTAGCGGTATAAGCGGA
>Ga0164315_10005105_pt1 | contig 10253 bp, 10 predicted proteins | sample GuaBasSedimGuay6_FD_113737 | JGI IMG/M metagenome (GOLD analysis project Ga0164315, IMG submission 113737) | Subseafloor sediment microbial communities from Guaymas Basin, Gulf of California, Mexico - Guay6, Core 4569-2, 0-3 cm | ecosystem: Environmental > Aquatic > Marine > Hydrothermal vents...
AATGGACGGATAAGTAAGTCTATTAAGGATTTAAAAGTGCAAAAGTGATACTATCGCAAAAAAGCGATAGCATCACGAAATACTTTAAAATCAAAGGATTACAATTTTTGTCCTGTACATAGATTTTTTCTTATGCCATGCCCTTGCATAATGGGCAACAAGCCGGCAATAATCACCGCAACTGTCATCGCTTTCGGGCGGACTCGTAATACCGCGCCTTCCATGATAGCCGCTTTGACATTTTTGTATTCAAGCGGTGACTGGTTTGGTATTCTCCAAAAGCGTTATCTAAATACACGAGTTTGACTACCCAAAATTCGGCCGCAACGCCTGCAAGGGCAATAAATTATACTTGCCACCGTCACAAATTGCGCTTTTGTCATTTGACTTTATTTTAGTCCAAAAATATTATCAATTAACCAATTGGTAATTCAATAATTCTTAATTTACAATTTTCATCGCCACAAGTCGAAGCCGGGAAGGGTGCTTAATTTAAGGCCTTGTCAAAGTTCAATGTAACTTATTGATTTAACATAAGTAAATAACTTAAATTTTTCATAAATATATTAAAAAACAATCATTTACAAATTGATATCGCTATGCGGACAACATTTCAAAAATAAAGTCTTTTGTAACTTATAACGCGGTTTTTTCGTACAAGGTTCGCCTTGTACTCCTGATAAATCACGCCCGGTTTCGTACAAGGTTCGCCTTGTACTCCTGATAAATTGACGTTGTCAACGTAATTAATGTGTTAATTTCGACTTTGACGAAGCCCTGATTAATTTGACGTAGCCCTGTAAAATTGTTACCGACGCTTGACAAAATATTTTATGGGTATATTCTAATCGCTGAAAAATGAGGACATCCTCCTTTTTAGGAGAAATTTTTAATGGGGTGCATTCCCATTTTCACAGTTGTACTCAACTCAAGAGTTTTTGATAACCAAGGAGTCATAGCAAAATGAAATTTTTATTATTGAATTTGTTAGTTTTTTCCGTTATATCAATGTCTGCTTGTACGAAGGATCAAATTAACCCGTTATCGAATCCAGTCAATGATGTTCGTGACATGGTGAAGGAGCGGGTGGCGTTGGTGATTGGAAATAGTAATTATCAGGTTGATCCGTTATCGAATCCGGTCAATGATGCGCGTGATATGGAGAAAGTATTAGGCGAATTAGGATTTGATGTGACGCTGAAGGTGAATGCTGACCAAATGACGATGGAGTCGGCGATTGACGCGTTTGGTGACAAGTTGCGTAAAAGTGCGAAGGCGGTGGGTTTGTTTTACTACTCTGGGCATGGCGCGCAAGACAGAGGCACTAACTATTTGATTCCTATCAATTCGATTCACAGTAATGTAGGTTGAGTTAGCGAAGCGTAACCCAACATTTTAAAAGGTAAAAAAACATGACACTAAAATTATTTATATTAGCGGTATTATTTGTTATCAGTGGTGGTGTGGCTTTTTCAGAGTATTTCAAAAACCATAAGTTCATTTCTTTTCTGGCAACGGCCATTGCCATTATTGCGACTTTTTATTTATTTCAAGACATATATGATGATCTCAAGCAACCGAGTTCATCGACTCAAGCACCGAGAGTTTCAGAAGTCACGCCGCCTGAAGGTGAATCTTCTCCGCTAGAGGAAGTAGACAGACGGCTACCGACAAAAATGGCAACAGGAGAGTTTGCGGCTTATCTTCAGCCTAAACAAGACCTGTTTGAAACGACTGCGGCTTTCCAAGTACGGCGACGTAATTTGTTACAACAGTTTAATGATGAAGTCAAACAACGTAACTTGGATTATCAGGCTGGCGTATTGCATTTAACTCATTACGATGCCGATATGCAAAGGTTCACAGTGAATTTATATTGGCAAGCTGATTGGGTCAAATCGTTTTTTGGGGAATTACAAAATAAGGGCGTGGTTCAAATAGGCGTTAAAGAGGCCAAACAGATTTATAATGAAGGGGCAAAAAAACCCTTATTTATAACGGCGACTTTAAATGATAATCAACTTGAAATTCAGGGGAGTATGGTAGAAAAAGGTAGGGCTTATTCGATCCTATCGTATTCGATCCTATCGTATCGCTATATAGATAATGGCAATGGCACTGTCACAGATACTCGAACTGGATTGATATGGCTGAAAAATGCGAATTGTTTTGGCCTACAAGATTGGGACACTGCCATGCAAAGTGCCGCTAATCTGGCGAGTGGACAATGTGGACTTCGTGACAGTTCTAAACAAGGTATGTGGCGTTTGCCTTCTAAAGAAGAGTGGGAAGCGATGATTGATAAGAAATATGTGGATAGGGAAAATTATAGCCAGCCTAAACTCTCCAATGCTGCCGGTACAGGCCCTTGGAAGGAAGGTGATGCGTTCTCAGGCGTACATCCGAGCTTCTACTGGTCGTCTACCCCGTATGCTACCGTTACGAACTGCGCGTGGGTCGTGAACCGCGAGTTCGGCTACGTGGACTTCGGCGGCGAGACTAACGCCTGCTACGTGTGGCCAGTGCGAGACAGGCAATAGATTATTTCCTATCAATTCGCGAAATGTCGGTGCAGAGCCTTTGAAATATGAGGCGATAATATTGTAGTGGTGAATTTGTGGAAATTTCTGTAGTTACCCATAACAGCCAAACCGGCGCATTCCCACGGCACGGTTGTTAAGTATAACGAATGTTGTTCCTAAACGAATAAGGCCTCAAATCTATTAGACGTGGATGGCGAAAGTTCGAGAATAGGCTGGGTTTTAAGGGACTACCGCTTTAAAGTGATACTATCGCTGCAAGCGATAGCATCACTGGGTACATTAATTTTTTGGAAAGTTCCTAATTCGTTTATCCACGTAATTCGTTGTACTCAATCAAGATTATCGTAGATTTGGAAACCGTGGAGATACAACAATGGATACCACCACGAATGATAGATTAATTGTAAAGCAAACTATCTTCAAATATGCACAGTTTCGTCCATCACATGGTCACATTCGGCTGGATGCCGTTTTTGATGAACCCCAAGATCGTTACCTCCTCATGCAAGTGGGTTGGGACCGAAAACGGCGAATCAGTGGCGATATTATTTATATCACGTTACATGATGGCAAGGTTTATATTGAATATGATGGCATTGAACATGGCATTTATGATGATTTGGTCAGCCAAGGCATTCCAGAAGAACGCATTGTGTTAGCTTTTCAGCCGGAAACAGCGAGCGTATGAAGAACCAAGAACAACTCTATCTCGAAACATTCTTGAAGCCGATCAGGAAGTGTAAGAATTATAGGCCAAAGTTCGGTCAGGGGAACCGCGAAAAAGGGCTGTCACTGTTTGAATTCAAAACCCTATACAGTTCAGACCCTTTTTATTCATGGTTAGGTCTTGATACTGATCTTATGTATGCGGCTCACCGTGCCGCCGGCGGAATGACCTCCGTATATCGTCAAATCGGGATTGGCTGTGAACAGTTATTCCGTGCAGTGCTGGTTGATACAACCGGTTATACATCTCCCGAATTTGCGACATGGTCTTACACAGCTAAAACCCGATCAGGCAAATCAAAAACGTTATCGCTTGACGGTAGGTTAAAACTTTCAGAAATCAAGAATCAAACGGTACTGTCCAACGTTAAGAATTGGATTAAAGACTATTGTGCTGATTTAGACGAAGTGACCGAACCTGCTAACGGCATCGTGTTTGAAGTGCGTCAGGGATACAAGAGCAAGGATTCCAAACGCCAGAATGCCGATATAGACAACGCAACAGTCGCATGGGCTAACGATTACTTGCCCGTATTCGCCATATTTTCTTCACAGATTGATTCGGATATTGTTCTGCGATACCGGAACAACCGTTGTGGGATTCTCATTGGCACCAGCAATAGCAACAGTCAAGTATCCCTGTATGCTTTTTGTGAGCAAGTTTTAGGCTATGATCTTGCAAACTTCTTTGAATGTCAATCGACAGCCATAAAAACAGAAATCCATGATGTACTTGAAACATTGCTGAGTGCTGAGTCATGAAAGTCACCCAGCGTTCAGACTACACGTTCAAATACAATAAAAAGCTGGGTAGGCATGGATGGTTGCGCTTGACACCCGCTTATTCTGTCAAGCTGGTCAAAGAGATCATTGATAACATCCGTGGCAGTTCCTTTATTCTTGACCCCTTTTCAGGTACAGCGACAACCGGTTTAGTCGCAGCTGAACACGGGTTGTCTGCACATTGTTTTGATATAAACCCGTTCCTTATTTGGCTCGGAAATGCCAAATGCCGGCACTATTCAAACGATGAACTTTCGTTCCTGAAGGCCGGCATTGAACTATCTTTGGCAGAATGTAAGGAATTTGTAAAACAAGATCATTGGTTGCCCGATATACACAACATTACCAGATGGTGGTGTGAACATACCCTGAAAGTGCTTGCCGCGCTTCGTCAGGCACTGGTTAACCAGTTCGGAGAACCAAAAAAAGAGGACGTTTCTGCGTTAGCCTGGATTGCATTTTGTCGGTTGATCATTGAAACGTCTGCGGCCGCTTTCAATCATGTCTCCCTGTCATTTCATGATGAAGTGACAAAGTATGAGATTGAGCAGATTGAGTTCTGGTACCTAAAAATAGTCGATGCGATAGCCCAAAGTGCAAGTGAAGACATAGCAGGCAGTGCGACGGTGTATTTTGCTGACTGTAGGGAACCTGTTTCAATTAATGACGTGAAGTATTCGCATATCGTCACGTCTCCCCCGTACCCTAATCGTATAAGCTACATCCGTGAACTTCGCCCTTACATGTATTGGACAAAGTTTCTTGACACAGCGAGCGAAGCGGGTGAATTAGATTGGAAAGCCATTGGTGGGACATGGGGTGTTGCAACCAGTCGGCTTCAAAACTGGGAATCCAACGGGGTTGAACTATCTGACTCGTTAAAACGGGTCGTTTCGCAAATTTTGGAAACTGAAGAAAAGAATGCCTTATTGATGGCAAACTATGTGTGGAAATATTTCCATGACATGCACTTGCACCTTCAGAACTTGCGGAGCAACCTGAAAAAAGGTGCAGTGCTGTCGTACATTGTAGGTAATTCCAGTTTCTATGGGGTACAGGTTCACACGGAAAAGCTACTGGAAGACTCCTTAAAGTCCCTTGGATTCACCAATATTGGTAGCAAGGTGATCAGGAAACGCAATAGCAAGAAAGAACTATTTGAGTATTGCGTTTATGCCATATATGAGGATCGTGGCAAGTACGAGCCAAGGTTTTTTGGTGCCAAGCAGCCCAAAGGAGAACAGCTCGCTCTTCTGTAGTGGCATGGCAAGCAATGGGCTAACAATCGGAGCTAATCTTATGACACGTTGTTATATTAGACATTATATCGATTTAATCTTAAGCTTACCCTAGGTTTCACCTAGGGCTATTCAAATTCAACCCCTACGGGGTTGTCCCGGTTTTCCCAGATTTTATTAAGGGTGTTTTTAAAACACCAACCCTGAAGGGGTTGAATGTGAATTCGAGGCCTCGAATAGGCTTTCAGCCAAAAGTTTTTCTCCGAAAAACTTTTGGCTGAAAAGGTGAAACCTAGGGCTTTGATTGAGCTCACATTAAATCGGTATAATGTCTATTGTTCTATGGCTGACATTACTTTTACCGAGTATGGGTATGGCAACCGCCCTATTTAAGGTTGATGATGATTTACCAAAACCTAATAGAAAGAGCAAAGGCCTTGCAGTTAATGTGTATGTTTATAGCTATTATCCAACGGATACCAAGTCTGCTTTGCTGTATTGAAGATTTACGGAGTCCAAGATTTATCTTGGGACACCCAAACTAAAGTTTGGATTCCGCTTTTCTGAAAAGCTATACAAAAAACTGTGTAGGTATTGAGAATAAAACCTGCCGGTTCCCTATTTTTTCCTTTCTTTTCCTATAAGGAGTTATTTATGGCTTTTAGTGATTTTAAAACGATTGCTCAAGTCCAAGAAGAATACCAGATCAAGTATTCTGAAGCAGATTTCATTGAATATATTGATTTAAAACCCTCTGCTATCTTTACCCAGGAATTTGACTTTAGTGAGAAAAATATGGACATATTTACATCATAGGCTTCAAGATGTGAAAATGTGATTTATCCGATTTGTCGAGAAGTTTATAAGATGTTTGTCGATAAATATACACTTTGGAGCCACAAATCTATCACTTATGATGCTAAATTAACCGGCACACCGGATTATTTGTTTTCAACCAAGTCTGAGTTAGGCAAAACGGTTATGGGCTTACCAATAGTGGTTGTCATTGCAGCTAAACAAAATGACTTTAATGAAGGTTGGGGACAATGTCTCGCTGAATTAGTCGCTTCACAAGGACTCAATCAAATTGAACCTGAACCAAAATCAAAAGTGGTTTACGGTATCGTAACAGATGGCGAAGTTTGGCAGTTTGGAAAATTAATATCTAAGCTATTTACTAAGAATAGAACCAGAATAACCATTAGTGATTTAGATAAAATCTTTGGAGCCATCGGTTTTTTATTATCTCAAAGAGAGCGAGCGTAGGAAGAAGGGTAAAGCATTCGACATTTTACCCATGCAGCATTAACGCAAAAGATGAGGAAATTTTCAATGGCATATAGTGACTTTACCCTGAAAAAAGTCAAATCGGATTTTGGCATTAAAACGGTTGAAAACACCTCTGTTTTCTCAGCAATTGAGGCAATTGATATCAGTGAGAGTTTGATAAAAACCTTACAACGAAATGTACCGTTAGCTTTAGCCATTAATACGGAAAAAGCCCGCTCAGAATTAATCATTATCAATATCTTGCTTGAGTTAAAGGAAAAACTCTCTGACAAGATGAGTTTGTTTTCAGGTATTGATTTTAATGTGGATAAGGATAATGGGTTGAATGGGTTTTGTGATTACATCATCAGTGGCTCTTCAGAACAGTTATATTTGGAAGTACCTGTGATTACAATCGTTGAAGCCAAAAATGAAAATATTAATTCTGGTCTGGGGCAATGTATCGCAGAAATGTATGCGGCTCAACTGTTTAACAAAGCCGAAAATCAGAGCTTGTCCTGTATCTATGGTGCCATTACAACCGGTGATAAGTGGAAATTTCTGAAACTGAGGAAAAATATCGCTTATATTGATCTGCAATCTTACTATATGAGCGAGATTAAAAAAGTGGTGGGCATTTTGAAAAATATGGCCGAACAAAAGGTCTAATTCTGCGTTTTGTCCTACGCAAAAATAATTCAAGCGGTGATTGGTTTGGCACTCTCGGATAGCGTTGTCTAAATACACCAGCATGACGGCTCCAAATTCGGCTGCAACGCCAGTCAGGACAATAAATACAATAGTCTGATTTATATTGTTTTTTTTGACAGCCAAAGAACTCATATAATTGCCATTCTCGCAAAATAACTCAATTATCAATTACCCATTCAGATTAAAAAGCGTGCCTGACGCATTGACGTTTAACATGTTTCTCAAGTGCGTTTGGTAGAGAAGTTGATAACCCATTTTTAGAGACCTAATATAACAAAACGGCTGAAGTATCATAATTCGTCACTAATACACCTCAGCCAAGTCTATTTGCGTTGCGCCCAGTAAATGAAGCATAGCAAAATGTGGCGGGTGAGCTGAGTCGTTAGGCCGTGCAACGATCTAACGGCGGCTGCGGAAGTAAAAGCGCGCCTGACGCATTGGCGTTTAACATGTTAATCAAGTGCGTTTGGTAGATAAATTGATAACCCATTTTTAGAGGCTAAGATTTAGAGGCCTAAGATTTAAATTGCTTACAAACTCGCTGAAAAGTAAAAAAACAGTCGAATTTGTCAAAACGATGACTGTACAATATTTGCATCCTAGCGACAGGGCATTGTCAAAGTTCGCTATCAAGATTACACGGCCGTTATTGATATTAGAAATTGTGAATTAACCGAAGGAAAATTGCCCTCGAAACAATTGAAGTTGGTATTGGCATGGGCTGAGATTAGGAAAGAAGATTTATTAGCTGATTGGGAATTGGCTTCAAAAGGTGAAATTCCGTTCAAAATAGACCCTTTAAGGTAAAGCTATGTATTTCACTGTTATAAATGTAGAACCCTTAGAAAATTACCAACTACTTTTAACTTTTGAAGGTTTTGAGAAACGAATTTTTAATTTGTTACCCTATTTGCACATTGGTAGATTTTCTGAATTAAAAGAGGTTTCTTTATTTAACACGGTTCGAGTGAATTTTGATTCAATAGAATGGGATAATCATTTAGATATTGACCCTGAACTGTTATATAAAGAAAGTCGCCCGCTGGGCCCTGCTAACGAAAGAGAACTCAACAAAACGGCTGAGGTATCATAACTAATACACCTCAGCCAGGTCTCTTTGCGTTGCGCCCGGTAAATGAAGCATAGCAAAATGTGGCGGGTGAGCTGAGTCGATAGGTCGCGCAACGACCTAACGGCGGCTGCGGAAGTAAAAGCACGCTTGACGCATTGGCGTTTAATAGGTTTCTCAAGTGCGTTTGGTAGAGAAATTGATAATCCATTTTTAGAGACCTAATATTTTAATCGCTTACAAACTCACGGCACTGGGGTCGTTGAATGGGATTAATTTCAATCAAAAAATGACATAAAGGCAACCATAAAGGATTGCCCCTACATAAAACCGGTTTGTAGGGGCAATCCCTTGTGGTTACCCTTGAATTTGAAGCCTTCCCACTCAACGACCCCAGTGCCCAAACTCACTGAAAAGTAAAAAAACAGTTTAATTTGTAAAAGCGACGACGGTATAACAAATACCCTATCTACACTTTGACAGTGTAAGCTTTGACGGTAGCCTATTTTGTGTCTGATAAACACGCACGCCACCCGATATTTTCATCGTAGGTTGTACTTGACACGGGTTCCCGTCTTTGATTTAATATGCGTACCTTTAAAACAGGAACCTTAGTGTTGGGCGAGTTCATATTAGCCTAGCCATGTAAGGAGCAGGCAAAAGTGTCGCTTCGAGTGGGCGGTGGGCAACACAAAGCCCACCCAACTTGGCAGTCTGTGGTTATGATTATTGGTTAGCTTGTGCTTACCAAATGGCTTTGAAAGAATATGAGGAGTATTGGTGTACTGGTAACCATATATTCAAGGACATTGGGTTATCTCGTTTTTATGAAGATTCTGGGGATAATTGGAAGACAAGGCATACAGAAGCCTCATGGGATATGTCTCCTAGATATGATGATGAGGACACAACTGATCTTGCCCCCATAGACCTTAATGCCAATTTGTATTTGTATGAAGTTCACTTCAGTCAGCATTTTTCGAGAACAGGAGAATTAGAACTGGCTGATAAGTTCAAAAACAGAGCAGAATCTCGAAAACAGAAGATGAGAGAACTCTTATGGTGTGAGGAAGATGGGCTTTTTTATGACTATAATACCTCAACACAAGGACAAAAGAAGGTGAAATCAGTCGCTTCTTTTGTGCCTATGTGGGCAGGGATGGTTGACGATGAACACGCTGATAAACTTGTCAAGAATCTCAGTTTATTTGAACATCAGCATGGTTTGTCAACCTGCGATAATGATTATGGTTATAATGACCGTCAATGGAACTATCCTATCGGATGGGCTCCTCTACATTGGATGGTATACGAGGGATTAAAAAAATACGGATATGAAGAACTGGCATATCGTATTGCAGAAAAATGGCTTGATTTGAACGTCGCCGTTTTTGAAAAAACTTCTCTGATGTGGGAAAAGTATGATGTTGTCAACGGCAAAGAGTCAACAATATTTGATAGGTATCCACCACAACATGGTTTTGGATGGACAAACGGTGTGTTTTTGTATTTGGTTAATGAATTACAAGCCCGGTAGCCCGCTAGGCACTGGGGTTTCACGCAAAAGTTTTGCGCGCAAAACTTTTGCGTGAAACATTGAATGGGATTGGTTCAAATCAAGAAATGACATAAGGGCAACCATAAAGGATTGCCCCTACATAAAAGCGATTTGTAGGGGCAATCCCTTGTGGTTGCCCTTTTTTGTAAATGGTGTGTGAAATTATTTATCTATCTGAAAAACTATAGTTAGAAACTGATAGGTGATAAGAGATGTTGATGTGTTGTTGCTTAATAGGAGTATTAGCCAAAAATAAGTACTGAACCATAAATTTTCAGGTATTTTAACAGGGGGCAACCATAAAGGATTGCCCCTCCATAGCACAGCAAAGGGGCAATCCGTAGCGTAAGCCCTTC
>Ga0164315_10005106_pt1 | contig 10253 bp, 7 predicted proteins | sample GuaBasSedimGuay6_FD_113737 | JGI IMG/M metagenome (GOLD analysis project Ga0164315, IMG submission 113737) | Subseafloor sediment microbial communities from Guaymas Basin, Gulf of California, Mexico - Guay6, Core 4569-2, 0-3 cm | ecosystem: Environmental > Aquatic > Marine > Hydrothermal vents >...
AAGGCGAACCTGGTACGAAAAAGCTTTATACTTTATCAGGAGTACAAGGCGAACCTGGTACGAAAAAGCTTTATACTTTATCAGGAGTACAAGGCGAACCTGGTACGAGAAAGCCGTGTTATCAAGAGTACAAGGCGAATCTTGTACAACAAGCCGCGTGGTGATTGAAATGTGGCATTGACTAATACCTTCCCCAAGAGGTGAGAGAGAAAAGGGGAAAAGGGCAAGGAGAAAAGTATAACTCGATGAACCGGTTTTTCGTTTCACAATAATAACGACAAGAATTGTATATGAAGGGATTAAAACCGTTAATTAACGACAGAGATTGTATGCTTATGAATGGATTGGTTCGTGATAACACCCGGTTTAAATCCTTTCTTATAAACAATCCTTGTAGTTATTGTATCTTCCAATACTAATACCTTCTCCAAGAGGCGATGAAAAAGGGAAAATGGGCAAGGATAAAGGTATAACCCAATGATCTAAGAAGTGAATTTTTAGCCGTTCCTAACGACAAGGATTGTATATGAAGGGCTTAAAACCGTTAGTTAACGACAGAGATTGTATGCTTATGAAGGGATTGGATCGTGACAGCACCCGGTTTAAATCCTTTCTTATAAACAATCCTTGTAGTTATTGTTAGGGGGGGTATCATTATTTTGCGCAAAATGTTTATAACACAACAGGAGAATGTATATATATAATATTAATGAGTGAATAGGTAAATTGCAATTGACGAAATTGCGAATGTTCTATCTTCTAATACAAGAGGTGATTTTAAATATGTCTCAATTTTTCAGATTGATACTTTCAAGCCTCTGGTTTATCGTCGCAGCCACAATCAGCGGTTGCGGACAAAACCACGAGGCTCAAACCGAAGCCGGCAAAAATCAACCCAGACACCCGGGGTATCTACGAATACCGTTGAGTGGCCCCATTGGTATCCTTGATCCGGGCTTAGCTTCTGAGACTAACCAAGTTGAGTTTATTGAACAACTCTTTCTCGGATTGACGGATTTTGAGAAAAACGAGGACACGGGTGCTTATCAGGCCGTGCCAGAACTGGCGACCGATTAGCAAGCGAATGAAGACAACACGATTTACACCTTTAACCTCCGTCAAAATGTCAAATGGACGGCTGGTCAACCGGTAACTGCCCATGATATTGTTTGGGCCATTCGCCGTAATCTTGCCAAAGAAACTAACTCCCCAACGGCTTCTACGCTTTATGTGATCAAAAATGCCGAAGCGGTCCATCACAACAAGATGGAAGCATCATCATTAGGGGTTCGTGCGATTGACGACCACACGGTTGAATTCACGCTAACGCATGCCGCAGCCTATTTTCCGGCCATGGTGAGTTTACGTGCGTATCGTCCATTGCCACGTCATACCATTGACAAATATGGTCACAAGTGGACGGATCCAGAGAACATTCAAACGAATGGTTCTTACTTGTTGACTGAATGGGACAAAGGCAGCAAAATTGTGTTGACTACGAGAAAGTTAACATTCCCGAAGTGCGTTACTATATTGTCCCAGAAAATACAATCGGTTTAACCATGTACGAGAATAATGACCTCGATCTCATTGGTGGATAAATCTATCTCCGGTTACCACAGACAGAAATTCCTCGGCTCCAGGCGGATCCAAAATTGTATAAGGAAATGCACATTGGCCCTCAAGCTTGTACGGATTGGTATGGATTTAACACTCAACGTGCGCCAACAGATAACCCGTTGGTTCGCAAAGCAATTGCCGCTGCTATTGATAAGCAAATTTTAATCGATATTGTTGTCAAAAAAGCGCATGTGTCAGCCACAACCTTTACCCATCCCCTCAGTTTTGGTGCGATTAATCCCAAAACAGAACAAGTGGGTATTGAATTTGATCCAGAACAAGCTAATAAATGGTTAGAAGAAGCTGGCTATCCAAATGGTCAAGGATTTCCTGAAGTTATTTTGACACACCCTGAAGGCGAGAGTTATCAAGCAATTGCCAAAGGTATTAAAACGCTACTCAAACATTATTTGAATATCGACATTACCGTCACAGCCCTTGATTGGGATCGCTTCTGGGATGCCATACAACCACTCAATTCAACGACATCGCCCCATCTTTTTCGTGTTTCTTGGTGTTCTGATTATCCCGATGCCAATGACTGGCTACCATCCGTTTTTCATCGAGACACCGGGTTAAACTGGCTTAATGGCAATAATCTGGACTTGTTTGTTCAAGCCGTGGATGAGGCAAAACCGATTTCAGACCCCACCCAGCGCCAAGAGTTGTACCGCCGTGCGGAACAAATCCTGACGGAACAAGAGGTGGCCATTATCCCACTTTATTTTACCAATGCCCAGTTTCTCGTCAAACCTTGGGTTAAAAATTGGTACAATATGGCTTATGGTGGTCAACATATCCGTAATTGGTCATTAGTCGATTGACAAAGGTGATAATCACGATGAAAGCAAAATACATGATAGTCTTTTTAGTGGCTTTTTTTCTGGTGACAGGGTTGACTGTTATCTGGAAAAACTTTTTAGAAAGCGAAACGCTTTATCTGGCCGTGGCCGGTCCCATGGCAAAGCGTAACGGTGATGCAATGGTGCAAGGCGTTCAACTGTATCTTGACAAAGTTAACCGTGACGGCGGTATTAACGGCAAACAGATCAAATTGCTTCAGTTTTATGATAACAACCAAGCCGATCTGGCTAAAAAACGTGCGTTGGAAATTGTCAATAGCAAAGCCCTCGCCGTCATCGGTCATTATACCAGTGATGCGTCGATTGCGGCGGCCCCGATTTACCAAAAACATGGCGTGCCGGCAATCACAGGAACTGCAACGGCCAACAAACTCACCGTGGATAACGACTGGTATTTCCGAACCATTTTCACCAACCGTGGTCAGGCTGCATTGTTAGCCAATTATGCGACTAAAATTCTTGACCTTAAGGTTAAAGAGGCCTATGTTGTCTTTGACGAAGATGCCTACGGCACAACACTCGCAGAAGCTTTTACCGAAACGGCGAAAAGGATTAGGCTGAAAGTCAAACACCAGTGGAGTTTTAATGCCAAGGACAAAGCCAGCTTTAAAAACAGCCTCAGCAAGATGATTGATACCCTAGCGGAAAAAGGCGAGTATGGCGTTCTGTTTTTGGCAACCCATTCAACCGAAGCCGTGAAAATCGTGACAAGACTTCGTCGCTTGGAACGCAAAGTTCCAATCATGGGGGCTGACGCGCTGGCGAGTAGTAATTTTATGCGAACCTTCAAACATGACTACCCGCAAGAGAAAAACTACCCTGGTTACTATACCGATGGTATTTATCTCACCTCACCATTTATCATTGATATTGCGGGTAAACACGCCCAAGATTTTAAGCATGAATTCATCAACGAGAAGAAATACCCAACGGAATCCTTAATCACCGCTGCGATGTATTATGAAGCCGCGATGGTTGCAGTTCGTGCAATTAAGAACATTGCAGAACCGGGTACTACGACCACGACCGTAGCGGAAAAACGGACACAAGTGAAAAAGAATTTGTGGCAATTACGGTTTGTAGACCAAGCGGTAGAAGGGGTGACAGGGGCGATCTATTTCGATAGAAATGGTGATGCTATTAAACCAATACCAATGGGGGTTTATAAGAAGGGTAAGCCCATTGTAACCTGGATTCAATATCAACCGGTGACTCAGTTAAGCCGTGTGGATAATTTGTTGCAAGAAATATTGGATAATAAAATTATTCAAGTCAATGAGCGGTTCATGCGCAAAGCCCAGGTGGTTTATGCTGGCTTGGATTTCAATGACATTCGTGATCTCGATACGGCCAATGCCACTTATATGGCCGAGCTTCAAAAAAGACAGTCAAAAAGACGAAACAAAGGTAGCTCAGTTAAAAGCGTTTCAGTCTCATCCAATCATTGCATACCTAGACACGGTATTGCCAGCCAAGTTTAGGACCAGCAACAACGAGGACATTGATAATATCTCTTTTGGTAATATCTTTAATCCAGCAGATAATAATCTGAAACAATACAAGCTTTAAAAATGGGATTCGTCCCTTGAAGATGGTGTGACCACCCACACTTATCGAATCAAGACCACGTTTAAAAATGCGCTTTATTTTCACGATTACCCGCTGGATAAACAGATTTTGGCCCTCCAATTTCGGCATAATCATTTTACCAGAGATCAATTGATTTACGTGGTTGATGTGCTGGGTATGGGGGATACAAGCATCGAGGGGAAAACCCCCAGCTTCTTTTCTGTGAGTGGCTGGAAGATTAACAAAATATCTTCCTTTCAAAATAGCCAGAAAAATGAATCGACGCTGGGTATTCCCGAATTGTTTGACACGCAACAACGGGTAGAATACTCACAGTTTAATATCCTGATAGACATTGAACGGCATGTGTTAAATTTTATATTCAAAAATCTATTACCAATCATATTTGTCATCGCGTTGGGATATGTGGTTTATTTTACCACCTCGTTTGATATGCAAATCAGTATCAACATCAATATGATCATCGCAACCTCGCTGTTCCACTTACAACTGGCTTCATCGTTGTCTGCTATTGATTACAATGTGTTGATTGAATATGTGTTTTATACGGTTTACATGATGGCAATATTGGGCATTATCGGCTCAATCATCATGCACCGCCAAGCTATCAAAGTGGAGGAACTGAAGGAAACAATGTGTGAGATGAAGAAAGCCAAGGATGGTAAGGCTGAAGCGATAAAAAAAGCGGAAGAAAACATCAGCCAAATCAACCGCTTTATCAACCGCATCAACTGGACGGGCCGGATTGGCTATCCACTTCTTATTGCCGCTATTATGGTAGCGATAAGCTACGATAAATGGTAACCCCTGTACTTTTTAACTGTTGTGGTAGGGGCAATCCTTGTGGTTGCCCCCAACAGTTCTTATTTGGGAGTTACCTTAACAAAGCAGCGTTTTGAACGCCTGAATTTGGTGCTTGCACGAATTAGCACAGCGTCATTCATGCAACAGCTTATAACAGGGAAAAACCGTAAAGCGTTGCAAAAACCTTGAAGGTTTATAACTGTACGCCAAACTACCCCGGAAGATGCGCCCGTACTCTTTCGCGCCTATCAAGATCAAACCGGCCTACGTTTATTTGCGTCTAACCACCAATGTCCGATTAGCAAAGTCGAATTACAGCACAGTTTGCAAAAACAAAATCGCGTGTCTGCACGCACTTTGGGTTATTTTGAATATCTAGTACACGATCGCTACAGTTTCGAGACCACCTCAGCTCAAGTCGGCTAAAGCCGACTAACCCTCTTTTGTAGTGCCCTGATACGTACTTGAGCTTTTAGACAACGGCCCAACGCCGTTGGCGTTGGGGTGGTATCGAAACTTCTGCTTTACTGCACTAGTGGTACATAAACGCTACGGCCCTGATGGGTTAGTCCACCTCAGCAATTACTCACCAGTGCATTGTCGGGCCGAATATTCAATTGAGCTGTTTGACAAACAACACCATCATCTTGGCTATGGCACAGAAGCGAGCTTATTGGTACTGGATTTTGCGTTTAATACCTTGAATTTAAATAACATTTATAGCCTTGTCTATGACTATAACCTCGCTTCTGGGAAAATGTTGCAGGGTCTCGATTTTAAATCTGAAGGGGTGCTGGAAAATCATCATTATTCTGTCCAAGATAACACTTTTGTATCCTTGCACACCTTTGCGCTGTCCGTTGCTGATTTTCGTCACAGTCAAACCCTGAGCCGACTGTCCCAAAAACGCACGTTTGCATCGAGACATCACCCAATCTTCTACCCAAAAACCCGTCACCGCTATGCCTACCACACCGACACCACCCAATGCCCCCCTTTTTTTGCCGTACCCATACCCCTGAATTTCCTGATATTTTGGCGCAACTCAATTGCAGCCTAATCTTAAGTACTTACCAAGCCAATAAAGTCATTTTGCTCAGTCCGCAAACCGACGGGTTAATCCAATTGCCACGCGCCTTTAATAAACCCATGGGCATGGCGGTAGATGGGCATCGTCTCGCGGTGGCAACCCAACAGGAAGTTATCGTCCTCGCTAATGCGCCGGCCTTGGCGGCCGCTTATCCCAAACAACCCAATATTTATGATAGTTTATTTGTGCCACAGGCCACCTACTATAGTGGCGAGTTAGATATTCACGATTTAGGGTTTAGGAGTGCTTCGCTCCCTTTGCACGGTTTAGAAGTGCAAACGTTACACAAATTGGTATCGTACAAGGTTCGCCTTGTACTCCTGAATAATTTTAGCCAGGGGCAACGCCCTGGAAATGAGGAAATGAGCCCCCAAGGCGTTGCCCTGGGCTTTATTAATGCCGCCCCTTCGGGGCTTTCCTATCTATAATTCGTGCTCGTGCCGGAGTTGCCCTCATCAATCCCAAGGCTTAAAAAGGTTGAAGGTAGGCTGATAAAAAGACTCTGTGTAAGCAGTAATAATTTCCCCCGTTTTTGTGCCGCATGGAAAAAATTATCTATGTACAGGACAAAAATTATAATCGATTGATTTTACCGTATTTCGTGATGCTATCGCTTTTTTTGCGATAGTATCACTTTTCCGGTTAATTTGAGAAAAAGAAGGTGTCACCGTGAACTATAAGGATAAGGCCTCATGGCACTTATAAGATATTTTGACTTGAGCGTTCAATCACAGGCCGCCTTCGATTAAAATATGACATTTATAAATAAATGGTTATTAACTTCATCCCATTGAAACCATTTAAAAATTTTATTATCCTTTTTTATAAACAATCCTTGTCGTTATAACGGAGGCTGAAAAAACTTGATCATTGAGTTTTAGTGATACTATCGCAAAAAAAAGCGATAGCATCACGACTTGAGCACATTTCTTGTCCTGTACAACGGTCCCCCATATATCCCCCATCGCCTCAGCACCGCATAGCGCATAGTAAACAATCCATCAAACATCAATCCCTGACATTTTTTGAAACGCAGGGTCTATAACTGTAATGACTAAATGATGTACTTGGGTAACTCCCAAATAAATATATATATACCAAAGTTCGGTTTTTCCCCAAGTTGCACCTATCATCGTTATACATAAGTTAAAATGTAGGGGGCCGGTAACGGGTTTTTGTTGCCCACCATCTAAGGCGATTTCTGGGAAAAAATATACCATTTCGCACCTTTGACATATTCTTGTTTCGATCTCGCCTAAGCTAAAGGGGCCGAAGGGGCCGGCAAAAAAAACACTTACCAAAGTTTAAAATATTATTTCAATCAAATACTTAAAGAATTGTGTCTAACGATGTGGGTTGCACCTGGGGTAATGGCACGCACGATACGTTGCAGACGGGGTTGCAAACCTCGTTCAGCCAGTGTAACTACCTGGAACTGGAGAAAAACATGAAACACAAACCACAACACTTATTATCCGTATTCGCGACGACAACCTGCTTAAGTATGCCGGTTACCGCAGCGTATGCTCAGACGGCAGAAACTCAGACAACCAATCTCGCTTCGTTAGAAGCCGTGGCAAGTTGCCCCACCCTGCTTGCAGAACTCAAAGAAGCAGCCATCAAAAAAATGGCGGAACAGGTGGATGCCAGTTTCCGCAATGCCATTCGCTGGGGGTTTTGTCAAAGGTATTCTTATGGGCCTATTTATACGGAAGTTGCAGATACTGTGAGTGCCGGCCCAGTGCCTCCTGCTTCTCCTTTGCCTGCCAAAGACGGTGCGACGGAATATTCGGAGACAAACGTCCAAGTCACTGGCGTTGATGAAGCGGATTTTGTCAAAAACGATGGTTCTTACATCTACATGCTGGCAAATGGCAAGTTTCGGGTTGTTGACGCATGGCCTGCCGAAGAAGCATCCGAAATTGCCGCTTTTGACATTGAAGGCACACCCAAAAAACTGTTTGTGCATAACCAGCAGGCATTTATCTACTCGTCTCTAGATCCTATCGTGCAAAATGATTATGGCTACTATGGTCGCGATACGGAATGCACTTATGGCTATGACTGCGACTTCACTGGCGACGGGCGTGAATTGAAGATCACCGTTCTTGATATTTCAGACGTGACAGCACCGAAACTGGTGCGAGAACTGCGCTTTTCTGGGGCCTATTTAAACTCTCGGCGCATTGAAAATGCCATCCATTCGGTCGTCGTTTTCCCCGAACCCCAGATTGCCGGGGTCACGTATTGGCCTGAAAAAGGTTGGGATGATTCGTTTTGCTCAGAAAATGACAACGTTCCTACGTTGGAAAGCCTCGCCGCGGCCTTTGAAACGTTAAAGGCGGAAAATAGTGAGCGTCTTCAAGCGACGACTATTGCCGATTGGCTGCCTTCCGTGCAGGATATCAATTATAGCGGTGGCACACCACAAGAAAACCACGCGCTTCTGGAAAGCTGTGACAACTTTTACCAAACTGGACAACAGGATGGCAAAAACCTGTTATCTATTGTGTCAATGGATACCAACGGCGAAGCGCCTCTCCATGCCACCACCATTATGGGAAAACCGGGCGCAGTTTATGCATCAAACTCGGCCCTGTATGTAGCAGCACGACATTCACGGTATGGCATGTTGCCGTGGTTTTTTGATGATGAACAACAGATTGAAGAAGCCAGCACCATCCATAAGTTCAGCTTGAGTAACGAGCCACCGGCTTCTCAATATGTCGGCAGCGGCGTGGTAAAAGGCAGTGTCCTCAATCAGTTTTCTATGGACGAGTTTGAAGGCTTTTTCCGCATTGCCACGACTACCAGCCGCGCGCCTAGTTCAAACGCGCATAGCACGATTTCCATTTTGGCCGAAAAAGCGAATGAACTCGTGGTAGTGGGACAAATTGATAATATTGCGCCGACGGAAGATATACGCTCGGCGCGGTTTATGGGAGACAAAGGATATGTCGTCACCTTTAAAAAAACGGATCCCCTGTTTGTATTTGATCTCTCGGATCCGCATAAACCAACCATTGCCGGTGAATTGAAAATCCCGGGATTCTCAACCTATATGCATCGTCTGGATGACGATCATTTGCTGACCATTGGTTACGATGCTGACGATCAAGGACGTTTTGCTTGGTTTCAAGGTGTCATGCTACAAATCTTTGATGTGTCGGACATGGCAAATCCCCAGTTGACTCACAAAGAAGTCATCGGCACCCGCGGTTCCACTTCAGAAGCTGCCACAAATCATCTGGCCTTCAACTACTTTGGTTCCAAAGGACTGTTGGCGATCCCAATGACGATTTGTGAAAGTGATGACAATCAAGACGAAAAAGGGGGCCGTTATGGAGATATGATGACGTTTAGCGGCCTGTTGGTCTACAAAATCAACGCAGAAACGGGTTTTCAACTGGTGGGCGGGGTACCGCATATCGCGCCAGAAAGTCAGAACAATTACCGAGGTTTCTGTGGTAATTGGTGGACTCGATCAAATACTATTGTCAAGCGTTCCATCTTTATGGATGACTACGTGTTTTCCATCACCGAGGACACCATTAAGGCTAATCGCCTGTCTAGCATTGGCAAAGATATTGCCGTGGTTTACTTTGAAGCTGAAGAACAAGCCAAGTGCGATGCTTTCCATGTGGATTTGTGCCCCACCGAGCCTGATTGCTTGTCAACCAATGGCCAATGGGAAGCGGATAACTGTCGCTTACCTTTGTACTCGCCATTGCGTTCATCAAAGCCGGCCGTCGATGCCTGTATGGCCAATTATGATCCGAGTCAGGGCCATCTTGAAATTCCCTGTGTCAATGTGGCGGGTACTCAACACAGTGCCACTTTGTCCCTAACGGTTTCATCTCCGATGCAGTTAGCACTCACTGCCAGCAAACCGGCAGACAAGAAAATCGCGTCGCCGGACTGCGAAGTTATCTATGACTCAAACAAAGGTTTAGTACAGATGCCCTGCATAACTCAGTCAGGAGACAATACGTTATACTCGGCTGATTTCAAAGTGCTAACGGAAGTGCCATTGACTCTGGAATTGTCAGCAATTGAGTACATCGGATTGACGGACTAAACGGATTTTTTTCAGGAGTGCGCACTTTGCACGGATAACGATATTCGTGCAAAGTGCGCCTTTTTGATCAATGGCGATCAATTTAACATTGAGTACATCTTCTTTCCGGACTAAACGGATTTGTTTCATTCGTTCCAGGCGCACTTTGCACGGATAACGATCACATTGAGTACATCTTCTTTCCGGACTAAACGGATTTGTTTCATTC
>Ga0164315_10005107_pt1 | contig 10252 bp, 8 predicted proteins | sample GuaBasSedimGuay6_FD_113737 | JGI IMG/M metagenome (GOLD analysis project Ga0164315, IMG submission 113737) | Subseafloor sediment microbial communities from Guaymas Basin, Gulf of California, Mexico - Guay6, Core 4569-2, 0-3 cm | ecosystem: Environmental > Aquatic > Marine > Hydrothermal vents >...
AGGGCCGGGTCAAGATCTTCGCGCCGAACCCCACTCAGGGCGGATCGTCCATCTCCCACTGGGATGTGAGTGCCAACCCCAGCCTGCTCATGGAGCCTGCCATCACGGGGATCCTGAGCGACACGGTCGACCTGACGATCCAGCATTTCGACGACATCGGCTGGTTCTCTCCCCGGGTTTCGGCAGTGGATGAGGTGCCCGCGGCAGCGGCGCGGCTGGAGGCCAACTATCCCAACCCGTTCAACCCCACCACGAGGATCGCCTTCAACCTGACCCGGTCGGGTGCGGTGAAGCTGGAGGTCTTCGACCTGCGCGGCCGCCTGGTGCGGACCCTGGTGAACGGCAACCTGGGCGCCGACGAACACGTCGTGACCTGGCACGGCCGGGACGACAACGGCAGCCAGGTGGCGTCGGGAGTGTACCTGTACCGTCTGAGTGCTCCGGGCTTCGAGGAGAGCAGGCGAATGGTCTTGATGAAGTAGAATTCGATCGATCAGACCACATGGCCCGACCGTCACGGCGGTCGGGCCTTTCTTTTCCCCGCCGCTGGCCGACTTCACCTAAATGCACTACTATTGCACCTGCACTCCGGTTTCCATACGACAGGAATGAGTCATGGCCGAACACGACACCGACAGCATCCGCTCCGAACTCCACGCCGCCGGACTGCGCGCCACCGGCGCCAGGATCGCCGTGCTGCAGGTCCTGCGCCGGGCCGAACGACCCGTCAGCCACGGCGACGTGGTGGCTGCCCTGGGCACCGACACCTGGAACCGTGCCACCCTCTACCGCAATCTCATCGACCTGGAAAAGGCCACCCTCGTACGACGCACCCAGCTGGGCGGCACGGTGTGGCGCTTCGAGGCCGCAAGCCAGGAACACGGCGTTCTTTCCCATCCCCACTTCGTCTGCACGTCATGCCGCAAGGTCGTGTGTCTGCCAGAGCTGGAGGTAGCGCCCCGCCCAGCGGCCAACTGCCGACGCGCCATCGCACAGGGCGCCTTCGAGGTTCATCTGCTGGGTGTGTGCGATACCTGTGGAGGGGCGTCATGAAGCTGTGGCTCCGGGGTTTGCTGATGATGCTGGCGACGACGGCCTGCGCCGAGCCGGTGCCCGTGGCGGTGAGCATCGCTCCGCAGGCCTGGCTGGTAGAACGCCTGGGCGGCTCACTGGTGACGGTGGTCACGGCCATGGCTCCCGGTGAATCCCCCCACTCCTTCGACCCCACGCCCAGGCACGTGGCCCGCTTGTCCGGGGCCCTTGTCTACTTCGCGGTGGGCGTGCCCATGGAGAACCAGCTGCTGCCGCGCCTGGAATCCACCTGCCCGGAAATGAAAATTGTCGACACTACGGCGGACATCCCCCGGCTTGCCGAGGCGGATATGGATGAGCACGCCGGGCACGAACACCAGGATCCCCACGTCTGGCTCGACCCGCATCTGCTGAAGATCCAGGCCCTGGTCATGGTCGAAACTCTCTGCCGCCAGGACCCCCGCCACACCCAACGTTATCTCGCCGCCGCCGCCGAACTGACCGTGGAACTGGACACACTACACGAGCAGATGGCCACCATCCTGGCTCCGGTCCGGGGCCGGGAACTCTTCGTGTTGCACCCGGCATTCGGTTACCTGGCATCCGCCTACGGGTTGCGCCAGGTTTCCCTCGAACCGGCCCAGGGTGACCCTTCACCGCGCCAGCTCGCCGAGGTCCTGGATCATCTGGCCGCCTCCGGTGCCCGTGCCGTCTTCACACAGCCCCAGGTATCCATGTCCGCTGCTCGCGCCGTAGCCCGCGAAGCACAGGTCGAGTTGGTGGTTCTGGATCCCCTGGCGGCCGATGTGGACGCCAATCTGCTGCGCATGGCCCTGGCCATCCGGGAGGCCCTCCATGGCGAATGAAAACACACCGGTGATCGAGGTCCGTGACCTCGATTTCGCCTATGGCCACCACCCGGTACTGCGCAATGTGAACGTCACCATCGACGCCGGCAGTTTCGTCTCCATCGTGGGGCCCAACGGCGGTGGCAAATCCACGTTGCTCAAACTGGTCCTCGGTCTGCTGCGTCCCGACCGCGGCGATGTGCGGATCATGGGTCAGTCGCCCCGACAGGCCCGCAGGCAGGTGGGCTACATGCCCCAGCACGCCCACGTGGACCCACGGTTTCCCGTGACGGTCACCGATGTCGTACTCATGGGCCGCCTGGGTCCGGGCCGCAGCATAGGTCCCTACCGCAGCGAGGATCGTGACGGAGCACAGCAGGCCTTGGCCGAGACCAACGCCGCGGACCTGGCCAAGCGTCGATTCAGCGACCTGTCGGGAGGTCAGCGCCAGCGCGTGCTCATCGCCAGGGCGCTGGCCTGCGAACCGGGGCTGCTGCTGCTGGACGAACCCACGGCCAGCCTCGACCCCGGCGTGCAGGACGACCTGTTCGAACTGTTGAACCGCCTCAACGATCGCATGACCGTGGTACTGGTTTCCCACGACGTGGGCGTGGTCTCGCAATACGTGGACAAGATCCTGTGCGTCAACGGGGCGGTGGATGAGCACGATTCCAGCGCCATCAGCGGTGCCTTGGCCGACCTTTACCGCGGCAACAACGGCCTGGCCCTGGTGCGCCACGACCACAGCCACGGATTCGCCGCCGACCATGGTCCCGACCACGATCCTGAAGACAACGGGCACCATCATGGGTGATTTCCTCCAGGCCCTGGCGACCCACGCCTTCCTGCGCCAGGCCCTGGCCGCGGGCCTGCTGTCCAGCGTGGCGTGCGGCGTGGTGGGAACCTACGTGGTGACCCGGCGCATCACCATCATCGCCGGCAGCCTGGCCCACACTGTGGTGGGCGGCATGGGCGCGGCGTACTGGCTGCGCACCACCCGTGGTTGGGACTGGCTGCATCCCCTGTATGGCGCGGTGGTGGCGGCCATCCTCGGCGCGGTCCTGATCGGGGTCGTACGCAACCGGGGTCGCGGCCGCGAGGACGCGGTAATCTCGGCCCTGTGGGCGGTGGGCATGGCCGCGGGAATCATGTTCCTGTTCCAGACCCCCGGCTACAAGGCCGACCTCATGACGTACCTCTTCGGCAACATCGCCATGGTGGATCCCCTGGCCCTGCGCCTGCTGGTGGGACTGGACCTGCTGATCCTGGTGCTGGTCGTGCTGTTCTACAACCCGCTGCTGGCCATCTGTTTCGACGAGGAGTTCGCGAAGTTGCGCGGCGTGCGGGTGGGGCTGCTCTACACCCTGCTGCTGGTCCTGACCGCCCTGACCATCGTGACCCTGGTCTACGTGGTGGGCATCGTGATGGTGATCGCCCTGATCACCCTGCCCGCCTCGGTGGCCGGGCTATGGACCAACCGGCTGTGGCCCACCATGGTGCTGGCCGCGGCACTGAGCGCGACCTTCACCACCCTGGGCCTGGCCCTGAGCTACTCGGCCGATCTGCCGGCGGGGGCCACCATCGTCCTGCTGGCCGGCGCCGTATACGCCGCGGCGCATCTGTTGCCGATGGGCAACCGGGACTAGCGCGCACTCATCGTACGTCGATTTCACCCATTTCCTGGTCGATGGAAAAACGGAGCACCGGCAGGGGCACTTCACCCGGCGCCAACTCCAGATCATCCGGCAGTGTTTCTACGCCCTGGACCACGACGTTGTCGGGCACCCGCACGTCCATGCCCCCCATTCGTACCTTCAGGCGAATATCGCAGTCCTGTAGCCAGGCACCGTCGAGCCCTATATCCGCGCCACCCATGCGACAATCCACCACCAGCGAGCGGGGGCTGGCATTGCCCAGTCCCGCGGCGCCGAAGCCTCCCATGGAGCCGTGAATCACCAGGTGGTCCATGGGCTCGCGCACCGGTTCGTCGAATTCCAGGGCAAAGCCGCCCTGGGAGTAATCTATGTCGGCGTGGGTAAGCCACAGCCCACCCAGTTCCGCCTCGAACCCGCCCTGGCGCAGCCGGATCTCCAGACCCACCGGCAGATCCGCCGGAATACGCACCACGACACTGGCATCGCCACCGCCGGCCATGATCTGGCGGAAGAGGGCCTGCATGCCGGGCATGGTGCGGTGGAATCGCAGTTCATAGACCCAACTCGAGTCGGGCGCCACCTCGTAGTTTTCCACCACCTCGTGTACTTCGGCGTCGTACTTCACCCGGACGTTGAGTTGTTCGCCGGGACGAGCGGGTTTGATTATCAGTTCACCCTGGCTCACATCCAGGATCAGCCGTCCGGGATGAATGGTCGACAGCTCGGCGTCCGCAATCACCGCTTTCGGCGCCAATGCCTCCGGCGCCAGGACCGTGTCCATGGGGCGCTTGTCCTTCATGCTGATGCCGGCGAGGACCGCCATGATGACCAGGAACAACACGAAAAGGCCAAAGAGACCGAGACATCCGAACAGACAGGATTTCAGGACACCGGGGCGCTCTTTCATGGTCTCATTCCCATCTGCCGGGTGACGGCGGAATCTGAAATAAAGGGCGATTGACGGTTCAGCGTTCGATCCGGTAGATCGCGGTGTTGTGGCTTACGACATCGTAGCGCAGTAGTTGCACCAGCGTCACGCGCTTCTGCAGATCCGGCGGCAGGGGGCTCGCCAACAGGGGATCCAGGGCCGGGACCAGACTGTGCACCACCCCCACGTTGACGATCATGTACTCGGCGCCCCCATTCCGGGCCCAGGCCACCAGTTCCACTGCCCGCAGGTTTGCCGGATACTTGATGAAGGCACACCCTGCCCAGTAACTGGTGTACGGCTTGTAGGCGGCGATCACCGTATCGGGTTCCACGTGTTCCCGCAGCCAGAGCCCCCCGTCCTTCAGGCCGTGGTAAGCCTCGGTGTTTCGCATCACCCAGGGAAAATCATCGGTAACCGCGAGGGCCAATCCCCCCAGACAGATGAATCCCAGCACCGCCCCGCGCATACGGATACGGCCCGGCAACGGCCACTGCAGGATCCACCACAAACCCTCACCGGCCGCCAGGAGCAGGAACGGCAGGTAAGGCGCCCAGAACCGCACCACCATGGGATTGATGATAAAGGGTATGGGTAGCATGGGGGCCAGCATCCAGAGCCAGCGGCCCCTGCGCACAACCATGCCGAGTACCGCAGCGAGTGCCAGTGGCCACCCGATGAGACCCGGCAACCGGGGCAGGAATATGCCCAGATTTCGTACCACGAGACCCACATAATCCAGGCCCGGGTGAGCCGCGAGACTGAGTGATATCGCTACCGACTTGCCGCTCAAACTCAAGACGCCGGAGGTGACCTTGAGAAAGACCACGTACGGCACGACAGAGGCGAGGACGGTGAAGCCGAAGGCCCAGGGGGCGCGGCGCTCGCGCCAGAAGTGATACAGAGCCAGGCCGGTGGCCGCAAACAGCGCCTCGGGCCTGATCAGGTAGGCGAAACCGAATAGAAGCCCCGCCCGCCAGTCCAGGCGCCGACGTGCCAGCAGCCAGGCGCCCAACAGTGCACAGGCGTACGACATTTCCGACAACGCGGTCTTGGACAGCACCAGGGTCTCGGGAAGAAACGCCACCAGCGCGGCTGCACCCAGGGCCGGCCACGCCCCCAGGCGCGGCCTGATGAGCAGGTACGTCAACAGGGCGAACAGGGTGCCGAGCACAGCGTTGGCATAGTGGGCCGTCCGCAGCAGGATAGCCGGATCGCCCGCGTCCAGAAAAACGGCCGGCCCCGCCACCAGCAGGGGCCAACCCGGAGGAAAGCAGCTGTGGGGCAACTGCCCCTGGCTGAGCAGCCGGGCGGTCTGGTCCAGGTAGAAAACGGCATCAACGCTGAGAAAAGCATTGTTGGCGGCCAACCACAGTCGCAGCCCAAGGGCCGGCAGGAGGACCAGTAACAAGGCCGTCCAGTCCCTGCGGGCGGAAACTCCGTACCCTCTGGAAGGCGTAGTGCTGGCAAGCATCTGGTGCAATCCCGTCTTCTGGAACCGGTGGAATCCAACGGCTGATCGGCCCTGAACAGCGTCGATTGTAGTGTTCACCGGCACCGCGGTCAATCTAGCTAAACATCACATTTGATCCCATGGCCGGGATTTATAGAGATGGTATTGATCAGAGTGCGCAGAGCCTGCTAGAGTGCCCCGACGTTCGTGCCTTTTACGCAAACCATGGACAAGCACCCGAGGAGACCGGTCCGAACTCACTAGCGTGGGCACATCCGTGTTTTTCGGGGAGCCCACATCTGACAACAACCCAATAGCGCTGAGGAGAAACGAATGACGTCTCGCCGCATTCTTTTTGCCCTGCTGACCGTGCTCATACTGGCCGCCCTGGCCGCCGGAGCCGCCGAGCAGAACCGCGTTTTCTCGCCCGTCCAGGACGGATTCACCACTCAGGGTGAAGAGGTCCTCCCCTACGCTCCCGATCGCGTTCTCATCAGACTCACTCCCAATATCGCCAAGGCCGTCACCACGGCGCCCCGCTACTACGGTGCCGAGGTTCCCGGTGCGCGGTTCGGTCTGCCCAGCGTGGACGCCCTGGCCGCCCGGGCCGGCGTGCGCCGTATCGACCGACCCTTCATCTTCCCCAAGCGGGTTGAGAAAGCCGCCACCGGTCATGCCGAGTGGTACATGCTCCATGTGGAGCCGGGTGACATGGAAGCCCTCGCCGCCGAGTTGAAGCAGCTGCCCGACGTGGCCGCGGCCATGCCGGACTGGCGCGCCTTCCCCGCCGCCACTCCCAACGATCCCATGTTCGCCGACAACTGGGGCCACAACAACACGGCCCAGTTGCCTGACCTGGACTGGGGCGGCACCTACGAGCACGACCAGCCCAACACCGTGGGTACCCCCGGCTTCGACGCCAATGCCAAGCCGGCGTGGGACGCCAGCCAGGGCTACGGCTCGTCGGGCATCGTCATCGCCATCATCGACAGCGGTGTTGATGTGGGCCACCCGGACCTGAACCAGGTCACGGGCTACGACTATGGCGATAACGACAGCAATCCCGACGACAACAGCTCCAATGCCGGTCATGGCACGGCCTGTGCCGGCGTGGCGGCAGCCATCGCCAACAACGGCCTGGGCGCCGTGGGTATTGCGGGCGGTAGCTCGATCATGCCCCTGAAGGTGGCCAACAACGCTGGTTCGATGTACTTCTCGTCCATCACCAACGCCCTGTACTACGCAGCGGACAATGGCGCCGACATGATCAGCATGAGCCTGGGCGCGGCCATCAGCAGTGACTCGGCTACCGACGCGGCCATCCAGTACGCGTACAACGCCGGCTGCACGATCTTCGCCGCCACCGGTAACGAGAACGCCAGCGTCATCAGTTACCCGGCCATCAACGCCTACGTGGTGGGTGTGGGCGCGGCCTCGCCCTGTGGCGAGCGCAAGCGTTCCTCCAGCCTGTCCAGCGAGTGCAACCCCGGCGTCAGCACCGACCCCAACGGTTGGACCTGCGACGGAGAGCGCTGGTGGGGCTCCAACTACGGCGTGAACACCAAGGACGCCGGCGGTGCCGTGGATATCATTGCCCCGACCATCCTGCCGACAACCGACATCCAGGGTTCGGGCGGCTACGACCCGGGCAATTACAGTGGTTTCTTCAACGGCACCAGTTGCGCCACGCCCTATGCGGCCGGCGTGGGCGCCCTGATCAAGAGCCAGAACCCCGGCTGGACCACCGCCCAGATCCGTGACCGGATCATGGACACGGCCCAGGACGTTACCAGTGTCGAATCTGGCGGCGGCTGGGATCGCTACAGCGGCTACGGCATGATCGATGCCGAGGCAGCCGTGGGCGGTGGCGGCCCGGTGGAGAACCCGCCGGTGGCAGCGTTCACCGGTTCGCCCACCAGCGGCGTCATGCCCCTGGCCGTGAACTTCACCGACCAGTCCACCGAATCACCCACGGGCTGGAGCTGGACCTTCGGCGACGGCGGCACCTCCAGTGCCCAGAACCCGAGCCACAGCTACACCAGCGCGGGCGACTACACCGTGATCCTGACGGCATCCAACGCCTTCGGTTCCGACGGTGAGACCAAGACCAACTACATCACCGTTACCGACCCGGGTGACACCTACGCTTCGCTGCCCTACAGCACGGGCTTCGAGAGCGGCTCGCTGGACCAGTACTGGTCGACGACCCTCGGCACCGAGGGCCGCATCCAGGTCACCACGGCCAACACCGCCCACTCGGGCAGCTATCAGCTGGCCATGGACGACCACACTAACGGCGGCAGCTACAGCCTCAACGAGGCCTGGCTGCAGCTGAACCTGGCCGGCGAGTCCCAGGTGGACCTGGACTTCTGGTGGACCGACTACAGCGATGAGACACACTCCCAGGACGGCGTGTACTTCTCGGACAACGGCGGCGCGAGCTTCGTGAAGGTCCAGGACCTCAACGGCGCGAGCTACACCAACCAGACCTGGTACGAGTTCAACCTGGACCTGGACGCCCTGGCGGCCAGCAACGGGCTGAGCCTGACCGGCAACTTCGTGGTCAAGTTCCAGCAGTACGACAACTACGGCATCACCACCGATGGCATGGGCTTCGACGACATCAGCGTCGCGGGTGGCGCGGCCGGTTCGGCGCCGGTGGCGGCCTTCAGTGGTACGCCCACCAGCGGCACGGCGCCCCTGGCGGTCAGTTTCACCGACGCCTCAAGCAACGCGCCCACGGGCTGGAGCTGGACCTTCGGCGACGGCGGCACCTCCAGTGCCCAGAACCCGAGCCACAGCTACACCAGCGCGGGTACCTACACCGTGAGCCTGACGGCATCCAACGCCTACGGCTCCGACGGTGAGACCAAGACCAACTACATCACGGTCACCGATCCCGGTGGCGGAGGCGACTGGGTGACCATCACCTACGACGACTTCGAAAGTGGCTGGGGCAGCTACACCGACGGTGGCGGGGACTGTTCCCGCTACACCGGCGGCACCTATGCCCACCAGGGCAGTGCTGCGGCCGACATCCAGGACAACAGCGGCACGAGTTCGTCCTTCTACCACACCGCGGGCCAGAATGTGAGCGCGTACGTGGACCTGGAGGTCGATTTCTGGTTCCGTGCCGAAAGCATGGACAACACCAGGGAGGATTTCTGGCTCCAGTACTACGATGGTTCCTCCTGGCAGACCATCGAGACCTGGGCCCGGTCCACCGATTTCGACAACAGGGTGTTCTACCACAAGACCGTGACGATCCCGAACACGTACAACTATCCCACCAATGCCAAGCTGCGCTTCATGTGCGACGCCAGCGGCAACCGGGATGACGTGTACATCGACGAGATCGAGTTCCGCGGCCTGACCGCGGGCGGCTCGGGCGGCGACCTGGCTCTGGGCGAGAAATTCGTCCCGGCCCTGTTCGCGGTGGACCAGAACTACCCGAACCCGTTCAACCCCATCACGACCATCAAGTTCGACCTGCCCAAGGCCGCCCACGTGAGGATCGACATCTTCAACGTACGCGGCTCCAAGGTGGCGACGCTGGTGAACCGGCAGTACGAGGCCGGCTCGCAGACCATCGCCTGGAACGCGAAGGGCGTGGCCTCCGGCGTGTACTTCTACAGGGTGCAGGCCGGTAACGATGCCTCGATGCATAAGATGACGTTGCTTAAATAGCGTCTTCCGCGACTCGTCGCGGTAATTGCAGGACCCCGGCCGGATTCGTTCCGGCCGGGGTTTTTCGTGGCCAGCCGGCCCCATTGATAAGCCAAATGCATTGATGCCAGGCGCGGACGACATATATAGTCCGGCTCATTACTGAAGCTTGTATTTGGAATGGGGGGAAATCATATGCAGCCGCAGCAATGGGTACATCTGACTGGTAGCCTGGCAATCCTCTTGATGCTCCTGGCGACGATACCATCTACCGCGGACACAACTGAATTGTGGGGGCCGGACCTCATGGCCGCCGAAACCGCTCTGCAGGCCAGGCTCGCCGCAGACAGGAACGATGCCGGGGCTCTGCGCGGACTCATCCTCACCCACCTGGCCCTGGGACGGGACAAGGATCTGCCTGACGAAATCAAACAGTATGCCAAGGACGCCCCCCACGGTGTCGAAGACCGTTTTCTGCTCCAGATCATCGCCCGCCTCACCGCTACCGAAAGCATGGACTTCCAGAAAACCCTCTACGAATTTGCGCCTAGCCCAGACTGGCCACGAGTTTCCTGAAACGTGGATGATCGCGCAGGGGATCAAGATCCGTATCGTTCTCCATCCACTCCCGGTATGCGGCCCCCACCTTGACCGTATTCTCCAGACAGGC
>Ga0164315_10005109_pt1 | contig 10250 bp, 6 predicted proteins | sample GuaBasSedimGuay6_FD_113737 | JGI IMG/M metagenome (GOLD analysis project Ga0164315, IMG submission 113737) | Subseafloor sediment microbial communities from Guaymas Basin, Gulf of California, Mexico - Guay6, Core 4569-2, 0-3 cm | ecosystem: Environmental > Aquatic > Marine > Hydrothermal vents >...
ATGACCACCCCCGAACTCACCGTAAAGCAGTTATTTGATCGAGAAAGTTGCACCTATACCTATCTGCTGATCGACAGCGATACCGGCGAGGGCGCGATTATCGATGGCGTCCTCGAAACCTTCGATCGCGATATGCAGATTATTAACGAACTGGGTATCGAATTACTGTATGCGATTGAAACGCATGCGCACGCCGACCACATCACCTCGGCTGGAAAATTACGCGAAATGACCGGCGTCAAACTCGTTTACGGCGAAAGCTCGGGCATCGAAGCCATCGATATACCGCTAAAGGACGGCGAGAGCATTGCGCTCGGGCACTACCGCATCACCGCGATTTCGACACCCGGGCATACCAATGGCTGCACCAGCTATTTTTGTGACGGTATGTTGTTCAGCGGCGATACCCTGTTGATCAGGGGTTGCGGGCGTACCGATTTCCAGTTCGGCGATCCGGGTCAGTTGTACGACAGCATTACGCAAAAACTGTTCGTTCTCAGTGACGACACCATCGTCTATCCGGCGCACGACTACAATGGCCGGACCGCGTCCTCGATCGGTGAAGAAAAGACCTGGAACCCGCGCCTGGGGGGCAAGCGCAGCCGTGAGTCGTTCATCGAGTTGATGAATAATCTCAACCTGGACATGCCCAAGCGTATCAACGAGGCCGTCCCCGCCAACCTCAATGTCGGTATCAATTTCGACGCCAACCGATACCTGCTGCGCGATTTCGACATGAACGACCTCCACCAGGTCTGGCAAGATCTTCCCGAAAACACGTTGGTCATGGACAACAGAACCGTCGAGGAATTCGCGCGCGGACATGTTCCGGGCAGCCGCAATATACCGATGGGCACCGAGAACCAGCATGTGCAGGATTTGAAACAGTACGACCAGATTTACCTGTATTGCCGCTCGGGGCGGCGCGCGCAAACCACCACCACCAATCTCAATTTTCAGGGATTGAACCGCGTCACCTGCATCAGTCACAGCGGCATGCCGGACTGGGAAAAATCCGGCTACCCCGTCGAAACCTAAGTTATATCTTAAAGCCATCCCCGATCGCGAGTTGCCCACTTTTTGGTGGTCTAACAAATACAGCGTTGAAAGTAGTATCTTCGACGGCGTGGCCGTCGGGAATTCTTTTGCGGGGACGCCGCAAGTACATCCATGTAGGCTTAGTCGCGACGTCCCTGTCGCTCATACCCCGCAAAAGATTTCCCGACACCCACGCCTTTACGGTGTTCAAGTTTTTGATATCGAAGCTTCGATTTGTCCACGTTGTGATCAATTCAGAGGCAAGCGGTTGTTCCCCTCGCGACTTTCGGGAAGCCGAAGGCCAACCGGTCCGTCGCGAGGGGAACAACCGCTTGCCTCGGGTCGAAGGCATTTTCCCGAAAAGCTGTGATGTTTAGGCCCCATAAAGTGGGCCACTCGCGGTCGGGGATGACGTTGCAGGGGCGGGGACTGGATTATCCGGACTTGGAAATCACCGTGTAGGCGTGTACGTAGTCCATGCCATGACCGGTGGGATCGTCGTGCACCATGTCGCGATACGTGCCGTAGTAGTCTTCGATAAGCTGGCGGCGTTCTTCGTGCGGGCGCGCGTCCGACAGGGCGTTGAAAAATATACTTTCATTCCAGCTGCGGATTGTCGGGATGTATTCTTCAGCGAATCGCGCCGCGTCGCCATGTTCATTAAAGGATTCGGCGTAAGGGCATTTGACGATACGCGTATCGATATCATCGAGACGCAATCCCGCCTGGTACACCGGGTCATCGGCATCCACCAGCGGGGCGCTGAATTCTTCCACCGTGTTGTAGTACTGTGGCAAGGTCATGTTTTCGTACTCTTCGCGGCTGATACGATCCTGTTGCAGGAAGTCGAGCCAGATCTGGTTGAAAGTGTCAAACATGTTGACGCCGCCGGTGTTGCCGAGATAACGCCCCTGTTCGTCGCGCGCAAAGTTTATCAGCACCAGCTTGCCGCCCGGCTTTAGCTCGCGCGCCCGGTGTAACAGTATCTGCCGCCAGTCGCGATGCGCCTGGGCGCGAAATGCCTCGAGCTCCTCACCCTGCGCTCCGACCGCCTGAACGTGGTTCGACAGGTTGCACACCTTGGCGCTCAACCAGTGCATCGCGGTCGCCGAGAAGCCGATATCCAGTGTGTTGGTGGGAACGATTTGACGATAGAAACTGGTGCCGGAAACCAGTGGGAAAATGTCCGCGTGTCGCTCGAGGTAAGATTCATAGGAACCGAGCCCGTAAACATTGGCAATCAAGGCGTTGAAATCGTTACGCGGCTGGTCCGAGTAAACCACCGTGACGGGTGCCCCCGGAGCGCGCGCGGCGACGGCATCGACCACCTTCGTAATCATCGATAAAGAGGTGCCGGCATCGGCAGTGCCCATGTCCGAAATCGTGAAGCCCGACTGGATCGAATCCAGCGGCAACTTGTCGATGGCGTCAATCACTATCGGCGTGGCCGCGTCGATGACGTGCTTGGCGCCAATAGTGGCGAGCGAATAAAGTCCGCCGGCGCTCATGGTAATACCTTCTGAATGTCCGCTGCCGGTCATTGGTTCCTCCGCGAATTGTTCTTTAGTTAGTTAATCCCGTCGATTCGTTGCCATCGCCAGTACCAGTTCGGCCATGTTGCGTGCACCGTTACCACTGCCGAGGTTTTTACGCACGCGATCTAAGCCTAAGTCGATGCGTGCACGATATTCACGATTTTCGAGTAAATCAAATAATTCCTGGCTGACCTTTTGCGGGCTGGCGTCTGCCTGCAGGAATTCCTTCACCACGGCCTCACGCGCGACGATATTGACCAGCCCGATATGCGGTATGGTGACCAGGCGACTCATGATCTGGTAGGAGATTGGTGAAACCTTGTAAAGAATGCACATCGGCACCTTGAGCAGGGCGATTTCGAGCGTAACCGTGCCCGAACAGGTCGCGATCGCATCACAACAGGAAATCACGTCATAAATTTCGTCGCGGGTCACGCAAATATCGACTCCGCTCTCCTGCACCTGGCGCGATATGTCGTCGAAATTCAGGGTTGCTGCGACCGGCAGCACGAATTTCAATTCGTTATCCTGCTCGTGCATGCGCTTTGCGACTGCGAACATCACCGGCAGCAGGCGCGTCACTTCGCTGCGACGACTACCGGGGAAAAGGCCCACGACCCTGGCCTGCGCCGGAATATCGAGCCGGGCGCGGATGGTATCGGCGTTGCTACTGGTTTTTACCTTGTCGACCAGCGGATGCCCGACAAAACTGACCGGGATGCCGGCGGCTTCGTAGTATTGCTTTTCAAAGTGGAAGATGACAGCCATATGATCGATCAGCCGGCCAATCTTGTGGATGCGCTTCGGTCGCCAGGCCCAGACCTGTGGGCTGATGTAAAACAGGACCGGGATCCCCAACTCACGCGCATGGCGCGCCATCTTGAGGTTGAACTCGGGATAGTCGACCAGCACCAGCAGGTCGGGGCGGGTGTCTTCGAGGCGTTGTTTTACGATAGCCATGGCACGCTTGATATCGCTCCAGTGGCGTAACACTTCGACCAGGCCGACTACAGCAATAATCGATGAGTCAAAAAATACATCGACCCCGGCCCTGACCATTTCGGAACTGCCCATGCCGCTGAGTTCAATATCGGGTTGTAACTGGCGTAGCTGCTCGACAAACTCGGCCGCGTGAGCGTCACCGGAAGCTTCGCCGGCCAGAATCATGACGTGGGGTGGCTTCATCCGGCGCCCAGGATTGCCTCGCACACGGTTTCAACTTGCTGTGCGCTCATTTCCGGGAAAATCGGAAACGACAGGCATCGTTGCGCACAGGCCTCGGTAACCGGTAGCTCCGGCTGCTCGGTATCGGCAAAGGCCTTTTGCTGATGCAGCGGGATAGGGTAGTAGACGGCACAGGCGATATCGCGTGCGAGCACCGCTTCGCGGACCGCGTCGCGCCCGTCGCCGAGCAGGGTGTACTGGTGAAATACATGATCGCGATCGGCGCCGATGACGGGCGTCGTAAAACGGCTGTCGGCGAGCAAGTGGTTATACTGCTCGGCAACCCGCAGGCGTTGTCGATTGTAATCGTCGATATGCTTGAGCTTGATGCGCAGGATGACCGCCTGCAGTTCGTCCAGGCGACTGTTATAACCGATGACATCGTGATGATATTGCTGACTGCTGCCGTGGTTGCGCAACATCTTTATCTGCGCCGCGATGTCGTCATCGTCGGTCGAGATCATGCCGCCGTCTCCATAGCAGCCGAGATTCTTGCTGGGGAAAAAACTGAAGGCGCCGACACTGCCGAAACCGCCGGTCATCCTGCCGCGATAGCGGCTGCCGAAGGACTGCGCGCAATCCTCGATCACCAGTAGTTCGAATTCATCGGCCAGGGCCATGATCTCTTTCATGTCCGCGGGTTGCCCGAACAGGTGGACCGGTAAAATCGCCCGGGTTCGGGGTGTAATTGCCGCGCGAATTTTTTCCGGGTCGATATTGAAGCTGTGTGCTTCGATGTCGACGAACACGGGAATGGCGCCGAGGTAACGAATGGCTTCCGCGGTCGCGATGAAGGTAAATGCGCTGGTGATGATTTCATCACCCGCCTGGATGCCCGCGGCCAGCAGGGCAAGGTGCAGCGCATCGGTGCCCGAGGCGCAACTGATGGCATGCTTGACGCCGAGGTATTGCGCCGCTTCCTCGTCGAAAGCCTGCACGTTGGGGCCGAGTATGTAGCGTGTCTCACCGAGCGCCTGCAAGACCGCGCTGTCGATTTCATGTTTGAGGGTTTCGTACTGACCTTTCAGGTCGACCATAGGTATATTCATTTTGAATCCTTGATTTGCCGGGTGATGGCGATTGCGGTCTCGAGAGCGCGCCTGCCGTCTTCGCCGCTGACCAGTGGTCGACGGTTAGCGTTGATAGCGTCAACAAAGTCGAGCACTTCGAGGTTGAGGGCATCATTATCCTCGAAGCGTAGTTCCTCGTGGTTGATGTCTTTGTAGCCTTCCGGATTATTGGTCTTGCCTTTACGGTTCAGCGCGACGATCTTCTCCTGAAAGTCGGCGGACAGGTAGGCGTTCTTCTGGAAAATACGCAACTTGCGTTCGCGTTTGCGGCTGATTCGGCTAGCGGTGACGTTGGCAACGCAGCCGTTTTCGAATTCGAGGCGCGCGTTGGCGATATCGATCGTGTCTGACAACACCGAAATACCGCTCGCGGAAATATGTTTCACCGGGCTGTCGATCAAATCGAGTATGATGTCGATATCATGGATCATCAAGTCGAGGATAACGCTCACATCGGTGGCGCGCAGGCTAAATGGCGCCAGTCGTGTCGACTCCAGAAACAACGGCCTGTGCAAATGCTCCTCGATACCGATCATGACGCTGTTGAAGCGCTCGATATGCCCGACCTGGAGCACTAACTCCTTGTCGCGGGCGATTTCGATCAGGCTGGTGGCTTCGGCCACCGTTTCCGTCACCGGTTTTTCGATGAGACAGTGAATTCCCGCTTCCAGAAATTCACGCGCGATTTTATAATGCAGGCTGGTCGGGACCACGAGACTGATTGCATCCACCAGGGGGATGATATCGCGGTAATCGGAATAGGCATCGGCGCCATGCTTTTGTGCGATTTCGCGAGCATTTTCAATATCCGTATCGACCACGGCGAGCAGTTGGCAAGCCTCGCAGGCGGCATACTTATCAGCGTGCCACTTGCCGAGATGACCAACACCAACAACAGCAACTTTGAGTATTTTAGACATAGTGGTAGAGGTAATTCCAAACGGCGCATTATATATGGATGAAAACCCAATTGCGAAGCTTGTTGCCGGCGTCGATGAAGCAGGGCGGGGCCCGCTGGCGGGTTCGGTCGTTGCCGCCGCGGTGATACTGGATGCGTCCAGGCCGATCGATGGGTTAACCGATTCCAAGAAACTGTCGGCCGCAAGGCGAGCGACCCTCGAAGCCGAAATCAAACTCAAGGCCAGGGCCTGGGCAGTCGCCGAATCCAGCCACGGCGAAGTCGATGAGATCAATGTCCTGCAGGCCAGCCTGCTGGCGATGAAACGCGCCCTGCTGGCACTGGATGTCAAACCCGAACAGGTGCTCGTCGATGGCAATCGACTGCCGCGCCTCGCCGGATACCACATGCTCGCCATCGTCCGCGGCGATCTCTCCGAGCCCTGCATATCGGCCGCTTCGATACTCGCCAAGGAATACCGCGACCGCCAGATGCTGGAACTCGATCGCCTCTACCCGCAGTACGGCTTTGCACAACACAAGGGCTACCCGACCGCGCTGCATCGCGAACTGCTGAAAAAGCACGGCGTCTCCCCGGTCCATCGCAAGAGCTTTCGGCCCGTCAGGGAACTGCTGCCGTGAGCAACCGATTCGTACACCTGCACCTGCACAGCGAGTACTCGCTACAGGACAGCACGCTACGCCTGAAGCCGATGGTGCAACAGGTACGCGAACGCGGCATGGGCGCGGTTGCGCTGACCGACCTCAATAACATGTTTGCCGTGGTCAAACATTACCGCGCCGCAACCTCGATGGGCGTGAAGCCGATCTTCGGCGCCGATGTCTGGGTCTATCATCCCGAGCGTCCTGACGGGCTTAGCCGCCTGGTCCTGCTGTGTCAGAACGATCAGGGTTACCTGAACCTGAAGAAGCTCATCTCACGCGCTTATCAGGAAGGGCAGACGGCGGATCGCGCGACCGTGCAGATCGACTGGTTGCGCGACGCCAGCGAAGGGCTGATTGCGTTGTCGGCCTGCCTGGATGGCGACATTGGCCTCGCGCTCAGGTCGCAAAATACGGAACTGGCCGAATCCTGTCTGCGCGAGTGGCTGGCGATATTCGACAATCGCTTCTTTCTCGAATTACAACGCACCGGGCGGGCCCGCGAAGAAGCCTACATCGCGCAGGCAGTGGCCTGGTCGGAAGCACTGCAGGTTCCGGTCGTCGCCACCAACGACGTACGCTTTATCAATGCCGATGATTTCGAGGCCCACGAAGTCAGGGTCTGTATCTGCACCGGTTTCACGCTCGAAGACGAGCGTCGGCCGAAGCTTTACTCGCCGCAACAATACCTGCGTTCGGCCGATGAAATGATTGAATTATTTGCCGATATTCCGGAAGCGACAGCCAATTCGGTCGCCATCGCCAATGCCTGCAACCTGCGTCTCAAGCTGGGTGAGGCCTGCCTGCCCGAGTACCCGATACCGGATGGATACAGCACCGACAGTTTCCTGCGCCACGTCGCCGCCGAGGGCCTCGAGCGGCGCGTCGAGTTTTTGCAGCAACAACTACCCGCCGGTACAACGCTGGACCGCGCGCCATACGACGAGCGTCTCACGATCGAACTCGACGTCATTATCGAAATGGGATTTCCGGGCTACTTTCTGATCGTCATGGACTTCATCGCCTGGGCCAAGCAGCAGTCGATTCCGGTAGGGCCGGGGCGCGGCTCCGGCGCCGGCTCGCTGGTCGCCTATGCGCTCGACATCACCGATCTCGACCCGCTCGCCTACGAATTGCTGTTTGAGCGTTTCCTCAACCCCGAACGCGTCTCCATGCCGGACTTCGATATCGACTTTTGCATGGATCGGCGCGACGAGGTCATCGAGTATGTCGCCAACCATTACGGGCGCAACCAGGTTTCACAGATCATTACCTATGGCAGCATGGCCGCCAAGGCGGTGATCCGGGATGTCGGCAGGGTCATGTCGCATCCTTATGGTTTCGTCGACCGTATCGCCAAGCTGGTTCCCTTCGAGGTCGGTATCACGCTCGACAAGGCATTGGAACAGGAAGAAGCGCTGCTCGAACTCTACCAGCAGGAAGAAGATGTCACCATGCTGATCGATATGGCGCGTTCGCTGGAAGGCCTGACGCGCAACGTCGGCAAGCACGCCGGCGGTGTCGTCATCTCACCCAGCGACCTGACCGATTTTACACCGCTGTACTGTGAACAGGGCGGCGGCGGGCTGGTTTCACAGTACGACAAGGATGACGTCGAAGCCGTGGGACTGGTCAAGTTCGACTTTCTCGGCCTGCGCACGCTGACCATCATCGACTGGGCGGTACGTGCGATCAATGCTCGCCATAGCGACGACAAGCTCGAAATCGAGCGTATTCCGCTGAACGATGTCGACAGTTTCAAATTGCTACAGGCCTACCAGACGACCGCGGTGTTTCAACTCGAGTCGCGCGGCATGAAGGATTTGATTCGGCGCCTGCAGCCCGACAGTTTCGAAGACATCATCGCGCTGGTTGCACTGTTTCGGCCGGGTCCGCTGCAGTCCGGTATGGTCGACGACTTCATCGATCGCAAGCATGGCCGCTCGCGCGTCGAGTATCCGCACCCGGCGCTGGAAACCATCCTCAAGCCGACCTATGGCGTCATCCTGTACCAGGAACAGGTCATGCAGATTGCCCAGGTGCTGGCCGGCTACAGCCTTGGCGAGGCAGACCTGTTACGGCGCGCAATGGGCAAGAAGAAACCGGAGGAGATGGAGAAGCAACGCGTCATTTTCACCGAAGGCTCCGTCGCCAACCAGGTCGAACCCGCAACCGCAACCTATATCTTCGATCTCATGGAGAAATTTGCCGGCTACGGTTTCAATAAGTCGCATTCGGCCGCTTACGCGCTGGTTTCCTATCAGACCGCCTGGCTCAAGGCGCATTACCCGGCCGAATTCATGGCCGCGGTGCTATCCGCGGACATGGACAATACCGACAAGATCGTCACCCTCATCGACGAGTGCCGCAGCATGAAGCTCGACGTTCGCCCGCCGGACATCAATCGCTCGAATTACCAGTTCACTGCCGGTGAAGACGGGGAGATCTTTTATGGACTGGGCGCGATCAAGGGCGTCGGCAGGGGCGTCATCGAGAGCCTCATCGAAACCCGTGCGCAGCAGGCCTACCGCTCACTCGATGACTTCTGCAAGCGAATCGATTCGGTCAAGTCGAGCCGCAAACTGATCGAAGCGCTCATCAAGGGTGGTGCGATGGACTGTTTCAGCGACAACCGTGCAGCGTTGATGTCGCATCTACCTTATGCGGTGCAGGCGGCCGAGCAACGGCAAAACAATATCAATGCCGGTATCAGCGACATGTTCGACAGCATCGCCCCGGTTAGCGAGGCCGAGCCTGAATTGCCGCAATGCCTTTGCTGGGATGAAAAACAGCGGCTCACGCTGGAAAAGGAAGCGCTCGGCCTGTTCCTGACGGGACATCCGCTGGCCATGGTCGAGGCTGAAATTCGTCAGTTTGCCCCGACCCGGCTTGGGCAGTGGCTGGAGAAGCTCGATACCGGTGGTAGCGGTGGCAACGGCGAACGTTTTCGGCAGAAGGAACAGGACACCCGGGTCTGTGGCCTGGTGGTCGATATTCGCATGCGCAACAGTTTCCGGGGGCGCGAGGCTTTCGTTACCCTCGACGATCGCAGCGGCCGCGTCGACGTGCGCGTGTCGCCGGATATGCTGGCGCGGATTGAGAACATTGTGCAAAAGGACCTGGTCTGGGTCGTCGATGGCGGTATCGCCTACGATGACTTCAACAATGGCATCAAGCTGCGTGCCAGCAAGGTGCAATTGCTCGACGACTACCGCGTCGACAATGCCCGTGCCCTGCACATACGCCTGCACAGGCCAGCCGAGCGGCAGCTCGAGGATGTCATCGAGGTGCTCGATGGCTATCGCGGCAGCGACGCGATGCCGGTCGTGTTTCACCTGCGACGCGATGACTACGACTACCAGTTGCGCACCAATGGCGGCTGGTCGCTAAAACCGGATGAACAGTGCCTGTTGTCGTTGCAACGCTGCCTGAACCAGTCTGAATTCTACTTCGAGTACCAGTAAGCGCCGTCAGGCCGGGGTGAACATTTCACCGTTGTCGTCGCAATCGTCGCTCATCAGGTAGAGGAACGCGTCGACATGCTCCTGCGGGGTCGGCAGGCGATCATTTTCATCCGCCGCGGGATAGGCGCGGATCTGCAGGGGTGTGCGCGTCTTGCCGGGATTGTAGCAATTGATTCGCAGCTGGCTGCCGGCGTACTCGCGCGCGAGCAGGCCCGCCATCGCCGCGAGTCCCTGCTTGCTGACCTGGTAGGCATCCCAGTAGGCGCCCGTCTTGTCGTCGGTCATGAATAAAATCGACGCCTTGTCCGACTTGGCGAGCAGGGGCAGGCAGGCTCGCGTCAGCAAATAGGGCGCGTGCA
>Ga0164315_10005111_pt1 | contig 10249 bp, 9 predicted proteins | sample GuaBasSedimGuay6_FD_113737 | JGI IMG/M metagenome (GOLD analysis project Ga0164315, IMG submission 113737) | Subseafloor sediment microbial communities from Guaymas Basin, Gulf of California, Mexico - Guay6, Core 4569-2, 0-3 cm | ecosystem: Environmental > Aquatic > Marine > Hydrothermal vents >...
CCGAGGCCGAGGAGCGCCTGCGAGGCGCCGGTTTCGAAGGAGGTCCCGACCCCAGTGGAGTTGTCAGGGTCACACGCTTTCTCGATCCTACACTGTCGGCCGAAGCATTCGCGCCGGGCCGTGTCTACACAACCATGGCCGACGCCGATTTGGTGTAACCTTTCGCCTGTTGATTTTCTAAGACTAGTCATATAGACTGGTCATATGATTCATGTCACTGCAACGGAGTTCAAGGCCAAGTGCCTCGCGTTCCTCGATGAGGTCAGCGAGACTGGAGAGCTGATCGTAATCACGAAACACGGGCGGCCTGTTGCGCAGGTGTCACCGGCTTTGCCGAACCCCCACCAATTTCCTCAAGAATCCCTCTTCGGCACCGTGGAAACCGTCGGCGATATTATTGGGCCTGCACTCTTGGCTGAAGACTGGGAGGCTGAGCGAGGTGAACTTGGATGACCTTCCTGCTCGACACCCACATCATCGTCTGGTGGTTTGAAAAGAATAGCCGTTTGTCGTCGGCCCAGAAGCAAGTTCTTTCGAGTGTAGATCCCAAGAATCCTCTGGCTGTCTCCGATATCAGTCTGTGGGAGATCTCAACCCTGACGAGCCTCGGTCGTTTGAAACTTCAACTTCCGCTCCGGGATTGGCTCGAACGTGCCGTGGCGCCACCCCTTGTTCGCCGCATCGGTATTTCACCCGCCGTAGCCGCTGAAGTTGCCTCACTCCCAGATTCGTTTCACCGTGATCCGGCCGACCGAATTCTCGTAGCGACCTCGCGAATTCTCGGCGCGACTCTTCTCACTCTGGACACCCGTATCATCAATTCGGGCCTGACGCCTACTTTGTAGCTATGTCATTTCTGGGGCATCCGTTTCCCTGAAGCCACCCACTCAAGAGCCTGCTCCGCACTCCGTGTCGCTCGCTCTTCAGTGTATCGATCGGCAACCCTCAAACCGGCCCTGCGCATGTGCCGCCAGAGCGCCGGGTCAGACAGAATATGACGGGCAGCCGAGGTGAAAGCAGCGGAATCCTGAGCAGGCACCAGCGATGCCGCGCCTGATGCAAACTCCCGGAAGGCTCTGATGTCCGAAGCGACGACCGGGACTCCCGCGGCGAAGGCCTCCAGTACCGGCAGGCCAAAGCCCTCCTGTTCCCACGAGGGGGCCAACAAGAGGTCGCAACCCTGCACCAGCGAGGCGACCGCCTCGGGTTTGATGTGATGATGGTATTCGGCCGCCTCGAGTAATTCTGCTTCTGCATCGGTCAGCTCATACTGGGAAATGCGAACGACTTCAACGATCAGGCCGGAGGCCCGTAGCTGGTTGATCGCTTCCAGGGCGGTGCGCACGCCTTTCCAGTCACCCTCCCATGGTCCGGTCACCAGGATTCGGGGCACCGATGCCGGTCGACGAACCATTCGCCGCCTCAGACCGGGTTTCCAGAAGGATTCCAGTGGTTGGAGGACGACTCTCGAGGCCCGATCGAAACGCTCAGCTAGGATCTCTCCCAGGTGCGCGGAGACGACCAGGGCTGGAATGGCCGTGCGGTAGGCGGTCTCGATGGCAGCATGGTCAGCCGTGTTGTGGGTGTAGGTGAACTCCAGTCCCTGGCAGTAGTGGGCGACCGCCCGATGGGCGGCCGAGACTGCGGGGCCGATGGTCGTCCAATAGGTAGCGACAGTGACATCGGATGGCGGCACGGTTTCCCGGCTGAAGGTGTCGACCTGCCGAAAGGATGCCTTGAGGTCGTACCAGTCCGGGCGAGCCCCTCGGGACACGATCGTGACGTCGTGGCCCTGGGCGGCGAGGAGATCAGCCTGGCGGAGGACGACTTTGACGCCTCCGAAGAGCACGGTGTCTTCAAGCAGGTAGCTGACCGAGAAGGGCCGTTGATCAGGCATAACTCAGCGTCTCAGGGCGTACCGGCAGTTGGCGCAGATAAAGCCCTCCGGGGGCCGTTCAAGGCCGTAGACCATTCGCCGTGCCTGTGCGTAGGCTTCTCCCTCCAGGACCTCACTCACAGACTGGTGCTCGAGATCCCCGAGGACCCATCCTTCCTCGTAATCCTGGCAACAGATGACTGCCTTGGCCGAGGCAGCCACGTGGAGATGCTCAATCGGACGCGAACCCATGTAGTCACAGCCTTTGACTCGAAGCTCGCGTCCCTCGGCAGCCAGGCCGATATCCAGGTAGCCTGCGCGGTCATTGGGTTCGAAGTCCTGGACCTTGAAGCGGGATCCGGCAAAACGACGGCTGATCGCCTCGTACTGGCGTGCGTGTTCTTCGGGGTCGGTTCCCAGCACTACGACAACCATTTCTTCGGCCATTGCAGTGTCCTTGGCATAGTCCAGGTTGGCCAGCACGCGCTCGAGGTGGTCTTTGCCCCGGTCTTTGGCGTATTGTCCACGATCCAGGGTCGAGAGATTGACCGAGAAATAGTGGATGCCGCCCATCGCAACCAAAGCATCGACCGTTTCCGGCACCAGATTGGATCCGTTGGACAGCACGGCCGGCGGAAGACCGGCGTCCTTGATGTGGCGAACCTGTTCAACGAAGCGTCTATCGACCGTCGGTTCGTTGTACTGGATCATCGTCACCGCTTCGATGGGTTGATCAAGGGCTGCAACCTCGTCGACAATTCGCTCGAACAAGGCGGTTGGCATGAAATAGGGATCACGGGGAGCCACCGACACTGGACAGAAAAAGCACCTCTGGTTGCATATCGAGTGAGCCTCGAGCGAAACCCAGCGAAGATGGAAGTGGTGGGAGAGGTCGGTATCTTCGGTGATCAGCCAGTCGTCTGCGGCCAGAGCCGTGTGCAGTTCATTGAGGGCCGGAAGTTTGATTTCATCCAGGATCAGGCGCCGGAGTTCTAAATACCAATCGTGCTCGACGCCCATGCCGCGTCCCGTATGGGGGTTGAGAATGGCGTGCTCGAACAGATGGAGATAGGGGCTGGCGATCCATGGCGCCGAAGGTTGCGCAGCGATCATCTCAGCTCCCATCGACCCATCTGTGGTCTATGGAGACAAAGCCGAAGGGGTAAGCGTCGTATTCCACCGTGAAGGCCTCATCGAGAATTCGGGTGTCATGAATGTGCAGGCCGTCTTCGGCCAGAAGGAAGACGTAGAGCTTGAATCCCCCCTTGACCAGAGGGACATTGGGAATTTCGAGGATGACACGGTGGGTGGGCGCCCCCGACCAGGGTCCGGCGCCGTTCTGATGGGAAAGGAAGGAGGCCACCTCGACCTCGTCCAGACGATTGAGACCGACGGCGAGGTGGAAGGCCGCCTCGGGATTCTTGGTGGTCCAGGTGATCTCCAGCTTGAGCGGGTCGTCCTGTTTGATTGTATCTCCGGTCAGAAGCCGCACCTGGTCCAAATGGGCCGGCGCTCCGGCGGCAGCTTCAATGACTTCGGGCTTTTCATCCGAGCGATCGGTCTTGGCTTGAAGAAATGCCTCGTACTGCGGCACGACCTGCTCAACTGGGCCGAGAGCCTCGATGTACCCGTTCTTCATCCACAGTGCACGCGAGCAGAAGGCCGAGATGTAGTACATCGCGTGGGAGCAGATCAAAAGGGTGCCGCCGCCATCGACGTATTTCCGAAGATGAGTCATGCACTTCTGCTGAAAGTAGCCGTCACCGACTGAGAGGGCTTCGTCGATGATCAGGACGTCGGGCTCAACCTGGGTCGCAATGGCAAAGCCCAGTCGCATCACCATACCGGTCGAGTAGGTCTTGATCGGTTGGTCGATGAAAGGACCCAACTCCGAGAACTCGATGATGCGGGGGCTGCGTTCGATGACATCATCCCGGCTGAGACCCAGCATGGCGGCATTGAGCAGGATGTTCTGGCGTCCGGTGAATTCCTGATGGAAGGCCGAACCCAGCTCCAGTATTGAAGCAACCGGCCGCGCGACCGACATGGAACCCGAAGATGGCGCGGTGACCCCGGCAAGGATCTTGAGCAGGGTGCTCTTACCGGCGCCGTTCTCACCGATGATGCCCAGACCCTCGCCCCGTTGAACCTCAAAGGAGACGTTCGAGAGGGCGTGGAAGGGTGTGTGTCGACTCCTTCGGAAGAGAGCTTCGACCAGACGGTCAAAGGGTCTGTTGAAGACACGGTAGGTCTTGGACAGCGCGCGGGCGGAGACGACTGCTTCGCTCATGTTAAATCTCGTCCGCAAAGGCAGGTTTGAGGCGGTAGAACACCCACGCGCCGACGCCCAGTGAAATGGCGGCAGCCGCCACGAGAGGCAGCAGCGCTTTCCAGGGCAGCATGCCCCCGCCCAGGAATGCCTCGCGGTAGAGGGTCACCAGAACGGTCAGTGGGTTAACTTCCATTATTGGACGAAAATGGTATGGCACGAGTTCCATCGGGTAGACGATCGGGGTCAGGTAAAACCAGCCCATCATCAGCATCGCAATGATCTGGGCGGTGTCGCGGACGAAGACGTGGACCGAAGCGACCAGAAAGCCGAGGCCGACGGTCAAGGCGATCTGCAGTGGGATGGCAATCAGCAGCACGGGCAGACCGCTCAGAGTCAGATGACCGGTGACGGCCAAAATGACCAGGAACAGGCCCGCAGCAATCACCTCGTGCAGGAGTGCCGCCAATACGACCGCTAAGACCAGGAGTCCTGAGGGGAAACTCATCTTCTTGACCAGGCCGGAGTTGTCGGTGATTGCCGTCGTTGCCCTGGTGATGCCCTCCTGCAGGGCCATCCACGGCAAAAGTCCGCAGAAGAGAAAGATAGCAAAATTATCAGTGCGCTCCCCGATTCCGGGTGAGATCTTCATCACCGTCGAGAAGAGGAATGTGAAAAGAGCCAGGCTCCACAGAGGCTGGACAAACGACCACAGGAAACCCAGGGCCGAACCCGCATAGCGGCCCTTGAAGTCACGGCGCGTGAACTCGCCCAGAAGAAAGAGTGATTGCCTCATTACGAGGAGAGTTTAGCAGGAGGTTCCCCCTGCCGGCACCTCCTGAGATCGGTGACTACTGCCCCGGGTTGTAGACCGCGTCTCCACTCTTCTGATCAACCGTGCTGGTGTAGGCGCGGAAGGAGCCTGCGCTGGATTGACGCGTGATGATGACGGTCCCGCCGTTCATCGAACCGGCGCCGATCGAGGCCAATGAACTCTGGCGCTGGGCGAAAGGTGGCAGAGTCCAGGTGGCTGTTGTGACTTCGACCCCGGCGGCGTCTCGAATTTCGAGGATGACCACCAGCGTCTGAGCCGAGGTGTTGAGGATGCCGATATTGGTGCGTTGCTTGGAGTTTTTGAAGAGCCCCGGGATCACAACCCGATTCAATACCCCCGGGCCGGCCGCCGGAAGTCCCTGTCCGAATCCGCCGTCTCCCGTCGGGTTGGGGGTGAAGGTATAGGTAGTCACCTTTGCGAGAACAGCCGGCAGACCAGCCCCGGAGGCCCTCGCTTCCAGGTACAAGCCCCCGGCAACATCGCTCTCGCCCAGCGTACCGACAATGTCTTTGAGTTCGGTGAAACCGTGGGCAGGGATGGTGACAAGCTCGGTCAGGTTGGAAAGTCTGGCGGTGTTGTCCTCACCCGGCGGCAGGAAGGCGCCGTGCAGGGTAATCGGAAGATCAATGGTGTTGGAGAACCAACCCGTGGTTGACCAGAAGGTGCCGCCCAGCCCGTTGACCGATGCTGCTGCGGGCACAAATAGTGCTTGAACCGCTTCGTCACTGCCTTCCTCGGTAAAAAGGGCGTCGTCCCAAAGGGCGATGCCGGGTCGGGTCTCGGTATCGCTGGCCTGGGTGATCACCCTCAGCTCGACATGGGCTGCGACGGTACCGCCTGGGGCGATGATGGTTCCGGAAAAGCGGGTCCATGTGTCGAACTCCATTGGATAGGTGTTGACAAACTCATAGCTGCCAAAGGACCCGTCGCCGTTGATCCACCAGACGAGGATATCGACGCCGGTGGCGACGTTGTCCTGGGACGGAATGAAATAGCTGGCCGTGACGTTGTAGCTCGTGCCCTCGGTGATGTTCTGGATCACCTGGTAGGGACCTCCGCCCGTTCCGTTCCAGTAGAAATACCGAAGTTCTACGCTGCCGGGGCCGGATCCACCATCCAGTGAACTGCCGGTATCTCCCCGAAAGCTGATTTCCGCATCTGCAGCAGGCCTCCAGCCGCCAGTATCGAAATCAAAGTCGCCATTTTGAAGGAGGTTCTGAGCCGTTACATTCCCGCTTGGAGCCAGGATAAGAATGCCGACGATCACGGTGCAGAGGGATAGGGTAAGAGTGCGGTTGAATTGGGACATGGTTCCTCCAAAGTTCTGCCTGAGAAAGGATAGCAGACGCACTACACTAGATTGGGTATATTGTCCGGGTGGACATCGACTACTACGCCCAGTATTTCGCTTTTGAGCACAACGACTGGTGGTTTGTGGCCCGGCGGCGCATCGTCTTCGAGTTGATTTCCGGATTCCTGAAAGAACCGGGAGCGCAGCATCGTGTGCTTGATGCGGGGTGTGGGACGGGAATTACCTTGCAACACCTTGCCCAGTTCGGACAGGCCTTTGGAGTTGACAACGAACCTGTGGCACTTGATTTCTGCAAGATGCGAAAAGAACGACGGTTGACCTGTGCGGCTCTCGAAGACCTTCCGTACCCGGACGGCGCCTTTGACGTTGTGACCTGTCTTGACGTCATTGAGCATATTGAGGACGACGAAAGGGCTGTTGCCGAGGTGTGCCGGGTTATCCGTCCCGGCGGGCTCCTGGCCCTGACCGTGCCGGCATTCCAGTCGTTGTGGTCGGATCACGATGTCATCAATCACCACAAGCGGCGTTACCGGAGACGACAGATCCGACAACTGCTCGGTGAGGGTTTTACGATTGAACTCCTCTCCCACTACAACACGCATCTACTTCCGATCGCTGTGACGGTGAGGATGTTGAAGAAACTGGAGATGAAGCTGTTCCCTGCGGCCGTTCGCCAGGTGAAGGCAGAAAATACCTACCTTCCCCGAAGCATCAACAGCCTTTTCGCCTCGATCTTCGGTTCCGAGGTTTTCTGGTTGAAGAGGGGCTCGTTCCCCGTTGGACTGTCCATTATCTGTATCGCACGGCGAAAGGGGGAATCTGAATTCCTTTCCCCTGGTACTCCCTGCCGCGGAGTTTGAGAGCCTTTGATGTCTCTTATGGCGTGGACATTGTTGCCCCTCGGCGCCCTTCATCTGTGGTTTGGGCGCCGACTCCGAAACCTCCTGAAGTTCCAGTTGGTTCTCGATCTGATTCTGCTGGCCATCCTCGGGCCGGTACTGGTTGGCGGTGGTGACCTCAATCCGATTCGTTGCATTGAAAAACTGCCTCCCTTCAGCCATGTTGAGTGGTCCCAGTCCACTGAATTCCAGCCGACACAGTCGGATCTGGTGCTCTACTTTCACCCGTGGTGGGAGGCGGCCGGGCGTGCCCTGCAACGTGGTGAGATGCCCTGGATTGCTTCGGGGTTTGGCGCCGGTCTACCGTTGCTGGCCAATGGTCAGACCGGGCTCCTGGCGCCGGTCATGCTGCCGGTATGGCTTTACGGGCCCGAACGCGGCACGACGATCATGGCCTTCTGGAAGATTGAGCTGGCCGGGCTCGGGGCCTTTTTGTTGTTTTTTCGAGTGTGGCGATTGCGCTGGATTGCAGCTGCCGCGGGTGGGGTCGCGTGGGCGGGTACCCCATACCTGGTGGCATGGTTGCTGGTGCCGTTGGCCTGGGTAGCAGCGGCATTACCGTGGATCTGGTGGTTGACGTGGTGGGGCATGCGCCGGCGAGCGCCCTTGTGGACATCGGTTGTGATCGGTGCCGTGATGGGATACCTGATGGGATGTGGTCTCCACCCCGAGACGGCGGCGATCGTTTGTGGGTCGGCCCTTCTGATGGCTCTTGTGCTCCATCCTGTCCGATGGAAGCGTCTCCTGGTGATTGTAGGTGCAGCAGGTCTTGTAACGATCGGCCTGTCCTGGCCGACGGTGGGTTACATCTCTGCCTCATCGAGGCACGCCCTGGGCGCAGATGGAGCGGCGAATCGCGATCGTCTGCCGTGGTCGATCCAGAAGGACATTACACGCCAGATCGCCGTGCCGGCGTCAATGGGACATCCCGGAAGAGGAGACTGGAAACCTCAATATCCGCAGGCGCCTGGGGCGGCCGGTGTTGGAGGGGTAGTCCTTGCACTCGTGGCGATGGGCCAAATCCGTCGCCGCTATGGACGTATTGCATGGGCGGCAGTGGCGACGTCGGCGATCGGCATAATTTTGTTGGTCAGAATTCCACCGCTGGACGCCCTGCTGGTCAGAATTCCACCACTTGACCAGATGACTCTGCCCCGTTTTGGTGTGCTGATTCCGTGGGGACTGGTCGTGCTGGCCGCACTCGCTCTCGACGGCGCCCTTCGGGGCCGCATCAGGTCGCTCGGAGTTCGCCTCGTGCCGGCCGCTATTATTGGAATTGTTGCCCTGACCACGGCGCCGTGGCATCTGCAGCCGTCGAGTATTGCCTTGGTCATTTTCTCGGTCATCGGAGCGTTGGCTGTGGCGTTCCTTCAGCGACGTGCCGTTGTGCCCTTGCTGGTTGCAGGTGAGTTGGCCCTGTTGGCGCTCGGCATCAATCCTGTGGCCCATTCGACCGACCGCCTGCCGAAACCTGCCTTGATCGAGCGCTTGCAGGCTCTCGACCAACAACAACCGGGTCGCATCATCGGTATGGCCGGGGCCTTGCCGTCGAATTTGGCCATGCGGTACGGACTCAGGGATCTTCGAGCATCAGACCCATTGAGACCCAAGTCCTTCGCTCGTTTGATGGGTGTGCTCGGTGAGCCGAAGACGATTCTTGGCGGGGCGCTATGGCATGCACCGGCCAACCTGTGCGGTGCGTGGGGCGTCGGATACGCTGTGACCCGCCCGGGAAAGAAACTGGAGGGTTGGCACCAAACCTATTCGGATGCTGACGGCATCATCTGGTCCAATCCTCAGCTCCTGCCGGAAGTCCGGGTTGTCGGGCATGCAATCCCTGAACCTGAAAACCCCCTGAAATTAGTCACAATGATCGAAAGCGTCGATTTCGAGTTTTCGACTCTGGTCCCGATCGGGACGCCACAGATTTCCGCAACCACGATGGTTCTCGAACTGGGACGCCGAACGTCGTCACGACTCGAAGCGGTGGTCGAATGCAACGGACCCTGTCTGCTGGTCCTCGCCCAACCCTGGGCGCCCGGATGGAGGGCGACGGTGGATTCGAGACCGACAGAGACAGTCCTGACGAATATCGCGGGGCTCGGGGTCGCGGTGCCTGAAGGGCGGCACGAAATCGAATTGAGCTATCACCCCTGGGCATGGTGAGAGGGTCGCGTCAACCGGCCTCCCTGATTCCCTCCACTGTCCAGCCGGTGAGTACCTCGTTGAAGGTTTCCTCTTCCTTGGCCCAGCGCCTTCTGCCCCACCCCATTTCCCGCCTAATAATCGGTTCGAGGGTTGGAACGATCTCCCGGGCTGTTGCAGGATCCCAAAGGCCCAGGCGCACTCTGCGAAGCAGCAGATCATCGAGGTGAAGCACGCCTCCCCAGCGCAGGTGAGCGTGCACCTCGGCGGGACAGAGATCAGGGGCAATATCGAAGGGCTGCAGATCCCGGGCGCTCCGCGCGAGTAGAGGACTGTGCCATGCCAGGCCACCCAGACGGCGGGCCATGCCGCCGGCAACGATCGGTTCGAGGCCGTCCACCGCGCCGAGACGAGCCCCGAGGTCCGTGGGACAGAGCCCAGCCAGGGGTGTTCCTTTGGTGGCACAGGGCGAAACCGCACGTGTGTGTTCTTCCGGAAGGACGTTGAGGGCCGCATCGACGGCCTCTTCGGCCGTTGAACGCCAGGTCGTCAGCTTGCCTCCCGAGACCGACAAAAGTCCCTGTTCCTCCCAGATATCTTCCTCGCGGCTGGCCTCGGACGGGTTTTCGGCATAGGTGTCCAAAATCGGCCTCAAACCGGCGAAGGCGCCGAGCGGAGTGAGAGCCTCGGCCGAAACAGAAGGAAACGCGGCCCGAACCGCCCTCATCAGGTAATCCACCTCCGGGCGACTGGGACGGGGGTCATCCAGATCGCCCGAGTAGAAGATATCGGTCGTACCCAAAAGCAACCCCTCTGGATGGGGGATCAAGAAGACCGGCCGGCCGTCATCCGGCGCCGGGAATGTCACGCCCGCTTCCAGCGGGATGCTCCGGCGGGGCAGGATCAGGTGGGA
>Ga0164315_10005112_pt1 | contig 10248 bp, 10 predicted proteins | sample GuaBasSedimGuay6_FD_113737 | JGI IMG/M metagenome (GOLD analysis project Ga0164315, IMG submission 113737) | Subseafloor sediment microbial communities from Guaymas Basin, Gulf of California, Mexico - Guay6, Core 4569-2, 0-3 cm | ecosystem: Environmental > Aquatic > Marine > Hydrothermal vents...
AACTAGGAAACAAGATTGGCTCATTTATTAAATATTTAAATAATACAGAGTATAAAGGAAGCAAATTCAATGGATAACCCGAAACCCAGAACACGAAACAAGAAGTTCACCGAAGACGATTTAAAAAAAGAACTGGAAACTCAGGAATACGAGTATGGTTTTTACACTGATATTGAATCGGATACTTTTCCTAAGGGATTAAATGAGGATATTGTCCGGGCCATATCCAAAAAGAAAAATGAACCGGAATGGATGACCGAATGGCGACTGGAAGCTTTTAGGATCTGGCAAGAAATGGAAGAACCGGAATGGGCGAACATCACCTATAAAAAACCCGATTTTCAAGATATTGCCTACTATTCTGCACCGAAATCAGTCGATCCAAATAAAACGTTGGATGATGTGGATGACGATCTTTTAGTGATGTATAAAAAATTAGGTATCTCAATTGATGAGCAAAAAAGAATGAACAATATTGCAATGGATATTGTTGTCGATTCCGTTTCTGTTGCAACTACTTTTAAAGATACGTTAGCAAAAAAGGGAATTATTTTTATGCCGATCTCAGAGGCCATTCAAGAGCATCCTGAATTGATCAGAAAATATATGGGAACAATTGTTCCGCAAACAGACAACTTTTACGCAGCATTGAATTCCGCCGTGTTTACGGATGGTTCATTTTGTTATATACCTAAGGGTGTTAAATGTCCAATGGAGCTATCCACTTATTTTAGAATAAACGAAGGCGGAACAGGTCAATTTGAACGTACACTTTTAATTGCTGACGAAGGAAGCTATGTCAGCTACCTGGAGGGTTGTACCGCTCCGGCCAGAGATGAGAACCAATTGCACGCAGCAGTTGTGGAATTGATCGCTTTGGATGATGCTGAGATCAAATACTCAACAGTTCAAAACTGGTTTCCCGGAGATAAGCATGGAAATGGCGGTGTATATAATTTTGTAACCAAACGAGGTATCTGTTATGAGAACTCTACAATTTCATGGACACAAGTTGAAACCGGAAGTGCAATCACATGGAAATATCCAAGTTGTATCTTAAGAGGTGATAATTCAGTTGGTGAATTTTATTCAATTGCTGTAACCAACAATTACCAACAGGCAGATACCGGTACAAAAATGATCCATATAGGAAAAAATACAAGAAGTACTATTATTTCCAAGGGGATATCGGCCGGGAAATCGCAAAACTCTTATCGAGGATTGGTACAGGTTAATTCAAGAGCAGACAATGCCAGAAATTTTACGCAATGCGATTCACTGCTCATGGGAAATGAGTGTGGGGCCCATACCTTTCCGTATATCGAAGTAAAAAATAAAACAGCTCATATTGAGCACGAGGCAACCACTAGTAAGATCGGCGAAGACCAGCTTTTTTATTGCAATCAAAGAGGAATTGATACCGAAAAAGCTATCGCGTTAATTGTCAATGGTTTCAGCAAAGAAGTACTGAATAAATTACCTATGGAGTTTGCGGTTGAAGCTCAAAAATTATTAGAAATAAGTTTAGAAGGCAGTGTTGGTTAATTAACCGATTGCTCAATTTGATAATTTGTCAATGTTATAGTTCATTATCAAATTTTCAAATCATGAAATTTTCAAATTAGAATAATGTTAGAAATAAAAAATTTACACGCCGGAATAGAAGACAAAGAAATTCTTAGAGGCATCGATTTAAAAATAAAAGCAGGAGAAATTCACGCCATAATGGGGCCAAACGGATCGGGTAAGAGCACTCTGGCATCGGTAATTGCAGGAAATGAAACCTATGAGGTTTTAGAAGGTGATATTGTCCTGGATGAGGAAAGTGTATTGGAAATGTCTCCGGATGAGCGCGCACACAAAGGGGTTTTTCTCTCCTTTCAATATCCTGTTGAAATACCCGGGGTAACCACAACAAATTTTATCAAAACCGCCATTAACGCCAAACGAAAAGCACAAGGTTTGGAAGATCTTCCGGCAAAAGATATGTTGAAAATGATTCGAGAAAAATCCGACCTGTTAGAAATGGATAGAAAATTCTTATCCCGCTCCCTAAATGAAGGCTTCTCAGGTGGTGAAAAGAAAAGAAATGAAATATTTCAAATGGCAATGCTCGAACCAAAACTGGCTATTTTAGATGAAACGGATTCCGGTTTGGATATTGACGCCTTAAAAATTGTTGCCAACGGAGTAAATAAACTAAAAAGTAAAGATAATGCCGTTATAATTATTACGCATTATCAACGACTGTTAGAATATATAGTTCCAGATTTTGTACATGTTCTGTTCAATGGAAAAATAGTAAAATCGGGAGGTAAGGAACTGGCGCACGAGTTAGAAGAGAAAGGTTACGATTGGGTTAAAAATTTGTAGAAAATGTCATTACAAGAAAAATTAGTATCATCTTTCATGGTTTATGAAAATCAGGGAAATGTGGACTTGGATTCAAATATTCACGGTATTCGATGTGAAGCAATATCCAACTTCGAAAAACAGGGTTTTCCTGACAAAAAAGATGAAGAATGGAAATATACTCCTCTTAAGTCAGTTCTAAAATATGATTATAGTGTGTTCCCAAATTCAGAAACTACTGTTGAATTTAAAGACATTAAGAAATATTTATTACATGAAATAGATTCGTATAAAGTGGTCTTTATTGATGGTGTTTATAGCTCATTTTTGTCGGAAACGACCCATGATGGTTATGATATCTGTTTGATGTCGGCGGCTTTTAAAAAACCGAAATACAAAATTGTACTGGACAATTATTTTAATAAAATTGCCAATAAAAAAAATAGTGTAACCAATTTAAATACAGCATTTTCTAAGGAAGGAACTTATATCAACATTCCAAAACATGCCGTTCTGTCAAAACCAATTCAAATATTGAATTTTTACACCGGAAGTGAAAAAGAAATTTTATTACAACCCAGAAATTTAATAGTGGTTGGAGAAAATTCTTATGTGCAAATATTTGAACGACACCAAAGTTTGACCGATAATGTAGTTTTAACCAATTCGGTTACCGAAATTTTTGCAGGCAAACGTGCCATTGTTGATTTCTACAAGGTACAAAATGATAAAAGATCGGCTTCGTTAATAGATAACACTTATGTGCAGCAAAAGAAAAGCAGTGTAGTAAGCGTAAACACTTTTTCGTTTGGCGGAAAGTTAACACGAAATAATCTGGAATTCTATCACGAAGGAGAACATATCACTTCAAATTTAAACAGCATTACAATTATTGAGGACAAACAGCATGTTGATAATCATACTTTAGTAAATCACAAATTTGAAAACTGCGAGAGCCATGAACTGTATAAAGGAATTTATGATGACGCCGCAACCGGTGTTTTTAACGGAAAAGTTATCGTCAATAAAGAAGCTCAAAAAACAAATGCCTACCAGCAAAACGATAATATATTAGTAGGAGACAAAGCTTCCATTAATGCCAAACCTCAACTTGAAATTTTTGCTGATGATGTTAAATGTTCCCACGGATGTACTGTCGGACAAATGGATGAAAATGCCCTTTTTTATATGCAGTCCAGAGGAATTCCGAAAAAAGAGGCCAAAGCGCTGTTATTATTTGCCTTTGGAAACGATGTTGTTGAAAAAATTAAAATTCCTGCACTGAAAACAAGAATAATTAAGTTAATTGCGGAGAAATTAAAAGTAGATTTTGGATTTGAAATGTAGTTCTTAAATAGGCCATATCGAAATTCAATCTACTTTCGAGGTCGATATACAAAGAATAATTTAACTACTTAGCACGTATAACTCCAACTCCTTTTAAAGATTAAAGCTAAGGGTTCTCTAAGTACTAAATTTAGATTCCTTTTAGCTAAGGCTGCGCTAGTACACTTATAAACCATGCAATACTTATCATTTGATGTTAGTTTAGAGAAGCTGTCTGAAAAGAAATTATAATGTCATTCCTGCCAAAAAACGGCAGGCAGGCTGAGCGTAGTCGAAGAATCTAAATATTTAAATATCAGTATTTTGAGATTTCTCCATTGCACATGCATAAAGCGGGTTTAAAATTCTCACAGAATAAGTAATAAAAGTTACTCACATTTTGCCTGTTTAAAATTAATTCATACATTTGTTGACCATTTGGTTAAACTATTTAGTTAAACCATTTGATTAAACTATTAAATTAAACTCCATGATTAAAGAACTATCTGCCGAAGAAAAAATATTAAATGCAGCGAAGCGTGTTTTTGAAAACAAAGGAATGGCCGGGGCAAGAATGCAGGAAATTGCGGATGAAGCAAAAATAAATAAGTCCCTACTGCACTATTATTACAGAAGCAAGCAATTGTTATTTGAAGCTGTTTTTAAAGCAGCTTTCAACCAATTAGCACCAAAAATAAATAAGGTATTCAACACGGACGAAACGATATTTGAAAAAATCAAAAACTTCTCAGACAACTATACCGCATTTATGATCAAGCATCCATACTTGCCAAATTTTATATTACAAGAGCTGAACAGAAATCCGGATTTTGTTAAAGAATTGATCTCTACAAAAACTTTTCCACGTATCTCAAAATTTCAAAATCAAATTAGTGATGCTGTAAAAAAAAGTGAAATCAGACACATAGAATCTGAACAACTATTCATTAACATTTTGGCTTTAAATATTTTCCCATTTGTGGGTGCTCCTCTTTTAAAAGGATTTATTAATGCTACTGACAAAGAATACAAAGCCATTTTAGAGCGTCGAAAAACAGACGTATCCGATTTTATTATACAATCTATAAAATTAAAATGATGAACAAATTTATTACAATTATATTTTTGATAGCATTTACAGCAACTTTTGCTCAGGAAGAATTGAGTTTAGCTGATTGTTATTCCTTAGCAGAATTAAACCATCCGATAGCAAAACAGAATGCATTAATACCACAACAAAATGAGTTAAAAACAGATATACTCTACACAAAAAAATATCCAAAAATTGATTTGGATGCACAAGCTACTTATCAATCAGAAGTTATAGGATTTCCTGTTGAGAATCCTGGACTACTTTTTGAAAGCCCAAATAAAGATCAATACAGGGCAACCGTAACTGTAAATCAGCTTATTTACGGTGGAGGTACAATTAATGCTGCAATTGAAGAGGAAATATCAAAATCAAAGACCCAACAACAAATGGTTCAGGTAGAATTATATCAATTAAAACCTAAGATAAATCAATTGTACTTCTCCATTTTACTCATTCAGGAAAAAAGGGACCTCCTATTAGCAAAGCAGAATCAACTTGAAGAAAAACTCAGCGAAGTAAAAGCAGGTATAAAATATGGAGTTGTTCTACCCTCCTCAGATGCTGTTTTAGAAGCCGAACTTCTAAAATTAAATCAGGAATTAAAAGAACTTGTAAGCAACAAATTGAACTTAGTACAAACCTTAGAAAAATATCTGGGAGTACGAATAGGAGAAAGAACTACTTTGGCATATCCTGAACATTCAGAAAATTTAACCGGTTCTGTAAGCCGACCTGAGTTAGATCTATTCAACTTGCAAAAAGACCAGGTAGATTTTAGCTCAGACATTATATCAAAAAACAAACGACCAAAACTTTATGGCTTTGCTCAAGGGGGTATCGGTAACCCGGGGATGAACCCATTAGAAAATGCTTTTGTCCCTTTCTATTATGTGGGCGTAAAATTAAACTGGAATGTTTTTGACTGGAACAAATCAAAAAAACAAAAAGAGTCACTCGAAATAAACAAACTATTTATTGATACGGAAAAAGAGCAATTTGAATTGAATAATTCTATTCAACTGGAACAACAAGAAATAGAAATCAATAAATATAAAGACTTTACAATAAGTGACCAATCCATCATAGACTTACACAAGAAAATTCTTAAAACGGCGGATTCACAATTAAAAAATGGAGTTATTACTTCGTCCGTTTATATAGAAAAACTAACTGATCTCTATCAGGCAGAAAATAACTTAAAAACACATCAAATTCAATTACTATTATCACAAGCCAACTATAAAACTATTCAAGGTATCTAAATTTCACAAAATGAAAACACTATTCAAAATATTAAACATAACCCTGGTGACACTTATTTTAAGTTCCTGTAATTCTAATTCTGATCTGGCCGATGGATACGGTAATTTTGAAGCTGTCGAAACTACAATTTCAGCAGAGGCCAATGGTAAATTAATAAAATTTATTATTGAAGAGGGACAAGTTCTAAAAAAATATGCTCCTGTAGGATATATCGATACCGTACAATTGGCGCTTAGAAAAGAGCAATTAATAACTTCTAAAATTGTTATAAACTCAAAATCAAAAGGGGTTCTTTCTCAAATAAGTGTATTAAAATCTCAGCTAAAAACAGCACAGGTGTCTAAAGCAAGAACAGAGAAATTAATTGCTGCAAATGCCGGAACTCAAAAACAATTGGATGATATAAATGGCAAAATTGATGTTATAAATCAGCAGATTATAAGCGTAGAAATCCAAAATGCTCCTATTATAAATGAATTAAAAAGTATTGACATACAAATAAAACAAATTGAAGATCAGATACAGAAAAGCATCGTTACCAACCCTTTAAATGGAACAGTTTTGGTTAAATATGCAGAGCCCAATGAGATCACTTCTTTTGGGAAGCCATTATATAAAATAGCCGATCTAAGCACCATGCAATTACGTGTATATATAACCGAAACACAACTGGCAGAAATTAAAATAGGGCAAGAAGTTACTGTTAAAATTGATACCGGTGAAACGATGAAAGGCTTTAAAGGTATAATTATTTGGATCGCTTCTGAAGCTGAGTTCACGCCTAAAATAATCCAAACCAAAGAAGAAAGAGTAAACTTGGTGTATGCAGTAAAAATAGATGTAAAGAACGATGGAAGCCTGAAAATTGGAATGCCGGCCGAAATGTGGATTGCAAATGAGGAATAGGTTTTCGGGTTCTGAGATTCGGGTAATTGAATTTGATTAAAAATAAATAGATGAACATCTTTAAAAAAATAGCTGCTGTACTTGCCCTATTTATAGGTCTGATGTCTGTTTTTGCAGGCTCAAAAGTGCTCCTGGGCATTGACACCAAAGATTATAATATATTAACCTGGTTAGTCTCTTATAATGTTATTTATGGAGTTATTTCAGTTTTTACAGCCTATTTAATTTGGAGAGGTAGAGAGATAAGTAAGACTCTAATTCTTTTTATTTTAACTTCTCACTTTGTTGTTTTTATGGTTCTGAAATTTTTTAATAACAATGCCGCATCTGAAAGTGTCAAGGCAATGATCTTCAGGACCGGAATTTGGCTGCTGATTGCTTCTTTAAGTTTAATAATTCCAAAATATTTTAACAAACACAAAAAATAGATCTGTGGGTATAAAGATTAAAAATATTTCAAAATCTTATGGCGATTTAAAAGCGGTGGATGCTATTTCATTTGATGTAAAAGATGGTGAGCTCTTTGGGTTAATCGGCCCTGATGGCGCTGGTAAAACTACCATTTTCAGAATCCTGACTACTCTTCTTATCGCGGATGAAGGTGAGGCAACAGTTGCCGGTTATGACGTAATCAAGGACTATATAGATATTAGAAATCACGTTGGATATATGCCTGGACGTTTTTCCCTTTATCAGGACTTGACCGTCGAAGAAAATCTTGAGTTTTTTGCAACTATATTCAACACAACCATTGAAGAAAATTACGATTTAATTAAAGACATCTACATCCAAATCGAACCTTTTAAACATCGAAGAGCAGGGAAATTATCCGGTGGAATGAAACAAAAATTAGCGCTGAGTTGCGCCTTGATCCATAAACCTAAAGTATTGTTTTTAGATGAACCAACAACTGGGGTTGATCCTGTTTCTCGTAAAGAGTTCTGGGAAATGCTCAAACGATTACAACAAAAAGGGATTACTATTTTGGTTTCTACACCTTATATGGATGAAGCCGCTTTATGTGATAGAATTGCTTTAATTCAAGATGGCAAAATATTAAAGGTAAATACTCCCAAAGAGATCGTGAAAGATTACTCCAAAAAAATATATGATATAGGTGCTGGCGATATGTATGAACTTATTTTAAGTTTAAAGGAATATGAACATCATTATAGCGTATATCCTTTTGGAGAATTTGTTCATTATACAGACAAAAGAAGCGATTTTAATCCAAAAGAATTAGTTAAATATTTGGAGCATAGAAATCTCAAAGATATTACCATTCAAGAAACACAAACAACCATAGAGGATGCTTTTATGGAATTGGCAAAATAATAATGAAAGATAAAACGATCATACATGTTGAAAATTTAACCAAAATGTTTGGTGATTTTACTGCTGTAGATGCCATTACTTTTGAAGTAAAAAAAGGAGAAATATTTGGTTTTTTAGGTGCAAATGGAGCAGGTAAAACAACGGCAATGAAAATGTTGATCGGCATATCGACTCCTACCTCAGGTGAGGCGCAAGTTGCTGATTTCAATGTATATACAAATCCTGATGATATCAAAAAAAATATTGGTTATATGAGCCAGAAATTTGCACTTTATGATGATCTGACTGTAAAAGAAAATATTACTTTTTTTGGCGGAATTTATGGCCTATCTAAAAAACAGATCAATGAGAAACGATGCCAATTAGTTGAAGAATTAGGTTTAGAAGAAGTTGTTAATGAACTAGTCTCTTCTTTGCCTTTAGGTTGGAAGCAAAAATTAGCATTTTCAGTAGCCCTATTACACGATCCTAAAATTATATTTTTGGATGAACCTACGGGTGGGGTTGATCCAATAACAAGACGTCAGTTCTGGGAAATGATCTATAAAACCGCTCACAACGGAACTACTGTTTTTGTAACAACCCACTATATGGACGAGGCGGAATACTGTGACCGTGTTTCCATTATGGTCGATGGAAAAATTGAAGCGTTGGATACACCTAAGAAATTAAAAGAACAGTTCAAAGTAGACAGCATGAATGATGTGTTTTTAAAATTAGCACGAGGGTAACTTTAGACCTGTCAGGTTTTTAAAACCTGACAGGTCTAAGTAGAGAAAAAAAATATGAAACGATTTATAGGATTTATAAAAAAAGAGTTTTACCATATCTTTAGAGACAGACGTTCCTTGTTTATCCTTTTTGGTATGCCTATAGCACAAATTATGCTGTTTGGTTTTGCAATTACTAATGAGATCAACAATGTAGACATTGCTATTCTCGACAAATCGAAAGATGTTACTTCTAAAGAGATCATCAATAAAATCTCTTCCTCCAAATATTTCAGTATTAAGCAAAATATTTCAAATGAAACGGAAATTGAAGCAATCTTCAAAAAAGGAAAAGTAAAAGCAGTTTTAGTTTTTGAAAAAGATTTTAGTAAAAATCTAACCTCAGAAAACAAGGCTATCGTTCAGATAATAACGGATGCTACCGATCCAAATACCGCGAATACCATAAGCAACTTTGTAAGTTCGATTTTACAGAAATACCAACAGGAAATTAACAAAGACAATCAAATTGCTTACCAGGTTGTTCCTGAAACCCGTATGGCTTATAACCAAGAACTAAAAAGTGTTTTTATGTTTGTTCCTGGTGTAATGACCATTATATTAATGTTGGTTTCGGCTATGATGACCTCCATTTCTATTACTCGTGAAAAGGAATTAGGCACCATGGAAATTTTATTAGTGTCGCCAATAAAACCTTTTGAAGTAATCATAGGAAAAGTATTTCCGTATATTTTCTTGTCAATAATTAACGCTGTCATCATCGTTCTGCTGAGTATTTTTATTTTTAAAATGCCGGTTCAAGGAAGTTTCTTCTTATTAGGTTTTCAAAGTGTTTTGTTTATAGTTAACGCATTATCGCTTGGAATACTAATTTCAACAATCTCAGAAACACAACAAACAGCCATGATGATTTCATTAATGGGACTGATGCTCCCGGTAATATTATTGTCAGGCTTTATTTTTCCCATTACAAGCATGCCTGTGGCCTTACAGGTTCTGAGTAATGTCATTCCGGCCAAATGGTTCATTATTATTTTAAAAGGAATTATGCTTAAAGGAGTTGGAATTGCTTTACTGTGGAAAGAAACCCTCATTTTAATAGCAATGACCGTATTTTTTATTGCATTGAGTATTAAAAAATATAAAATAAGATTGGAATAATAAATAAGTAAAAAGTTGAAAGTTGAAAGTTGAAAGTTAAAAGTATTAAAACCATAGTTTTGAAAATAATAGGCTATATCA
>Ga0164315_10005113_pt1 | contig 10248 bp, 8 predicted proteins | sample GuaBasSedimGuay6_FD_113737 | JGI IMG/M metagenome (GOLD analysis project Ga0164315, IMG submission 113737) | Subseafloor sediment microbial communities from Guaymas Basin, Gulf of California, Mexico - Guay6, Core 4569-2, 0-3 cm | ecosystem: Environmental > Aquatic > Marine > Hydrothermal vents >...
AATGGGCGCACTTACCTTATATCTTGACTTTATCAATCTTTTTATCATGATGCTTCATATTTTTGGTGGGCGCAGAAATTAAAATTTATCTTTTAAAACAGATTTGATGCTGTCACAGATAGAAAGGCAATACGTTTCGATCAAATCCTGATCCGGACCTTCCACCATGACCCGAAGCAAAGGTTGAGTGCCGGAATAACGAATCAACACCCTGCCCTTATCATTCAACTTATTTTCAATGTTTTGAATTGTGTCTGCAACTAATTTATTCTTTATTAAATCAGGAGATGATTCAGGTACCTCTACATTCTTTAGTACCTGGGGATAGACCTTCATAATAGATGCAAGGCTGGATAAAGACTCATTTGTTTCTATCATAACCTCAAGTAGCTTTAATGCTGAAAGCATACCATCCCCAGTTGTATGTACATCTAAAAAAATGATGTGCCCAGAATCCTCGCCACCCATAACAGCACCGGATTTTTTCATTTGATCGAGAACTTTTCGATCTCCTACATCGGATTTAATATGTTGAATTCCCAGGTTATCGAACACCCTGGTTAAACCAATATTACTCATAATCGTACTTACAACTATATTGTTATTCAAACGCCCTTTTTGATGTGCAAACTTTGCGCAAATCGACAGAATCCTGTCTCCTGTTATCTCGTTACCATTCTCATCAACGGCAATCAACCTGTCTGCATCCCCATCAAAAGCAAGACCAATATCTGCTTTTTCTATCACTACTTGTTTTTTTACCGCTTTTGTATGCTGTGATCCGCATGCTTGATTGATATTTTTTCCATCAGGGGAATCAAATAAAAACTGAGCGTGGAACAATGAGCCATTAAACACCAGATGGCTGATCTTTGATGCTGCACCATTTGAACAGTCAATAATTAATTTTAATTTTTTATTATGTTTCCTTGGGGGAAACTTTGATAGCAAAAAATCCGAGTATCTTTTCAAACTATCTGAAATTACAGATAATTTACCAACATCTCCTTGTGGAACAATATTTGAATTAAGAATATAATCTTCAAGTTTATCTTCCTGTTTATCGGAAAGTTTTTCGCCACTCGCCTTAAAAACCTTAATGCCATTATCCTGATAGGGGTTATGGGAGGCAGATATGACAATTCCAGCACCGGCATTTTTAATAACCGAGCATAAATATGCCACACCGGGTGTTGGTATGACCCCTGCCAGCAATACATCAACACCTGTGGAAGCAACCCCTGCAGCAAGGGCAGACTCCAGCATATCTCCTGAAATTCGGGTGTCCTTTCCAATAATTACTGCATCATGTCCGTTCTCTTTTGAAAAAAATCCAATGGCCTGCCCTGTTTTTAATGCAAGTTCACAGGTTATGGGGTATGTGTTTGCAAGACCCCTGATACCATCTGTTCCAAAAAGTATTCCCATTTATTATTCCCGATTATTATTCCGGTTAGATTAATAACTTATTAATAATTTTTTGTTCGATATTAAACAACCATTGAATCCCTTTTTCACATTCATTAGTTTTTAAACTCTGGATAAACTTTATATATTTTTTTTCGGTGCGTTTTAATTTTTTTTCAACCATGCAAATAAATTTTTCACCCTCTTTATTTAAATTATTTTTTCCAAGGGATGTGCTAAAAAAATTTTCAGCCGATTTAAATTTATCCATTGCTTTTTCATGAATTAAAATTGGGCTTGATTTTTTGTCTTTTATTTTAGAAAGAAGAATTTCCTTTGACAGATTTAATTTTTCACAAAAAATTTTTAACTGATAAATTCTTTCTTTAATACAAAAATCCAGATTGTCCTGCATGCCTTTGATTAAGCTGCGGGAAAATTCATCATAAGTAAAAAGAGGTCGTATATGTTTATACCAGGCTTGTAAAGAAATAAGACCCGCAATATAATAAATATTGTTATTAAAAATATGAGTCACATTTTTATAAACATACAATTGTCTTGGAAAAGATATATCCTTATACCCGCCCCCAAGTAAAATATGGTCATTTTTTAATTCATTTTTTCGGATAATGGATCCAGCCGCTGTAATACAGCCATATCCGATTTTGACAGGTCCCACAAGACCGCCCTGCCCTCCTAAAAAAATCGAGTTAGACTTCAGCATCACACCTTGATAAATATTTCCCATCATTGATGGTGTGGCTTTATCCTGGTTTGGTGTATAATTAAAATGAATAAACGAAGAACCTACTTCAGAGTGGTCCTTTCGACTTGTTCCCCCAGCCATAAAACAATCACAAAAATTAATCAGGCTGCCCAGTGTTACAAAGGGAAATAAAATCGTCTGCTTGAGCCCCACTGTATGGGCTGCATTGGACTCTTCCTCAAATATGGTTCCTTCTCTTACATGGGCTCCGGAACCAACTGAATTGTCTCCGGCAAAAACAGCACCTTTAAAAAAACCGCCCTTTAATTTCGTATTTTCACCAACCAAGGTGTTCTCAAGACTAACCGGTGCTTCATATCCAAGGTGAGCGCCCCTCATAATCAGGGTGTTTTTTCCCATTATTTTAGACCCGGTATAAATCCTGACATCTTCACCTGAAATTCTGTCCGGATTAACATCTTCGGAAATATACACGGATTCAGGATTAGGGATTTTGACTCCTTTTTCTATAAGCACTTTAATAATATTATTTTTCATAAAGATATAAATAATTGTCTATGGGTTGAATTGTCAAGATATTTTCCAAATCCTTTTTATAATCAGGCCTTGACCGGGATATTGGGTTTACGTATGATAGATTAAAGCTTTTCTGCAATTCTTATTTCAACAGGAGATGACCATGGGCCGGAAAACATTCAGCATTAACCTTCATAAGGCTTATCAAAATTTAACAGATCTCTCAAAATCCTTTAAGGACAAAAACCGACATTTAAAAAATCTGGTTAAAAATAGAAACCGGTTTAAAAATTTTTCAATTCAAATCAATGGTTTTTCCTATGATTTTTCAAAACAACGAATGGATAAACCCATTTTAAAAGAATTATTCAAACTTGCCGGTCAAGCCCGGGCAAAAGACAGTTTTTCTCAAATGGTCTCAGGAAAAATCGTCAATGCAACGGAAAACAGACCGGCTCTTCATACGGCTACAAGAGATTTCACCCAGGGCAAGATTTTATTAAATGATATGGATGTCATTTTTGAAATTAACAAAGTGAATAAACAAATTAAAAACTTTATAGAAAAAATCCATAATAAAAAACTAAAGGGGACCACGGGAAAATCTTTTACAGACGCTGTTGTTATTGGTATCGGCGGTTCTTATCTTGGGTGTGAGTTTGTTTATACTGCATTGAAACATGGTATTGAACCCATTATAAATCTTCATTTTTTGCCCAACGTGGATATTGATAATTTTGGACAGATTATAAAAACGATTGATCCTGAAACCTGCCTTTGGATCATTATTTCAAAATCCTATACCACAGTAGAAACCATGGCCAACCTTAACCAGGCACTCTTGTTTTTAAAGAACAAAAATCTTGATCCGGCAAAGCATTTTGTGACTATAACGAGCAAAGGAAGCCCTGGTGATGATCCATCAGGCTCAGGCTTAGGCTTAGGTTCTTTTAATATGTTTGATTTTATTGGGGGAAGATACTCTGTGACCTCTGCTGTTGGGGGACTTCCTTTAAGTCTTGCCTTTGGTTTTGATAATTTTCACCGATTTTTAAAAGGCTGCCATACAATGGATTTGCATGCCTTGAATTCCCCTGAAGAAAACAACATTCCTTTGACAGCAGCTTTAGTCAATATTTGGAATTCCAATTTCCTTGATTATCCTGCCCTGGCAATTATTCCCTATTGCAGTGCCTTATCCAGGCTTTGCCCCCATGTGCAACAATTATATATGGAAAGTCTTGGCAAAGGAGTCACAATTGATGGTAAAATTACAAATCACAAAACCGGGGTAATTATTTTTGGTGAACCCGGAACAAATGCCCAGCATTCATTTTTTCAGCTTGCCCATCAGGGCAGTCCCTTTCCCATTGAATTTATTGGTGTGGTAACCCCTGTTTATAATAAAACACAGGCAATATCAAAAGGTGTTTATAATCATCAGGAATTATGGGCTAATATGATTGCCCAGGCCAAGGGCCTTGCAATGGGAAAAAATGATGATAACAAGGCAAAAAATTTCACAGGAAACAGACCCTCTTCCACCATCATCATAAATGACCTGACACCAGAGAGCATTGGGATGCTGCTGGCTTTTTATGAAGCAAGAACTGTATACGAGGGATTTATATTGGGTTTAAATCCTTTTGATCAATTTGGTGTTGAACTGGGAAAAGTGCTTGCGACCGATATCAGGGATCAAATTACAAAAAAAAATATTGACCTGACCCATGATTTCAATTCCCTGGATACGGCAACAAAATTTTATCTTGATATCCTGTTTAAAGGATCATTATAAAAACTTATAAATCAGGCTTCCCCAGGTAAGGCCGGCCCCAAGACCCGTAAAAAGAACAATATCACCTGATTTACCGATCCTTCCCTGTTCCATTGCCTCATGAAGGGCAATGGGAATACTTGCTGCAGTGGTATTTCCATATTTCTGAATATTATGAAATATTTTATGATCATCTAATTTTAAAAATTGTCCAAGGGCTTGATTGATTCTCATATTTGCCTGGTGCGGGATAATCAGATCAATTTCATCAAGCGTGATTTGTGCTTTTTCAAGGGACTCCTTTATTACCTTAGGAAGCATCCTTACTGCTTTTTTAAATATGGCAGGGCCATCCATGACAGGAAAATATCTTGGATCATCAAAGGGTATATCTGCAGGAAATCGAACTGGAAGTCTTGAGGCAGGAAGCTCAGTCATTAAGGCATGAGCCAAATTGCCATCGGCATGAAGAACTGATGATAAAAGGCCTGCATCTTTTTTTGTTTCAACACCTTCAATGCATAAAGCTGCTGCCCCATCACCAAAGATAACTGTAACATCCCGCCCCCGGGTTGTTTTATCAAGGCCTGATGAATGCACCTCTGCACCAACCAGAAGAATTTTGCCGGCAAGACCTGATTTTATATAGGCATCTGCAGTGGTAAGACCATAAAGAAATCCTGTACACTGCTGGCGAATATCCAGTGCCGGAGTTGAATCAAGTCCCAGCTTTGCCTGCAATAGACAACCGGATCCCGGGAACATAATATCCGGACTAAGGGTTGCAAATATGATAAAATCAAGATCCTGTGCCGTCCACCCAGCATTTGCCAAAGCTATTTTAGAAGCCTCAAAACCCAGGTCGGATGAACCGGTAGCCATGTTCTGCTCAATCCAATATCTTTGCTCGATACCCGTCCTTTGTTTTATCCATTCATCGGAAGTGTCTAATATTTTTTCAAGGTCATGGTTGGTAATGAGATTAGGCGGTACAAACATCCCTGTACTTTTTATTATACTTTTTTTCATAAAGCTTTCCTTAGTCAAGAGTCAAGAGTCAAGAATTATCATATTGATAAATAGTTCATTCTGCTATATTGTGCATGGTTTATAGTATTAATTTGTCAATTTGGCAAGAACCTTACATAAATTAACAACCAAAATTGAGCTGATATAATTGTTAACACAGGCTATTATACTTATTCTTGGATTGGCCCTGCTTGGTATCGGGTCCACGCTACTTGTCGAGGGAGCTGCATCAACAGCCATCATGTTTGCTGTCAGGCCTGTGATTGTCGGTCTGACCATTGTGGCCTTTGCTACTTCCACACCTGAGTTACTGGTCAGCCTTGTTGCTGCCCTTAAAGGATCATTCGGGATATCCATTGGAAATATAATTGGCAGCAATGTCATAAACATTGCACTGGTATTGGGGATCAGTGCGGCTATAAAACCGCTTGTGATAAAAAAACAAATTATTACAATTGAAATTCCATACATGTTTTTTGTCTCCTTTATTTTCTGGCTGCTTTGTCTGGATTCAAATATTGGACGTATGGATGGAATTATTTTATTCTCTTTATTAATTATTTTTTTAATTTACAGCCTCACCACTGCAAAAGATAAAAACAATCATACTGATCCAGTGAAACCATCTTTTTTTAAAATTTCAAAAAACTTTTTCTTCATCATAATCGGAATAGTAATGCTTTCTTATGGTGCAAATTTTGTTGTTCAGGAAGCTATCATCATAGCAGAGAAAATTGGTCTTTCCCAAACATTTATCGGAATTTCAATTGTTGCTTTGGGAACTTCTTTGCCCGAACTTGCTACTTCCGCAGTCGCTGCTTTTAAAGGGGAAAGCGATATTTCCGTAGGCAATGTTGTCGGCTCCAACCTGTTTAACATTTGTCTTGTCATGGGAATCGTCGGCCTTTTTAATCCAATGGAAATTGATAAAACGCTTCTTTATTTTCAATTCCCTTTTATGATCTTCATTTGTTCTGTTCTGGGACTTATTGCCTATTTTAATCAAGGCATAAGTAAAAAATTCGGTTATTTTTTTATAAGCCTGTTTATTATCTATATACTGATTTCCTATTTTAAAGGGTGATGCTTTTATAAATTTTTATTTTTTCCCTTGCATGGTTAAACTATTCTATTATATGGAGTAGTATATTTATAAAATTTTCATATTAGGAACATTAATGATAATCAATAGAATTATAACAAAACCATGACTACACCTTTAATTGGCGTCAGCAAATCAATCTTAAAAATAAAAGAATTGATCAAGCATGTGGCCAATACCTGTTTGAATGTATTGATTACCGGTGAAACCGGAGTGGGTAAGGAAGTTGTTGCTCAAAATCTTTATGCTGAATCTTCCAGATCTTCAGAAAATTTTGTAAAAATTAATTGTGCGGCATTGCCGGAAACACTCCTTGAAAGTGAACTTTACGGCTATGAAAAAGGTGCTTTCACAGGTGCCGATAGAAAACGGCTAGGCAAATTTCTGACAGCAGACAAAGGGGTTTTATTTCTTGATGAAATCGGTGATATGCCCATGGCATTGCAGTCTAAAATGCTTCATGTACTTCAAAGCGGTGAATTTTCTCCCCTTGGATCTGACCGGGAGTTTAAAACAGATGTGTGGGTTATTGCGGCAACCAACCACAATCTTGAAGAAAGCATGAAAAATAAAACATTTAGAGAAGATCTATTTTATCGCCTGAACATTATTAAAATTGATATCTCGCCTTTAAGGGAAAGAAAAGACGACATTCCTTTTCTTATTGACTATTATATCAACCTCTATAAATCAGAATATCCGGATAACCAGGGAACCCGGCCAGATTCAGAAACGCTTGCAAAACTATGCAATTACCCCTGGCCTGGAAATGTCCGGCAGCTTCAAAATTGCATTAAAAAGCAGATGATTGTAAATTCATGGCAAAAAATTTTTGAAGATCTTCCAAAAGAACATCCTGAAATAGCTTCTCATATTCTAAATGAAAACCAGCAAAACAGGAGATCATCTGATCCAAAACCTGCCTTTTTAAATAATCGTACAAGTATTATTTCAGAATTTGTTGATCTATCCACAAGTTCAGATAAGTTATTTGAAGATATTTCCTTAAAAAAAATCAAAAAACTGGCTTCAGACAAGGTTGAAAAAGAAGTCATTTACTTTGTCCTGGAAAAAGTTGGCTGGAACAGATCCAAAGCTTCAAAAATACTTAAAATAAGTTATAAAACCCTGCTTTACAAGATGAACGAATTTAAGGTTCATCCACCTTTATAATATTAAATAACTCAACCTCAAGGCTTTTTATTCCTTTTGCAATGGGACACCCCATTTTTTCATATATTTCCACACAGAGGTCCGGCTTTTTTGAATTCGCCGCCCCACCTCTGCCTTATTCCAGCTACACTCTTCAAGCAAATCTAAAAGGATCTCTTTTGTTAACTTAACAGCTTTCCCTGGTTCAAAAGCACGGGTATTCTCCAAATCAAAAGCCGGATGATGATCAATGCCTGAAAATCCATTGGGTTCCCGGATTTCCACAGGCAGATCCTTGAGTGTAATCCAATCTGAATTACAGACAACAAAAGCATGTTCAATGGCATTTTCCAGTTCCCGGATATTTCCAGGCCAGGTATGTTCCATCAATCGTTTCATTCCTTCTGTATCAATGCTCTGTATGGATTTGTGCTCCTTTTTATTTCCTTTTTTAATAAAATGAGAGACCAGTATGGGGATATCTTCCCGGCGGTTTCTTAAGGGGGGAACATTAATCGGAAAAACCTTTAACCGATAAAAAAGATCTTCACGAAATTTTCCCTGCTGAGTGAGTGCATAAAGATTTTTATGGGTTGCGGCGATAATTCTGATATCAATTTTTCTTCGTTTTGAATCCCCTACCCTTTCAATTTCTCTTTCCTGAAGAACTCTAAGCAATTTTACCTGCATATATGGAGTCAATTCCCCAATTTCATCAAGAAAAACAGTTCCCCCATCAGCTTCTTCAAATCTGCCTTTACGATCTCTATGGGCCCCGGTAAAGGCTCCTTTTACATGACCAAAGAGTTCACTTTCAAGCAAGGTCTCAGAAAGAGCAGAACAATTTACAGTAATAAGCGGACTTGAAACGTCCTCATTATTATAATGAATAGCCCCGGCAACCAATTCTTTTCCCGTTCCGCTTTCACCTTGAATCAGAACTGTGGCCTGACTGTTTGCAGCTGCCCTGATGGCATCAAACACATTCTGCATCACAGCACTTTTTCCAATAATATTTCCTAACCGGTAAACTTTTTTAAGCTTTTTTTGAGCTTCTTCAGCAGTTTTCTTGATTTTTTTTAATTCAGTCAGATCTGTAACTGTTTCAACAATTCCTAGAATCTGACCATTAGCATCCCGGGCAAGTCTTGCATTTTTTATGACAGCCACATCGTGTCCATTCTTGTGCCTGATAAAACATTCTTTGGCTTCTGTTTTTCCATGCTTGATCACACCGCATTTTTTAATATCAGCAGGGCATTGTTTATCAAAACACCGACTGCATTCAATCAGACGGCAGGTATTGCCCAAAGCCTCCTGTTCAGAATAACCACTGATTTTTTCCATTGACTTGTTCCAGGATGTAATCATACCCTGATCATCTAAAGTGAAAAGACCTTCTGCCATTGTATCAAGAATCTGGTTTAAAAAATCAACATTCCATAATTGATAGGTTTCCATATTTCATCCTTTTCATAGTAACGTTTATCAGCCATTATTGTTCAAAATAAGTAACGTTACTATTCCTGTCAATATCTGAAATGTTTTTTAATATTATTATTGCTCCTCAGGTATTTTTTTTTGAATTTTTTTTTTGTCTGTCACCTGACAGGCATCTTTCATTCAGGTGGATATCCCCATTTTAGGAAGGACATACACTTGTACAAGGATATAAATCCCCAGAAAAATTAAAACATAAATCATCTCTTTCATAATTACCTCATTATTACAGGGTTCGTTTAAAATAGCCAACCATACAAATTAAGCATATAGATAAAAGCAAGGGTTATGCCGGCTATAAAAAGCTATTGAATATAAATTATATATGATATTTTTTTTGTTTTGTCAAAAAAACGTTACGCACCGAAACTATTTCAATAAAGTAACGTTCCTTTTTTTTGTTGAAAATATTATACAATGTTTTAATTTAACAACTTATAGTATAATATTCTTTACTTGCAATGTGTTATACTATTTTTAACTGGAATCAGAAAACAATATGGCATACTTCTTGATTATACTAATTTTTTTACTAATTATTTTATCCTATCATTTATGGGAGGTTAATTAAAAATGGGTATAGATCAATTTCAGGAAACTATAGATAAAGGTGTCACTCTCGTTGATTTTAATGCAAGCTGGTGCGCTCCCTGCAAGGCACAGGAACCGATTATAAAAAAATTGATGAATATATATCAGAACCGTGCCGTCATCATTGCAATCAATATAGATGACAACAGAACTTTGGCAACAAAATATATGGTTCAGAGCATTCCCACATTAATCCTTTTTAAAAATGGCAAAGAAATTAAACGTTTTGTTGGTCTTCAATCCGAAATTACCATTGCAAAGAGCCTGGATGCCGCATTATAGAACTTGAATTAATAAACTGAAGTTTCACCGTTTTTTAGACGATCTTTCGGTCATACAAATTATTTTTCCGAAAAAAATACCAGTTGGCACGAAAAATGAAATTCAATTTTCGTGCCAATATCCTTTATTATTTCAATTAGTTATATAAATATATTGTTTGTA
>Ga0164315_10005114_pt1 | contig 10247 bp, 9 predicted proteins | sample GuaBasSedimGuay6_FD_113737 | JGI IMG/M metagenome (GOLD analysis project Ga0164315, IMG submission 113737) | Subseafloor sediment microbial communities from Guaymas Basin, Gulf of California, Mexico - Guay6, Core 4569-2, 0-3 cm | ecosystem: Environmental > Aquatic > Marine > Hydrothermal vents >...
AGCCCACTATGCGGGTTACGGGGTTGATTATTAAAGAATCGGCGCAGTCCGAAAGGGCTGCTAAGGCGGCCTTTTGCTGGAAGGATAAAATCAGCCTGAACCGAACGGTTATTGCTCCAGGTCGAGAGTGCCTTGTTGAGAATGATACGTTCGCGTTTAATCCGTTTTAGGTTGTCATGGTTAGGATTCACCATCTGCTTGTTTTTTATTGTGATGTACTGGCTCGGATAATCTTTATTTTCGATAGAAAAAGTGATTTTTTGTCCGTTAACCTTGCCGATCAACTCTTTTTCCCCGGCTTTGCTGGAAAGAGGAATACCTACCAAAGCGATCCAGTCACCATTTTTCTCGGTAATAAGAACCCTTTTTTTATTGAACATTAAGGCGGGCAGCTTTTTAGCGCCATCGGCACTTCCTAAATTGATTAGGGAAATGCCCCCCGGAACTCGTTCTTCCACAGGAAAAGCGAGAGATAGTGATGAAAAAGAGAAGTTTCCCAGAATAAAGAGCATAAGCAGTGGGAAGAATTTTTTAGCCATTGTGGATTTCCTTAACCTGGCAGATGAGACTACCTTTTGATAAACGTGCTTCAATATTTTGACCCACTTGAACCTCGCTTACGGAGTTAAGCAGATGTTGGCCGCAGACGTCGGAAATAATAGCATAACCTCTGGCTAAAGTAGATAGTGGACTGATGGCTTCAAGGGTTCGGGCGGCCTCGCTCAGATGATGTTTCTGTCGTTCGGTTTTAGATTTAATTGCAGCGGTCAGTCGTTGTGTTAAATGGTCTGTGCGATCTTGTAGCAGAGTGATATCACGATAGGGGTTGTAGCTCTGTAAAAGATTTTGCCTGTTTTTTAAAAGTGACTGGGCATATTGGAGTTGCTTCTTTATGGCCTTCTGAAGAAGATTTTCCAGTTGATCTAATCGTTGGGATTTTTCAAAAAGTTGTTGACTGGGGTGTTGCTGCAGCAGTCCCTTTGTAAGCCAGCTCAATTGTTGTTTATGTTGGTTTAACTGAGTTAATGCTCGGCGGGTAAGCTGCGACCTGTATTGTTCAATTTGGCCAAGCATCTGCTCGTTGTCGAGACAGCTAGACTCGGCAGCAACTGAAGGAGTGGCTGCTCGTTTGTCAGCAACAAAATCGGCAATAGAAAAATCAATTTCATGACCGATGCCGGTTATGACTGGCGTTTTGCACTTGAACAGCTCTCTGGCAATGCTTTCGCTGTTAAAGAGACTTAAATCCTCAGCTGACCCGCCGCCACGTGCCAGTATAAGCAAATCACATTCATTTCGACGATCGGCTGAGTGAATAGCTTTTTGAAGCGTTTTTTCCGAGTCAATCCCCTGAACGGGTGTTGGATAAATATTCAGCTTAATGTGCGGGGCGCGCCGCCTGAAGACCACTAAAATATCTTGAATGGCTGCACCGGATGGTGAGGTGATGATGCCGATGGTATTCGGGAAGCGAGGGAGTACTTTTTTTTTGTTTTCGTCAAACAGCCCTTCATCCGACAGTTTTCGCATCAATTGTTCAAATTGATGTCGCAGCTGGCCATCACCAGCGCCTTCCATCGCTTCAACAATAAGTTGGTAGTCACCGCGTTGCTCAAACAGACTAGCATCGGCTTTAACAATAACTTGCTGGCCATTTTGTGGTTTAAATGTGCTGCGACGGTGGCGAGATTTGAACATGGCGCACCGAACCTGAGCGCTACTATCTTTTAGTGTGAAATAGATATGCCCAGAAGAGGGCTGTGCCAAATTTGAGATTTCCCCTTCAACCCGGATTGAGCAGAAGTTCTGACTTAAAAGCATTTTAGTCTCACGATTTAAGCGAGAGACAGAGTAGATCTCTTCTTTGGGTGGGTGGCTCCCTACGGCTGGGCTAAGTGGCATGCTGAGTGCTTTTATATGATTCTTCTGAACGGACAAAATTTTAACATTTTAATCTGTCAGGTACTGCCATTTTTGGCAGATGTCGACATATTTGGCAGGAACATCAGTAGCAACAGAGTTTTGTGGAATGGCTTGTTTACAGTGACTTCCGGTTGTTTGGCCCTGATTCTTCTTAGTGAAATAGTTGGCATTTAATTTGCTTTTTCTTTAGTTACAGCGTCTCGGGTAATGAGTTTGGTTTTTAAAATTCAGCTTATGGGGTTCAGTGACCATTCAGGGTTATGCCATAGGGATGGTGCACTAAATAATTGAGATGCAGCTTTGTCTGAATAAGGAACTTTTGTGAAAAAGGCTAAAAGTAGAACGGTTCGAACTAAAAATAATGGGCGCTTGGGAGTGAAATTCTCGCCTTACCTGATGTTGGTAGATAATGCTTTGCCCGCGGTTGAAGATAAAACCTTGATTGAGCGGCTTGATCGGAAACATATTAGAGATGGGCGGCTATCCGGTGAAGGTTTTGTCGAAATAGATCTTGTCGGATGTGAAGCTCTTGAATTGATAGAGGGGAGCCAGCATGAAGTGATGCTTCATCATGGCTGGGGCCGTGCTCGCCCCGTTTCAAGTGCCGTTGTAGCTCAAAATGAAAAGCGGGGAGATGAGCGATATGCAGGCCAAAATTTTATCGCCTGGGCCAGGCCAATAGGTTTTTTTGATAGAAGCTCACTAAAGCGCGCCTGTTTGCTGGATTTTAGTGTGAGTGGTGTTGGACTGGTTTGTAGCAAAAAGCTTGAGGTCAATAAAAAGGTTTTATTGCAGCTGGAATTTTCAGACGGAGCCACCTTTGACGTGAAGGGGGTTGTTGTTAGAAACGAAGCATCCCCGATACCTGCAGCCGGTTTTATGTGTGGAATTAGGCTGAATGAGTTGAATCAGCCACTTAGGGATTGCATGGTAACGGAAGGCCTGCATATGAAGCTAAAGAAGTGCTAATGCCAGGGTGTCTGCTCTAGTCAGCTGTGGCGCTTTCAAGTTGAAACAGCTCAAAATTTTGTGTCAATACAAAAATACCTGACCTTACCCATTAAGAAGAAAAGGGTTTTTGTTTCTTTCCTGCCAGTTCATTTACCACATCCTGCTTTTTAAAGAGAGGCGTGGTAAATACTGGCTATTCACCTTGTACTCTTCATTAAATCAACTAGTTTTTAAGCTATTCCTTTTAATGTTAAAGATAAGCGTAAAAACTGGCATGGATCAAAAACAGTTACTGATTATTGGGGCCACGATGGTGGTGACGGCTGCATTGTTGGCGGCAATCTTCTTGGTCGAAGGTGTCTGGTGGCATTTTTCGATGATGCTCACTCTTTCGGCTAGCTGGGCAGCTTGCTGCGCTTTCCTTATTAGGGAGCGTCAAAGTGAAGAGGAGGTCATGGTGTCCGCGCCTCCATTAGATGGGGTCGATCAGATTAGTGATTTGTTGTCTGAGGTGGATGGAGGCTTGGTACAGGAGGCAAACACACTGAATAGTGAGCTTGAGCAGCTCAAATTGATGATCGCTGATGCTGTTGTAACGATGGGCGATAGTTTCCATGCATTGAACAGACTATCTACGGAGCAAAATGGATTGGTTGTTTCGATGAGTTCGAGTCTTTCTGAGTCCTCGGAAGGAGATGAGTCTGTTTCTAAATTTCAGCGTTTTGCAATAGAGATGGATTCGATCTTGACGCATTTTGTTGAAAACATTTTGTCTGTTAGTAAAGAAAGTATGGAGATGGTGAGTCTGGTCGATGCGCAAAGCCAGCATCTGGATAAGATTGAAAAACTGCTGGGTGATGTCAGGCAAATTGCAGATCAAACGAACCTGCTGGCACTCAATGCAGCGATCGAGGCGGCACGTGCTGGTGAGGCAGGGAGAGGTTTTGCTGTTGTTGCCGATGAAGTGAGGAAACTTTCACAACATTCTGAAAAGTTTAATGACGAAATTCGGACGGTAGTGAATGAAACACGAAACAGTCTTGAAGATGCCAAAGCCAAAGTAGAACTGATCGCTTCCAAAGATATGAGTGTTGCAATTCAGTCAAAATCACAGATCGATGAGATGATGGCCGATCTGGGAATAATGAATGCTCAAATGGGTAGTAGCTTGCAGACGGTTTCTTCTTTGACCTCAGAAATCGAATCAAACGTTGGGAGCGCCGTTCGGTCATTGCAATTTGAAGATATGAGCCGGCAGTTGATTGAGTTCTCGCAGAGGCGAACTTCACATTTCCATGATCTGGCAGAGGCGCTAAAAACAACCAGGGGAAAGATAAAGTCATCAGATGGAACTGATTTGGGAGAGCAGATACAGGAAAGTCGGAATCAGTTGCAAAGAATGCGCAATGACTGGTCAGCAGCGCCGGTTGCAGCTGTTGGGCAAGAGTCAATGGATGAAGGAGATATTGAGCTTTTTTAGCTGAATATGTAAGTAATAGAAAAAATAATTGCGAGGATAAGAGCGATGCCGATTTCAGCAGTATGCAGCAACAATGGACAAGAGGCGGTAATTAAAATTGCCGGGCGTTTTGATTTTGGAGAGCATCAAGCATTTAAAACGGCCTGTGATGCCTGCACAACGGCGCAAAAGTATACGCTCGACTTAAGAGCTACTGAGTATGTGGACAGTTCTGCATTGGGAATGCTATTGATTTTGCGTGATAAGGTTGGTGGCGATAAAGGAAGGGTTAAGATTCTTAATGCCAGTCCTGAAGTGAAAAAAGTTCTGACTATTGCGAATTTTGAAAAGTTGTTTACCGTTATTTAATTTCAGATTTCCTCTGAAAAATCCCACTATTTTATTAGGCGCACGGATGCTGCTGAACTGGAGTGTATTGTGCTACCTGAAGAAAAAATACAGGAAGAAGTTGAGCGAAAGAAAAAAATTCTTGTCGTCGATGATACCAAATTACAGCGTTTAATTATTTCGGACCTGGTTACAAAGCTCGGTTTTGACGTGATTGAGGCGGTTAGTGGGCAGGAGGCAATTGATCGTGCCGGTGACGCTTACCCTGACCTTATTCTGATGGATATTGAAATGCCGGGAATAGATGGGTTTGAAGCAGTGAGAAAAGTTCGTCAGCTAGCCACTAAGCACTATATTCCAGTTATTTTTGTAACAGGATTTGATAACGAAAAGAACCTTCAGGCTTGCATTGATGCGGGAGGGGATGATTTTATCTCCAAGCCGGTTAATCAATTGGCTTTAGATTTAAAAATTAAATCATTACTAAGGCTAAGTGATTTACTAAAGCAGCAACGGATTCAAAAAGAGAAGTTCGAAAGAACTCAGCATGAAATTTTTCGTGAGCAGGAAATTGCGGCCGAGATTTTTCGTAAAATTGTGCATGAGGGTAGTCTTGATACCCCAAATATAAAATACCTCCTTTCACCGATGTCTCTGTTTAATGGAGATATTTTGCTGGCAGCTTATACGCCAACCGGGCAATTGCAGTTGATGTTAGGTGATTTTACCGGACATGGTTTGGTCGCTTCAATTGGTGCGGGGCCTGCTGCGGAAATATTTTATGGCATGACAGCAAAGGGCTTTGGCGTTGAAGAGATTATTCCAGAAATCAATAAAAAAATGTGTAGAGTGCTGCCAACGGGAATGTTTTTAGCAATTTGCCTGCTCTCCTTTGATAGTCAGCAGGGGCTAATCTCACTCTTTACCGGCGGTCTGCCTGAGCAGCTGTTGTTCAGCAAAGATTCAGGCGATATTGCGAGAATAGTCTCATCCAATTTGCCACTGGGAATCATCGATAATGAACAGTCGGATTTTTCTTTTGAGCATCTGGAGGTCAGGGCAGATCAGCGACTTTATCTCTTTTCTGACGGGATTATTGAAGCTCGGAATAAAAACGGTAAGGAGTCTGGGATCGAAGGGTTGGAATGGTGTTTACGCAATCCGGTTATTGAAGATAGTGGATTTGACTCAATATTGGAGAGTTACAAAAGATTTATAGGAAATAATGCACAGGAAGATGATTTGACGCTGGTTGAGATTAATTTTGATCCGGTTCTTGCAGTTCGTGAAGGGCGTCAGATTATTCAAAAGACGAAGCCTCCTGCAGCGTGGCAGACCTCAATGACTTTGGATTCAGAGGCGTTAAAAACGACAAACCCGGTGCCGGTTGTTGTTAACCAGATTATGGAATTGCAAGGTCTGCAGGCTTATCGAGAGGCGATTTATACTATTGTGACCGAGCTTTTTGTAAATGCGCTTGACCATGGGTTGTTAGGACTGGATTCATCCTTAAAAAAAGATGCAGAAGGATTTATGCATTATTTCGAGTTACGTGAAAAGCGGCTCCAGGAGTTTTATGATGGACAAATTAAAATATCATTTAAGCACAAGTCATTGGCATCGGGTGGGCAGCTGGCTATCCTGATACAGGATAATGGAAGTGGTTTCGATGTGACAGCTGTTGAGAAGGGGCTGGATAACAATGAAGATTATTCTGGCAGAGGGATTCAGTTAGTGAGAAAGTTATGCAGCTCATTGGCCTATTCAGATGGTGGGCGGCGAGCTAAAGCGGTCTTTGATTGGGAAAATATGGGCTAAAGCAAAAAAAGCATGTAAGGGTGAGAGATGAAAATAATTGATTATAAAAACATGATATTGGCGGGTTTAGTTGCTGGAGCTATGGGTTGTACAACTGTAAATCCCTACACAAATGAACAAGAAACAAGCAATACAGCGATTGGTGCAGGTGTTGGTGCCTTAGGTGGTGCTTTGATCGGTGCCATGGCTGGTGATAGGAAAACCGCCCTGCTTGGCGCTGGTATTGGAGCTTTAGCGGGTGGTGGTGCAGGGTATTATATGGATGCGCAGGAAACTAAACTGAGGCAGCGTCTGCAAGGAACGGGGGTGAGTGTAACCCGAGTCGGCAATGATCTTATACTGAATATGCCGGGTAACGTCACTTTTGCGAGTGATAGTGCCAATATTAGTTCAGGGTTTTATCAGGTTTTAGAGTCGGTTCTGTTGATATTTCAGGAATATGAATCAACGGTAATTGATGTGACAGGACATACCGATAGCACCGGTGCAGCAGAATATAATCAGACCCTATCAGAAAGACGTGCAAATAGTGTTGCTGAATATTTCAGGTCACGTGGGGTTAACGGCCAGCGGTTTCTAGTTCGCGGAGCAGGGGAGACTCAGCCGATTGCCAGTAACAGCACCACAAATGGGCGTATGCAGAATCGCCGAGTTGAGATACGGCTGTCGCCACTAACGCGTTAAGGCGGCTTTTAACAAGAGATTTAGAAAAGGGCTGTCAGTGACAGCCCTTTTCTATTGGTGGTGAAAAAGAGAGAGTAACTGTAAAATCAAACTCCCTTCTGAAGAACTTATGGTCAATGCAAATTCATCTCATTTCAATAGGTAACCACATGCCAAAATGGGTGGAGTTGGGCTATCAGGAATACGCAAAACGGATGCCAAGAGAATGCCGTTTAAACTTGAAAGAGATTCCCGCGGGTAAAAGAGGTAAGAATGCCGATCTCGTTCGGTTAACAAACGAGGAAGGTGAGCGGATGCTGGCAGCTATTCCGCGAGGTTGTCATATTGTCACGCTAGATTTGGGGGGTAAAAAATGGGATACCCCTGACCTTTCTCAGGCACTATCTCGTTGGCAGATGAATGGGCAGGATATAGCACTTCTTGTTGGAGGGCCCGAGGGGCTTTCCCCAGCCTGTCGGCAGGCGGCAAATGAGTCCTGGGCACTTTCACCGCTCACTTTCCCGCATCCACTGGTTCGCGTTATTGTTGCGGAACAGCTGTATCGTGGCTGGTCGCTTTTAAATAACCACCCTTACCACCGCTAATGAACGATCCCACGCTTATCCTAGCCTCCTCTTCACCTCGGCGGCAAGAGTTGCTGGAGCAGATTGGAGTTCCTTTTAAACTGCTTTCTGTTGATATCGATGAATCCCCACTATTGGGAGAGTCACCAGCTGAATTTGTGATTCGGATGGCTGCTGAAAAATCACAAGCCGGCATTGTAAAGAGCGGTGGTGGTTTGGCTGTTTTAGGTGCAGATACTATCGTCGTACTCGGTGAGGAGATTATGGGGAAACCTGTTGATGAGACAAATGCTTTTGATATGCTGAGTCAGTTGTCTGGTAGGACGCATAAGGTTTTAAGTGCGGTATCATTGAGGTCAGAGCAGCATCAGCAGATGCTTTCTACTAGCAGCGTCACTTTTCGAGAGATCTCCCCGGCAGAAATGCGTGATTATTGGTTATCTGGAGAACCAAAAGATAAGGCAGGTGGTTATGCGATACAGGGTTTTGGGGCGGTTTTTATCGAACACATTAAGGGAAGCTATTCCGGTGTAATGGGGTTGCCCCTGTTTGAAACAGCGCAATTATTGAAGCAGTTGTAAATATAAAATAAACAAATTGAGTTCTTATGAGTGATGAGATTCTAATTAACGTGACCCCGCCAGAAACGCGAGTTGCGGTTATCGAAAATGGTGTTGTACAGGAGCTATTTATCGAGCGAACCCACTGTCAGGGTTTAGTTGGGAATATTTATAGAGGCAGAGTCAGTCGTGTCTTGCCGGGGATGCAGGCTGCTTTTGTCGATATTGGGCTTGAGCGGGCCGCTTTTTTACATGTTTCTGATGTGACAGGCTGCTATTGCAACAGCGATACGCCCGAATCACAAAATATTGAGGCACACCTGCGTGAAGGACAGCCTATTGTCGTTCAGGTCAATAAAGAACCGTTAGGGACAAAAGGGGCAAGGGTTTCGACCGATCTTTCATTTCCATCCCTCTATATGGTTTATATGCCCTACTGCAAGGATAACTGCGTTTCTCAGAGGATTGGTTCTGAAACGGAGCGGGAGCGGCTAGTAAACGTGATGGATGAATTCTCGGAAGGAAATGAAGCGGGCGCCTTTATTGCCCGGACTGTTGCCGAGGAGGCGGATCAAGCCGCTTTACAGGCAGATATGCGGTTTTTGTTAAAAGTGTGGAAATCTCTCAAGCCACAAATAAAATCGGGTCAGGCAGGTCTTTTGCACCAGGATTTATCTTTGGGTATGCGCGTATTGAGGGACTTTTATCGCGACCAGGTGGATAAAATTCGGGTTGATTCGAGAGAGACATTTCAGAAGCTCCGGCTGTTTGCCGAAGAGTTCTTGCCAGAAAAAGTAGAGCTTATCGAACACTACACTGGTAGCCGCCCAATTTTTGATCTGTATCGAGTCGAAGAAGAAATCCAGAAGGCGTTGGATCGAAAAGTTCAGCTGAAGTCGGGTGGGCATCTTGTCTTTGACCAAACTGAAGCGATGACTACCGTCGATGTTAACACCGGGGGGTTTGTTGGGCGGCGTAGTTTAGAAGAGACGATTTTCAAAACCAATATGGAGGCTGTTCAGTCAATTGCACGTCAGCTTCGCCTCAGGAATCTGGGTGGTATTATTATTCTTGATTTTATTGATATGCAGGATGATGCGCATAAGCAGCAGGTTCTTAATGCGCTGGAAAGTTGCCTGGCGAAGGATTATACGCGTACCTCTATGAGTGAGGTTTCAGCACTTGGGCTGGTGGAAATGACGCGTAAACGGTCACGAGAAAGCCTTGAGCATATGCTTTGCGAGCCCTGCCCCGTTTGTGCTGGGAGAGGAACCTTAAAGACTCCTGAGACAACCAGCTTTGAGATTTTCCGTGAAATCACGCGAGATGCCAAACAATACAATACCCGAGAATTGCTCGTTCTCGCTTCGAATGAAGTGGTCGACAGGCTTTTAGATGAGGAGTCCGGTCACCTGACTGAGCTTGAAGATTTTATTGGGATTCGTATTCGATTGAGAGCTGAGGCTCAATACTCACAGGAGCAGTACGATGTTATTTTATTATGAGCGTTCCTAGCTTCTCTATCCTGCCGGTTTCTGTTTTTCGCAAGAATAAAACCTTTATACGAGTGATGATTTCACCGTGAAAAAAGTTGTTCACCATCTGACACGTACCACGCGGATTTTATTGATTATAACGACGGTTCTGATTGCGTTATTAATAACCAGTACGCGTCTCCTATTGCCTCTTGTAGAAGACTATCGAAATGATCTTGAGGCTCAGATAAGTAAGCAGATCGGCAAGCCGGTAACGGTAGGAAAACTAGGCGCGCATCTGCGCGGTTTTTACCCTGAATTGATACTTAAAGAGCTGGCGATTTTATCACCCGACGGTCAAGTGACCGCTGCTCGGCTGAAAGAGATACGGGTAGGTTTTAGTCTTTCTCATTTCCTGTCGAGTGCGGCTATTCGTCCTTTATGGGTTACGTTAATGGGTGCGGAG
>Ga0164315_10005116_pt1 | contig 10246 bp, 9 predicted proteins | sample GuaBasSedimGuay6_FD_113737 | JGI IMG/M metagenome (GOLD analysis project Ga0164315, IMG submission 113737) | Subseafloor sediment microbial communities from Guaymas Basin, Gulf of California, Mexico - Guay6, Core 4569-2, 0-3 cm | ecosystem: Environmental > Aquatic > Marine > Hydrothermal vents >...
CACAAGGGTGTGTCTGCTATTGAAAGTCTTATCTTTACAAATTATTTGATGTATCGAAATGTATATTGGCATCACGCTGTACGTGCAGCAGTATCAATGTTTAAAAGAGTTCTTCAGGAGATATTGCTTCATAAAGATTGTTTCTGGAAGGAAGAGGATTTTAAGAAAATTACTGAGCCTGACTTAATATCTCTGATTCGTAATTCGTTGGATGAGTTAAGTGGCTTAGAGAGAGAAAAGGAATTGTTTGAGAGAACTCTAAAAAGAGATTTGTTTAAAGTAGGTAAGGTCATGCAGTCTTGTGATTTAAATGATGAGTTTACTTCTTATCTTTCTTCTCTTTATGCTGATCCGATTGCCCGTCGTAGTTGTGAAGATGCTCTTGTTAATTCAGTATCCAAAGCTTTAGGAAGGACTTTACCTCCCAAATCTATTTTAATTGATATTCCAAGATTTAATAAAAGTCTTGAAATTGAACTTCAGGTTTTTCTTTCTTCTCATCATTCTGCTTCAGGGAAATCTGAAAGTTTACCTTTCGGGCATCCACGAATAAGCAGGTTGAAGGGTTATTTAATTGATAATTTTGAAGAACATGCGAAAATTGTCAGAATTTTCTGTGAAGATGAAAGTGATATTAAAGAAGCGGTTGCCAGTCAATCTCTCCTGATTCAAAAGTAGTCTTAGGCCAGGCCGTCCATTCGCAGTTCAAGCATTAGCTCGTCAGGCCTGTTTGCCGCAGCAATAGCATCTTCTGCTGTGATTTTGTTTTCTTCAACGTATTTATAGAGAACCTGATTGAAAGTTTGCATTCCTTCTGAGGTACCTTCTTTAATCGTATTGTAAAGTTTGTTTAGATCATCTTCATAAATTTGTTTTCTAATACTTGGTGTGGAGATCATTATTTCAAGAGCTGCCAGTCGTCCTCCTCCTGACTGTTTTAGTAATCTCTGGGATACAACTGCTTTAATGTTTGTAGACAATTGTATTCGTACCTGATCCTGTTCGTCCTGAGGGAAGGAGGATACAATTCTTTCTATTGTTTGAGGGGCATCTGTTGTATGAACAGTAGAGAATATGAGATGGCCTGTTTCTGAGGCTGTGATGGCTGTTTTTATAGTGTCTTTGTCTCTCATTTCTCCGATGAGGATAATGTCAGGGTCTTGTCTTAGTACGTACTTTAGGGCATGCTCGAAAGATGGAACATCAATACCTACACTTCGTTGCGTCACCAGGCATTTCTTGTCTTTGTGACGAAATTCAACAGGATCTTCAATAGTGATAATATTGTTGCTTCGTTCTTCGTTAATATGGTTGATCATTGTGGCTAGTGTTGTAGATTTACCACTTCCTGTTGTTCCTGTAACGAGAATTATTCCTCTGTGGGAAAGAGCAATGCTTTTTAGTATCTGAGGCAACCCAAGATCGTCAATCGATGGGATTGTTGATGGGATCAGCCTCATAACCATTGCAATTGAACCATCTTGTCGGAAAACGTTTACTCTGAATCTTTTGCCTTCAGATATGTGCATTAAGTCAACATCACAGTGCTTTCCAAGAGTTTTTCTCTGATTTTCGCTTAAAACTTCATTTACAAAAGTCATCATCATTGCATTGTCAATAGGTGTGGGATTCAATAGGTGAAGCTGTCCGTCAACACGGCCTCTTGGAGGTGTTCCGGTTTTAAGGTGAAGGTCGGAGCCTTTTTCCTGCACCAGCAAATTTAATAATTGAGCTAATTTCACAGTATAAGCCTTTCTCTTTTTTGACAGACTACTTTAGTTTACGTGTATCTTATTATAAATATGTTGTAACATGTAATCGGTAGTGGGAACAAAATAAAATTAAAATGAAATATTGTAGAAGGGTTGGATTGTGGGCTCAGAATTATCTGAAATAGCAATTTTTAGTGGTCTTGATAAGGAAATGCTCGAAAAGTGTTCAGGGTTGTTCATACGGCAGGAATATGAAGCCGGTGATTTTTTGTGTAAAGAAGGTGATCCTGGAAACCATTGTTTTCTTATTGCTTCAGGGGAAGTTTCTGTAAGCAGGCTTATTGATCCTGAAGAACATCGGGAAAAGATCCTTGCCTCCTTGAAAGAAGGTGATATTATAGGCGAAATGACTCTTCTTGAGGAATTACCAAGATCTGCAACAGTTGCAGCTACTGTGGCTACTGTGGCTTATAGCATTAGTCGTGATGATTTTAAAAATCTTCTTCATTCAAATTCTGATGGGGCAGTCAAATTGCTTCTTGCAATTATTTCAACAATGTCAGGGCGTTTAAGACGATCAAGCACTGAACTTATCGCCTTGTATGATACAGGTAAAATTATTGGTTCCGAGTCAGAGCTTGGTAAATTATGTGCAGCTATTACTGAGAGGCTTGTTGAGTCTTTGGGGATGGAAAAAGGGTTAGTTGTTCTGGTAGATGAATATATTCCCAAGCCTGAATTAAAAGGTTCCTTCGGCTTTTCTGCAATTGAGAGACATGGTTTGACTCTTGATTCATCGACCGGACTTCTTGGCCACATTTTATTGAACAACAGTCCAATTTTATTTAATAATTTTTCACCACCTGAAGGTCTTAGTTTACATGGTTTTGAAGCAGAAAAAATGCTTGGAGTCCCTCTTGTAGCTTCAGAAAAGATAATTGGGGCAATCATTCTTTGTAGTACAGTTGCTGAGGTTAATCTTGACATGAATCATCTTAATTTACTTGTTGGTGTGTCATCACAGGTTGCAAGTGCAATTGAGGCATCGAGATTACGGGAGGAAGAAAATGCGAGAGTTAAGCATGACAGGCATTTTGTCCGTTATTAGAAAAATATCATTTTGTTTACTCTGTACTGTTTTGGTGTCTTCACTAGTAGCTGAGACTGTAGCTTTTAAGATTTATGGAACGGTGTCTGATTCTGATGGTAAGGCTCTCGAACGTGCAGCTGTTTCGTTGTATAAAGAAAACTTTGAGGTACAGTCAGATATGACCGGAGCATATTTCCTTAAGTTTACAACAGAGGTTTTACCTAAAAAATATAAAATTGTGTTTACGAGAAGTGGATACAAATCTACAAGTAGAGTTTTTACATTGAAATCGGCTTCATCAAAGGTTATTCCATTAAGTATTTCTCTTTCTTCCGTTGAATCCACTGATTTAGACGTATCTGTAGATAGTGCTTCTTCAGGATATCAGGCTGCTGATAAGGGTACTTCTGAGCAAAAAACTGCTGCTAATCTCTCTTCTGGGAAGAAAAAGGAACCATATAAAGTTCATAAAACTGCTGATGGTTCACAGGTAAAGTCGTCTGTTACTACCGTACGTACGAAGAAGGAACTGCGCTATTTCATGGGTCGTCCAACGTGGGTTGACGTGCCGTTGACGGCTGCTGAAATTGCACTAGAAGACGCAAAAATTGCTGCGATTAAGGTTGCTCAAGAGCCAAAGCCTAAAAAGCCTGTAACTATCTCAGGGCCTCCAGTTAAGTTTTCTATTAGGGGTAATGTAGTAAATGATAAAGGCAGACCTGTAGGTGCTGCAGAGGTGTTTCTCGGGAAAGCTCAGGAAGCATATGCTAAAACTGACAGACGTGGCAGGTTTGTTCTCGAATTTATTGTCCCTTCCGCAGCTGTTCAGATGGGGCGAACAGTTATAATTCAGCATAGAAATTTTGCAACACGATATGTCCCTGTGAGGTTTAATCCTAAGAGAGAAGCAGGTATAACTTTAGACAATATTAATCTTCAACGATATCGCGGGATGTTGGATCGTTAGTTATACACCGATTCGCAGGCGTTCTGCCAGACCTGCCGGTAAGCCTGCAGCTTCAATTTTTTCAGCTGCTTTTTTAACATTATAGGTTACATTCATAAATTCGATTGTATCTGCCTCATCATCAAATACCAGAAAAGAGGCTGCCTGAAAGCCATCTCTTGGCTGGCCTACACTTCCGGGATTTGTAAGATGTATGTATGATTGATCAAGGTGTACAGGTTCAGACAAGTCGCCAACATCTTCTTTTGGGGCTGTAGAAATATACATTTGAAGGTGGGTGTGACCGAAGAAGACATTCTTTACAGTTGGTGCCTGTAGTCTAAGCCACGATAGTACAGTACTTGCCCTGTCGGCAGAGAAAATATATTCATCTATTGATCTTGGTGAACCGTGACAAAACATTGTTTTGTCGTTGATAGTTCTTTGTGGTGGAAGAGATGCAATAAATTTTTTATTTTCGTCAGTCAGCTGTTCTCTGGTCCAGAGTATTGCTCTTTTGGCATCTTCATTGAAAGATGATGGGTGTTTGTCGCTTATCGCTTCTCTGTCGTGATTGCCCATTACGCAAAGTACATCACGTTCAATCATTTTTTCAACACATTCATTAGGGTTTGCGCCATAGCCAACAATATCTCCCAGGCAGACTAGCTTTTCAATTCCAATGGAGTCGAGTTCAGCAAGCACTTCAGAGAGAGCCTCAATATTAGCGTGAAGATCTGATATTATTCCGTACAACATAGCCTGATTAGTGTATCATGAAAAGTGACAATTCTGTTATATATGTTAAAATAATTTTAAATATATTAGTTTGCTATTTATAGTTGGACAGGTACAGGCTATTGAAATGAATATAAAAACAGTTCTTGAGTGGTTGAATTCACCTAATGATGATCTAAGAACTAAAGCTATCGTTACTTTAGTGAAGTCTGGTGATGAGAGGGCTTTGCCCTTTCTGGAACAGGCCGCTTCTCAAGACAACAGTGCTCAGGTACGTTATTATGCCCGAAAGGGAATAGGTCTTTTATCTAAAAAGACATCCAGTGGTGATGAACCGAAAGAAAAACCCCGCAGGAAAGGACCTCCTCCTGCTAATCCTGAACTTATTGCTGAAGGCTCCATTGACGCAAATTTAACGTCTGATGATCAATGGGTTAGATTGCAGACAATTCGAGCTGTAGAACAGTTCGAGGCTGAAAAATTCATTCCTAATCTTATAGTAAGACTTTCTATAGAAGATAACAGGCAGGTTGTGTCAGCTCTGTTGCTTGCTATTGGAAAAACAGGAGGGCCTCTTGCAATTGATGCTATTGTTCCTTTCCTCGAAAGTGAAGATTCAAGAATCAGGGCTAATGCTATTGAAGCAATTGATGCTTCCGGTGATGACGATGCCTTGATTCATCTCATTCCCTATCTTCGGGATAAAGATAACCGTTGTCGTGCAAATGCAGTTCTTGCATTGAAAAAATATGGTCCGGTTAACGTTTTTAAGACCCTCGAAGGAATGCTTAAGGCAGAAGAAGTCTGGATGCAAGACTCTGCCACTTTTGTTCTCGGGCGAATGGGAGCAGGAAACAAGACCTTTGAACTTCTTCAGCTGGCTTTGTCCAGTAAATTTCTTGTTGTTAGGAAACAGGCAAAAACAGTGTTGCAGACACTTGCTGACAGAGGCATAGAACGAGCAACTTCAATCCTGGACAGACTTGATAAAGGCACACAGCAGGGAAATTCTGAGGAAGATTTGTTTGCCCGACTTGAACGATTGGCAACAATGGAATTAAGTGAATTTGTTGATGTTGATGGTGATGGTATTGATGATGATATTGATAAGCGGGAACAGTCAGCAGAAGATATTTTGACCCGGTTGCAGGCTATTTCTTCTGCAGAAGTGCAAGATTTTAATAAAGGTGGGCCTCAGACTGTTCAGGAACAATTAGATAGTCAGGCTGATGCTGTGTTTGAGAGATTAAAGGCTTGCAGTACCGAAGATTAAAAAACCTGGAAGTGAATGGTAGCTAAGGTTCGATGAGAACCCTTCTTACAGATGAGATCAGTCTATCTTCTTTCAATGGTTTTACAATAAAGTCTCTGGCTCCTGCAGCTATTGCTTCTCTTACTTTGCTTTCCTGGCCAAGGGCTGAAACCATAATGATTTTAGCCGACGGATTATTAAGAACAATTTGCTTGGTAGCTGTAATCCCATCCATTATAGGCATTGTGATGTCCATTGTGACGAAGTCAGGATTCATGGTTTGAAAGAGTTTGACGGCTTCTTCTCCGTCTTCAGCTTCACCAACTATGGTGAGTCCATTTTTCTCGAACATTTTTTTTAGCATAAGTCTAATTATTGTTGCATCATCAACAATAAGCACTGTTCGGCCTTGAAGCGGATTAGACATTTCCCTGTAAACCTCTGATCTTAAACCAGTAACTTCCATTGTGTTATTCTCGTTAATGTTTGTTCATTATTTTATTATAACAACATTTTACCCATAAATTCATTTTTTCACAACATTTAGAACCTTGTCAAGAAGAGAACTGTTAATTTTCCCTTCTCTAAGAATCGTGTATCCTGAATTATTTATGCTGATAACAGTTGATGGAAGCTCTTCAGGAACACTCACATCTTTTGTATCGGTACTTTTATGTACAATAAGAAGTTGTTCTTTTGGCCAGATTAATTTTATTTCATCAAGACTTTTGGCAGTGCTTTTTCCTGTAATGTTTGCACTTGTGTTAACAAGTGGGCAATTAAGTTGTCTGGTAATTGATCTTAAATAGTCAATTTTAGGAATTCTAAACCCTAAAGTACACAGGCCATCTGCAGCCTCTGACAAAAATGCAGCTTCTTTTTTAAATGGTAATACTATTGTGAGATACCCGGGCCAGAATTCTTTAGTTAAAGCATTGGTGAAATCAGGCCATGGACTGTCGCTTAGCTTCAGGAAGGTTTCCTGAGAATCTATATATGCAGGAAATGGGTGGTTTTTTTCTCTTAGCTTCATTTTTCGAAGCTTGTTTATTCCTATAATGGATTTTGCAGAAGCACCAAGTCCCCATACTGTATCTGCTTTAAAAGCTAAAACACCACCATTATTAAGAAATTGAGTTATCTCAATAACTTTTTGATGAAGAATTTCATTTCTCTGATTATCGCTTAAATCAATGATTTTCATTCAATTGTATCTTTCGGGATTTTTATGATTGTCATTTTTTTATATTTTTCGCTGTTTTTGTATTGCTCAGTTTTCATGAATAATTGCTCAGTTTTCATGAATTGTGGGAACAATTTTGTGAACAAATTGCTGTTGCGACTCTGCTATGTCCTGAAAGATCTTTAATTATTTTGAGGTTTGTCAGGGTTTTGTTTTCTGACATCAATTTGAGGAGTTTTTCACCTTGGTCATGTCCTATTTCAATGATGAGCAGTCCCATTGGTTTCAGCTTAGGAATAGATTGGGTAATAAGTTTTCTGATTAAAACAAGGCCATCCTCACCACCATCAAGAGCAAGTTTTGGTTCTGTTTGTACGTCTTTTGACAAGGTGTCAATAACTTTGGTTTCAATGTACGGAGGATTAGAGACTATACAATTAAATTTTGTTTCTTTTCCAATTTTATTGAGGAGGTAGCTACATAGAAAATTAACGTTACCGTTAAGATTTACTGAGTTTTTTCGCGCAATATCCAGTGCTTTTTCAGAGATGTCAGTCGCCGTCACTTCAGCATTAGGGATTTCAAGAGCCAGAGTAACTGCCAGACAACCTGAGCCTGTTCCTACGTCAATAATGGAAAAGTCTGTTTGTTCCGTTTGTGTATGATTTTTATAAAAAGCCAGAACCTCTTCAATAATTAATTCACTTTCAGGTCGTGGAATCAGCACATCACTATTTACTGTAAATGACCGGCTGTAGAATTCTTTGTTACCGAGAATATAGGCGACAGGCACTCTATCTCTTCTTTGTTTTATAAAATTTCTAAAGTTTGCTCTTTCTGATTGTGTAAGAGGGCGATCAAAATTAGTATATAGTTGAAGTCGTTCAAGACCTAGTGCATGTCCTAGTAAAACTTCAGCATCAAGGCGTGCTTTGGGAATCTTTTTCGATTGTAGATCTTTATGAGCCCAGTTTAAGACTTCCATTACAGTCCATCTTTTGACAGCTGTTTGTTGTTTAAAATGTTCAGGCACTTAGAAGTTCTTCTTCCAACGAACTCATTCTATCTGTCTGGTCAGCAATAATAAGTGATTCAAGAATCTCATAAACATCGCCTTCCATAATAGTTGGAAGTTTATAAAGACTGAGACCAATTCTATGATCTGTTACCCGTCCCTGAGGGAAATTGTATGTTCTGATTCTTTCAGAGCGATCACCGGTTCCAACCTGGCTTTTACGGTTTGCAGCACGGGACTCGTGGGCTTTTCTTTGTTTAACTTCAAGCAGTCGGGAACGAAGTACTTTCATTGCTTTGTCTTTATTCTTATGTTGAGATTTCTCATCTTGACACGACACTACAGTGTTTGTTGGAAGATGGGTAATTCTAACAGCTGAATCTGTTGTGTTAACACATTGTCCTCCACAGCCAGAGGCACGAAATACATCAATTCTCAGTTCGTTGGGATCAATCGAAATATCTACTTCTTCAGCTTCAGGAAGAACGGCTACTGTAACAGTAGATGTATGAATCCTTCCGTTAGTTTCAGTAGTAGGAATTCTTTGCACCCTATGGACACCACTTTCAAATTTAAGTTTACTGTAAACATCCTTGCCGGCGATTTCCATAATAACTTCTTTAAATCCACCGACATCATTTGGACTTCCTGAAACGATACTGGTTTTCCATCGCACAGTTTCAGCAAATCTCTGGTACATTCGTAAAAGATCTCCAACGAATAAAGATGCTTCATCGCCCCCGGCTCCAGCTCTTATTTCCATAAGAATATTCTTGCTGTCTAAAGGATCTTTTGGTAACAAAAGTACTTTTATCTCGCTGTTGAGCTTTTCGATTGTGGCTTTAGCTTCCGATGCTTCTTCTTTAGCAAGTTCTGCAAATTCAGGATCGGCACTTTTGTCATGAAGAATCTCATTTGCTTCAGTAAGAGCCGTGTTAGCTTTAGTTAACTCACTAAATTTTAAGATAACAGGCTCAAGATCGGAACGTTCCTTAGCCAGTTCTTGAAATTTAGATTGATCTTTGATTACATCAGGGTCAGACATCATTTTCTCAATGTGTTGAAAGTGCTCTTTCATTTTCATTAGATGAGAGATCATTTTATCCTCTTTTGGTTATATTTATTATTCTTTTTGCCGACGGAAACAGTATCAGGTTAAAGCTACGGCTAATTGCCTGAGTTGTTGTCTATATCAAGATAGCCACTTGAAAGTCTGTCTCAGATGGTGATAAGCTTTCAGCTTACGAATATAGCATAGTTTTTTACGAAAGACGAGTATATATGGGTATTATATCATTTTTGGCTGCCATTGCCGGTGGAGTTATTTTATTTGCGGGAGCAACAGGATTGGTCATTGTTGAGGCTGTCAAACATGGATTTCCTCTGGACAATACACTTGCAGGTGTTTCTGTTGTTTTAGTCTCTTTCGTCCTTATGTTGTTATGGCCTGTAGTTTGGTTTTTAAGGTTTATTTACTACAAAATCAGAAAGCAAGACATGCCTCCTGTGCGGCCAGAGATTGAGATTCCCCGATGGATGACCTTTTCTGTAAAGTTTGGTTTCGCTGTATTTATAGGCTCTGGATTGTTTACTTTTACACTAGTGGTTTTTCTTAAACTTTCAACTATTGGTTATAGTCAGTTGGTGGTAAATAATGTTGTCGGTAAATTGGCCGTCGGTGAATTGGCCGTCGATGAATTGGCCGTCGATGCCGGAGAAGATACAGTTGAAAAAAAATCTTCGGCTTCAATAGAACTGGGCACAATAAAAGTGGTTCATTTTTCCGAAGATGCTCTTCCTTTGAGGGATATAGATATAATTTCAACGGATGGAAATAAGTGGTCTGTTACAGCCAAGGCTGAGAAATTTTGGCTTGTAGGTGGATATATCCTTACTTACACTGACTGGTTTGCTCCTTATGCTGCAAAGTTTCAACTTTCATCGTGTGCAAGGATAGGGTTGTTGTCTAATCAGAATGAAAAGGATGCGATACCGCTTCCTGTGTTGGCTCTTGGAGATGAGACAGTTCTCGAATATCTCCTTAAAATTACAGGTGCCTACCTACCTTTTTATACTTTTACCAAAACAGAGGGTCAGTCAATTTTTCTTGATAGAGATCAGGTTTCAGGCAGAGTGATATTTACAGGATCAAAGATTTTAACAAAATTAATAGATGATACTGGTACTGATTCACCAGCTAGTGACACAGATAGTGCCTCCACAGATACTGCTGATACTGATTCACCAGCCACTGACACAGATAGTACCTCCACAGATGATGCTGATAGTGATTCATCAGCTAGTGACATC
>Ga0164315_10005117_pt1 | contig 10246 bp, 6 predicted proteins | sample GuaBasSedimGuay6_FD_113737 | JGI IMG/M metagenome (GOLD analysis project Ga0164315, IMG submission 113737) | Subseafloor sediment microbial communities from Guaymas Basin, Gulf of California, Mexico - Guay6, Core 4569-2, 0-3 cm | ecosystem: Environmental > Aquatic > Marine > Hydrothermal vents >...
GGGCCATTGGGACCGGCGCGGTTTTCGCTGTCGCCAACGACAATACGCTCCACGGGATGAATCCATCGGTCACCGGGGGCCAGTGGCCTCAAGCCGCGCCTTATGACTGGCGGCCGATGCCGATGAACGGCCCGGCCCATCAACGGCCGCCGGTGGTTCCGGTTTCGCTTGCAGGCGCGAATCTCGTAGTCTTCCTCGGGTCCGAGGACGGTCACGCCTACGTGGTCGATGGCTACAGCGGGGCGCCCTTGTGGCAAAGCGACGCACTGGCAACCATGATTACGGCGTCGGTGGCGGGACAATTCACCGCCTTTAACGGCGACTACGATCTGCTCTTCGTCGGATCGCGTGATGCAGGCATTGGCAATGTTATGTACGGCCTCAATCTGGCCGACGGCTCGACTGCCTGGACCTTCGATGATGGCGGTGCCGCGATCGGCATCATTCCCTCGGGTGCGACGGTTGATTATGCAAACAATCGCCTCTACTTTGCTTCGTGGGAGTATGCGGTAGGGGCGAGCACGATGTGGTGCCTGACCTTCACCGATACCGGTGCAACGCTGCTGTGGGAACGTGCCCTGGGCTCGATCGACGGTGCGCCGATTCTCTACGATGGGCGGATTTACGTCGGCACCAATACCGGTGAGGTTCATGCTCTGGACCCCGCAACCGGCGCCAGTCTTTGGGGCGGGCCCTTTGTGACGGCAGATGGGGCGGTCAAGGGCTTCGTGTCGCCCGCCTATTCGGCTCTTCCCAGGCGATTGATCTTGGCGACATGCACAACGGTCTGGGCTCTGACGGATAGCGGCGCCTCTGTCAGCCAGGAATGGCAGCAGCCCGGTGTCGCCGGCCCTTCGATTCCCCTTGATTTGGAGTCGGACGGAATCTTCGTCGGGTCGACGGATGGTCGTCTCTACCAATTGGATGAGGCCACCGGCGGGGTGACATCGTCGGTGTTGCTTGGAGACGGTTCGGCAACGATCGGAAGCCCCGGTTATGACTATTTCAACTCGATGGCCTATGTCGGTTCGGAAAGCGGTGCAGTCTTTGCGGTGACCCTGCCCCTGCCGTAGGAATCTGTCGGCGGAGGCCGCAGGCTGTGTCGAGAAGCGACGGTGTTCGATGGCCTCCGCCCGACAGATTCCAGGAGATGTGCTGCGCGCATCGTTGGATAGGGTTTTATCAGAACCTAATCTGAGTGATTCTCATCGGCGACCTATGCCAAATCCTTGGGCCCTGGGCACTTTCAAAAAGCCTCGACAGACGAACAGGTATGGCTGCGTTTTTTTCAAGCACCAGAGCCTCAAGGATTTGACATATCTCATCCGCCAGAATCGCTCAGAATAGGCAGAAATTATCCAGTCTACGAATCTGAAAAAAGGTCATTTTTTCTGGGGGAATTGCTGTGCTCTACTGGCCTTCGAAACCGAGGTTGACCACACTCGAATGACGGCGCCTCTCTGATTGAACGAGGATCGGCATGGCCCCATCGTCGGCAGGCAGTTCCAGCCATCGTGAAGGCGCTCCGAGGTACTCTCCGTGGACCGATCGGGATCCAGGAAGCTCGCCGTCGGCATCTCCGTTCCCGTCAAAGGTCAAGGCCAGGGCAAAGCAGATGCTGACGTCATACCACATGCTTCTCGGAAGGCGAATGACAGCGCTGGTGTCGGTCGAATAACCGTTGACCGCGTCGGGCTCAATGTCACGGCCGCGCGTCCAATCCCACGGGCGTGCCGTGGCGACAGGTCCGTTGATGACGTAGACCGCGAAGCCCCGAACCGAGGTCATGGGACGGCCATCATCGTTTACCAGGTCGGAAAGGGTTTCACCCCGAAGGTTGAGATCCCAGTCGAGGCGGATCTCGAAGGTCTCTTCAGTGATTCGGGTCGAAATGATTCGAGGTCTGGGCACCGGAACAGTTCGGCTCGAAGGTGGGTAAATCAGGCGTTGGGCCAGGTCAATGTCGATATCGATGTCTTTGTTGGCCTCAAGGTTGACCAGTGCCCACAGGCCGGTTCCATCCGATCCGAGGCTTTCGAAGAGTACCGCGGTACGATCGACCGGGCCCTGATCAAGACAGACGTCAGCATTGAGCCAATCGAGTTCGGTCAATACGATGCCCCGCCGAGAGTCCTGCAACTCGGGACGGCTCCAGCCCCCACGCCGCCGGTTAAAGTCATCCCATGCCCAGTACCGGACGGTGAATCCGGCATCGGTGGTGGACATTCCGCGGATGGCCGGGGGATGCTTTTCTTCGACGAGCCGGCCGAAGCACTGGGCGCCGGCGGTTCCTGTGGTTATTGTTGTCAGAAGCATGGCGAGCGTGATCATTTGGACTTTCATGAGTCCCTCCTTCGCCACTCTCTACAGCACACCGTGTGCCATCGATGATTGAGGTCATAAGGCCTTTTATTATAGATATTTAGAAAAACAACAAAGGATGGCATCAACGCAGAATATTGTCGTATGAAAAAGGAAATTGCTGTAAATACCTGGAACTGAGCACTTTACAGCTTCGTTCGATCTGTCAGAATATTATGTCATAGGAGAAAATTCTGACGCGTACGAGGCCCGAACCGAACAAAAGTCGGGTGTGCCCGTATTTCTATTATCAGGAGAACGATAATGACACCGGAAGAAAGCCACAGTTTGAGTTCCAACGAGATGACAGCCGCTGAGACCATTCGCATGGAGCTTCAAATGCTCCACGAGATGGATCCTTCGGCGGCGCGGTTGCTCGAAGCGCTGGCGTGTGTGCTGGCGCGGGTTGCCGGAGCTGACAGCGAGATCTGCGATCGTGAAACCTTGCAGATGGAAGGAACGCTGATGCGGCTGGCGGAATTGCCGCCGGCCCAGGCGGTGTTGGCTGTCGAGATCGCCAAACAGAGGAACTGTCTCGGTGGGGCGGGATACACCGCGGCGATCAGCCGGGATCTCAGGCGTCGGACCGATCCACGCTATCGGCTCCAGTTGCTTCACAGCCTGGTCGACGTCGCCTGTGCCGATGGTGACCTCTGTGTTCTGGAAGAGGCGGCCATCTTGAGGATTGCAGCGGAGCTGGGCTTTTCCAGAAACCTCGCTGATGAGTTGATCGAGGAGAGCCAGAGGAGCATTCGGGCGTAAGCCCAACCCGGCGGAGCGGAACCGGCCCGCCGGGCAGCTGACAGCTACGTCGAAGCCTTCGTCACGGCGTTGTGGGTGATCCAGTCCGAGGTTTCCTCGATGGACCGATCCGTGACGTCAACGGTGAACAGACCGGGGATGCTTCGATAGACGGTTTCGCAGTAGTCCAACTCTTCCTGAATACTGGTGCGGTCGGAGTAGCGGGGTATGCTGCGACCCCGGATCCGCCCTGCGCGTCGTGCCCTCAGTTGTGACAGACGCTCGACCCCCAATCGGAATCCCACTTTTGGGGCATGCGAGCGCAGGACCTCCGGGGGCAGTGGCACACCTGAAATGATCGGGACATTGGCAACCCGGAGTTTGCGGCACGAAAGGTAAATGGACGTTGGTGTCTTCCCTGTTCGGCTCACACCAAGGATGATCAAATCTGCCTGGTCCAGGGTGTCCATGCCCAAACCGTCGTCGTGCTTCAGGGTGAAATGAATTGCCTCGGTGACCTTGAAGGCGTCTTCGCTCTGGTGCCTGAAGACGCCAGGTCTCTGACTGGGGCTGGATTGCAGCGCGGTGCCGAGGAAACCCATTAGAGGTTGCAGTACATCGATGACCACAAGACCGTGGGCGCGGCCGAGGCGTACCATCGCCTCCGAGAGGCCCGGGGAGACAAAGGTGAAGACAATGATGCCGCGATCTTGTGGTGTCGCCTTGACGATTGCCTCGACCTCGTCGACGGTGCGCGTGAAAGGGAAGCGCTGAAGGTCGACGGCCGCAGAGCCGAACTGAACCAGGACCGACGTCAGAACCGCCTCGGCTGTGGCGCCGGTGGCATCGGAAACGATGGAAACAGATAATAGATCGGTCAGGGCGCCTCCGGAGCTGCCGGGATCAGGATCGGGTCCTGGGTTTTGTTGTCGATGACCGAGGCGTAAGCGGCGACTGCCAGGCCGGACAGCTGTTCGATCATGACGGTCCCTCGGAGGTCGACCCCCTGAAGGCCCAGGCGGGATGCCAGGTTGAATTGGGTCAGTTGCCCTGCAGCCAGCCACAGATTGGAAATCTCCGCGGCAACCGCCCCTTCCTCGTCATAGAGCGTCAATGCCACTTCGGCGCCATTCGTAGCGTCGATATTGAGCAGACCAAGGTTGGTTCGGAATCCCTCGGTTTCGTCGGCCGAGAGGGTGATTCCGGGAATGAAAGCCTGATGCCCGGGCGTCAACAAATCGGTTCCGTCGAAAATATGGAGATTTTGGCCGAAAGTGCCGCCTGACGGATCGAGGTTGTAGGTGCGTGCCGCCGGTTGCAGTGGTGGTTCCTGGCCGGGTCCATCGATGATGAAATAGCCCTTGGAGTTTTCGCCCTCGGACAGGAACTCCCCGGCGAGAATATCGCCGAAGAAGAGAGCATTGCCGGGTTGAAGGTTGTCGATCTCCAACGGTGGTCCGGTTTCGAGGGCCTCAGACGGAACGTAGATCACCTCGGTATCCAAGGGGCGGACGTGGGAGTTGAAGAATGTGATGTCCGAACGCCATTGACTGTCGTTGGCGCCGGGGAGGTGGGCCACTCCGGCCACCAAGAGTGTGCTGGAAGCCGATTCGAGGGCCATCGGGTTATAGAGGACCGGGTCGCCTGTCAGGTTGTCCACGACTGATGCCCAAGCCAGTACGGTGTCGACGTCGGTATCGACCCTGACTGAAAAGAGGTTGAGATCAGTGCCGGCCCAGGCGACTTCTGCGATACCGTTGACCTGGATCGTACTCATGGCCGGAATTGTCTGAACTACAGGTTGTCCCAGGGAGTTTCCGTACTCCGACATGACGAAAAGTGTAACCTCGACCGCTTCAGGTCCCAGATTTGCCAGCCGTACGTTGGTCCGAGCCTGAGAGTTCTGGGCCAGACCGGTCAGAAAGAGGCGGTCAGAGGCGTTGGGGGGCACGGGAGTGGATGGTACGAACTGCCCAAAGGTGCCGTCGGGCGTCTGGTTGTAGGTTCGAGATGTTATGTATGGCGCCTGTCCGTCATCCTCGGGAGATTGGATCAATATCGATCCTATGACAGCCTGATCCCCGTCGATAACCCCGGGGATCAGCTCGAGCACGTCTTCGAGAGCGGCCGTGCCTCGTGGAGGAATTTGAAGGCTCAGGGTCGGATGGTCAACCAGCCAGTTGTTCGTATTTTCCGGCAGAAATTCGATGTCCAGGTCCAGCTCTGAATCCCTCGGGTTGAAGATCCATAGGTCGGTTCTCCACTTCGTACGGTGCAGGCCGGGGGCGTGTACCGCTGACGATACGTTCCAGCCGTCGGCTGAGGTTGGGGGGTCTTCTACGACAAGTACACCGGACTCGACGTCGCTGCCGAAGCAGTTGGCGGCTTCCAGATGGACGGAATAGAGGCCCGCCTCGTCGAAGGCGTGGGTGAAGTACTGCTGGTCGGATGTGGCGACAGGTTGGCCGTCCAGGGAGACAGTCCATGTCCACGAATCGGGTGCAGTATCCCCGGTTTGCCCATCGTCGAACGCCTCCTGGCGGACCGTGTGGTCCCGTCCCTCAATCGAAATTTTCCCAGTCCGAAAGATGCCGGGGTTGGGGGCGACGCTATAGGTGACGACGCCATTCCCGGAGCCGTTCTCACCGGCGATGATCTCAATCCAGCCGATGGACGATGTGGCGGTCCACGGACACGATGCTGCTGAACTGATCGTAATGGTGTCGGTTCCTCCGGTGTGGCCGAAGTCCCTTGAACTGGGATCGACGTGGTAGGTACATTCGCCGCCGTCGTCACACTGCCCCTCGTTTTGCACGGTAAGAGTCTGTGTCGTTTCGAACAGTCCACCATTGATTGTCAGGCGGACGTTCTTGTCACCCGCTCCCGCGTAGATGTAGGAGGCATGCAGACAATTGGTAAAAACCGGCTCGCAGACGAACTCCTGCACCAGATCACCACAGCCCTCGCCGCCGAAGTTCCACTCGGCGCTGTCGACGCCGCTGACGCCGGTGATGGAAAAGAGCACGGTCTCCCCGATTTTGGGGGTCTCAGGGCTGACGATGAAACCAACCTCGGCGGTCTTGGGCGGACCTGCCGTCTTAGACGAGAGATCGGTGAACATCACCGTCTGGCCTGTGTAGACCGGATTTGGAGACATCGTGAAGGCTGCCGAGGGCTTGCCGTCCTTGGTACAGCACGAGCCGACATTTTGTACCTCGACCGAATGGGTGACATCACCCTGTTCGGTCACGAGGTGAACCGTCTTGGCGCCGGCTTGAGAGTAACTCCACGAGATGTGCCTGCAGTATTCCGGGATCCAGGTGCAGTCCACCACTCCGGCATTTCCTTCGCAGTCGGGCCCTCCGAAATCCCAGCTCAAGGGGATGATGCCGTCGTCGTCGATCGTGAAGGTCACGGTCTCCGAAATCTCCGGTATCTCTGGATTCCAAGTAAAATCGACCTGCGCAGAAGCCGGCGAACTCCACATGAGAACGCACAGAACAAGAAAGAACCCGAAAGATGTGATCGTCGTCACGCCCGGCATTTTCTGCCGTTGTGAAATTGGTGAATCGGAACAAATGAAGACTGACATGATTTTCTCCAAAATAGAGAAGGAATTTGGGAATCAACTTAAAAACAACAGATTTTTATTGAGACCTGTTGTTAGGGGAATTGGGATCCCTTCTCTGTTCCAGGCTACACCCACGGTACATCGGTCGTCAAATCGCCCAGGGGGTTTCCGGCCGGGCCTCAAAGACCTATATTAGATACAGAAGGAATCAAATGCAGGAGGATGCCATGACTTCAGTTCCGAGTTCGATTCTGGTGGCCACGGATTTTTCTACCAATGCGGACCACGCTCTGGACTTTGCTCGCCGGTTAGCCGGGGTCTTCGGGGCGGAGATCCACCTGGTCCACGTGAGAGTTCTGCTTGAGGGCCGGCAGCAGAGTCAGGAGTTGCAGCGGGAATTGGAACGCCTTGACATACAACATGACCGGCAGACCGAGGAGGCACTCGCCAAGCACGCCGGTCAGACGGGCTCAGGTGTTCGTACGCATTTGGTGCGCGGGCTCTCGGTGTCGGAGAGTCTTCTGGAATCCGCCATGGACCTCCAGTGTGACCTTGTGGTGATGGGAACTCACGGCCGAAGGGGCCTGCGGCACCTCCTGCTGGGATCGGTTGCCGAGGAAATCGTACGGACCGCGACCGTGCCGGTCATTACCGTCAGGGAGAGTGCCGACACCGACGAACGTTCTGCCGGAAGCATCCTGGTGGCCCACGATTTTTCCGAGAGGTCGACGGCTGCGGTCGCCGTGGCGCGGGAGTGGGCGTTGGCGCTGGGCGCCGAGGTACATCTGTTGCACGTCGTCGAGCCGGTGGTCTATCCCGAGTTCTACGCCGTCGACGTGATGCCGGATGAGGTGTTGCACAGGATTGAAGAACGCTCGATCGAGGCAATGAAGGCGGCTGCTGCGGAACAGCTCCAGGACGTGCCCCATTCCCTCGAAGTTGTAACAGGGCGGGCTGTCGATGCCATTCTGGATGCTGCCGATCCGGCCCAGTTCGATCTGGTGATCATGGGTACCCGGGGCCTCTCAGGTCTGCAGCACCTCCTGCTGGGTTCGGTCGCCGAGGGCGTTGTCCGGAGGTCGGGGATCCCGGTCTTGACCGTTCGTGCGGCGGATGATTAACCCGTACTTCTCACCAGTTTTCGTCGCGAGGTGCGGAAGACGCGGTGAGATGCGGTGTTTTCGTAGGATGAGCGAATGAGGCATAGTTCGCACTATGTTGATTGAGCGAATTCCAGCAAACGCCGCAGATCGCTGCGTATTTCGTGCCGGAGTAGATCACTGGTGAGAAGTACGGGTTAAGGGGCACAAGGGACAATTGAACGACAGAGTGCGCCAAGAATGAAAAGAGAGGCGCAACGAGGGAAAATGAATAAACCGCTGCCTTCTCATCGTGCTGATTGAGTTTTTTGTGGTTCAATTTCTTCCCTCTTCGTGCCCCCCTCGTGCGCTATGCGTCTTGGCGGTTCATCACTTCCCCTCGCCTCGTCGGTGCCGCCCCCGCTCATCGCCTATCCGGGGTATCCTTTCTTGATGACGAGGGTCAAAGTACTTCCGGATCATGTCATCAACCGAATCGCTGCTGGCGAGGTGGTTGAGCGTCCCGCTTCCGTCGTCAAGGAGCTTGTGGAAAACGCAGTCGACGCCGGTGCTACGCGGGTCGATGTTGAACTCTCCGTCGGTGGGCGCTCACTTGTTCGGGTCGCCGACGACGGCTGCGGCATGGATCACGACGACGCTGTATTGGCCCTCGAGCGCCACGCCACCTCCAAGTTGGAAACGGCCGAGGACCTCGACCATATCTCGACCCTGGGTTTTCGGGGTGAGGCCCTTCCCTCGATTGCCGCCGTCTCCAGACTCCGTCTCTCCAGCTGTGCCGACCCCGCCGAGGGAGGCGTGGAGGTCACGGTTGAGGGCGGGCGCATCCTCGGCGTTGAAGGGCAAGCACGCGGCCGGGGAACGACCGTTGAGGTCCGAGACCTCTTCTTCAACACTCCTGCAAGGCGGAAGTTCCTCCATGCTCCCGAGACCGAACTACGGCACGCACAGGACGCGGTCGTTGCAATGGCACTGGCCAGGCCCGAGATCACCTTCATGCTGTCGCACGGAGGCAGGACTCTGATCGAAGCCCCTCCCGCCACATCCCTGGACCAGCGTTTGCGCGATCTCCTTCGTCGGAGAGGCCTGGATACTGTGCATCGTTTTGAGGCGGAGGGTGGCGGTCTTCGGGCCTGGGGACTGCTGGCGCCGGGCAAAGGTTCAGGCCGGCCCCAGCTGACCCTGCTGGTCAACGGCCGATGGGTTCGGGACCGCCTCCTGGTCGGCGCGGTCAACCGGGTCCTGCGCGCGGCAGGCTCGGGTTTCGGCGGTTCCAGGGTGGTGCTGCTGTTGACGGCCCCTCCCGATGCGGTCGATGTCAACGTCCACCCGGCCAAGACCGAGGTGCGCTTCGCCCGCTCCGGCGCCGTCTTCAGTCTGGTCGAACGAGCCCTCCGCGGGGTTATCACCACAGGCCAGGGACAGGTGGAGGTGCGTCATTTTGACAGCCTGGGTCCCTCACCAAGTACTCAGGCGGCGGAGCCCCAGGCGATAGCCTGGTCTACACCTGCCGGCCCGGCCACCGGGCCATCCCTCTTTTCCCACCCGGTCTATCAACCGATGGACGGCGAAGCAAAGGCCTTCGATGAGCCACGTCTGGGCCAAGCGGTAGCGCGACCCACGGGAGGCGCGAAGCCCGGCGCTTCCGACACTCCCTTCGGCCGCCTGATGGGACAGTACCGCCGATCGTTCATTCTGCTTGAAGACCAGCACGGTCTCGTCATCGTTGATCAGCACGTCGCTCACGAGCGGGTGCTGTACGACCAGATTCTGCGCCGACTGGATGGAGAAAAGGCGCCGTCACAACGCCTTTTGACACCCCTGCTGCTGGAGATCGACGAAGCCCAAGCGGCCGCCGTGCCACGACTGGCAGACGTTCTCAATATGGTTGGCCTGGAGACTGATCTTTTCGGTCCGGAAACCGTGAGAATCTCCGCCCTCCCACCGGACCTCGACCCTGAGGAGGCTCGAAAAGTCGTCGAGGAGATCCTCGAACGCGCGACCGAACTTGACGGCGTTCCCGAGCGGGTCGCAGAGATCCTCCGAGAGGAATTGGCCGCCTCAATGAGCTGCCGGGGCGCAATCAAGATCAACCACGGTTTGAATGAGACCGAACAACGGGCCCTGCTGGACGATCTGGCCCACACCGACAACCCCTACCGCTGTCCGCATGGACGGCCGATCATTCTCCGCTTGAGCCAGGAGGAGATGGAACGACGACTCGGGAGACGATGATGAAACGGGAAATCTGGCGCCTGACCGAAGGCCTGGTGTTCATGCACTTCGCCATCTACTTTCTGACCTCAACCGGTCAAGGAAGCGCCGCCGCGCTGGCCCTGATCCCCGGAACGGTTGCCGCACGACCCTGGACTCTCTTCACCTTCCAGTTCATCCACGGCGGCATGATCTCCTTCTTCTTCTCGGCACTGGTGCTTTGGATCATGGCGCGGCCCCTCGAAGAACTCTGGGGTTCACC
>Ga0164315_10005119_pt1 | contig 10242 bp, 6 predicted proteins | sample GuaBasSedimGuay6_FD_113737 | JGI IMG/M metagenome (GOLD analysis project Ga0164315, IMG submission 113737) | Subseafloor sediment microbial communities from Guaymas Basin, Gulf of California, Mexico - Guay6, Core 4569-2, 0-3 cm | ecosystem: Environmental > Aquatic > Marine > Hydrothermal vents >...
CTTATTTCATCCATTTCAAGAGTTTGGAGGTATAGATCAAGTATTATTTGCAAAGCTCCTTCATCTAAAGTATAATTATTATCCTCCGCAAGAGATGCAGTAATTGATAAAAGTTCTCTAGGAGTGTAATCGTCAAAAATTAAAATGTCATTAAATTTTAGTTTAACTTCATTTCTTTTGAGAGAGAAGAATTCCATCTCTTCCCTATTACCTGAAATAATAATAACAAGTCGCCCAATATATTTATCATAAAGGTAAGAGAAGTTGTCTAATACTAATTCACCTAAATGTTTGTTCTCGAATAACGGAGAGAGGTTTTCAAGAAACAAAACTCCATCTAGAGCTTGATTGATATATGATTCAATTTTCTTTCGAGCTTGTTCTTTATCAACAACCTGGAGTTCACTCCCCTTAACTTCAATAACATGCCCTTTTTTAAGATAATTTAATTCCTTATAAATTTCACCAAGATATTTAGCAATTGTTGATTTACCACTTCCAGAATTTCCAATAAATAGCGAATTTAAATTCTTGTTTATAAACTTCAATCCACGTTCCGATCTTAATTTTGATACTTGTAGAGATTTAATTTGTTTCTGGATTTGTAGTTTGATTTTTTTATGCCCAACCAATTCCTTTAAATTATTAAAAATAACTTCTAGTGAATCTTCTTTTTTAGTCTCAAATTTTTTCGCTACTTTTTCCTTTTCTAAAAACTCTTCGGCATCTGTTAGAATTATTTTATTTTTATCTTCTTTGTTTGATTCGTCAGCAATTCTAAGGAGTTGTTTCTTTTTAATTTTTTCAAGTAAGTTTCTTACAATACGAGCATTTCCAAAGTGTTTATCTCGGCGAGAATAGAGCACGCTAAAATGTTTGAAGAGAGCTTCTTCAGCTTCTTTAGTTAATTCCAATTTTAATTTGTCAATTGTAAATTTAGCAATCTTAATTAATTCATCAGGAGTGTAATCTTCAAAATGGAAAGTTTTTGTAAATCGTGATTTCATTCCAGGATTACTTGCAATAAAATCTTTCATTTCATTAGTGTAGCCAGCCGCAATAACTAAGAATTTGCCTCTATCATCCTCCATTCTTTTCAGTAGCGTGTCAACAGCCTCTTTTCCAAAATCACTGCTGCTGTTACTAGATGTAAGTGCATACGCCTCATCAATAAAAAGTGTTCCTCCCATAGCAGAGCCAATCATAACTGTTGTTTTTTGTGCAGTTTCACCAACATGAGAACCAACCAAACCAGCTCTGTCAACTTCAATTAATTGTCCGCTAGGTAAAATTCCAAGTGCTGAATAGATATCACTAATAATTCTTGCCACTGTTGTTTTTCCTGTTCCTGGATTTCCAAGAAAGAGAATATGATCACCAAATTTATCTTTTACATTTACTCCTTGTTTTATAAAATACTTTACTAGTTTTACTAAATCAGCTACTTCGTTCTTTATTGATTGTAGTCCAAATAGGTTATTGAGGTCACTAAGTGCAACAGATAATGCTTCCTGATCAATTGGAAGTTGCACATTAAATTCATCCTTTGCCTTCAAAGTGTTTGTAATATCTTCAATGATAAATGTTGAAAGCATCTCTTTCGATTTGTCTTTTTCAGCTACTTTTACTAAACGCTTACTAATTTTAATTTTCAGTTTTTCAAAAATTTGCATAACGAGACGTGCATTACCAAAAGAGGAGTCACGTTTTCGATAAAGTCGTGTGAATTCTTTTTTAAGTTCTGTGTTAGCATCCTCCGCTATTAAATACTCTTCCTTTTTAATTGCATTCGAGAAGATGTCCAAAAGTTCATCTGGGGTATAATCATCAAAAGTAAATGTGTGATTGAACCGTGATTTTAATCCAGGATTTGATTCAACAAAATTTTGCATCTCTTTTGGATAACCAGCAACAATTACTACAAAGTCACCTTTTTTGTCTTCCATTCGTTTCAGCAAAATATCAATTGCCTCTTGTCCAAAGTCCTGACCACTACCACCTTTTTTCACCAATGTATAAGCTTCATCAATAAAAAGAATTCCACCCATTGCATCTTGAATTAGTTTGTCGGTTTTTTGTGCAGTTTCTCCAACGTACTGTCCAACTAAACTAGAGCGGTCAACTTCAATTACGTGACCCTTCTCAACAATTCCCATAGCATGAAATATTTCTCCCATTAAACGAGCAATTGTAGTCTTTCCTGTTCCAGGATTTCCTTCAAAAATTGCATTAATTGAGAAGCTCTTTCCTCTATGAAGTCCTCTGCTTTCACGCTCTTGCTGGAATTTTAAATAATCTATAAATTCTTTAACTGCATATTTAATAGAACTTAAACCCACATATTCGTGAAGTTCTTCAAGTAGTTCTTCAATTGAACGTGGAGGTAGAGTTTCGGGAATATTACTTTCAACAGGTTCCTCTTCTTGGGAGGATGAATTTAAAGAAGTGCTTTGGGTATCTTCCTTGGGTTGTGGTTTTTGCAGTTCAATTTCTTCAGTATCTAGATAAAACCATTTTTCACAGACTTTAAAATTCTCAATATAAATATCAACCTTGCCTTGACCCTTTACCCAATTGGCTTTCGCAGTTTGTGTAAAAATTACAGTGTCCCAGTCTTTTGGAACCTGTAGCTTAAAATTATTTTTAGAAATTTCATAATCATTTAAATACCAAATTGCTAAAGCATCATATTCATTTTCAGATTTATCAAACTCAAAATTTTCAAAGATAATTTCCAATCCAAGTTTATTTAAATATTTTGGATTTAGCTGTTGATAATATGTTCGCTTTCCCTTTGACTCTTCTTCGGTTTGATTAAAAATCTTTAATGAAAAGACATCTACACTTTTATTGCTAAAACAAACGTGATCTGTTCTTTTTTTCTTTTTCTGTATTGGTTTTTTAGATTCCAATTTTGCTTCATCGTCAAAAACATCAATGGTTTTACTTTTAAGAGCTTCACGGAATTCTGTTTCTAGTTCTAACGCAATAGTTTCTTGAGCTTCTATCTTCTTTAAAATCTTATTATAGAGAATTTTAAAATGTTCATTTTTACTAAACTTTTTTTCCAATTCTTTTGCTTTTGTTATGGCTGGTTTAAACTGAAAAGAATGAAGCAACCCTTCCAAATTAATAAGTTCAGCTTCTGAATGAAATTCAGAGAGTTTTTTATTACTTAAAATTTGCGCTGATAATATATTTACAAACCAAATATCTTTACTTTTAAGAGCTGAAGTAGCTCTGTTAAAATAAGATTGTAGATTTTTTTTGTTTAACTTTTCATTCCCCTTACTTAACTCTAATGCTGCGATTAAGAGACTATTTAATTCTTTAGCTTCATCTTTAACATGAGAATCAGTTTGCATAGCTTTTTCAACTAATTTAACTGCTTTTAAAAGCTCACCCTTGCTTGCTTCGGCCTTTGCATATTGAATAAATGATCTTCCTAAAAATCGTTTTTGACTTTTAATTGAAATAATAAAATCATCAGTGGCGCCTTCCAAAATACTTAACTGCTGCAGAATTTGAGCCCGTACCATTTTAGATTTTGTACTGCTTCCATTTAGCTGAAGGGATAGATCCGCATATTCAAGTGCTTTAATTGGATATCCATTTTCGAGCAATGCCCAAGCTAGTATTATAGATGCTTCACTATTCTCTGGATAATGGTTAAATATTTTTTTTGCATTAGTTAAAGCAAGCCTACTTCTACCATTCCAAAGGTGGCCATAAGTTTCATCAAGTAATCTATGAAAATCAATTTGCGTCAAAGTTTGTCCAATTACGTTTGAATTGAGGATTTATTATTAAAAAATAAAGAATTTATTAATAATAAATAATCAGAAATTAATAATGTCTTTTTAGTTCTCATTTATTAGCTTAAAAATAATTATTATTGATTTGAGAGAAAACATGAAAATTCAGAACAGACTTTTAATTTTACTTAAAATTAAATACCCAATTATTCAAGGTGGTATGGTTTGGGTCTCTGGTTGGAAACTAGCATCAGCTGTTTCTAACAATGGTGGACTAGGTTTAATTAGTGCTGGCTCAATGAAACCAGAAATTTTGAAGGAACACATCCATAAATGTAAAAGGGCAACTACTAATTCTTTTGGAATAAATCTTCCTTTGCTAAGAAAAGATTCTGATGAACTTGTGAAAGTGATTATAGAAGAGGGTGTTAAAATAGTTTTCAGTTCTGCAGGAAATCCAGCAAAATTTATTAATGTGTTTAAGGAAAATAATATTATCGTTGTCCATGTTGTCTCAAATCTAAAGCAAGCGTTAAAAGCTGAGAGTGTTGGATGTGATGCTGTAGTTGGTGAAGGAGTTGAAGCCGGTGGACACAACGGTTTGGATGAAATTCCACTAGTGAGTTTGATTCCACAATTGGTTGGTAAACTAGAAATACCAGTAATTGCTGCCGGGGGTATTGCGGATAAAAATGGAATTGATTTAGCTCTTTCGCTCGGTGCAGAGGGAGTACAAGTTGGAACGTTATTTGCGGCGACAGAAGAATCTTCAGCACACATCAATTACAAGAAAGCTATTGTTAATGCAGGTGGAAATGACACAACATTAATTTTGAAAACAATTGGTTTAACAAGGGGGATTAAAAATCAATTTACAGAAAGAGCAATTGAATTAGAAAATGAAAATGCAACCCCAGAAGAATTAATGAGTTTACTGGGAGAGAAAAGAGAAAGACTTGGCATATTTGAGGGAAACATAGAAGAAGGTATTCTTGAAGCTGGCAAAGGCGTTGGACTGATTACAGGAATTGAATCTGTTGAAAATGTATTTCGAAAACTAACTTAGAAGGGTAAAGATAATGTCAGAAAATTATAAGTGTGATAATTGCAAAGTTGAAGTAAATGAGAGTGATGATTATTGTCCAAATTGTGGGTCGATATTTACAGATGATAAATGTATAAATCATACCGACACTAGTGCAGAAGGGGTTTGTTTAATTTGTGAAAAAATAAGTTGTTCGAAGTGTGGCCTTGATGTTAACGGCACATTCTTGTGTAATGAGCATAGTAATGTTGAAGTAATTCAATCGATGGGAAGAGTATTTGGCACGAGTGATTCTTTAGAAGTAGATTATATTATCTCAGTATTAGAGAATGAAAATTTACACCCATTTAAGTTTAGTAGAAAAACTAGTCCAATATCAGTAGGTGGTACCGATTATACATTGTTTAGAGCCTCGGGCGAATCTAGTGGTCACCTAATTAATGAAATTAAAATAATGGTTCCTCTTAATGAATATTTGGAAGTTGAAAAAATAATTGTGAAGATCCAGAAAAATGAATAGAAAAGAAGAAATCATATGATAAATGCTGATTTTATAAACTTAGTAATTGGAGTTGCAATTTTTATTGTTTTTACTTGGGGAGCTTTTGTCTCGTATAAAGAGAATGAAACAAAGGCGATGTTCCTAATGATTTTAACTTCATTTTTTGTATCACCACTATTTTTATTGCCTGCTGTTTATCATTTTAATTTTTGGTATGAATATTCAATTATTCTTTGGTCTTTGAGTGCCGTAATTTCAATCATTATATTTTTACCAATAAAAAGAAAAACCTCAAATAGAGCAGTTCCCAAATATCGTTTTGATGAACGAGATACAATTTTTTCAAGAAGGAAACTCCAACCTGGTACTGAACGCTACAATGAGTATTATGCAGATAAACCTCAAAAAGAAATTTTAGATAAAAAATTACGAACGAAAAATGGACTACTCAAGAAAGGATCAAAATATTATAATGTATTTCAATTTGCTGCTGCAGAAGCAAGCTTTGAAACAGTAGAGCAGTTGCAAAATTTCATAGAGGGTGAACCAGCAAAAAAAATGGTAGATGTTAATCCAAATAAAATTTCAAGATTTATTAAAGAATGGAGTAAAAAACTAGGCGCAGTTGCGTGTGGAATCACTACTTTAAAAGATTATCATCTCTATTCAACTGGTGGGTTTAACGAAAATTTTGGAAAGCCTATAATCAAAAATCATAAATATGCAATAGCTTTTACTGCTGAGATGGATAAATCAATGCTTGATTCTGCTCCTCAGGGGTCGGTAGTAATGGAATCGGCACAGCAATATTTGAACCCAGGAACAGTTGCGGTTCAAGTTGCAGCTTTCATTAGAAATTTAGGATATGAAGCTAAAGCTCATATCGATGGGAATTATGATGTTATTTGTCCTCTTGTTGCTGAGGATGCAGGACTTGGAGAAATTGGTAGAATGGGAATATTGATGACACCAAAGCAGGGCCCAAGGGTACGAATTAGCGTTGTTACAACAGATTTACCTCTAATTGTTGATATCTCCACGTACGATAAAAGTGTAACTGAATTTTGTAATATTTGTAAAAAGTGTGCAGATGCTTGTCCGAGTGGTGCGATTTCGCACGATGGAAAAATGGAAGTAGATGGAGTAGAACGTTGGAAAATTAATCCAGATGCATGCTACTCTATATGGTGCTCATTTGGTACTGACTGCGCAAGGTGCGTAGCCATTTGCCCATATTCACATCCTGATAATTTATTTCATAATATTGTCCGTTTCGGAATAAAGCATTTTCCAAATTTTCGCCTACCAGCACTATTGATGGACGATTTCTTTTATGGAAGAAAACCTAAGAGCAAAAAGATGTTTGATTGGATGGAAATTTAAATCTAGAAAACAGAGACTGGATCATAATTAATATAGTAAATAAAACTAATTTCTTTGTTGCCAATAAATAGTACAAAAGTTTTGCTAAAACAATTCAGCGGATTTCCTATACATTTGTTAATGCAGTTTTTCAATCAAGCCTTTTCATAATAAATCATAAAAATCTGCATCCTATTTTTTGTTTGTATAGATGTTGTGCCACCATTATTTTATACTCGTTTCATGTAATAAATCCGTAATTTCGTTAATTCAAATGATTTAATTAATGTGGAATGGATAAAAAGAAAGTCTTTATACTTGGTTCAACTGGTTCAATAGGTGTTAACACACTAGATGTAATTCGTTTACATCGAGATTCTTTTGAAGTGGTTGGTATTACAGCAAACAGAAATGTTAATTTGCTAAAGGAACAAATTGAGGAATTTACTCCAAAATTTGTTGCAATTAGAGATGAAAAATCTGCTCTGCAATTGAAGGATAGTTTAGCCAAAGATATTACCCTTCTTATTGGCGAAGAAGGTATAATTTCTGGGACAAGAGATGCAGACTATGACATACTTCTCTCAGCTCTGGTTGGATTTGCGGGACTTCAACCAACAATAGAAGGAATTAAACGCGGAAAGAGAATTGCACTTGCAAACAAGGAAACCCTTGTTGTTGCTGGCGAAATTATCACACAGTTGGCAAAGGAGTACAATTCAGAATTAATTCCTGTTGATTCTGAGCATAGTGCGATATTTCAATGTTTAGTTGGTGAAAAACATAAAGAAATTGAAAAACTAATTTTAACAGCATCTGGCGGACCATTTTTTAGGAAGTCAAAAGAGGAGTTGGAAAACGTAACTGTTACGGAAGCACTTAATCATCCAAATTGGGATATGGGAAGTAAAGTAACAATCGATTCTGCGACAATGATGAACAAAGGTCTTGAAATGATTGAGGCGCATTGGTTCTTCAATTTGCCTCCAGATAAGATTGACGTTACAATTCATCCGCAATCAATAGTTCACTCAATGGTAGAGTTTGTTGATGGATCGATAAAGGCTCAACTAAGTAAGCCAGATATGAGGCTTCCTATTCAATATGCGTTGACTTATCCAGAAAGACTGCCAAACAGTTTTACAGATACAAAATTAACTGAGATTGAGGAGTTATCATTCTTCAAGCCAGACTTAGTAAAATTTGAATGTTTGCAATTAGCTTTCGATGTGATGGAAATAGGTGGAACTGCACCATGTATTCTAAATGCAGCCAACGAAATTGCAGTTGAAAAGTTTTTGAATAACGAAATATCATTCACGTCAATCCCAAAATTAATAAGGGGAGCACTAGATAAGGTTGAAATTAAATCAGTTGTGAATTTAGAAACAATTATTGAATGTGATAGTTTAACACGAGAGTATTTTAAAGTTTAGAAAAGGAATTTTAGTTAATGGATTACGTATTTTATTTTATAATAACTATTGGTATTTTAGTTTTTATACATGAGTTAGGGCATTTTCTTGCAGCGCGAGCATGCAAAATGAGAACAGATGTTTTTGCCATTGGATTTGGAAAAAGACTTTTTGGCTGGAACCAAATTAATGGTTTTACAATAGGAGATCTTCCTAAAGATCTTGATATGCAAGGTCACACTGACTACCGTCTTGCACTTCTTCCACTTGGTGGATATGTAAAAATTGCTGGAATGGTTGATGAAAGTTTCGATAATAGTTTTGCAAATACCGAACCAAAGCCATATGAATTTAGAGCCAAACCAACGTATCAAAAACTGTTTGTAATCTCTGCTGGTGTGTTGATGAACTTAATTCTTACCATAGCAATCTTTTCGGGAATTAATTACTTTCAAGGCAAGCAAGTTATAAAAACCACTTCTGTTGGAATTGTTGAAGAAGGAACTACCGCTTATGAAGCAGGATTTAGAAGTGGTGATAAAGTACTTGCAATAAATGGAACTGAGATTAACGATTGGCAGGCTATTAAAACCTCTCTTTTTATTGAGAATAGTAGTGCTGAAAAAGAGGTTTCAGTTTTACGGGATAGTAACAAGAGCTCATTTGCTATTTCACTAGAGCTATTAGGGAAAGCTTCACAAGAACAATATTTTCTTCCGTTAGCAGAAGTTAGCCCAGTAATATCAACTGTTATTAAAGATTCTCCAGCTAATGATGCTGGTATTGAACCGGGAGATATATTCCTTTCAATAAATAGTTCTAATATTAAGAGCACAGCAGAAACAATTAAAATAATTTCCTCTAATCCTGATACTGAACTATCGCTAACTATTTTACGCGAAGAAGATACAGTTTTAACTGCGGTTACACCTGGTATTGATGGGAAAATAGGAATTTCACTAAAAGATAGTTACACTGGCATAATTGAATATGAAGAGTACTCTTTCTTTGCAGCTATTGGGTCAGGATTTGGGATGTCAGTCCAATACGTATCTGTTACACTTGATTATATGAGTAGAGTAATTTTAGGAAAATTAGAAGTTGCACAAGCATTTGGAGGTCCTGTAAAGATAGCCCAAATTGCGACAGAATCAGCTGATGCAGGAGTAATTCCATATTTAGGATTTCTAGCAATGCTAAGTTTGAGCTTAGCTATATTAAATATTCTACCATTTCCAGTTTTGGATGGTGGACACTTTGTGATAATTTTAATAGAAGGAATAATGAGAAGAGAGATTCCTATTAAAATTAAAATAGCAGTTCAGAATGCAGGATTTATTCTATTATTAATGCTTATGGCATTTATTATCTATAATGATATTATAAATATGTAATATTTAAACATCGGAGGTTTTCTAAACCTCCGATGTTTTTTAATCAAACTTCTCCATCCCACTCTTTATAAAATTGATTTAAGTATTCTTCCATAAATTTATGTCTTTCAGCTGCCATTTTTCCCCCAGTCTCAGTATTCATCCTATCTTTTAATAACAGCAGTTTTTCGTAGAAATGGTTTATAGTTGGTGCAGTGCTATTTTTATATTCTTCTTTTGTCATTTTTAGATTTGGTGGTATTTCTGGATTGTAGATTTCTCTATTTTTAAATCCACCATAATTGAATGTTCGAGCAATGCCAATAGCACCAATCGCATCAAGCCTATCAGCATCTTGAATTATGTCTAATTCAAGGGAGTTAAATTTCTGAATCTCTTTTCCTCCTTTGAATGATATGTTTTTAATAATGGCAACAACATGTTCAATTGTATCTTGTTTTATATTTTTAGATTTTAGAAAGTCCTCTGCTATTTTGGGTCCAATAGTCTCATCCCCATCATTAAATTTCGAATCGGCAATATCGTGCAACAAAGCCCCAAGTTCAACAATGAATGAATCAACATTTTCAATTTTTGCAATTTGCTTTGCAGTTTTCCAAACGCGGTAGATATGCCACCAATCGTGCCCACCTTCAGCATTTGCAAGTGTTTTCTTTACAAAATCTATTGTTTCTCTAATTATATTATCTTTCGTCATATCTTACCAATTTGTATGTTTTTTTGAAACCAGTGAAATTCTTGAAGTTAAAAACTTATTTAATCTATATAC
>Ga0164315_10005120_pt1 | contig 10241 bp, 6 predicted proteins | sample GuaBasSedimGuay6_FD_113737 | JGI IMG/M metagenome (GOLD analysis project Ga0164315, IMG submission 113737) | Subseafloor sediment microbial communities from Guaymas Basin, Gulf of California, Mexico - Guay6, Core 4569-2, 0-3 cm | ecosystem: Environmental > Aquatic > Marine > Hydrothermal vents >...
CCCGATCCCGGACCCTGACCGTCCGGATCTTTTCCAGGCGCCCTCTGGATCAGATTGAACACCTGCACGTTGACGGCGACAGCCACACTTCTGTCGCCCTGGCTCAGGTGATTTTCCACCGACGGTTTTCACGCACCCTGAAAATTTCGCCATTACACGACCCGGGCGCTTTGGCCGACCGGACAGATCTCGAAGCAGCCCTTCTGATCGGGGACAAAGTCGTCACCGCTGAACCCGACGACTTGCTGTTTCCCTACCAAATGGACCTCGGCGAGGCCTGGCGGGACCTCGTCGGCCTGCCATTCGTTTTCGCCACATGGTTGGCCCCAGCGGAGGCCGACCTTGGGGATCTTCCTCATATTCTCTCCGAGGTCCGCAAGGACAACTTCAGTCGCATTGAGACCCTGGCGGGGCAATGGGCCAAAGAGCACAGGTGGCCGAGAGAAGCTGCCCTGTCCTACCTTCGAGATCTGCTCGTCTTCGATCTCGGACCACCACAATTGGCGGCCATGCGACTGTTTTGGAAAGAATGTGCGGAGCTTGGCCTGATCGACGGGCTCAAGAAGGTCGAGATCTTGGGGAGCGGCGTGTAAGGGTCGACGCGCTCTCAATTTTCCGCCCACCCGGCCTTTTCCAATCGGGACAATAAATCCGACCGCCCCAATGCCACGAGCACCCGCGGAAGTGCATCAGGAGCATCCTTGAGCCCAGGCGACAGACGGAGTGCCTCACGCCACGCCGTGGCGGCTTCGTCCATCCGACCGGCTGACACGTAGGCCACCGCCAACCGGTTGAGAATTATCCCATCGGACGGCGCAAGCTGAACCGCCGTTTCCAACGAAGCCACCGCTTGGGGGATCTGGCGTCCCGCCAGTTGTGCCTGCCCCAATCGGCCAAGCGTATCCGCCCGGCCCGGAATCAACTGATTGCTCTCCTCGAAACAACGTATCGCCTCGGGAATCCGCCCCTGCCGATAGCGAATGAAACCCTGACCCACCAACGCATCCCCGAGGTTGAGTTTGTTGGCCTCGCTGGTCTTCTGATCACGGGCGTTCTCCCTGGCAGCCCTGAACTGTTCCACTGCCCCGTCCATATCTCCCTGTTGCTGAAGCAGCACCCCGAGATTCTGCCTCGGGAGGTCGACATCAGGCTGAATCGTGATCGCATTGCGGTAGTGGATGATTGCCTCTTCGGACTGTCCCATCAACTGGGCCGTCAAGCCCGCCTGGTACTGAACTGCAGAATCGGTCGGCGCCAACCGCACCGCTTGCTGAGCGAGGCGCCACGATTCCTGGATCTTACCGGCCCATCCCAGGACCTTGGAAAGCTTCATCAAGGCCAGGCCACGATCGGTGTCGTCGATACGGGCCGAAATACGGTTCCCTACAGCCTCAAAAACCGCCTCGTCCCACTCGGTCGACGGGGTCACGGTCGTATTTCCAATCAGATCGTCGAGAATCGATCGAGCCAGCAATCCGTTGCCCTCGATGGTCGGATGCACATGGTCCAAAAACACATCCGAACCAGGAATGCCGTCGGCAGCCTGCCGATCGACGACGGATTCGAAGTCTGTCAGACCAAGCCCACGGTCCATTGCCACCTCTCGTACGATACTCTCCATTTCACCCAGGATCCTCAGTGGGCATACGTCCTCGTCCCGTGCCTGTTCGAACGCCACGCGGGCCTCATCGAAACGACCAACCTGCGCGAGAAACGTCCCTGTGGCGAAAAGACCCGCAGCGTGGTGGGGGTCGATTTCTCGTGCCGTTTCCAAATGTCTCAGGGCGGCCTCGACGTCACCGTCTATGACCGCTTGTCGTGTCTTGGCCATCGCCTCGTCCCATCGAGCCTCGCCGTCCTGTCCCAATCCTTCGGCGTGCTCGGATTTAAAAGGTGTGCAGTGCTCCAGGTTTGAAGCCGGCACGACAAGGTGCACAGAAGCCCCAACCGAGTCCGCTATCTCGGCCATCCTCATCAGATTAAAACGGTAGTGGTCAATGACCTGTCGCCGCTGAGCAAGGTCCCTGTGGTAGTCATCCGGGCCGATTGATGCGTCAAGCCTTGTGATGACGTCGTCACTCAAGGTCGTCACCGAGGCGACTTCTTTGCCACCGGAACGTATCGATTCTATGGCCCCGCCGAGAGCGGCATATGTTCGTGTCCGAGCGGCGAGAGAACCCAGACCCCGGACCGCAGGCGGCATTGCGATGATGCCGCTATAGGTACGAGCTTCGAGAAATTCATTCTGGCCGGAGTAGACCACAAAAACATCAGGTTCATAACCGACCAATTCTTCCATCAAAAGGGCCACCCGGTACGATGCGTAGCTGACCCCGCCGGCATTGATCACCTCCCACCGATGTGAAGGGTCGATCTCCGGAAGCAACTCCCTCAGCCAACCACAGAAGGAGGTCGCATCGTCAAAGGGACGCCCGAATGTGGTCGAGCCGCCCACACAGAAGATGCGAGTGGTTCCGTCGGCCTTTTCAACCGGGAACGACTGGGAATTAAAGAGCCTCAATTTATTGTCGGCGGTTCGATAGATATGCCGACCATCGGCGTCAACATCCTTGATGAAAAGAGGTGATGTCGAGGTGAAACCGACGAATGGGTCCTCGGCGTACAAGCGAGGGTTGACGCCGGCCAGGGCCAGGATCCCCTCGAGCAGCAGAAAAAACACGACCGTGACCCCGACTGCCATCAGTATTTTCTTGCCAACCAACATTCGCACCCCCAATAAGCGGCAGTGTAGCAAGGGAACTCAGCTGGGAGGCTGGGAGGCTAGAAAGCTAGGAAGCAGGATGCGAGGCCAGTGACCCCCGAGAGAAATGACCACAAAGAGGCACGAACGGGCACAAGAACGAGATGCGAGGCAGGAACCCCGCAGCTCAGCCTTGCTTTCCAGCGTCCCAGCGTCCCAGCTTCCTGGCGTCCTCGCTTCCTAGCCTTCTGGCGTCCTGGCGTCCTAGCCTTATTACGGCACCGTCACCGACCAGGCCGTGGCGTCCCCCTTCTCAAACCCGTCGGCAAAGAGGGCCGGGGGGCCACAGTTGTAACAGACCAGGGCGAAATCCTGATCGGTCGCATCACCCTCCCCAGGAACTCCGTCCGAGTTGATGTTGGATCCCACCACCCGGATGACAATTTCACCCGAGATGCCAGGCGGCAAAAAGACACCCTCGGTGTTGTTCATGGCGTCGGCGGTCCCTCCGGCCTCACTCCATCCGGTCGCCAGGTCGAAATCGTTCCCCAAAAACACCTGGTCACCCACTTCGACCTCGAGGTCCAGATCGTTATTCCAGGCAGGCGTCGTACCTCCCAATCCGTGTCCTGGGGCGTCGGTCCATACCAACATGATTCGAACCGGCTCCGAGGGGTCGGCGGCCGCCGTTTGCACACCCCAGAATTCACCGGTATCGGCGAAGACAACCGGCCCATCCCGATAAACTACCGGTGCATCCGGCGCGAGCACCGCCTCGAGGTCCATCCGGCCCCAGCCCTGCTTGGAGTCGAAAGGATGACCCAGGATGCCGCCATCGGCGTCCGAGAAACCGGCGAGATCGTGGGCTACCGCCAGGAAAGCCGCCTTGACCAGAGCGGGACTGGGATCACCGGCGCCGATATCTCTTCTGCCCTCGATAAACAGGGCGACTGCGCCACTGACGTGAGGCGACGCCATGCTGGTGCCGCACAAGAGTCCGTAACTGTCTCCAGGGAAGGTCGAGTCAACCGAGCAACCAGGAGCGACCATGTGGGGGATTATCCGACCGTCCAGAGCCGGCCCATGGGCTGAATTCGATGACAGGTCGTTGATGTCCGGAATCTGAGAGAGGTCGCCGTTTTGCATTTTGGTCGAGCCTATAGTGAAAATATTCTTGGCCTCATCCGGCGTTCCCTGGGTGCTGGTCCCGCCGTTCCCGTTCATGATCGAGAGTATGTAGTGCAGGGCTTGATTCCCCGGTGTCTGCGGATCGGCGTCACGAACCCCGATATCAACCTGGAGAGTATCGGCGTCGTAGCCCAGTGGTGAGCCCGACGGACCCCAGCTGTTGCCCGACACCTCAGCCCCGTTGGCATGGCTCTCTTCCATCAACAACAGCATGCCTCCCGGCTGAGTGAAAAAGGGTGAATACAGTTGTTCAATCATCTCGGCGCCCGGCGCGACGCCGAGGCCTCGCAAGAAACCGGCCCCGTCGGCAGTACCAGAGGCGCCGTCCGCCGCCATGATGCCCGCCGTGTGCGTCCCGTGGGTGCTACTTGTCGTGCCACCGCAGGTCACTCCGGTGCACGGCAGAAACCGAGATACCAGGTCGGGATGGTCCTCCTGGATGCCGCTGTCAATGTTTGCGATCACAACCCCGCTGCCGTCCAGCCCCACCGAGTTGAGCCAAGACCAATAGCCTGGATAGGCTATCGATCCCGGATCGTGCTGATTGACATTGATCTGATTGCTCATCTCCCCACGAAGGCCTCCGTCGGTCGGGACGAGCTGAATGCTGTAGACACCGGGCACCGCCGCGGCGTCCGAAAGATGATGCCCCTCCAGGTGGAATCCAGCAATCACCCAGGTGTCGTTGACAACCCTCGATCCACGGGCTCGTCCACCGATTGCCTCCACGGCCCCGACGACGGCATCGACATCCGCATCGCGGAAGATCAGGATCCGAACCTCGACCACATCGGGCCCCAACTCCCTCCACCGAGGCAGGACCCGAAGAGCGGGGTCAAATGTGCCGGCCCACCTGACCCCTGCTGCCGCACGGACCGAATCCAGAGCCCCGGGGCGTCCCCATACGACGTAGGTGAAGGGGTGGATGTACTGCACCACCCGCAGACCGGCGACCTCAAGGCCCTCAAGCCACTCAGCCCGGGACGGCCCGACCATCTGCACAAGATTGAGGTCTTCTTGATCGTCAGCCGACTGCCGCCAGCGCTCAGGCCACGACGGTTGGGACACCAGAGGATCAAAGACCACTCCGCCAAGATTGAGTTCGTAGGGTGAAAAGACCACACGCCGAGCGAGGTCGATCTCACCCTGGGCTGCAAGATCCCGCTCCTCGACGACAATCCACCTGAAGGACCCGTAGTCTTCGTCGACTAACACGGAAGGTCCGACGGCCACCTCGGCCGGCAACAGCAGGCCGACCAGGAGTTCGCCGGCATCGGCGCCAACCGTACCCATAACAAACCAAAGCGCCGCAAGGAGGATTCGAGTGAGATTGGATTTCAATCTTTTCATCAATACAGAATACACCATGGCATTGAATTGGAATGAACACCGTGAGAAAACTGTCTTGACCATTAGACGCCCGGCGGTTTTCCCGGGCATGGAGGTAGACGATGCCAAAAAACATCCACTCAGAAATCGCAGGCATTCTCGCCCTTGCGATCCTCTTGACCCTGTCGGCAACTGCCACCATAGGGGCTGAAGAGTCACCCAAAATTTCTTTGATCGACCCCGAAGGAAAGACGGTGCAACTGCCCGATCTCATGACCGGCAAACCCAGCCTCCTGGTTTTCTGGGCAACGTGGTGTGGACCCTGCAGGGCGGAGATTCCCAAAATCAACGAGGCATACCGCCGCTACAGCCATGACGGTCTGGCCGTTCTGGCGATCAACCCCGGCATCCGGGACAGCCTGGCCAACACTCGACGCTATGTCGAGCGCTTCCGGCTTGAGTACCCGGTGTACTTCGATCCCAACCAGGCCACGCGATCCACCTACGGATTGATCGGAACTCCGACGATCATCCTCTTCGACGCCGACGGCAAAGAAGTCCAGCGCGGTGAAACCGTTGACCTCAGAGCGATTGAGCGACTGATGGATCAAAGTCAAGAGATACTGAAAACTGGAAACTAGTTTCCTGCGTCTAAACCCTTGGATCCCAGACAGTTCCTAAAACGTAACCTGCCGGCGAATCAGGGCGAGGAACTCCTCGCGAACATCGTGATCTGCGAAACAGCCGCGCAGGGCCGAGGTCGTCGTCAGGGAGCCGGGTTTCTTGACACCCCGCATTTCGACACACAGGTGGCGGGCCTCGATGACAACCATCACGCCCAGGGGTTCAATTGGTTCCAGAGATAACCGGCGACCTGCTCGGTCAAACGCTCCTGCAACTGCGGTCTCTTGGCGTAAAATTCGAGAATTCGGGGCAGTTTTGACAGTCCGACAATCCTATCCTTCGGGATATAGGCAATGTGTGCGTGGCCGTAAAACGGCACAAAGTGGTGTGCACACATAGAATAAAAAGGAATCTCGCGCTCGATCACCATGTGGCCGTATCCCTCGTCATTGGGAAAGGTCGTCACCTTGGGTTCCGACCCCTCGAACAGCCCGTGGAACATTTCCAGGTACATCTTGGCGACCCGCTCGGGCGTGCCTTCAAAGTTGGGATCATCAAGATCCATGTGCAGTTCCCGCATGACCCCGGCCATGTGGCCTGCCACCCTGTCGATGATCTGCCCCTCGCGCTCGCGGGGAATCCCCTCACCCGATGGATCGAAAGCCTGGTTCTCGTTCTGGTCGCACACCGTGCACCTCCATTTTCACTCTCTCAAAGACAATAAGCCCGAGTTTGCATCCTATTCCTGGAAATCATAACCCGGCGGAGCCGGAATCAAAAAGTGACTGACCGACCCGCCTGGTTGCTGTCAGCGTTCAGCCTTTCCCGGGCCGTCCGCGCGCGAGGGTATTGAGACAGAGTCACTCATTTTTCGGACGTTCTGATGTATGATGGAACCGAGAAAACACAATAGAATTTTTGGTTCCGGATCGAGAACGGTCGATATTGTTGGAGGTCTCATTTGATGGCGGACTGCGGTCAGATTGCCCAAAACGAAAACACGAGGATCGCAGCTATCGTGGAATCAATTCCCAGCGCTGCGGTTGCAACCGACAGAGACAACCGGGTTGTTGCGTTGAATGCACTGTTCGGCCAACTCTCCAGGCGATCCAACGACGCGATCCTTGGCGTCAACCTCTTTCAAATTCTGGATGCCAGAGACATCTTCGGAAACCTGCTGAACCGGGAGAACGAAGGTCTGCACGAGATGGCCCGGAATTTCGAGACGATCAAGGATTTCAAACTCAACATCACGACAGGGGAGGAAAATCACCTCGTCGTCGGAGCCTCCATCGTCATTGTTCTGACTCCGGATTCCGACGACTACCACCTGATCTACTTGATGACGCAGATTCAGCGCAGGCGCCGATCCGACCAGTTCCTCGACCAAATTCTCGTAGGAGTTGGGACCACAGCAGACGGGGCGTTGGTTGGCGAGGAATCGCGCGGGATGGCCGAGGTCTTTCGGTTGACCACCCGCCAAAAAGAGGTGCTGCGCCTCCTTGCCGACGGGAAGAACCCCAACGAGATCTCGGATCTGCTGTGCCTGAGTATTCACACCGTTCGCTCACACATCCAAAAAATTCTCCGGGTTCTCGAGGTCAATAGCCAGTTGGAAGCCGTGACAAAGGCCCTGACGCTGCGAATTCTCTGAACAGGATGAACAGCCGGCTGAACTTGGCGCATCTCATCCGCCGGAAACACTCGGATGAGGTGGTACACTTGTCCCCAGGAAGAACAGGACAACCTCGATGGATACGCTTGTCGGGCGTTCGCTTGGGCGATATGACATCACCGAGCAGATCGGTGAAGGTGGGATGGGTATTGTCTACCGGGCACACGACACCCGCCTCGATCGAAATGTCGCGATCAAGGTCCTCAATGAAGCCGCCGTCACCAGCGCGACCCGGATCGAGCGCTTCAAACGTGAGGCCCGGGCCGTCGCCCGCCTCTCGCACCCCAACATCATGGAGATCCACGACTTCGGCGCCCAAGGCGATGTGATCTTCGCCGTCATGGAGCTTCTGGAGGGGGTCGACCTTCGGAAGCACCTGGACCAGGGGCGCATCGCCGTTCGAGAGGCGATGAAGATCGCCCGGCAGGTAGCCGAGGGACTGGAGGCCGCCCACAGCGAAGGGATCGTTCACCGAGATATCAAACCGGAAAACCTGTTCCTCAACAACGATGGACGACTGAAGATCCTGGACTTCGGCCTGGCCCACCTCAGAACTCCCTTGGGAGCCGATGCCTCCGCTATCCGCACTCAGAGTCTGACCGATGCAGGCACTGTCCTGGGTACACCCCGCTACATGTCACCGGAACAAGTTCGAGGCCAGGAAATCGATTGCTCAAGCGATATCTTCTCCCTCGGCTGCGTGACATACGAAATGGTCACCGGAAAACATCCCTTTTTGCGCAAGACCAAAGCCGACACGATGTCCGCCATCTTGCACGAGGATCCTGAACCGATGGGCAATCTCAGAGCGAACGCCTCCTCTGCCCTGGATGAAATCGTCTTCCGATGTCTTGAAAAACGGCCCCGTGACCGGTTCCACTCCGCCCATGATCTCGGGTGTGCTCTACAGGCAATCGGCGACACTCGAAGTTGGAGCGGTCGGGCTATCAAGCGCCGGGCCCTCGTGACTACGCGACACCTCGTCGCCGCAGCCATCGGCGTCGTCGTCACGATCTCCTTCGTGCTCGGGGTAGGACAGATGCGGCGGTCTGTCGCGCCGGCAACCGCACTTCCGGAGATACTGCATCTCGGTGTTGTTCCATTCTCCGTGGTCGTTAACGAGCAAGAAAACCGGTCGGTGGCCGACGGCCTCGCAGCGACCATTGCGCGCGGAATCATTCGCCTCGAACCACAATCCGGTGGACGGCTGTGGGTCATCGAACCCAAGTGGACCTTGGGAAAAACCCTGAGAACCTGCCAGTCGATTCGAGACAAATTCAATGTTTCAGTGTGCCTCGGGGGATCCTACGAACGCCGGGGCGATTTTCTTTCTCTGACCCTCGAAATCACGAACGCAGCTTCAGGCGCCTTGATCGGCAGAGAGGTCATCGAGGACTCGTTCTCCAACGTCACGGTCTTCCAGACCGAACCGATCCTGGCGACAGCCCATTTGCTTTCTCTTGACCTTGAGGAGGTCGTTCAACGACTCCTGGATCCTGTGCCGACCAAAATCCCCCCCGCCTTTGTCTCAACCCTACGCGGAATCGGACTCCTGGTCTCCAGCACCAACTCCGATGCCACCGTATCCGCCATCGCGGCATTGGAAGAGGCCGTCGCAGCAGACCCCCTGAACGTCGAAGCATGGACTGCCCTCGGTGATGCCTGCCGTCGCCGCCACCGTGAAACCGGCGATAAATCCTGGCTACACCGGGGCTTTGAGGCGGCCGACCAGGCAACCAAAATGCGCCCGAGCGCTTCCGCTTACCGGGGTCTCGCGGCCCTTCACAACGCGAACAAGGATTTGGCGGCAGAAATCACAGCTCTGAATACAGCAATTGATCTGGAGCCGTCTGGAGCAGTGTCATACCGGTACCTCGGAAAAGCTCTTCATCGGAACCGCCATTTTGATGAGGCGGTCACAGCCCTGCACCGTGCCATCAATCTCCGCCCGGGCTACTGGATCTATCAGAACGACCTCGCGTTACTCTATTACTCTCGTGGAAAATATGATGCCGCCGCCAATCACTGGCGCAGGGTGACCGAGTGCGCCCCACTCTTCGACGGCGGCTACGCCAACCTCGGCATCGCCAACTTCTTTCTCGACAACACCGAGGCGGCAAAGGCCAACTTCGAGCGCGCCTTCAACCTCAACCCGGACAGCAACTCAAACAGCTACCTGAACCTCGGAACGCTGTATTTCGACGATGCACGGTTTGCCGACGCTGCCACAATGTTCGAGAAGGCGCTTGAACTTGACGATTCCACCTATTACACATGGGGCAATCTCGGATTCTCACTGGTCTACAGCCTTCAACCAGAACGCGCACAGAAGGCCCTCCGGCAGGCCGTTCGATTGGGTGAGATCGAACTCAAGGATCGGCCTGACGACCCGGAACTGCTGTGCGACCTGGCCGGTTACCACGCAGAACTCGAGAATATGGATCAAAGCAGAGACTTCCTCACGAAGGCGATCGACCTCGGTCCTACCGACCCAGGAGTCTTGGCGACGATCGGTGAGACCTACGAGGATCTCGGCGATCGGGACCGGGCCCTTGAGTGGATCGAACACGCGTTCAACGCCGGGGCTCAACCGGCACGGTTCGACAATCGGCCGGGGCTGGGAAGGCTGATGGCCGATCCAAGATACCAGGCACTGAAGACCGGCACGAATCAACGTTCCGAGTCTCTTTCGACCCACTGAAAGGGGGAGGAAAATGCGCGGGA
>Ga0164315_10005121_pt1 | contig 10241 bp, 5 predicted proteins | sample GuaBasSedimGuay6_FD_113737 | JGI IMG/M metagenome (GOLD analysis project Ga0164315, IMG submission 113737) | Subseafloor sediment microbial communities from Guaymas Basin, Gulf of California, Mexico - Guay6, Core 4569-2, 0-3 cm | ecosystem: Environmental > Aquatic > Marine > Hydrothermal vents >...
AATGGGTGCCGAAATTTTACCTTCGCGTACCAGTTCATTAAATTTCAGTGCGGCCTTGGCACGTTCTCCGTATTCCAGCCAGCAAATTCTTGCCGGTAAGCCCTGGAAACTGATCAGTTCCTGTGCCTTTTCGATCCAGCGCCGAAGGGCGGCTTTTTCAGGAAACAATTCCAGAATAGCCTCGTCAGTGACACGTATGTCCTCCGGATCACCGGATAATGCCGCCCAGCGGAAAGGTCCTGCACCACGACAGAACAATGGTCGAATGTAGGCCGGTACAAACCCAGGGAAATCAAATGCTTCCGGCATATTGCGGAAGTCCGCAACCTGTCCCCTCAGGTTATTGCCATAATCAAAGCAGATAGAACCACGTGCTTTCAGGTCGAGTATCGCCCGTACGTGCACTACCATGGAGTCCAGTACCTTGTTGTCATAGGTTTCCGGGTCAGATTGCCGTAAAGCTGCCGCTGCTTCGAGCGAGTAACCCACGGGTATATAGCCCTCACGCAAATCATGGGCAGAAGTCTGGTCGGTCACGATATCCGGTACGATATTGCGGCGTACCATCTCGGGTAAAACTTCTGCAATATTACCCAGCAGACCCACCGATACAGGGTCTTCGGAATTTTCAAAAATTTCCAGTGCTTCATCAAGGCTTTTGGCCATACGGTCACAATAACCCGTCTCCACACGACGTTGGATACGCCAGGGATCTACTTCCACCGCAAGACAGTTGCCATCATTCATCGTGCAGGCGAGTGGTTGGGCGCCACCCATGCCACCGAGACCCGCGGTAACAGTGAGGGTCCCACTCAGGCTGCCATCAAAATGTTGAAGGGCACACTCAGCGAACGTCTCATAAGTGCCCTGAACAATGCCTTGTGAGCCGATATATATCCAGGAACCCGCAGTCATCTGGCCATACATGGTCAAACCCTTCTTCTCCAGTTCCCGGAAAACATCCCAATTGCCCCAGCGGGGGACCAGGTTGGAATTTGCGATCAGCACCCGCGGTGCTTCTTCATGAGTACGGAAAACCCCCACTGGTTTGCCGCTCTGGATCAACAGGGTCTCATCATTCTCAAGACGCAGGAGGGTGGAAATTATCCTTTCCAGGCATTCATGGTTACGGGCAGCTTTGCCGGTGCCACCGTAAACGATCAACTCATCCGGCTTTTCGGCGACGTCAGGATCGAGGTTGTTCATCAGCATGCGCATGGCCGCTTCCTGGTGCCAGCCCTTGCAACTGATTTGTGTGCCCCTGGGGGCTCTTATTTCTGCGCTTAATTGTGTCTTTAATTGTGCAAATTTTGTGTTCATTACTGTACAGTCACACCCTGAAAGGAATTGCTTAAATTATAGCAGTGAAATTGACTATTACTGTCGTGTTTGCGGCAAATACATGGAATTGAAATGTTAAACAAGATTACACCTAGAAAATGGAATTTATTTCTGGTCTTTTGTTGTGCGTCGCTATTGGGTTTTGCGATGTACAACCAGTACGTCGACTATCTTGACCCTTGTCCCTTGTGTATTTTCCAGCGTGTTGTGTTTTTGTGGATGGGGATTCTTGCCTTACTTGCAGTCATACCAAACCTGAAGGGAACCTGGCTACGGATTTATGCATGGGTTTTTGCCCTGAGCGCGACGATCGGTACTTCAATTGCTGCTCGACACATCTGGTTACAGAGTTTACCTGAGGACGAGGTGCCTGAATGTGGCCCCGGATTGAATTACATGCTGGACAACTTCCCTTTCACAGAGATGCTTGCAACCGTCCTCAGAGGCTCCGGAAGTTGCGCCGAAGTCATATGGTCCTTCCTGGGTATGAGTATGCCAATGTGGACCATGATCTGGTATATCGGACTGGGTCTGTCGACTTTATGGATTGTTTACCGTCAGCAAAAAACTGATATTGTGCAAAACGAATATAACAAGTGAGAATTTAACAATGAATCAGGAAACGGAAAACCCAGGCAATTCTGCCGGGGGAAATGGCTGGCAACCGGCTTCGTGGCAGAAACACGAGGCCAAGCAGCAGGCAACATACCCCGACCAGGCAGCGCTTGCGCAGACGATTGAAAAATTGGCCGGCTTGCCGCCGCTGGTAACGTCGTGGGAAATTCTGTCATTGAAAGAACAGATTGCACAGGCACAGGCCGGTGACAGGTTCTTTTTGCAAGGTGGTGATTGTGCTGAGAGTTTTGCCGAATGTAATTCGGAAGTCATCACCAACCGCTTAAAGGTGCTTTTGCAAATGAGCCTGGCTTTGACACATGGTTTGCAGAAACCGGTGGTCAGGGTCGGCCGTTTTGCAGGGCAGTATGCCAAGCCACGGTCATCGGATACCGAGACCCGGGATGGCGTGACCTTGCCCAGTTATCGTGGTGACCTGGTGAATTCGGTTGAATTCACGTCCGAGGCAAGACGGCCTGATCCACGCCGTTTGATCGAGGGTCATGCCATGTCCTCGATGACAATGAACTTTGTCCGTTCGCTGGTGGATGGTGGTTTTGCCGATTTGCATCACCCGGAGTACTGGAACCTGAGTTGGGTTCAACATTCGCCGCTGGCCGAAGAGTTCCAGCGCCTGGCAGACAGCCTTGGCCGTGCAGTTAACTTCATGGAAACCATCTCAGGTCGACGGGCAGGTGTTCTCAGACGGGTGGATTTTTATACCTCACACGAGGCCTTACACCTTCATTATGAGCAGGCTTCAACCCGGCAAGTACCACGCCAGGAGGGCTGGTTTGACCTGTCTACCCACTTTCCATGGATTGGTATGCGTACTGCTGATATTGATGGCGCACATGTCGAGTATTTCAGAGGTATACGCAACCCTGTTGGTATCAAAGTAGGCCCGAGTGCTACTGGCAAGCAACTGCAACGCTTGCTTGAAAAACTCAACCCGGAATCTGAGCCAGGACGTATGGTGCTGATCCACAGAATGGGTGCATCGGAGATCGAATCCAAATTGCCGCCATTGATCAGGGCAGTGCAGGATGCGGGCTCCCCTGTTTTGTGGGTATGTGACCCGATGCATGGCAATACAGAAACCACTGCATCCGGTATCAAGACCCGTCGTTTCCGAAATATTTTGAGTGAAATGGAGACGGCCATTGAGCTTCATCACCAGCACGACTCACACCTCGGTGGTGTGCACCTGGAACTCACGGGTGAAGATGTCACCGAATGTACCGGTGGTGCAAGAAACCTGGAGGAGGCCGACCTGAAACGCGCTTACAAATCAATCGTTGATCCACGTCTTAACTATGAACAGGCCCTGGAACTTTCCATGCTGATTGTCAGCAAGTTTGAAAAGCTGAAATAAATGCGATTGCCGTTTGCCACACCATCGCGGTTGCTTGCTGAGTCACCGCATTTCTTCATTTCCTGTATTCTCGCCATGATTTTGTTATCGGCTGTGGCATCGGCAAACGACGTGGTACGCCATACGCTGAGTTTTCCGAACAACGGGGAACAGCTCTTTTTGGTACGTTCTGAATTTCCGGTCAGTACCTCCGTGACCGAGTTGATCATGCCAAACTGGACGCCCGGGTCGTACATGATTCGGGATTACGCAGTAAATGTAAATCGTATTACGGCAGTTTCCGGAGACGGAATCGATCTGCTTGTGGAGAAAATCAGTAAAGATCGCTGGCAGGTTGATACTGATCAAACCAATACGTTGATCGTTGACTATGAGGTGCATACGCCAGAGATCAGTGTCCAGAGCAGTTGGGCCAGCAAGGCGTTTTCACTCATCAACGGAGCATCAGTTTTTCTGTATACGATGCAGAGTCGCGAACTGCCGCAGCTATTGGATATTGTTACTGATGTGAACAGGGGTTCTGTTTTCACTGCCATGTCAAATGCACCGGAGGGCAGGGGATACCGGGCAGATAACTACGATGAACTGGTCGATAGCCCTGTCGTCGTGGCCAAAGCACCTGTCTATCGCTTCACTTCGAGGAATCAGGATTACCTGTTGCTGAATGTCGGAGAAAGTGAATTCTGGGATGGCGAACAGGCTGCCCGGGATGTGGAAAAAATCGTTGCTGAAACCCAGTCATTCTGGAAGGTTAACCCGCTCAAAAGACCATTCTGGTTCCTGAATCTCATTGTTGAAGCCAAAGGTGGTCTCGAGCATGACCACAGCACGGTCATCATGGCCGGTCGTCGACAGATGCGTGACCGTGATCAATATATCAAGTGGCTGGGTGTGGTTGCACATGAGTTTTTTCATGTCTGGAATGTACGCCACATGCGACCGGCTGAATTGGCTGATTATGATTATCAACATGAACAATACACAGGCCAGTTGTGGCTCGCTGAAGGGTTGACCAGCTACTACGATAGCCTGCTGATGTCACGTGCCGGTTTGATTAAACCGGCGGAATACCTGGATTTGCTTGCCAGGGACATCTACCGTCTTGAGGCTACCCCGGGCAGATTGCTGAGACCGGTCACCGAAGCATCTGTTGATGCCTGGATTCGTCAATACCAGCCCAACTCGAACTCGGTCAACAGCAACATCAGTTATTACACAAAAGGTGCGGTCATCGGTTTTGTGCTGGATACATATCTCAGAAAGGAGAGTAAAAACCGCCACAGTCTCGATGAAGTCATGCGGGAAATGTACAGTTTGTATTCCAGCAAAGCCTATGGCAGTGACGCATTTGAGAAAGTCGTGGTTGATATAGGCGGACCCGGAGCAGGAGAATTTCTTCGGTCATTATTGACAACAACAGCCGAGCTTGATGTTGATGATGCACTGGATTGGTACGGACTGAAGCTTGATCGTCTCAAGCCTGATTCTGACGAAGGGCTGAATGGTGAACCACCGGTGAGTGGCCTTGGCGTATTCTGGGACGGGGATAAAGCGGGCATGGTCGTCAAGGCTGTTCTCTCCGGCAGTAGCGGCTTCGATGCGGGTCTGATACCCGGAGATGAAGTGCTGGCTATTGGTGATGAAAGATTGACAGCAGATACGCTGAACAGCCTGATGACCAGTTTTCGTCCTGGTGAGGAAGCGACCCTGTTAGTATCGCGCCGCGACAGGGTTATCAGCCTGGATATCAAGCTGGATGTGGCCATTCCGGACTATTATGAAATCAAATTGAAGTCCGATTACAGAAAGAGCCATATCAATCGTCTGCAAGGACTGCTGGGTCAAAACCTGGGCAAGCAGTGATGCTTTTCAGCATCTAACACACACCAATCAGGCCTCCAGTTTTTTGGCACTCCGGCCTGCTGCCTTGCGCTCGTGCTCTTTCAGATGAAGTTTACGGATACGGATAGACTTGGGTGTAACCTCGACCAGTTCATCATCCTGGATGAACTCCAGTGATTGTTCCAGTGTCATGATGTTCGGTGCGGCAAGCAATACATTGTCATCCTTGATGACGGTACGGATATTGGTCAGTTGCTTGGCTTTCAACGGGTTGACAGTGAGGTCATTGCCCCGGTTATGGACACCGATCAGCTGTCCTTCATAAACATCAACACCGGCTTCAATGATCATGCGACCACGTTCCTGCAGGTTGAACAACGCATAGGCGACGGATTTACCAGTGCTGTTGGAAATCAGAACGCCGTTATTACGGGTAGATATAGGTGTCGGATTATAAGGGCCATACTTCTCAAAAGTATGAAACATCAAACCGGTTCCAGCGGTGACAGTACGGAACTCCGACTGAAACCCGATCAATCCGCGTGCCGGAATAATATAGTCCATCCGGATGCGGCCCTTGCCATCGGGTTGCATGTCCTGAATGACGCCGCGGCGTTGTCCGAGACGTTCCATCACCCCACCCTGGTAGTCGCCTTCAAGATCTACAACCAGTGTTTCATAGGGTTCCTGAATTCCATCTTCTTCATCGTGAAGGATAACCTCCGGTCTGGAGATGGCCATTTCATAGCCCTCCCGTCGCATGGTTTCAATCAGGATAGACAGGTGTAATTCACCCCGGCCTGATACCCGGAATCTTTCAGCATCTTCGGTTTCTTCAATACGTAAAGAAACGTTATGACTGGCTTCGCGCAGCAAACGTTCACGCAACTGCCTGCTGGTCAGGTACTTGCCTTCAAGACCCGCAAACGGAGACTTGTTGACCCGGAATGTCATGCTGATGGTGGGTTCATCCACGGTCAGAGGCGGCAATGCTTCAACGGTCTCGCGGTCACACAGGGTATCCGATATACCCAGGTTGTCCACACCGGTTACGGCGATGATATCACCGGCATTGGCTTGGCTGACCTCTAAACGTTCCAGGCCACGGAACCCCAATACCTGTAATATGCGTGCATTACGCTGCTCGCCATGTCGGTCGATAGCGGTAATACGTTGGTTGGGCTTGACGCTGCCGCGTTGTATACGGCCAATCCCGATGACACCGACATAGGTGTTGTAATCCAGGGTTGTTATACGCATCTGGAAGGGGCCGTCCAGGTCTACCTGGGGCGGATTTACCTCGTTCAAAATGGTTTCAAACAACGCTGTCATGTCGCCGTCGCGGACGTCATCCTCAAGACCGGCATAACCATGAAGAGCTGAGGCATAGACCACGGGGAAATCCAGTTGCTCGTCACTGGCACCAAGCTTGTCAAATAATTCAAATGTCTGATCCAGCACCCAGTGGGGACGCGCCCCGTCACGGTCAACCTTGTTGATCACAACGATGGGTCGGAATCCCATCTCAAATGCTTTCTGGGTTACAAAGCGGGTTTGTGGCATGGGACCATCAACCGCGTCCACCAGCAACAATACGGAATCCACCATACTCAGGATACGTTCGACCTCACCACCGAAATCCGCATGGCCCGGTGTATCGACAATGTTGATACGATATTGTTCTTCATCCCTGGTCCAGGTGATCGCGGTATTCTTTGAAAGAATGGTGATGCCGCGCTCTTTTTCCAGTTCATTGGAATCCATGGCACGATCAAGGATAGCCGCATGCTCACCCAGGGTTCCGGATTGCTGCAACAACTGATCGACCAGCGTTGTTTTACCATGATCTACATGGGCGATGATGGCGATATTTCTGAGCTTATTTATCACGATGGATTCCAATTAAATAGCCTGAACACGAATGTTCTGGGCAAGCGCGCGCAAGTTACACGTTTTGCTTGATTTAATCAATGTTTTTAATAAGTTCGTGCCGAGCGAAACTAATTGTGGGTTCCAGCAACCCCGTATGTAAATGCTGAGATCAATAGATTCAGCGATGTGCGGCGCCCATCCGATGGTTTATCTGTTGGGATTCCCGTCCGCTCGGCCCTTCGGGCTTCCCTCAGCTTCGAACCGTTTTGACGGGGTCGGCCTCACAGGGCTTCCTGCCCTGGACGGCCTGAAATCGACGTCCTGTCGATTTCACCCCTAAACGGCCCGCTTCTTCGGCGATGCGAGGTCACCCCAACAGATAAACCATCGGATGCGCGCGGGGCGTCAGCATCGCTGCAAGTTGGCACAACGATTGACGGGTGGTGTGGGGTAGTGCTACCCCGCACCAACAGTCCGGGACTTGCTTTCAAAGGTGTCGCTGGCTATTCTTCCTATCCCTCAATTTCCCAGGTGCGAGAGCTGTGTTGACTAGCGAGCAAAACATTTTATTTGTCTTTCCCGGACAGGGTTCACAGTACGTAGGTATGGGTAGTGATCTCTACGACGAATACGATATTGTCAAAAGAATCTACCAGCAGGCCAGTGACGTCCTCGGTTACGATATCGCCGAGCTGAGTTTTAACGATCCAAAAGACCAGCTGAACCTGACCCGATACACACAACCTGCACTGTTGACGCACTCCTATGCTTGCCTGGAGGTTTTCCGGGAACTGACTGAAAATCAAATAAAACCAGTAATCGCAGCAGGGCACAGCCTCGGTGAATACTCTGCACTGGTTGCCGCCAACGTGCTGAGTTTCGAAAGCGCATTGAAACTGGTACAAAAGCGCGGTGAATTGATGGGCACCCATGGTGAGGGTGAGATGACTGCTTTCCCGATGGATATCGATAGTATCCGGCCCATTGCCGAACGTTTTCACTGTGCAATTGCTGGTAACAATTTACCCATGCAGACCGTCATTGGTGGTCGTGGCGAAGACCTGGAAAAAGCGGAGCAATATGTTGAGGAAAGTTTTGAGCGTAAACGTCCGGTACGTTTGAAAACCGAAGGTGCATTCCACACTTATTATATGGTCAAGGCCGCACAGCTTTATCGCAAGGTACTGGAAACAGCTGAGTTTGCGGAGACTGATGTTAAGGTCTTATCCAATTTCACAGGCGCATTCCATAATGCGGATCCTGCCAGCATCCGGGCGGGTTTGTTTTTTCAACTGTTCCACCCGGTTCTGTGGTTTTCAAATCTCCAACAGGCATTTGCTGACGATGTGGATCTTGTTGTTGAGTTTGGTGGTGGAATTGGGCCCGGCACCGGGCCTGAAAGCAAACGTCCAAATCTTCAGGGCATGATAATCAAGGCCCTGCGCGCGACAGGCAAGAAAGCCCAGTACCTCTCCGTGATCAATCAGCAGTCCCTTGCCAAGGCGGTGGACTCGATAAATGGTGTCGAATAGGAAATGATCGACAGGGTTACAGCGGCATGATCATCCGAATTGTAAAAATGGAATTCGAAGAAAGTAAGGTTCCAGACTTCCTGAGAAATTTTTACGCCAGTAGTGACACAATTAGAGCGTTTCCTGGCTGTTCGCATGTTGCTTTGCTAAGAGACGAGGCGGATTCCTGTGTGTTTTTTACGTACTCACACTGGGACTCTGAAGATCATCTGAATGCTTACAGGGATTCGGATTTCTTCCGAACAGTATGGGCTGGAACAAAAAAACTATTTCGATGCGCTCCGCAAGCCTGGAGCCTCAAAGACCATATCAGCCTCGAAAGCTCGGGTGCGTAACTTGTTACGCACCCTTCGGACCAATTAGAAATATATATTTCCACTTAATTGCGTTCTGGGTTTGTCGAGGCGACAATAGACAGCTGTTGTTGCATCTGATTTTCCATAACAAGAATATTTCTGATGGTGGCCAAGGTGATGAACGAATTCCCTAAGAAAACGCTTGAAGACTGGCAAGAGCTCGCTCTCAAAGAAAGTAAGGGCAAACCCCTGGATGGCTTGACCTGGCATACGCCGGAGGGAATAGCCGTCAAGCCGCTTTACACTGCGGACGACTTGAAGGATCTCAATCATCTGGATTCATTACCCGGTATGGCCCCATTTATGCGTGGGCCCAAGGCAACCATGTATGCGGGTCGCCCGTGGACGGTACGTCAATATGCCGGCTTTTCCACTGCAGAGGAATCCAATGCTTTTTACCGCAAAAACCTGGCAGCGGGGCAATCGGGTCTGTCGGTTGCCTTTGATTTAGCCACCCACCGTGGCTATGACTCTGATCACCCGAGGGTGGAGGGTGATGTCGGTAAAGCTGGTGTTGCCATCGACAGTATTGCAGACATGAAAATCCTCTTCGATGGTATCCCGTTGGACAAGATGTCAGTTTCTATGACCATGAATGGTGCAGTTTTGCCAATCATGGCAATGTACATCGTTGCTGCCGAAGAGCAGGGCGTGCCGCCGGACAAACTGGCCGGGACGCTGCAGAACGATATCCTTAAAGAATTCATGGTTCGCAATACCTATATCTATCCACCAGCACCATCCATGCGTATTGTTTCAGATATTATTGCTTACGCATCAAGCAACATGCCCCGTTACAATTCAGTTTCAATTTCCGGATACCACATGCAGGAAGCAGGGGCCACCTGTGCCCAGGAGCTGGCCTATACCATCGCCGATGGTATTGAGTATGTGCGCGCGGCGATCGCCAGCGGGCTTGATGTGGATTCCTTTGCGCCACGTTTGTCGTTCTTTTTTGCCATTGGTATGAATTTCTTTATGGAAGTGGCCAAGTTGCGCGCTGCGCGTTTACTCTGGTCTACGCTGATGATGGAAAAATTTGCACCCGCTAACGAGCGTTCTTTAATGTTACGCACTCATTGCCAGACATCGGGTGTCAGCCTGACCGCAAATGATCCGTACAACAACATCATGCGTACCACCATCGAGGCAATGGCCGCCAGTCTTGGTGGTACACAGTCTTTACATACCAATTCGTTTGATGAGGCACTCGCCTTGCCCACCGAGTTTTCGGCCCGTATTGCCCGTAATACCCAATTGGTACTGCAGGAAGAGACCGGTATCACACGGGTTGTGGATCCGCTGGCG
>Ga0164315_10005122_pt1 | contig 10240 bp, 3 predicted proteins | sample GuaBasSedimGuay6_FD_113737 | JGI IMG/M metagenome (GOLD analysis project Ga0164315, IMG submission 113737) | Subseafloor sediment microbial communities from Guaymas Basin, Gulf of California, Mexico - Guay6, Core 4569-2, 0-3 cm | ecosystem: Environmental > Aquatic > Marine > Hydrothermal vents >...
AAAGTCATATTTATTTAGTTTGATCTTCATCTCATCAAATAAATCTCCTGATAAGCCGGCTTCTTCAAGTTCCTTAACCAACACTTTTGCCTTTGGATTTTTTTCTTCCAATAGTTGTTTTAGATTTGGGATAATTTCATTTACAAGTTCAATATTCAATTCCTGACTTTCCGCTTTTACTCCAAAATCAAGATTCGCCGAAATATTCTCAAATAACTCTTTTATCTCGGTATCCAGTTTTTTTAGTTCATCTTCAATTTTTCCTGAGTCTTTTTCGTGAATACTAGCCTCAACTATTTTTGTGCTTTCATGCAATGCATCCGCCCCAATATTTCCAGTCACACCTTTCAAAGTATGAATCATTCGTTTGGCTGTTTCATGATCACCTTTATCGAGTGTTACTTTAAGTTCAGTTATGAAATTCTGATTATTGTTGTAGAACTTCTCAAGGATACTTAGATACAGTTTCTTCTTATTGTTCAACCTACCCAGTGCACTTTCAATATTTAATCCTGGTATTTCAGGAATTTCAACTTCGTCCGCCGTAACCTTGGCGAAGGCTGGATCTTTTAACCTATCACTTTTTACTTTTATCTTATCTCCCACCTTAATCCACTTCACCATCACCCCAAACATTTCATCCTGATCAATAGGCTTAGTTACCATGTCGTTCATGCCTATTTCCAAACATTTTTCTTTTACACCTGTCATTGCATCTGCAGTCATAGCAACAATTGGCACATCTTTGTATTGTGATAGTTTTCTAACTTCCTGAGTGGCAGTATAACCATCCATTATTGGCATTTGTATGTCCATAAAAATGAGACTATATTTTGAGGGTTCTCCAGAAACTTTAAGCATATCTAAAACTTCTTTTCCATTATTGGCGATCTCAACAACAAAACCTTCATCTTCCAATAATTCTGTTGCTACCTGTTGGTTTATTTCATTGTCTTCAGCAAGCAGAATATTTGTACCTATAATTTTCCGAAGTTCTTTCTTATGTTTTTTTCCTTTTTCGATTTGAGTTCGGGTTGTTTTAATGTCTTTCCCAAAGACATCCATAATTGTATCAAACATTGTAGAGCAAGTGAATGGCTTTGCAATAATGTGAGTTACTCCCAATTTCTTCGAATCCTTTACTACTACTTCATCTCCAAAAGCACTAATCACAAGGATTGGGATATTTGCGGTTACTTTATTACCTTTAATCAACTCTATTGTTTCCAATCCATTCATCTCGGGCATTTTCCAGTCGATAATAATAAGGTCATAAGTATTGTGTTGAAGTTCTTCAATACATTTTTTCCCTGAATTTACAGTTGTAATTGAAAATCCAAATGTTTTAATGGTCTCTGATATAATGAATCTAGTTGTTTCATTATCATCACAGGCCAATACTTTTAATTTTCTAAGGTCTTCAGGAGATATAAATTCTGAGCGTTTTTTTATATCCTGTACTTCAAATACAGCACTAAAATAAAAAGTACTTCCTTTGCCGGATTCACTTTTCAGCCAGGTTGTTCCTCCCATCATCTCCGCTAATCGTTTACTAATGGCCAGCCCTAAACCTGTTCCCCCAAATTTTCTGGTTGTAGAACTATCCGCCTGACTAAATTCCTGGAATAATTTTCCTTGTTGATCTTTGCTTAAACCTATTCCAGTGTCTTTTACTGAGAAGTTTAGCTTTAGTTTATTATCATCCAATTGTTCTCCAACGTCAACGGCAACCACAACATCTCCATTCTCGGTGAATTTTATTGCATTATTACAATAATTAGTAATTATCTGTCCAATACGCAAAGGATCGCCAATTAAATAAAATGGAACATCTCTTGAAATCTTAATATTAAACTCCAAACCTTTTTCATGTGCTTTCCCTGCATTTAGATTAGTTACATTCTCAAAAACTTGTTCTAAATCAAAATCTACGTTTTCAATATTTAGTTTACCAGCATCTATTTTTGAAAAGTCAAGAATATCATTAATAATACCTAATAAAGAAAGGGCAGATCGGTCGACTTTTTCAAGATAATCTATTTGTTTTGGGTTAAGACTTGTCTTTAATGCAAGATTAGTTAGTCCAATGATTGCATTCATCGGAGTACGTATCTCATGACTCATGGTAGCAAGGAATTGACTTTTTGAAAGTGTTGCGGCTTCTGCTTTTTCCCGTGCAATACTTAATTCCTCAAGTGTCTCCTCTAATTTGTCATTTTGTTTATTAATTATTTTATTCCTTTTCCCCAAAGCTTTAACATAGAAAACAGCAACAATTAGCAGAATTAAAAGAAGTCCAAGTCCGGAGAAAACTATGATGTAATTCCTTTTTTGTGATAATTCATTAGCTTTATCTTCTTCTAACCTAATTTTTTCTTCTTCCGCTTTTTGTTTATCATATTCATATTTGTATTCCAGCCTGATAACCTCTTTCTGGTTTTCTTCGCTTTTAATGCTGTCTCTTGTGGCAACATAAATTTCATGCATTTCCAAAGCCGACTTATACCCACCAATGGCTTTGTAGGCATTAAACAATGCTTGTGAAGCATCTCTGATTTCTGTTGCAGCACCGATCTCCTGAGCCATGGTTAATGAACGGGTGCTGTATGTAATAGCTTTACTATAATCGTCCTGTTTATTATAAATAAGTCCGATGTTGTTCAAGGAACTGGCAATTCCCTTTTTATCCCCAATTTCTTCTTTAATTATTAAACTACGAGTGTAATAATCAAGTGCGCTGACGTATTCACTACGGTAGCGATAAATATTTCCAATATTGTTTAATGATATGGCAATTCCCTTTTTATCCCCAATTTCTTCATAGATTTTCAGGCCGTGATCAAAATTGTTTATTGCGCTGGTGTAATCGCCCTGTTCATCATAAATATTTCCGATATTAATTAAGGATTCGGCAATTCCCTTTTTATCCCCAATTTCTTCCTTTATGAATAAACTGCGGGTAAAATAGTCAATGGCTTTGGCAAAATCGCCAAGTTCATAATAAATAATCCCGATATTGTTTAATGAAGCGGCAATTCCCTTTTTATCCCCAATTTCTTCCTTAATGGTTAAACTGCGTGTATAATAATCAATAGCGCTGGCATACTTTCCCTGGGCAAAGTAAATATTTCCAATGTAGTGCAAGGATATGGCGACTTCTTTTTTATTCCCAATTTCTTCCTCGGTGGATAAACTTTGCTTATAATAGTCAATGGCACTTACATAATCACCTTGTTCCTTGTAAATAGTCCCGATGTTGTTTAAGGTAGTAGATATTCCTCGTTTGCACTCTATTTCTTTGTTTATGGCTAAACTGCGGGTATAATAGGCTACTGCATTGGTATAATCGCTTTTCACCCAAAACGACGTTCCCTGTGTGTTCAGAGCATTGGCCATGTGCTTTTTAAGTCCCTTACTTTTTGCGAAGTCATATCCCAGCTGAGCAAAATAGAAGGCACTGTCTGGTTGGGAATAGAGGTAGCCGTCCCAGGCTATTTCCCGCATTGCTTTTAAACGAGCAGTATCAGGCTGTGATGTATCATTCCAAACTTTCCATAAGGAGTCAAGGCTTGCCTGCCAGTCAGGCACGTTGACTTGACTGTGTGCAACTTGTCCACTAAAAATTGCGAGTGCAAATGCAATTATAATAACTGATATGGTTTTTGAAAATGACATACTTTTTTGCATATCTACATTTATTACATTGATAATCCCTCCAGTAATTTTAATGCTGTATTAAAATCATATTTAGATATAGCTCTCTTTATACTATCAAATTCCTTACTTCGGAAGCCTGCTTTCTCCAAGGCAGTGATCGTTAGTTTTGCTTTTGGGCTTTTCTTCTTTAGATTTTCCTTCAATTCAGGTAGCAACTTTTGAATAGCACCGCGATCCACCTCAACATTTTCATCTTCTTTTCCTAAATCAAGTTGAGCGGAAATATTATCAAACAGTTCTTTTAATTCTTCATTTAGTTTATTTAGTCCTTTTTCAATTTTTCCTGAGTCTTTTTCATGAATACTGGCTTCAACTAACTTTGTGCTCTCATGCAATGAATCCGCACCAATATTACCATTTACCCCTTTTAAAGTATGAATCAATCGGTTAGCAGTTTCATAATCTTCTTTTTCAAGAGTGACTTTAATCTCAGAAATGATATTTTGATTATTGTTGTAGAACTTCTCAAGGATGCTTAGATAAAGTTTCTTTTTATTGTTCATTCTACCCAAGGCGCTTTCAATATTCAATCCAGGGATCTCAGGAATTTCAACTTCGTCCACCGAAGCTTTAGCGTAGGAGGATTCTTTTTTCTTTTCTCTTTTTTCTTTTCTCTTTTCATCAGGCTTAACCGCCCAATTAACAATAGCCTTAACAACTTCGGCAGGGTTAATTGGTTTCGAAACAAAATCTTTCATCCCAAGTTCAAGACATTTTTCTTTAACACCTTCCATTACATCGGCAGTCATGGCCACGATTGGAAGATTAAGATATTTGGCATTACTTCTAATAGTTTTTGTAGCTGTATAACCATCCATAACGGGCATTTGTATATCCATAAATACAAGGTTGAATTTTGATGGATCGGATTTCAGAATTTTTTCTGTTGCTATTTTTCCGTTGTCTGCAATTTCCACATTAAGACCCATTGATTCTAATAGTTCTGTTGCTACCTCCTGATTTATTTCATTATCCTCAACAAGCAATACATTTGCCCCTGCATAATCATTTAATTTACTTGTGTTTAAATCATCTTCGTTAAGTCGTTTATGTTTTTTTGGCACGTCTTTACCATAAACTTCCATAATAGTATCAAACAAAATGGAATTTGTAACAGGCTTGTAAAGAACAGTTTCTATTCCCGTCAACTCCATTTCTTCAAAATTTATTTCACTGTATGCAGTTAAAAGAATGATCTTTGGTTTATGTATTATTTTTTTATTATTTGTTATTCTTTTTGCAACTTCAATTCCATCCATTTTAGGCATTTGCCAGTCAAGAATTAGTAAATCGTATTTTTCCTCTCCGGGTGATTCAAGTTTTTCCAGGAGGGAAATGCCATCTTCAAATTTTTCGGGAATAAAAGTGAATGACTTTAAAATGCTGGAAACAACTAATCTTGCCGAAGCATTATCATCACAAACAAGAACTTTTGTTCCCTGAAGGTCAGGTGTTGGTTTGAAGTGAAGTTGATTTCCCTGTTCTACTTGTTCCAAATTAGCATCAAAATAGAAGTTAGTACCAACATTGGGTTTGCTTTTAAGATTTATTTCCCCATCCATCAATTCAACTAGCCTTTTAGAGATGGAAAGACCTAAACCGGTACCTCCATATTTTCTGGTAGTGCTTTCATCGGCCTGACTAAAAGCACCGAATACCTTCGATCTTTGTTCTTCATTCATGCCAATACCAGTATCTCTTACACTAAACTCCAATCGGATATTTTCTTTGGATTTTTCTTTAACTTTTATGCTAACCTCAATTTCACCCTCATGGGTAAATTTAATGGCATTACTTAATAAGTTGATAATTATTTGCTTAAGTCTGAGTTCGTCACCTTTAATTTCTTTTGGAACCTCATGATGCATGAAAAGAATAAACTCAAGTCCTTTTTGTGCTGCAGTATATGAGAAGATATTATTAACGTCAACCAGCATTTGTTCAAGATTGAATCTGGAATATTCAAGTGTGAGTTTACCTGCCTCGATTTTTGAAAAGTCAAGGATGTCATTAATAATTCCCAGCAGCATTTTTGCAGAACTATTAATTTTTTTCAAATAGTTATCCTGCTTCGTATTTAATTTAGTTTTTTCCATTAAATGCGAAAGTCCGATTATTGCATTCATTGGAGTTCTAATTTCATGGCTCATATTTGCTAAAAACAAACTTTTTGATTCACTTGCTTTAAGGGCTGCCTCAGTTTTTATTTTGAGATCTGTATTTTTTGTCTGCTCTGTAACATCTTCTACGGTAATAATTGTTCCCAAATTATTATTTCGAATATCATTAATGGGATTAATATTTATTTGCACAAATAAGTTTGAATTGTAATAGGATTTTGCTGTATAACTTTTCTGTAATCCTGTCTGAATAGCTTTGGTTAGTACATTTTTGTGTTCCTCGGTAGTTTTAATGACGTTTATACTTTTGCCGATGTAATTAGTTTTAATGTCGATACCAACTAATTCCATAAATTTTTTATTGTAAGAAATAATAGTCTGGGTGTCATCAATATATAAAATTCCAATTGGGGAGTTATCAAAAATAATCTCGTATTTCTTATTTGCCTCAGTAATATCTTTTTCCCTTTTTTGAAGTTGAGTCGTCATTAGTTTAAAATTATTGGCCAGAACACCAATTTCATCTCTACTTTTAATTCTTATTTTGGTTTTATATTCACCTTCGGCAATTTTAAGCGATGATTGACTCAATCTTATAATTGGTTTAGTAATATAATTTGTCATTAGGATAACAACTATTGCAATAAATATGACAAACCCGAAAATTACACCAATAGCCCTGCCTACTGTTTTTATTACATTATCAGAAACAACCTTATACGGGATTACTGCAATTGCAGTCCATTTGGTATTGTGTAAGGGTGTATTAAAAGCTATGCTTGATTTATTACCTTTCAGGCTTTTGATAATTCTATAGCCGGTTTTGCCAGATATTGCATCAGAGATAACCTTTATTGATTCTTCTTTTTCATATCTCTGATTTAGGTTTTTAGTGCTATCAAAAATATTTAATCCTATTCGTTCAAATGCATCTGTATAAATAATTGTGCTATCGTGAGAAATTAGGTAAGTAGCAGCATCGAAGTCTTTTTCAATTTTTTCTTCATTATTTTTTAACCAATGAGCCATTCTGTCAAGTGAGATGTCGATTGATACTATTCCGGCATAAACATCATCAAAGAAAAAAGGCTGATAATATGTAATCATTCTTGTATGACCAGCCAGACTATCATAATATGGTTTTGTCCAGCCTTTAATGTGTCTGTCGGCAGGTATTCTCCACCAATCAGGATTCTCCCTAAAATAGTTAAAATGATTTTTATCTGGATCATCATCTACTTCTAGTTCAATGATTTTGCCATTATTTTTATAAGAATAAAAGAAGGCAAGTTCTCTATCATCCTGATATTTATATTTATCAAATACAATTCCTGATCCAAAAATAATGCTGTCAACGAATAAATTATTAGTTGTTATTTTAAATAACTCTTCCACAGTATTGTGATTGGTGTTTTCAAGAAATAAAATATCCTTATTAATATTTGATGTAATCTTATCAAGGGTCATGTCCAAATATTCAACATAACTAAACACCACATCCTGCAAATGGTCTACATGAGTCTTTTCAGTACTTTTCGCAATGTTTTGATATAAAAAATATGATAAGATAATTGCAAAAGCAAGTATTGGAAGTAATATAGCAACAGCAATTTTATAAACGAGTTTTTTGAAATATATCATTTTCTTCTTTAGTTTTTAGCTACCCCAACTCTCTCTATCAAGGCTACGGTATTGAATGGCTTCTGCCAGATGTTCAGTTTTTATTTCCGGTGAATTTTCAAGGTCAGCAATAGTTCGTGCAACCTTTTTAATTCTATCAAATGCCCTTGCTGAAAGACTAAGTTTTTCCATGGCAGTTTTAAGCAGACTTAGGCCTTCGGCTTGCAAATTACAATATTTATCAATGTCTTTGGACGACATTTGGGCATTGCTGAATACCTGTTTGTCAGATTCAAAGCGTTTCTCCTGAATTTTGTTCGCATTAATTACCCTTTGTCTGACAATCTTACTTTTCTCTCCTTTAGGAGTTTCAGCAAGGTCTTTAAAAGGAACAGGAGTAACTTCTACATGCAAATCAATCCTGTCCATTAATGGTCCTGATATTTTGTTGAGGTAAGATTTTACAATTCCCGGCGAGCAGACACATTCTCTGTCAGGATCATTATAATATCCACAGGGACAAGGGTTCATTGCTGCCACGAGCATAAAACTAGCTGGGAAGTTAACGCTAACCCTTGCTCTTGAAATTGTTACTACTCTGTCTTCCATGGGTTGGCGCATTACCTCCAGAACTGTTCTTTTAAATTCCGGTAGTTCATCTAAAAACAAAACACCATTTTGTGCCAGCGAGATTTCACCAGGCTGGGGAAAAGTGCCACCACCAACAAGTCCGGCATCACTTATTGTGTGATGAGGAGAGCGGTAAGGTCTCTCTGATACCAATGAACTACCTTCTTTTAAAATTCCTGCTACCGAATGAATTTTTGTGGTTTCCAAAGCTTCATCAAGCGACATGGGCGGCAAGATTGATGGTAGTCGCTTTGCCAGCATGGTTTTACCCGATCCGGGAGGCCCAATCATTATGAGGTTATGGCCTCCTGCAGCAGAAATCTCCAATGCTCTTTTAATATTGGCCTGACCTTTTACATCTTCAAAATCGAAGGGGTAATTACTTGTGTTTGAGAGGAATAATTCTTCAAGATTGACCTTAATTGGTTTTTCATCCGACTCTTCATTCAGAAGTTTTACAACTTCAGTAATATGGCTCAGTCCGTAAATATCTATTCCATCAACGACGGCTGCTTCTCTGGCATTTTCTTTTGGTAAAATAAGTGCTTTTAGTCCTGCTTCTTTTGCTTTTATTGCCATTGGGAGCGCACCTTTTACCGGTTTAATACTTCCATCAAGTGAAAGTTCTCCCATAATCATAAAATCGGAAATATTATCGGGGTTTACCTGTCCCGAAGCTGCCAGCATTCCCATTGCAATTGGTAAATCGTAAGCCGAGCCTTCTTTTTTGATATCGGCTGGTGCCATATTAATCACAATTCTAAGTTTAGGATACCGAAGTTTGCTGTTAATGAGTGCAGAAATAATTCGGGTCTGGCTCTCCTTTACAGCATTGTCGGCAAGGCCAACAAGATAAAATTTTGAGCCACTGCTAATATTTACTTCAATGGTAATAAGAATCGCATCAATGCCTTCTATTGCACTACCGTATGTTTTGACGAGCATTTTTAGATTTTATAGTTGGTTCAAATATAAGAAAAAAACCTACCTAATAAAATAAAGTTGTTGGGTAAATAATATTTTAAAATGCTGCAAACTATCTTTTTCTTAGCAATCCGGCCTATTGGAAGACAGGTTTGTGCATTTGCCTAAAAAAACATAATCAGTAGAAAATATGGATTATTTAAAGTTGACTTTAAATAATTAAGCTAAAACACATTTAATCTCTGTCAATAACCATTGCACTTGCTTGTGCGGTTGGCATAATCACCAAATCGTTGATATTTACGTGCTGAGGAGTATTTGCAATGTAAAATACAGCATCCGCAACATCTTCGGGCTTTAAGGCCTGAAAACCTTTATAAACAGCATCGGCTTTTTCTTTATCTCCATGAAATCTTACAACTGAAAACTCTGTTTCAACAGCACCGGGAGCCACCTGACTTACTCTGATACCATGTTTAACTGCATCTATTCGCATACCTTTTGTAATTGCATCAACAGCATGCTTTGTGCCGCAATAAACATTTCCATTTGGATAAACTTCTTTTCCTGCAATGGAACCAATATTAATAATATGACCTTTGCCATTTTTCACCATCATTGGTAAAACTGCCCTTGAAATATAGAGTAAGCCTTTAATATTAGTATCGATCATCTTTTCCCAATCATCAATATCGCCCTCCTGCACAGTACTTAAGCCTGAGGCAAGTCCGGCATTGTTTACCAATATGTCGATATTGATTTTTTCGTTTTTGAGTTTTTCGATTGCCTCAAAAACAGAATCTTTCCGGCGGATGTCAAAGGAAAGGACATTTATTTCAATATCATATTTCTGGCCTAATTCTATTTTAATATTTTCCAGTCTTTCTTCTCTTCTACCTGTAATTACTAAATTATAATTGCTTTTAGCGAAAATATGTGCACAGGCCAAGCCAATTCCGCTTGTGGCTCCTGTAATTAAAACTGTTTTATTCATCTGGTTTTGAATTTTAAATTATAAGTTGTTTAAAGTTTAAAAAATGACACATAAAACTGAAAAAATGATTTCCACTTATCCCCTATTGAGAGGGGAATCAGGGGTGTGTCAATTAACTATACAATCAATTTTTCAGTTTTTCAACCAAATCAGATTAAATTAAATAACTTTTTATAAAAAAACTGTCCCACAAATGTAAGACAGTTTTTAAATATTTTATTAAAAGTAAATGCTA
>Ga0164315_10005123_pt1 | contig 10238 bp, 10 predicted proteins | sample GuaBasSedimGuay6_FD_113737 | JGI IMG/M metagenome (GOLD analysis project Ga0164315, IMG submission 113737) | Subseafloor sediment microbial communities from Guaymas Basin, Gulf of California, Mexico - Guay6, Core 4569-2, 0-3 cm | ecosystem: Environmental > Aquatic > Marine > Hydrothermal vents...
CGTCATCCCGTTCAGGGAGAGTTTTGTGAAACTGTTTTCCTCCTTTGCCACTCTTGCCTCCTGGGGAAATGGGGGTTTTGTCGGACCTCTGGGCCGTGTGGTATCAGGTTTCACCTCCAGTCTGATCGGCCTTTATAAACCTGCGGCCGGGGAGCGCTCTTATCGCCGGACTGCGGCCATCTGCGGTGTGGCTTCGGTTGTCGGGGTTATTACCGGAGCCCCTGTGGGCAGCGGTATCTTTGCTGTGGAAATTATCCAGAAGCGGAATATGAGTTACGGCGATTTATTTCCTTCGGTTCTCGCAAGTGCTTTTGCCGTGTTCATCTCCCGGTATCTATCCTTCAGTCACTTTTTCGAAGTGAATGTTGCGATAGCCCCCATCCAGCCGGCCATACTCCCGGCCATTCTGGTGACTTCTCTGCTTACCGCACTGGGGGGCCGGGGATTTGAACTGCTCTACAGCGGCACAACCCGGCTTCTGAAGCGGGACAGTCCTAAAGGCGTTGAGCTCCGATTTGCCGGTGCTGCGGGGGTGGCTGTAGGTATTACATGGCTGGTAAACCCGATGATGCTTGGAAGCGGCGGGAATCTTCTCCAGAACCTTTTTGATAATCCTTCGGTAGTTTCCGGCAAACTGACCGGGATTCTGCCACTGGCTCTTGCAGCTCTGCTGATGGTGGTGGTTCGCAGTATTTCAGTGGGAATAACGGTGGGGAGCGGTCAGAGTGCGGGGTTCTTCGGACCTCTGGCGCAGATAGGGATGCTTCTCGGCACCTTTACCGCAATTCTGTTCGGCTACGCGGATAGTCCCGGGAATCTTCACATCCTTCAGGCCGCCGGTCTGGCGGGGATGCTGGCCAGCGCCCTGAACGTGCCCCTGGCTGCCGCGGTAATAGTCTCCGAAATATTCGGTCCCCATCTGGGCTTCCCCGCGGCCATTGCCGCAATTCTCGGTTTCCAGCTGAATCGGCACCATACCGTTTATGATAATCCCGAGCTGCGGCAGAGGTCAGTTAAGGAAAAATGATGCTGTTGTCAGAGTCGATAAGGGCTTAGAATAGGGGCACGATTCCAGCCGAGGAGAACAAATGACCCATAAAGAACTGGTTCAAACCCGAAGTAAGGGAGCCTGGATTGCCCTGATAATCCTGATTCTCATCGCGGCACTGTCCATGATGCTTTCATGGATGGTTCAGACCGATTTCGGCCGGGTTAATGTAACACGGGTGCGCTTTACCGGGGAGAACGGGAAGGTGATTGCCGCCAAGCTGATGGTTCCCTACGGTGTTGATGCGGATAATCCGGCACCGGGTTTAATTTACCTTCATGGTTATCAGAACAACAAGGAAACAAACGCCCCATACTGCATCGAGGCGGCCCGCCGGGGTTTTGTAGTACTGAATATCGATACCCTGGGCCGGGGGAAGTCCCAGGCTCAGATAAATGAGAATAAACCGGGTTTCGACCCTGTCTTCGGGGCTCAGACTGCCTGGAACTATCTGCTGGATCTGCCCATGGTGGACGCAGGGAATTGCGGGCTGATGGGTCATAGCCTGGGGGCGGAGATGGTCTATGCGGTGGCGGCTTCGGATACCCGGGAAAGAGCCCTGGTTACATCCGGGTTTGCCTGGCTGGATGATGCCGCCTTTGATAACCCGAAGAACATGCTGATGATTTTCGGGAAGTACGATGAGTACCGGAACCGTATGTCCGGTACTGCGGATTTTGAGTCCGAGTGGATGAGTACCGACCGGGTTGCCGGTGCCGTTTCCGAGGCGTCTCCTGAGTTCAACACTCGCTATGGTTTTTTTGCCGACGGTACGGCCCGGATGGTCTACATGCCTATGGTTACCCATATCCGGGAGTCCTACGATCCTTCTTCTATCTCAACGGCCATGGTCTGGCTGAAGGACGCTCTGGGTCCGGATCCTTCCTACTGGATAGACCCTGATTCTCAAACCTGGCAGTTCAAGGAACTGGCCTCGCTGATTGCCATGATTTCCGGCATTCTGATTCTTCTTCCCCTCTCTCTGATTCTTATCCGGACTTCTTTTTTTGCTGACCTCCGGGTGTCCAGAGATTTCAGCTACACGGTAAGCCGGAGGAATATGCTGAAGTACGGGGGAATCAACGGTCTTCTCATACTGCTGTATCTGCCTCTGATTCTGACTCTCTTCGGGTTCCATGTTTATGTGGTGAGAATTGATTTTATCTTTCCCCTGATGATGGTGAACGGGGTTCTCATCTGGTTCCTGGTAACCAACTGGGCGGGTTCGGGCTTCTTGAAAAAATGGAAGAAGAAGGGGATTGCCGCTGGAGATTTCTCAGAGGAGGATCTGGGGCTGAGGGTGGAGCGGAAGTACTGGAAGAAAACCCTGCTGTTTTCTCTGGTGATGTTTGCCGTTGTCTGTCTTTTAGAGGCGGTTCTGGAAGGGATTTTCGCATCGGATTACCGTTTTATTTTTCCCTATGCCAGTAGTTTTACACCCTTCCGTTTCCTTTTGTTTATTGAGTACAGCCTGCTGTTCTTTCCGGGTTTTGTTCAGCTCCAGCGCTTTCTCTTCATCCAGCTTCGTTTGGCTGAAAGGAAATCCTGGCTGGGTACCTGGATTGGAGACGGTGTGAAAGCGGTTCTGCTGATGATTCTGCCCCTTATTCTGATGCTGGCGGTTCAGTACATTCCCCTCTATCTGACGGGAGTGGTTCCCATTGTCGGTCCGGGAGCTTCTTTGATCGGTTTTATTATGAACCTGGAACACATGATTGTTCTGCTGTCCCTGATTCTGCCGGTGGGGGCCTGGCTGTACCGGATTACCGGGAATGCCACCGCCGGGGCTATGACTTCGGCTCTGATTGCGGCCTGGTTCTTCACCACTTCTTCGGTGCTGGCTCCGGTTCCGGTTTAGATCAGTATCCGGCCTGTTCCAGAGTTTCCCACAGACGGTAGTACATCCGGGGAACGTGAAAGGGGCCTTTGTACATGTTTCCCTTGAGATCGGTGGAGATCCTGCCGTCCCGGTGGAAGTATCCGAACCATTCACCGTATTCTTTATCGGGAAAGAGCTTTTCTACCCAGTCCATCAAACGGGTATGCCATTCGAGGTATTTGTCATCTCCTGTGTCGGTCCAGGCCATGAGGGTGGCGATGGCAGCCTCGTTCTGAGGCCACCAGAACTTCATATCGTGCCAGTATTCCGAGGCCGGTTTGTGCAGTACATCCCGGAAGTAGATGATGCCGCCGTATTCTTTATCCCAGCCCCATTCCCACATCCAGTCGAGGATGGTGCAGCCCAGCTCTGTGAGTTTCTTATCCTTTCGCTCCCGGGCTTCAGCCAGTATGAACCAGGCTGCCTCTATGGCGTGCCCCGGAGTGAGCAGCCTTCCCTCGAAATGGTCCTGAAGTTCTCCGTCAGGGCCGGTCTGCTCCAGGACAGCTTTGTGCTCATAGTTGAGATATCCCCGTATTTCATCGATGAAGCTGTCTATCATACGGTTGTATTCCGGTGTGTTTCCGGGGTCGGCCCGGCGGAGTTCCTGAACGGTGTTCAGCAGTATCATCGGCACGGCCATACCCTTTGCAGGACGGACTACAGGGTCGAATTTCGGAATAAGAATATCAGGATTGCTGCGGTAGGAGATAACTCTGGCAAGGAGCTCCCGGGCGGGCTTTATCCTGGAGCTATCACCGCTTGCCCGGCACCAGGCAGCCATTGCCGAGACGGCGAACAGTTCAGAGAAGAAATAACGAATCCGCTTGATTACCGGCCGTCCATCCCGGGCTACACGGAAGTACATCCGCCCGTCATCATCAAAGCCGTATTTCTCCAGAAAATCCAGACCGCTTCCTGCGGCATCCAGCCATTCCTGCCTCTGTTCCACATCGGCGTAGGCACTGCCCAGAACCCAACTGAACCGGCCGTGAACCCAGATGGATTTATCGGTGTCGATTATGCTGCCTTTGCGGTCCAGGGCGGTGAGAAACCCTCCGAACTCAGAATCAGGGCTGTTGTTCAGCCAGAAGGGGAGGATATTTTCCGACAGGGTTGATTTATACTCATCTTTCTTCGAACTGAAATTGTAGCTCATATTCCTTTATATCCCTTTATATCCCGTATTTATCCAGAACGGTATCCAGTCGTGATTTCTCCGAGCCGCTTAAAGGTGTGAAGGGGGCCCGAACCTCTCCCATGGGGATTCCTCTTCGACTGGTTATGGCGTATTTCAGGGCGGTAAATACACCCATGGGAATCATGGTGCTGATAATGTTGTTTATCATCTTCTGCTTTTCCAATGCCTCGGTATTTTTCCCCTGGTTGAAAAGTTCCCGAAGGCGGATGTACTGAGCGGCCATGAGATTGAAAGTGCTTCCGATAGCCCCGTCGGCACCCATGGCGACACCGGCAAGAGTCACCTCATCGAATCCGAAAAAGACAAGACGCTCGGGGTCGATGGACTTGATACGTTCCATTTCATAGAGATTGTGGTGGGTGTGCTTCACGCCGATGATACGATCGTGCTCATAGAGGCGTTTAAAATCGTCCTCGCTCAGGGACACTCCCGATAAGCCGGGTATATTGTAGACAATCATGGGTATGGAAACACTGTCGGTGATGGCGGTGTAGTGATTCAGAATCTGTTCTTTGCTGAAAGGGTAATAAAAGGGGGCTACGGCAGATATGGCATCGGCGCCGTTTTTTTCGGCCCACTGTGCGAGGTCTATTGCGATATCGGTACCTACGGCACCCACCTGACAGATTACCGGTTTTTTACCGGCAACGGCTTCCATGGCGAGTTTAATCAGCAGTTTCCTTTCCTCAGTGGTAAGAAGAAAAGCTTCCCCGGTGCTGCCGCCGACATAGAAGCCGTCGACACCCTGGCCGATACAGTTATCTATCAATTTCTGCAAAGAATCGGAGCTGATTTTTCCATTTTTGTCATAGGGCGTCAGGAGTGCCGGGAGAAGACCTTTGAAACGGTTGATGTTGATATTCATATCTTTATATCCTTATTCTTGTATGTAAGATTGTATCATAGAGAGCCGTTTCATTTCCAGTATGCCACATTTCTCGCAGCAAAAGCCTGGTCTATATGAGAAATCCTCCGTCCCCCCACCAGGGTTGTGGTGATATCCGGATTGTTCAGCACCCAGGCCAGCGCAAGCTCAACCTTGGATATACCGGTTTCTGCAGAAGCAGCTTCCAGTTTCTCAAGGGCCATTGCCCCATCTCTGTTAAAATAAAGACCCTGATGACCCGGCTGGAGGTTGAACCTGGCACCCTTTGGAATGCTGCTCTTGTATTTACCGGTGAGAAATCCAGCCCCCAGGGGGCTGAAACTGATGGATCCGATTCCTTCCTGCCGGCAGAACTCCAATGCCTGGGTGCCAAGATTCTGAATGGCCAGATTGTGATTGTTCTGCAGGCTGCAGATCTGATTCAACCCCAGTTCTTTCTGCATTTTCAGGAAGCCTGTGAGCTGTTCCTGTGAAAAATTAGAGACTCCCGGATAACGAACCTTGCCGTCTTTGATGAGCTTATCAAACGCGAGAAGTACCTTCGGGTTAAGAGCGGTTTCATGGAAGGCATGAAGCTGAAAAAGGTCAATTTCAGAAATCTGCATTCTTTCGAGACTGTTTTCACAGAATTGAATGATTTTTTCCGGGCTGTATGGCGGGAGAATTTTAGTTCCAAGATAAATCTTCGCCCGGACATTTCTCTCTTTCAGCCATGAACCGATAATCATCTCCGAAGCACCATTTCCGTAGGCCTCGGCGGTGTCGAAATAGTTCATCCCCTTTTCCAGGGCGTAGTCCATAATGGCGAAGGACTCTTCCCTGCCAATTTCCCTCCCGAAGGTAACACAGCCCAGAGAGATTCTGGAGATTTTAAGATCGCTATGCCCCAGATTGTTCTTTGCTGCTGATGTCATACAGAATTCCCGCTGTCAAGGAAACGTTTAATCTTTCGATCGAGGTGGTTCCTGATAAAATCGATTCCCGATTTATCATTATTCTTTAACATTCTGATGATTATTTTGTGCTCGTTCTGGGTATTGACTGCACGGTTTTTATCCATCATTTCGTAAAACATATGGCTGCTTCTCAAATTCAACCGTTCAAAATGACGTAGAAGAAGATCGTTTCCCGATAGTTTGATAAGTGTGTAATGGAAATCGTAATGAAGCCGGGCAAACTCCATCATATTTATTGGTTCCTCGGCAATCAGTCTGTCAAGATTGCCGATGATTTTCTCCAGCTGATTGATATCTCTGGCGGCAACTTTCTCCAACGCAAGATAAAAGGCCAGACTTTCAAGAGATCCGCGCACCTGCATCACCTCAATAAAATCTTTTGCAGTTTCATTTTTCACATAGGTGCCGCTTTTCGGTTTGATAATTACCAGCCCGTCATCTTCCAGACGTTTGAGCGCTTCCCTCACCGGGGTTCGTGAGCATTCATATTCCCCGGCAAGGGTAATTTCAGAAATCTTCTGCCCGGGATAAATCTTCTCGGTGAGGATTCTGGTTCTGAGGTTATGGTAAATGTCTTCGATGAGGTTTTTTCTCGACATCGGACCCTCCCGGATCTACTTTAACATAAATCCCGAAAGTAGTATACAAGATAATCGGTTCCTGTCTTTAGCAGCGGTTACACTTGAATCAACTTACCGACGGCTTCAAACTCTTTCTCCGCCTCCAGGATAAATTTGTTTTCATCAAAAGCGCCTACTACCGCATCCCTCTCGGCATCACTTTCGAAGGTGATATTCCGGAAGTGGTTCACGTAATCTTTTTTTCTGCTGTTACGTATACCCTCCAGTATGAATGAGGCGGTTTCCAGTGCTTCTTTTTTGTTGACCTCTGCCGCTCTGCCTGAAAATTCCTTCAGTACCATCTCGGCATGGGCCCGTTTTTTAAGCTCATAGGTTGAACCGATTTCCCGGTAGGCCCGGTGTACATCCGGCCAGCTGTCGATTTCCCCGGTGCGGATCCTTCCCTTGAGACTCTCAAGATCTGAGCGGAGTATCATCTGCCCCCCGACATTCTCCCATGGCCCTGTTTCCCCGACTTCCCCGGCTGAATCGGAAACTTGCTGCCCCCCGGCCAGGGTTCGGACTGCATAGTAGCGTATCATTCGTCCGTAGTCCCTCCAGGCCCGACCGGCATGAAGTATTCTCACCGGGCGGCGGGTGGCTTCCACCTTGTACGATTCCCCGGCAAAGAGTTCCGGGCTCTCTTCGGTTTCCAGAAGAGACCGGCCGGAAGGGTACATTTCATCGGCCCAGTCTTCCAGAATGAGCCGGGCTGCCCTCATCTGATCTACCGTGTCCGGGGCCAGCCAGTCGAACTCCAGCTCCTGGTGTTTTACCAGGCGTTTATCTCTGACCGCGGTTTTTGCCGCGTTCCTTGTCAGGGCGTACATATTGTACCGGAACCAGTAACCGGGCATGAGCAGCAACTCTCCGGTACTCTCACTGTTGGATACCAGAGTGAAGGGCAGGGGAATATCAAGCTCAGCGGGATAGGCTCCTTTGGCGATTAGGCAGAACGAGGCGAAGCGGGAATTGTGTTTCAGGCTCACGCTCAATCCCGGCCAGAACCCACGATCGGCAACGATTTCACCATCGGAGGAGCGGGAGTTATGGTTGGATCCTACTGTGGCTGCTGATGCCATATTGGTCTGACCCTTCATGGTACTGGCGCAGAGAAAGGAGCTGTTGTGGTGCTGTTCGTGTGAGCCGAATATGAGAGAGTTGAGTACCTCACAGCAACTGATGGTGGAGTTGGAGCCCAGTATTGAGTTGATGAGCCGGGCCCCGTACTTGAGATTGGAATGATCGTTAAGAATGAAACGTACAGCCTTCACTCCGTAGAACACCCGGCAGCCGTAACCGATGATACCGTTTACCAGTTCGCTCCCCTCTCCCAGCTGGGTGGGCCGGGCCTCATCGCTGTTGATGGTGAGGTTTTTAAGCTTGTTGCATCCCTTGATATAGGCCCGCTCTCCAATTTTCACATCTTTAAGTACCCGGCAATCTTTAATGACAGTTTCTTTACCGATGCGTCCGTAACGCCCCCGGCGGGAATCCCTTACCTTTCCGGTTAATTCCACAAAGCGCTTCATCAGCTCTTTATCGTCCCGGTATTTAGACCATATCCAGGCATCGGCGGGGAGCAGACCGTCAAAGGGCAGTACTTTCCGCCCGCCGTTTTCATTGGCGATTTCCAGCCAGATCCGTACATCTTCATCCTCACCGTCGATAATCACCCCGTTACCGAATTTTGCATGGTCGGTGGTAATCAGTTCGTTGATGTTGAACAGAATGCATCGCTCTTCCACCACTACATGGGACATGTATCCCACATTGTGCAGGGCTGTGTCGTTACCGATATCGCAGGAAACGACGGTGCTGTTGTAAATGCCAACTGGAAGACGGAGGTCGTGATATTCAATAAAGGATTCTGAAAGCCGGCCGATCCTTACCTTCCCGTAAAACCGGCAGTCGGCAACAAGATGAGGGTTGAACCCCTCAAGTACCTGGATGTTGGCCCAGTTATCGGCAGTACTTCCGCCCTGCTGCAGTGTGCTGATTTCTTCGGCATCAAGGTACCGCCAATCTGCTTCTTTTGTGTTGAAAGGCAGTTCTCTCAAGTCCTTACTTTCCGAAAAATCAAAACCGAGACGTTCCATGGGTACAAGGCGTATTTCACTCATAGTCAGTTATTATATCTGCTTTAAACGACCGGAAATATGTCAATTTCGGATCATTTTTCTCAGGTTCAGTTTTTCTGCAGCTGCGTTCAGCTTTTTATCAAGGGTCCATAGGGAACAGGATTCCAGATGGGCACAGGCCAGTAAGTGCATATCAACAAGACCGATTCCCCTTCCTGAGAGAGAGTGGAGGTCAATAAAAAAAAGAAGCTCCTTATCATCAACTTTGTGAACAGGTGGAAGCACCTGGAGCAGATTGAGAATCTCCCGGCGGTTTTTCAGATTCCCGCAGGCCAGCTCGCCAATGATGAAGGGGTGGGTTAAAACTTCAAAGGACTCAAGAAAATCCTCCAGTTCGGCTACCCCGGATCTGAAATGTTCAATCCAGACGGAAGTGTCCACCAGCACCATGGTTAACGCCGGGGAATGGTTTTAAGCTGAGGCTCACTGCCCCCCAGCCGGGCCAGTCGTCTGCTTGATTCCATAGCAATAAGACTGTGAAGCCCCATTCGAACCAGAGATGTTTTCTCGGTAATTCCTGTGAGCCTGGAAGCCTCGGATATCAGAGTGTCATCGATATTGAGTGTAGTTCTCATGCATATAAGTATGTATAATATGTATGTATCAGTCAATATTTGTTTTCTTGACTCCTTATGAGTATTGAATCATACTCATACATATGAGTGTAAGGCTGCAGGTTCTGCTGGACGAAGAAGAACTGATGGAAGTTAAAGAACTGGCGGTACAGGAAAATTTAACTGTTTCAGCCTGGGTTCGCCGGGCGATACAGCATGAAAAAAAGGAACGGCCGGGCACAGCGGCCCGAAAGAAACTGAAGAGGATACAGTCTGCCGCAAACTATGATTTCCCATCGGGTGATTACAAAGAGATGGCTGCAGAGATAGAGTCAGGGTATCACAATGGATCTCGGCGTTGATTTTTATCGATTCCAATATTCCCATGTATCTCATCGGAAGACCTCATGCCAATAAAGAGCGGACAATTTCAATTCTGGAGCGCCTTGTCCGGGATGAGGAACGTCTGGTTACCGATGCGGAGTGTCTGAAGGAAATCCTCCATCGATACACGGCAATCCGGCGTATCGAGGCGATTCAGACGGCTTACGATGCTCTACTGGGCATTGTCGATGAAGTTTTTCCGGTGGATTACGATTCTCTTATCCTGGCCAAAGACCTACTGCTTGTTTCCAGACATGTTTCAGTCAGGGTCACCGTTCATGCTGCTGTCATGAAACGAATGGGTGTTGAGCGTATTTTCAGTTTTGATTCAGATTTTGATGAGTTTTCTTTTATTACAAGGGAATTTTAGAGTTTTCGCTGCATATCGAGCGAACTTGCGTGGAGCGCTGCAATAAAAGCGAACATATAAGCGAGGATTTAAGTCATTCCCGGGGTTGAGTATCATTCGCCTGTACCCCGGAAATCATTTCCAGGAGAACGTCAGTCTACTTCGTTCCCGACTTTCCGGGCCCGCTCTGTTTTATCCATGTTGATGCCTGCGGCGATTC
>Ga0164315_10005124_pt1 | contig 10237 bp, 9 predicted proteins | sample GuaBasSedimGuay6_FD_113737 | JGI IMG/M metagenome (GOLD analysis project Ga0164315, IMG submission 113737) | Subseafloor sediment microbial communities from Guaymas Basin, Gulf of California, Mexico - Guay6, Core 4569-2, 0-3 cm | ecosystem: Environmental > Aquatic > Marine > Hydrothermal vents >...
CCGTCGCCAAAATCCCATGTATAGTTTGCAATACTACCGTCCGAATCATGAGAGTAGTCCAGGAATTTTATGGAGTTGCTCTCTCTGGTCCAGTAAAAATCGGCAACTGGCGGAACATTGAACACAAAAATCTGTTTTGTGACGCTGTTCCCGCCGCTTGAATAATCCTTCACAAACAACGTTATGTCATATGTTCCGTCATCTGCATATCTATGAACAGGATTTCTCTCATAACTTATGCTTCCATCACCAAAATCCCATGTCCAGTTGTATATGTCATCGTCGGGATCTGTTGAATTGTCCCAGAATTGAATCATATCTGATGTGGTTGGTGTTTCCGGCTCCCAGTAAAAATCTACCGCCGGTGTGCCGCCATCTGTCATATTGAGGTATTTGGCAAGTGTTATGTCATTACCGTCTTTTTTCATTATCAGCGTGATGGTATAATTTTTACCTTCGGCATAATCGTGGTTAACTTTTTCTCCGTAGCCAATACTTCCATCACCAAAATCCCATGTATAATTTGAGATGCCAGAGGCTATGGCGGTGAAAGCCACTTCCCTGCTTGTGCTGTTATATGTCCATACAAAATCTGTGGTCTTTACTTCAGAGTATGAAGGCGAAAGGCCTTTGCTCTCTTTCACCCCGTTTAAAGTTACAAGCATCAACGAAGCTATAACTGCCATTACAAAAATTACCCTTGCATTTGCTTTTGTCAACATTTTTTCCCCCAGTTTTATGTTTTAAAATGAATATTGTATGCTTATTTATAAATTTGTATGTATCACTCGGGTTTTTTATCATATGCCGCCAATTTTTTGATAAAACTTATTGCCCCTGCATGCAATTCCCCATTTTTCGCGTAAGCCCTTTTTATCTCTATGCTGTCTCCCTCCCCAAAGCCTTGAAGTACCTTTGCCATCTCATCCCATATGATAATGAGGCGTTCCCCGCTTTCATCCTCGGCCAATATGGATGCTGCAAACCTCTCCCCTTTTTCTGTAAAGAATATTTTTGTCGGGTAAATTTTTTTTATCCTTGCTCTTATGTTGACTATTCCCTCCCTGGCATCCGCCAGTCTCACATTTTTTTCATAGCCCTTTATGTCTCCTGCATCAATTTCCACGATTCCCCATCGCCCCACATTCACCTCAATGCCGTAATATCCCTTTTTGACATATCCATTTATCACTTTTATTGTCATCCCTTCAACAATTCTCCCGTCCTCTGCAAGCCCTGCATTGTTGTCCCATAAAACAAGCATGCACATCCCTGTCTCGTCGGAAATGACAATGTTTGCAACCTTCCCTCCGTCAAACTTTTTCACTTCCCCCAGAAATTCAACTCTTGCATATAGGGTAACTTCCTTCGATTCCTCTAAATCGGATATTTTCACAACATTGAAAAAATCGCCGCGCAGTTTGTCAACCACAACCATTGCCGCCGCCGCCTCGTCTATGAGTTCCCCATACTCTGCCGCCGCCTCCTTCACCTTATTCTCAAATTCCTCCCTGCTGAGCATGTCCTTCACGGCTTCATACAGCCCATCCTTGTCCCAGTCCTGCATGCCAATACATTGTGCCGATATTCATATCATTTTCCATGATAGATTTTTATATGCCCGCTGAATTAAAAACCATGGCTTTCCTTCAGGTTGCCCTTGATTTGGTAAATGCCGAGCGCGCTATAACCATCGCCAGGGAGGCGGCAGCAGGGGGAGCAGACTGGCTCGAGGCAGGCACCCCGCTTATAAAATCAGAGGGCATGGACATAATCAGGCGGCTGAAAGGTCTGGGCAAAAAGGTTGTGGCCGATATGAAAACAATGGACGTTGGCGCTGTTGAAGCGGAAATTGCCGCAAAGGCAGGAGCAGATGTGGTATGCATATTGGGGCTGGCAAGCGATGAAACTCTGAGGGAGGCAATAAAATCAGCCCATCAGTATGGGGCAGAGGTTATGGTTGATATGATAGGCATGAAAAGCGCAGGAATGGCAGATAGGGCTGTCGAGGCGGAAAAAATGGGAGCAGATTATGTATGCGTTCATGTTGCCGTTGACGAGCAGATGAAAGGTGCAGAGCCATTTGCAATGGTGAAAGAAGTTGCCGGGAAATGCAATCTGCCTGTGGCTGCAGCCGGCGGGATAAATAGCGAGACAGCCCATATTGCTGTTGAAAACGGGGCAAGCATAGTCATTGTCGGCGGAGCAATCATAAAGGCGGAAAATGTCACGGAAGCTGCCATGAACATAAAAAAGGCAATTGAGGGGGGAAAGGCCATAAAAACAGAACTTTTCAAGAAATATAGCGGGGAAAATATTAAAGAGGCGTTTTTGAAGGTTTCGACGTGCAACATATGCGATGCCATGCATAATAAGGGGGCGATACGCGGCATTTCCCCGTTGAAGAAGGGCTATCATATGGCCGGAAGGGCAATCACCGTAAAGACAATGGACGGCGACTGGGCGAAGGTGGTGGAGGCAATAGATGTTGCAGGCAAAGGCGACATAATCGTGGTGGAGGCGGGCGAGGGGCGCAGGGCGATATGGGGCGAGCTTGCGACATGGAGCAGCATGGAGAAAGGCATAGGGGGCGTTGTCATAGACGGGGCGATAAGAGATGTGCATGAGATTCTAAAGAGCGATATGCCTGTCTATGCAAAAAAGATTGTCCCTGAAGCGGGAGAGCCAAAAGGATACGGAGAGATTGGATGCGACATTGTATGCGGAGGGCAGCTCATCAGAAAAGGAGACTGGATTGTGGGAGATGATACGGGCATTGCTGTTGTGCCTAAGGAAGAGGCGCAGGAAATAGCGAACAGGGCGTTGAATGTTCATGAGCGGGAGAACCGCATAAGGGAAGAGATAAAGAGAGGAAGCTCTCTGGGAAAAGTCCTTGAGTTAAAGAAGTGGGAAAAAATCAGGTAATCTATTCCATCTCAATCAATTTTTTTGCCCATTTCAGTTTCCTTCTTTTTATTTCAATGTCCTTACCCTCCTTTTCCCTCGGGTTTTCAAAGTCGAAGCCAAAAAGTTTTATCTCTCTGGCTTCAAAGTGCTTTGCCATGAGGAATGCACGGTCGCCGTCAGTGAATCCGCCGAAGTTGTAAACATTGTCAAATGGCTCTGACTGGGTGGTAAGAACAACTCTGCCTGTAAAGAGGGGTGCATATTTTTTTATGGCGGGAATGTTGTCACCATGGGCATGGATTACTGCAATGCTTCCCATTTCATTTGCTTTAATCTGGTCTTCCACATTTCCGTCAAGGTCTGTTACAATTATGTCCGGAAGGGCATATTCCATCAATGCAGATGTTGCTTCATCTGCTGCTATGATTATGCCATTGATATTCTTTAAGTCGTGTTGCAGGGAGCCAGCAGCTCCGCATATAGAAATTTCATTTCCCTTTATTATATCCTTCAGCACATCCTTCCTGCTGCTTTTTTTGCCTGCAATGGAATGGAGCAGCCGGGCCGCCGCCTCATCTTTTTTTCTGCTGTAGCCAAAATCCTTTATGATGGCGAGGTAAATCGGCTCCCATTCCGGGAAATCCATTTTATTCCCATTCCACTGTGCCAGGCGGCTTGTTCGTTATGTCATATACTATGCGGTTAACCTCGTTCAATTCATTTGTTATTCTTGTTGATATGCGGTCAAGCACCTCGTAAGGAATGTGGCTGAAATCGGCGGTCATTGCATCCACCGACTCTACTGACCGAATTGCGATGGTATGGCCGTAAGCTCTTCTGTCGCCATGAACGCCGACTGTTTTTACAGGAAGGAGGACTGCAAAATACTGCCAGGGTTTGCTCATCTTTTTTTCCTCGGCGGCTTTCTCTATCTCCTCTTCAACTATGTGGCATGCCTCTCTTATCACCTTCGCCTTCTCTTCAGTTGCCTCGCCTATTATGCGAACCGCCAGCCCGGGTCCTGGAAAAGGCTGCTTTTCTGCGACTTCAAGGCCAAGCGCACGGGCAACCTTTCTTACCTCATCCTTGTACAGATCCCTGAGGGGCTCCACTATCTCAAGATTTATGTCAGGGGGCAGACCACCGACATTGTGATGCGATTTTATCGTATCCCTCAGCCCCCCTCCGCTCTCTATCCAGTCGGGTGCTATCGTTCCCTGGATGAGATATTCCGCTTTTTCCTCCAGCGCCTCTCTCTCAAAAACCCTGATGAACTTTTCGCCTATTATTTTTCTTTTCTGCTCGGGGTCTGTCACTCCTTTCAGCGCTTCATAGAACTCCTTGCTTGCATCCACATAGCGAAGTTTTATGCCCATTCCCTCGACAATCTTTTTCACTTTTTCTCCTTCCCCCTTTCTCATGTAGCCCGTATCAACATATATGGCAACAAGATTTTCTCCCAGAGCCATGCTTCCTATTTTGGCCGCAACCGTGGAGTCGACACCCCCGGAGGTGGCTATCACCGCCTTTCCTTTAACCTTGCTTTTTATCTCTTCAACCGCCTTTTCTATGAATTTTTCGGCATCAAACATATTTTTCCCTCATTTCTTTTCTGTATTCTTCGAGCTTTTTTTTCAGTTCGTCATTGCCAACTGCCAGAATTTCAGCTGCAAGAAGTGCGGCATTATCTCCTCTGTCCAGGCCAACAGCGGCAACAGGAATCCCCGGCGGCATCTGCACTATCGAAAGAATGGCATCCATATTCACCTTTCCCGAGACGGGAACGCCTATCACCGGTTTTGTGGTATGGGCTGCTATGCTTCCGGGCAGAGCTGCGGCCAGCCCTGCAATTGCGATGAACACATCAGCATCGCTATTTGCAATTTCCTCGACTTTTTCAGGGGTTCTGTGGGCGGATGCAACATGCACCTCATACTCTATCCCGAGTTTTTTCAGTATCTCTTCTGCTTTTTCCGCAATTCTCTCATCGCTCTTGCTGCCCATCACTATTCTGACTTTCATATTACTGAAATCCCCGGGGGTTAAAAATTTTTATGTAGTCCTGCTGTGCCGAATTATTGTCCTGTCAGAACAATTTTGTCTTAATAGAACAATTTTAAATATATCTTCTTCATTCACTTTGTACAAATGAACAGGGAACTTGAACTCATGGGCAATATTCTTAATGAAGTAATTCTTTCAGAATCGGCGGGGAAGATATATGGCAGCATTCTCTCACTGATGAAAGAAATGCCTGATTTTGATGAATGCGCCGTATATGTTATGCGCGATGAAGCATTAAATGGCAATCCCGATGGCATTATCTCTTTTAATCAGGATGCTCCTGAAGTAGTTTCAAAATCAGCAGAGGAAGGTAAAGAAATATGCGGAATTGATGAAATTGCGGTCCCGGTAATTGTTGGAGAAGAGGTTGCAGGTGTTTTGTACGCAAGGAGTGCTGAGCCCGACAATAAAAAAAGCATACTAAAAACCGTTGCAAATTTAGCGGCGGCGTCAATAAAAAACCTTGAGATAAAAAAGGAAATGGCGCAATCGGAAAAGAAATACAGGAGCATAATAGAGAATGCAGTGGAAGGCATTTATATGAGCACTCTTGACGGACGCATAATAGAAGCAAATTCTTCTCTGGTAAAATTTTTTGGTTATAACAGCAAGGAGGAGCTTAAAGAGGCAGGCATCCCGACAACATACAGAAATCCCGAAGAAAGAAAGGAGTTCATAGGGAGAATTCTCAGGGAAAAGAAAGTGAAAAATTATGAAATAGAATACCGGAGAAAAAATGGCGAATTGGCGATAGGAAACGAGTTTGCAGTTCTGGCGGAGAATGGCGAAAAAGTGATACAGGGCATAATCCACGATGTGACAGAATTGAAAAAAATTCAGAGAGAAGTCGAGTTTTATAACGCCCTTCTGAGGCATGACATGTGGAACAAAAACCAGGTTGTCATGGGCTATCTTGAACTTCTATCAGATACGGGACTTTCAGAGGAGCAGAGAAATTTTGTCGAGAGAGCCAAACTTGCAGTCAAAAATAATATGGTGCTCATAGACAATGTGAAGAAATTATTCACTATGGGGCAGCGGGCAGCAGAGCAGGTAGACGTTGATGAGACAATAGAGGACATCATAAATCAGCTTTTGCACGAAGCGGATAAGAGAGGGATAAGCATCTATTATACCCCTTCTGGGATAAAAATAGATGGAATCCCTCTAATAAAAGAAGTTTTTTACAACATTTTGCTGAATGCAATATTCCACTCTCATTGCAGGAATATACGCATTGGTGCTAGGCGTGACAAAAATTTCTGCAGGATAACCATTGAGGATGATGGGATTGGAATATCGCCGGAAATCCAGAAGGATATTTTCATGAGAAAGGTGGAAAAGAGCAGGAGGAACGGGCTGGGACTTTATCTTTCGGGCAAGATAGTGGAGATGGGCGGCGGCAGCATAGAAGTCAAAAACAGGGTTGAGGGAGGAAACATAAAGGGGACAATATTTGAAGTATCTGTGCCCATCCAAAATGATTTTAAGAGATAGTTCTTTCTCATATAAATGGAAATAATTGTGAACAGCCATACCCATATTGGCGATGCATTTATCACCCTTGATAAAAAAACATGGACGGTGGAAGAGCTGGTGGCTCCCCCGCACGGGCTTAAACACGAGATGATGAGAAGAGCATCAGAGAAGGAAATTCTGGAGGGCATGAAGAAAGCAATTTCAGTGATGGAAAAATGCGGAACAACCCACTTTTTTGATTTCAGGGAAGGCGGCGTTGGGGGCATAAAAATTTTAAAAAAAGCAATGGAGGGAAGCAAATTAAATGCTGTGGTTTTGGGAAGACCTGTGGAATTGAGGTATGACAGCAAAGAGATAAATGAAATATTAAAAATCTCTGACGGAATCGGATTGAGCAGCATCTCTGACTGGGATTATGAAGAGCTGAAGAAAGTGGCTGCCCACGTCAATAAGAAGAAGAAAATGTTTGCAATACATGCAAGCGAGGCGTTCAGGGAGGATATAAATGCAATACTGGATTTGAAACCTTCACTTTTAATTCACATGAGCAGTGCAAGCAGAGATGATTTGGAGATTGTGGCAGATGCAGGCGTGCCGGTGGCGGTATGTCCTCGCTCAAATGCTTTTTTCGGCATACGCCCCGATATAGAGAGCATGCTCGGCTGCGGCATTTCCCTCCTTCTAGGGACAGACAACGCCATGGTTGCGCCGCCTGATATCATGCAGGAGATGGAATATCTGCTGAAAAATTTTGATGTATCGAGGGAGCAGGCGTTGGCCATGATAACAGCAAATCCAAGGAAATGTTTAAATGTGGGTCTTCACATTCAACAATCAGATGGAAAGAATCGTTAGCTGTGTTTCACGCCTGCATGTGCGTAAAATGCCTGTTATTTTGCATTCACATATTTTGGGTTTTATAGGAGAGGGGGAAAAATGAAAGGAAAATTGAAAGTAAAGGATGTGATGACAACAGACATCATAGTCGCAGAAGTTCCGGGAAATAGGGAAGACGTCCTCCGTATGTTCGGAAAATACGAGATATCTGGCATGCCTGTTGTGAAGGCAGGGACAAGAAAGCTCGCCGGCGTTATCACACGGAATGACCTTTTCAGAAATTCTGATGAGGCCCAGCTTGCAATGATAATGAATGACAATCCCGTGACGATTTCTCCGGATGATGACATCAAGAAGGCAGCCAAAATATTTTATGAGAAACGCATACATGGATTGCCTGTTGTTGAGAATGGGGAGGTTGTGGGCATTGTCTCACCATCAGACATACTGCGCCTTATAGAAAGATTTGACGGCGATGAAGTGGATGGCTACCTTTCGCCGATATTCGTGCCTGTCTATGAGGAAACGCCTCTGCCCGTTGTTATGAAAATTTTCAGGGTAACAGATGCAGGCGCCCTGCCCGTGCTTGATGGAGAGGGCATGCTATCCGGCATTGTGGCAGACGGAGATTTGTTCACGTTTTCCCACCTGGACGAGAACGTCGTAAAATCCGAGATGGGCATAGGCGAGGACGAGGATGTATGGAGCTGGGAGGGAATAAGGGATGTGATGCGTTTGTATTATGAAACATCCAAGATACAGCTTCCGCCCATACCTGTCAAGGAAGTGATGGTTAAAGATGTCATTACGGTATTCAGAAAAACAACGCTTTCGGCAGTTGCCCAGAAAATGCTCGATAACAAAATAAACCAGATGCCTGTCATGGATGAGGGAAATGAGATAATGGGCATAGTTTGCGATATTGATTTAATGAAGACGCTGATATAGTGGTGGAATGGATAAATATAGCGAGATAATTTCACTTTCAAAGCGAAGGGGTATATTCTACCCTTCTTATGACATTTACGGGGGGGAAGCAGGATTTTACGATTACGGGCCGATAGGCACCCTGCTGAAGAACAACGTTGAGAACAGATGGAGAGAATTCTATGTTTTCAGAGAAAAATTTTTTGAGATATCCACGCCTGTGATAACTCCCTATGACGTCCTCAAAGCATCTGGTCATGTCGATAAGTTTATGGACGTCATACTGACATGCAAAAAATGCGGAAAGGCATTCAAGGCGGAGGAGGTGGCGGAGGAAAATAGAAAAAAAATGGAATGCCCGGAATGCGGCGGGGGGCTGGAGGAGGGCAGAATAAATTTGATGTTCGAGACAGGAATAGGTCCGAGAAAGAAGGAAAAAGCATTTCTGCGCCCTGAGACAGCACAGGGAATTTTTGTTAATTTTCCGTTCCTTTATCAGTTTTCAAGGAAAAAATTGCCCATGGGAGTTGTGCAGATAGGAAAGGGTTTCAGGAATGAGGTTTCACCCCGCCAGGGCATAATACGTTTGAGGGAATTCTCCATGGCAGAGGCAGAGATATTTTTTAATCCGGAAAACAAGAGTCACGAGCGCTTTGATGAAATAAAAGACGATGTTATGACACTTATTCCGGCAGGCATGGATGAAATTAAAGACACTGTCGGGAACATTGTTGAGAAGGGCATTATAAGCAACGAAGCTCTTGCATACTACATGGCTCTGACGAGGCGATTTCTTCTTTCGGTTGGCATTGATGAAAGCAAGCTTCGCTTCCGCCAGCATATGCCTGATGAAATGGCACACTATGCAAGCGACTGCTGGGATGCCGAGATTTTAACCTCATTAGGGTGGATTGAATGCGTGGGCATTGCCGACAGAACAGCATATGACCTAAAAGCGCATATGGAAGCTACGGGCGTAGACATGACCGCCTTCCGATTATATGACGAGCCTGTGAAAGAGAAAAAGAAGGTCATAGTTCCTGATATGGGAAAGCTCGGGCCTGCATTCAAGGGAAAGGCAAAAGAAATAAAGGAGATGCTCGAGCAGATGGAGCCGTCTGATGAGCCGATCCGCCTTGAAATAGACGGTAAGGAAGTTGAGATAGGCAAGGAATTTTACGATGTGGTGGAGAGGGAAATCACCATAACAGGCAAAAATTTCATTCCGCATGTTGTTGAGCCCTCGTACGGCATAGATAGAATAATTTATTGCATTCTGGAGCACAACTATTCCGAGCAGGAGAAAGAAGGCGAGAGATATGTAATGCTAAAGCTGCCCTCGTCCATTGCACCCATAAAGGCAGGAGTTTTTCCCCTTGTGAATAAAGATAATCTTCCATCAATTGCCAGAGAAATAGAAATGGAGTTGAGAGAAAGCGGCATTACTTCATTTTACGATGATGCGGGAAGCATTGGCAGGAGATATGCAAGAATGGACGAAATAGGTACGCCTTTCTGCATAACAGTCGATTACACAACTCTCGAGGACGATACCGTGACGGTGCGTTGGAGGGATACGACGGAGCAAGAGCGAATTAAGAGGGGCAAGCTGGTGGAATGGCTGAGAGAAAAAATAAATTGATTGGAGAGCCCGGAAGGTATGACCACGATTTTTGTCGTGTTCATCTTCTCTTAATAATTTAAGTGGAAAGGAGCATCATTGCCGCAAATGCAAAAATCATGCCAATGCCCTGCTTTATCGTTATTGGCTCTTTCAGTATCAAAAATGCGAGTATTATTGTAATCAGCGGGTAAAGGGCGGTTGTAGTAACAACAACAGATGTTTCTCCTCTGCTTACTGCAAATATGAAAAAGAGTGCGCCCAGCGTTCCTGCTATTCCAGTAAGAATTGCAAAAGTTATGCCTTTTGCATTAACCTCCGGTTTGAAGTTGACAAGAAATAGCACTGCCATGCCAACGATTATTGCACCGATTACCTCATAAACGAGAACACTTCTGGGGC
>Ga0164315_10005125_pt1 | contig 10237 bp, 8 predicted proteins | sample GuaBasSedimGuay6_FD_113737 | JGI IMG/M metagenome (GOLD analysis project Ga0164315, IMG submission 113737) | Subseafloor sediment microbial communities from Guaymas Basin, Gulf of California, Mexico - Guay6, Core 4569-2, 0-3 cm | ecosystem: Environmental > Aquatic > Marine > Hydrothermal vents >...
CCAGGTGGCCCAGAAATTAAGAAGCAGTACATTACCTCTGTAGTCACTCAGCTTTTTTATATCACCGTTGATATCGGTAAAAGTGATATCCGGAAACTCTTTTCCGTCGTGTATAAGTCTGAAACCCAATGCGGTTAATTGACTGTTCTCCGGTATGTTACTCTTAACAGAGCAGCCTGAAAACAGTACGGATACGGTGATTAAAAGAATTAAAGCCGGTATGTAGTTTGTTTTTTCATTCATAACAACCTTCATTATCGGACAGACATGAGGATAAGTGCCAGAGCATTGTGAATAGCATGGGAGAAAAAAAGGGGGAACAGCCTTCCCCGGCGCATGAAATACAGAGTGTACAGAGAGCCGGATATTGCAGCAAAGAGAAATCCATTCCAACCCTGCCAGATATGAAGAGAGGCAAAAAACAAAACAGGAAGGCTGAAAACAAGCCAGCCGGGCCACCCGGCACTTTTCATTCCGTTTATCAGCCAGGAGCGAAAGAACAGCTCTTCGCTGAGGGCGGTAACCAGGGCGAAAATACAAATCAGCAATATACCTTTTACGCCATGTATGCTGACGCTGTAAGAACCATCGGCAGCTGGAAAGATGAAACTCAGTATGGTTGTGAACGTAAGAAACAGGATAATAAACGGGATATCTACTGCAGCAGGGCGTTTCCACCCCCGATGTTCCCTGTTCTCAGTTGTGCCATGCAGAGAAATGAACAGTAGAATAAGCAGGATCGGGAGGCTTTTTACAATAGATATTGAGACAGTCCGATTATCAAGTGATATTGTATTTTCTACGGGCTGCCGGAAAAATAAAGGAATTAGAAGGGCGGCTGTGATTAATAATGTTATGATATAGAAGCTATTACGCTCAATCATTCCTTTCATGAGGTGATTTTAACGGCCTGAAGCCGATAATGGAATAAAGTATGTGGATAATTTTACTTATCTTATTGATAATTACTCTTTTTTTTGTACTCAGTAAGCCCGGGAGATTGCATTCTCCGAAACTGGGAGGCCGGGGCAGGGTGGAGTTTTACTCAAAAGGGATGGATGCCGGTTTTTCTTTACAGGAAATAAATCTTCTCTGGTCGGCATCTCAAAGGGCCGATTTAATGAACCCGCCGGCTATTTACGGATCGGTAGAGGAGCTGGATAAGGCCATTAATCAGATTGCCGGAGAAAGGAAATTTTCCGAAAGAAAGGGTGTTGAGCCGGAAACAGTTATTCTCAAGAAGCTTTTTGATTACAGAAAAAAAGTTGAAATGGGTAAACCAAAATATCGCTCCGGCCTGAAAAGCACCCGAAATATCGCCATCGGTCAACGGCTTACAATTCGAGCGGACGGTGTGGGTGTGTATTCCTCCAAGGTAGTTGAAAATGAACAGGGCTACCTGACGATGACAATACCTGTGGGAGATCCTCTTCCCGGAGGTTTCAGCTGGAGACAGGTAAAACTCAATATTTATTTCTGGAGAAAAGAAGATGCCGGATATTTCTTTCAAACCCGGGTTATTGACAAATTCTACGACAGGCACAATCTCCTTTTCAGAATCTACCATAGTGATAATATCCTGCGGAGTCAGAAAAGACGATCGGTAAGGGCTCCTGCAAGAATCTCCGCACGTCTATACCCCCTGAAAAGCCTGGAAGATGCCAATCAATGGATGGAGTCTTCCCCGGGGCTCAGCTGTCTGATTGTGGATCTCTCAGAGGACGGAGCCGCATTGAAGATTGGAGGCCGGGGCAAAAAGAACCTGCCCTTTAAACTGCAGTTCAAGATAAGGGATGAGATTGTCGTACTTCCCGGTGTTGTAAAGCGGGTTCAGTATAAACCGAAGCCTGATGAATCAACTCTTCATGTTGAGTTTCTGCCCCCCGATGAAAATACCCGGATGATTCTACTTTCCTATGTCTTTGATATCGACCGCAGCCGGGCCAAAGGTGAAAACGTCGCAGAGAACGATACGCTTAACGTTATTTCCGGTATCTCATCGGAAAGTGACGCTGCTCCTGAAAAACCGCAGAAATCGCAGAAACCGCAGAAATCGGAAAAGTCAGAGGAAATAGAAGAAGAAACGGTAGAAGAATTAGAGAGCGTTGAAGAGGATTAATGCCCCGCTGTATTGATTTACATCGTCTGTGTTATTAGTTTTCAGATATAGACTGATAACTTGGGGTATTTCATGAAGACATTCTATACAGTTTCAGCGGTATCATTGCTGATTATTACGTTGATTTCCTGCGTAAGCGGGCCGACTGAGCCCGTAAATGCTGCTGCTGAAGAGAGCGCCGTACAGGTTGTAACAATCTGGAGACCGGATTCGGTTGTTTTTAAATACATTGACGGTACTGTCGATAAAACCATCAAATACAGCTACGACGACATGGGTAATGAAATCCTTTCCGAAGAGTACGATGGAAATGGAGAGCTCCAGTCCAGCTGCAAGACACATTACAACCAGGGGGTGCTTCTCAATAAGGAGGCCTACGATGCCGCCGCTTTGACAGGAACCTTACTTTTTGATCTTGATGAAAACGGTAATATCACCAGGATTGTCAAGCAGGATGCTGTAGGTGATATCCAGTCTATTGTAACAAACAGTTATCAGGGGAATACCCTTATATCCTCTACCGCTTACGATGCGAATGAGGTACCCGTTCTCAAGACGATTTACAGTTACCAGGAGGATATCCTGGCGGGGATTGAGTATCAGCTTCCCGATGGAAGGGTGGACGCCCGGCTGGTACGAACACTGGAAAACGGCTTTCCTGTAGAGGAGAAAGTGTTGCTCTCGGATAACTCTGTTGAATCATCCCGAACTTTTGAGTATGAAAATGGTGTTCTCAGTGGTGAAACCCAATATGCAGGTACGATGGAAATCAAATCGGTTCAATATGATTATGATGAGAACGGTAACCGGATACGTGAAACATGGTCCGATCGAAGCGGAAATAAATATGATTTGATTGAGAAAATCTGGACGTCCTTTGTGATAAGTGAGTGAGGTTGGGATTTATGAAAAAATTATTATTGATTATCTGTTTCGGGTTTGTTCTTATCGCTTCAGCAGCTGCGGGTCAGGAAGGTGAATCCTGGGCCAGACTTTACCGGAGAATCCCGGATTTGAAGCAGAAATATTCGATTATGCAGAACATTGCAGTTCTGGACGATCGAGGTCTGGAGCCGTTCCTTCTGACTTCCTTAAATGAGCTTGTTTATGGCGAGCTGTCCCAATACCGCAGGGATAAGAGTACTTTCTCCGATTGGGAGCTGCTAACCCGTTTAATAGTGAAAGAATTGGGTGATATCAAAGCTCAAAGTGCTGTAACTGCAATCTGGGATATTGTCGAAACGGCTGAAGTGCCCCTTTTGAAGGCTGAAGGTCTCATAGCACTGGGTAATATCAGAGCACTGAACTACACTCCGGAAATTGCGATGATTTTAAGAAATCTGAATTTCAATACAAGTGACGATCGGGACGCCGCTGAAATCGTTGCATATGCAGCGGTGACGGCTCTGGGGAAAATGAAGGATGATGTCGGATTTGAGCCGGTTTTTGATGCTTCAATCGGCTGGTACAGTGATAGAGTCAGCGATCTGGCGGCTTTGGAGCTGAATACCATGTCCGGGAATCCCGCCCTGCAGCTGGTTGAAATTATTGAAGGTAATCCGGATTACAAGTACAAGCGTTACGCTTTGGAAACGGCCCTTTCCCTGGATGTTTCTGATTCGGAAAAAACCTCTGCATCTGTTGCCGCACTTTCTGAAGGCTTGAAATATTCTGAAAATGACTATGAGCTGAACCTCCAGCTGACGAAATTGAGAATCGATGCCATAACATCTCTAATTACCCTGGGAGCCGCCACACCTGAATCACCCCGTCTTCTGGATAAAGCCATTAAGGAAGGGGATATTGATGAGAAACTCATCGCGATACAGGCTTTAGGGGTAGATGGAAGTGATGAGGCCGCAACGATACTTGCCGGCCGGCTGTCTGATTTCAATGAAAGACAGGCATCAGGTATATCACTTGATAATGAGGAACTCCTTCTTGTGAAGCAGCTGATGTTCGCTTTAGGTGTGTCTGGTAACCAGATAGGAATACAGCCGCTTAAAGAAATGTCTTTTGTCGGCTATACCCCTGCATTACTGCGTAAGGCGGATGAGGCTATGTCAAAAATCGGCGGTAATTAGTTTTTTTCAGTTAAAGCAGCCGGGAGAAAACTGCAGTTAAGTCTTACATGAGACGCAGCATAATCGAGATGACACCACCAGCGGCAGCCGGAGGTGTCATCGCTCTTGTCATCTGCAGCAACTTTGACATTATCGGAATTATGAAGCTTCCCAGTCTGATACTCTCCGGTTCTGCGGCGTTCCTTTTTGCTGCGGCATCAATTTTCATTATTGTGCATGCCAATATCCGGCTGCGTATTCCTGTTATCGTATTAACTTCTGCAGCAGGTTTTTTCGGGCTGCTGACTGCTCAGGGAGGAGCCTCTTTCCGGGGGGCAATGTACTATACCGGGATACCACTCACATCTGTACGCTCAATTAACATTCTGTTGGATTCCGATCCAAAGGGTTTGGCCCGGGGGGGGTGGGTTGCTGATGCAACCCTGCTGAGTACGGAATGTGAAAGTATTGTGAGTGATGCCCGGGGAGAGGTTGTGATATTCGGCAGGGGTGACTTTGATATACTTGGTGAAGGCCGATATGTCCATCTCAACGGTTTACTTGAAATTTCAGAAAAAGGGGATACCGGTGCACGGTTTGATACTTCTTCATACATCTTTTTAAGCGATGAAGATGAGCCTGGTGAATGGAAAAGGCCCTTCTACCGGTTTCGGCATCGAATTACAGCGGAACTTGAACGAAGACTGTTTTCCGGGAGCTATGACAGTGGTACCTTTCTGAGTGCTCTGCTGCTGGGGCGGAAAACAGATCCCGGATCTCCGCTAATTCGTTATTTTCGCAAATCAGGCTGCCTCCACATTTTAGCACTTTCGGGTTTTCATGTCGGTCTGATCGCCCTGGCGTTACAGGGAATGCTTAAACCAATTACCGGATTTACTGTGTCATCGCTCCTTTCTGCCATCGGAGCTATTGCTTTCCTGGTATTTGTCGGTATACGTCCGTCTTTGTTTCGAGCGGTATTAATGTATGTTCTGTACACAAGGGATTCACTACGGGGATATAAAATATCACTTTTCAGCTACTTATCTGCAGCTTTTATTCTGCAGGCGTTAATCTTTCCTTTATCGGTGTACAGTTTGTCTTTCCGTCTCAGTTATGCCGCTTTAGCCGGACTTTCCTTCGGAGGAACAGCCTTTACACGAATACTCTCCAGATATTTACCACTGAAGATGTCAGCTGTGCTGGGGGCAGGGCTGGGGGCACAATTAACTACACTGCCGTTGACAACTGCGGCTTTCGGCATCTGGTACCCCATAGGAATAGCGGCATCTCCGTTGCTTACAATACTCAGTGCCGGGGCAATGGCCCTTGGCAGTATACGGCTGATTTTTTCCACAGGCAGTCGTTTTGGCCTTTTCCTGAGTCAAATACTTGATATTCTGGTTACCGTTACCAGCCGTACAGCCGAAATATTCGGATCGATACCTGCGGTGGAACTATTACCGGGTTTCTCTTGGCTCATTGCGGCCGGGGGGACTATAATCCCACTATTCATTATCCGGAGTATCCAACGCGAACACTTATCCAATAATCAATCACGATTCCCCGGCTTCCATCCGGGCATTTCTGGACAGCCGGGAGCTGGCTCCCCGAAAAAGGTGGGGACAGAACTTTCTCATCAATCCAGGGGCCCGCAAAAAAATTATTTCATTACTGGAAATCAAAAGGGACATGGACGTATGGGAAATCGGTCCGGGTTTAGGCGCCATGAGCGCAGACATGTTAAAGGCCGGCGCTTCCCTTACCGTATTCGAAATAGATCCGGCCTATTGCCTGTGGCTGAAAGAATCGTTGATTTCACCGAAAATGAATCTGGTGGAAGGCGATGTTATGAAAACCTGGAGGAAGGAGTGGGAAATTCAAAAACCAGACAGAGTTCTGGGAAATCTTCCCTATAATGCCGCGTCAGTCATCATTGCCGCATTCATAGAATCAGACCGTCTTGCCGATATCTGTGTATTCACCGTACAGGATGAAATGGGGAAAAGAATGACGGCAAAACCCGGGACAAAAGATTATTCATCCTTCTCCGTGCTTTGCCAGACCGGAGCCAGGGTAAAAGACGGCGGCAGGCTTTCTCCGGGATCTTTTTATCCGGCACCAAGAGTTAATTCGAGGATTGTCGTTCTGCACCCGGAAGAAAATTTCGGTTCTATAGATAACCCACCGTTATTCAGGCTGATCGTCCGATCCCTGTTCTCCTCCAGGAGAAAAACTCTTTCCAACAATATAATTTTAGCTTCCCGCAATAAAGAGTTTCCGGAGCAGGAGATACTCAAAGATGCGTTCAACTCCGAGGGTATTGAATTGACAAGAAGGGCGGAAACCGTATCACCGGGGGAGTGGGTTGCTGTGGCCAACAGGGTAGGTAAGGGATAAACCAAAGGGTGTTTCAGGAAGTTAATAGGTTCTGTCGTCTCTGCGGCGCTGGCGAAATTGATGATTTCACCACAGTCTCCGATCGTATCCTGTATCATCGCTGCCGGAACTGTTCCTACATCTCCAGGGATGAGGCTCACAGGCTCTCAGCCGAGGATGAAAAAAAGCGGTACCAACTTCACAACAACAGCCCTGATAATCCCGGTTATGTTGAATGGATTAACCGTTTCCTTGATTTTATCTTCAAATCGCCTCTTCCCGGAGGCAGCCGTATTTTGGATTTCGGAAGCGGCCCGGAGCCGGTTATGGCTGTTATGATGGAAAAACTCGGGTATCAGGTATTTACCGAAGATCCTTATTTCTCTCCGGAAAAGCCCGGGGGATATTTTCAGCTGATTACATCGCTGGAAGTGTTCGAGCATCTGTCGAACCCCTCTGAAGTACTTCAGCAGCTGGCTTCCAGGCTGACAGAAAACGGACGACTATGCGTTTCAACAGAGTTTCTTCCAGGTGATATGGAGCGATTTGAGTACTGGCGGTACCGCTCTGATGAAACACATATTGGTTTATTTACCGTCGACGGCCTGATTGAAGCCGGTGAGAGGGCGGGATTTGTAGTGGAAGACTGTGATGGAGTTCGTTATATCTCTTTCCGTCTTGCCCAGAGGTGACGCTCATGCTAGTTTATCTTCAATTATGGCCTTGTTTTTAATAGTTTCAGTACCATTCTGGTTTCTCCTTGTTGTTTCATTCTACAAAACTCCATCCAGAGGCTGGAGAAGCCTTCTTCTGCCGTTTCTCGGGGGGCTTCTCATCGGAATGGCAGCAATTACAATATCACTGGGTTTGTTAACCCGGACTCCTTTCAGTATGAACCTGCCCGAACTCTACCGCTGGGCATGGTTTCGCGGGCCCGGCTGGCCGATGATAATCACAGTCCCCATAGTTCTGTTCAAGCATCTGCGAAAGTCCACATCCTTTTCCCGCATCAGAGAGATTGCCGCGTGGCTGAGCGGAACGGCCTTTGTTTACACATTCTGGTATGCCGTTACACCGGATCCCGGGTTTGATTATTACCGGTTGTTGTTTATCCCTTTTTTATGGCTGGGCTGCATCAGTTCAGTTACCTGGCTTGTAGACCGGGGATTGAGGGTTGATGGTTGGATACGCTATCTTCTGTTTGTCGCTGCCGAGTTGTTGTCATCTGTTCTCATCCTTCTGCCCGTGCTGTACACCATGGGAGATGCTTTTTACTCCTTCATAATATCCATCTTCCTGACAGCGGCATCAACATTCCTTATATTCATGGACTCCCGTGGGCGACTCAGTTAAACGACTGTTAATTCCTTTAAGTCTCCTTCTACTTTTGTTTTCATCGTGTAATTCTCAAACAGTTCTGGTTGTGAGCGATCCGTACATCAGTCTGATTGAAGGTGAAACATGGGGGCCTCTGCGCCTGGATTTTATTGTGAAAGCGCGATTATCCGGATTCAAAATAGTGAAAGAACAGACTGGGCCCGAATTGGATTTATCCGAGTTATTATCTCAAAACATCCCTGAAACAACGTCTCCTGATATCGTTGTACTCAGTCCCTGGAATGCCCGGTCACTTAATAAGCTGACGGGAAGTGCCATGCGCTACATCATCGCAGGTGGTAATCTACCGGAAAATCCTCAGGATTTAGAACTTCCAAACCTTTCTGCCGTTGTTCCTGATCGCTCTGAAATTATGCGGCAGCTTGGGAAACTCTCCCGGGAAATAACAACGAGCAGCGGGAAACCGGCCTTTGCCCTGTTTTCTCTGGAAACCGAAAATCAGAAAAAAGAAAGGAACAGCCTTCTGGAAGCATTTGAAAATTCTGACGATATTACCGTTCGCGAAATAAAGCCGCTCCAGAATAGAGGAGTGACGGCACTTCCGGCAGACTTTGCTGATATTGCTGAAAATGCGTCTGTTCTTCTTCTTTTTGCCGGTCCTTTGAATATTACAGCGCTCTCTGTCAGTGATGAATTTCTGATTCCTGTAATAACAGAGTCGATTAACAGCTCCTCTGCATGGTATGATAGAATAGTGGCCAGTGTTGAAGATAATCAGAAGGCATTGAGCCTTGCTTTATTATCTGAAATGAAGGTTGAAAACTCCGAAGGTGTAAGATATTACCCTGCGAGGTTGTCAAAGGGTGTTCTTTTTGGCTCTAAAAGCCGATAAGTTGTTCATAGAACAAAAAATGGTTTGACGCTATGAAGAGTGAAACCTATAATTCATCGAGAAGGTGAATATTCGCCGTTTCGGTTTACCACTTAAGGAGATAGGAATGAAACGAGGCAGCTTACTGTCGCTCCTGCTCATCCTCCTGGTTTTCGTGTCAGGTGCATTGAGCGCAGACGATACCACATTGCGGATGGAATCCCAGATTATTGAGACATGGGACGGAGAAGACTCCGCATACTTCAGCGATACCGGAGAACCCATCAGCTGGGTTGTTCGCGGCAGCAAATTCTCAGCTGAAGACAGACCCCGATCGGCATACGTTATGAACGAATGGCCGGCTGATCTGTTCGGTTCCAAGCCGGAAGCTCCGGAAAGTCTTGGAGTGATCGGCATTAACGGTGCATTTAACCGGCAGGGATTCAATCAGATTGAGTTAATACCCGGCACCGGTACCGGTGATAGCTTTGTAGAAAAAGCCATACCACTTCCCGGCAGAGTACAGATGGTTGATTTCTGGGTCTGGGGTGCCAATTACGATTACTATGTAGAGATACATTTCCGTGATTTCCGGGGAATGGCCTACGTACTCACACCGGTACGCCGTGAGCAGAAAAGAGAACCCGGCAGCATAAAGTATGTGGGCTGGAAGAACATGTATGTGGACATTCCGAATTACATCAAACAGGCTGTCAATTACAAACCCGAACTTGCCACACTCAGCCTCACCAAGATTGTCTTTACAACACATCCTGCTGAAGTCGTATCGGACTTTTACATCTACCTGGATCACCTGAAGGTGCTTACCGATATGCAGGAGTCTTATTACGATGGGTTCGATTTAACCAGTCCTCAGAAACTGGATGAAATCTGGGGAACGGGGGAATAGAAGATGAAAAAATTAATCGTAACAGTATTTGTTCTTACTGTGGTATTCACAGGGTTGTATGCTCAAAGTGAACAAAATCCCGAACAAACCGGCGTAGTTACCGCACAGCAGAAACTTAAAGAAATTTCTGTCAGCAAGATGGAAGATGCCGGTTTCTGGTATGGAGTATTTCCGGCGGACAACGGCATCATGGAAATCCGTTCATTTCCCGGCGGTCCCCTTGAGAAAGAAGCCATCCCCGATGAGGAAGCCAATGGTATTGCCGAGCCCGATGAAAACGTCGTCGGTGCTAAAGTCTCTTTTTATCGACGAGGTGTTATTGATTTCACACTCAAACCGATACGGCCTCTTCCCATTGAGGGCATCACAAAAACCATATCTGTCTGGGTTGCCGGGCGTAACTCCAATCACAGAATGGAATTACTGGTAACCGACCATTTTGGTAATGATGCTATTATCCCCATGGGTAAATTGAACTTTTCCGGTTGGAAGAAGCTGACTGTCACCATTCCTCCCAATATTATTCAGAGAAATTATCACTATGCCGACCGCATGGG
>Ga0164315_10005126_pt1 | contig 10236 bp, 9 predicted proteins | sample GuaBasSedimGuay6_FD_113737 | JGI IMG/M metagenome (GOLD analysis project Ga0164315, IMG submission 113737) | Subseafloor sediment microbial communities from Guaymas Basin, Gulf of California, Mexico - Guay6, Core 4569-2, 0-3 cm | ecosystem: Environmental > Aquatic > Marine > Hydrothermal vents >...
AGTCTGGCACTGTTACGTTTTCGAGAGTTGCTGCGTCTTATATATTATGCGGGTTGATAAGCTTTATTAATGTCGCCCCTTTGGGGCTTGCCTGGGGCGGTGCCCCAGGCTTTAATAATACGCCCCCTTGGGGCTTGGCTTGCCAGGGGCATCGCCCCTGGCGAAAAGCCCCAACGGGGCGATATTAATATAGCCAGTGTATCTACCTGGTAGATTAATAAGAAATCGACGATGGCGCTGTTACGTTTTCGAGAGTTGCTGCGTCTTATATATTATGCGGATTGATTTATCTTGGACAAAATTCGTTTATCCGCGTAATTCGTTGTACTAAGATTATCGCGTCTTATATATTATGCGGGGGTTGATAAGCTTTATTAATGTCGCCCCTTTGGGGCTTGCCTGGGGCGGTGCCCCAGGCTTTAATAATGTCGCCCCTTTGGGGCTTGGCTTGCCAAGGGTATCGCCCCTGGCGAAAAGCCCCAACGGGGCGATATTAATATAGCCAGGGGCGTCGCCCCTGGTAGATTAATAAGAAATCGACGATGGCGCAGTTACGTTTTTGAGAGTTGCCGCGTCTTATATATTATGCGGGTTGAGAAAGTGCCTAAGCCAGTCTATAGCAAGAAATCGAGTCTGGCACTGTTACGTTTCGATAGTTGCTGCGTCTTACATATTATGCGGCTTGAGAAAGTGCCTAAGTCATTTTATTAATCATAACAGTTATTTGATGGGAGTTTTTAAGTCAATACGTTGTGAGGTTTAAGGATTAATTTTCACCTAGCAAAAAAAAATAATCCGTTATTTTTCAGTTGATTAGCACGAAATCGACGATGGCACTGTTACGTTTTTGATAGTTACCGCGTCTTACTTATTATGCGGGTTGATAAATTTGGGGAAGATTAGCTCAAAGCATCCACCATGTGCATTTTGGTGAATTACGCGCTCGCGGTTAATCGACCCCAACGTTTTTACGTTTAACTGCACTGGAGGAAATTTTTCACTTAAAAAAATAATCCTTGATTATAACTTATTTTTGTTGAAACTTTGTTTACCGTCTATGAGGGCATTAAAACGTGAGACGTTTTTGAAAGAGGGGTAGCCTTTGATGAAGGATCACACGCATAGGCTAACCAAACAGATTATCGATGCTCTCTGAAAATGCCATATTTTTCAATAACTTTTAAAAATCAACAAAAACAGTTAGTTATAGTCAAAGTTTTACAGTTTTTTTCCTCACAAATCTGAGATTTATTATGAATAAGAATGTCTCATTAGTTTTTTTTACACTCATTACTTCTTCTATTTCTGCCAGCAATGTATTTGCTGAAGGAATTCAAGAGGGGGCAACAGCCGTTGGTATCAATGGTTCTTTGACCCGTATGTCTGTTGGTACTGAGGATACCGATATGTTAATTCTTGGTGTTAACTTTTCAAAATATTTTACGAAAAACCATGAAGTTGGTATACAGACAGTGGGTTTTAGAGTTGATTCTGGTGATAATGGAAGCTCTTTCGTTTTTTTTGATGGAACTTACAATTACAACTTAACTTCTACATCTAATGTAGTTCCTTATTTTGGTGGTGCTGGTGGTTTGCTTTATTCTAGTGGTAATGGTGAGACGGAAACTTACCCTCAGCTTGGTGTACAAGCTGGAATAAAAAGTTTTCTTAGTGATGATGTGTATATAAACACAGAATTGCGTTATCGGCATACCATTGCGGGTGAATCTGATCTGGATCAATTATCCATTAATATTGGTCTTAATCTTATTTTCTAGCCTAATACATTAACTCTAGTTGCCACCTATACTATAATTGATTATAAATCAACCAGTTACAGCAACTAGGTTTGAGTGGGTAGAAAATTTAGAAGAATAAAATCAATCACTATACTTATAGGTAGCAACTTGAGTTACATTATTGTCGATAGATGCCAAACATGATTAGTTACTCTGTGTAAGTGGATGTGGCATAAGTCAAAGAGTTTGCTGGTTCCCTGAAAACCAGCTATCTATTTTTAACGTTCCCAAATGTGTTTTATGTGAGAATATGAAGATATTCTGTTTTTTTTTATTTATTGTTGTTTTACATGCTTGTAATAATTCTCCAATAAAAACAAACTCACCACCTAGTAATGGTCATTTAGGGGTTGATCCTGAAGCAATCGTCGATATGGCCAATCAGATGGTTCAAAGTTTATTAGATGCCATGCCTGAGCTAGAAGGAAAACGAATCATTATTGATGCAAAATATTTTATTAATGAAAGTTCTAATATTTTAAATAAAAATTTAATTGTTGATAAAATTCGCATAGAATTGCATAAAGTGGCTAGGGGAAAGCTTCAGTTTATTAGTGCAAAGCATCAAGATAAGACTGAAACACCATTGAGTGCTCATTATCGTTTTTCTGGAAAAATAAACAGTATGGATATGATTGATTCTAAAACAGGTGCAAGGCGACGATATACTCAAATTGCGGTAGAGCTTTTTGATTTAGTGACTTCAGTATCTGTTTGGGAAGATATCTATGAATTAGATAGGGTTAAAACAGGAATGCCTAAAGTTTATCGATAGATTTGTTCTAGTTACCCAGAAAAGTTTTGTGCAAACCTTCAAGGTTTGGTAAACCTTGAAGGTCTTTTCTGGGAAGAAGACTTTGTCTTACGAAGTATAAATCGATGCTCAAGTTTTTTTAAAACTGTTGATTTAACAGTAAATATTATATTTTTGCCTAACAACCAATTGACAATAGCAAAACAGGGGCATGAAATCGAAAGCCATGAAACTGAGGGCTATCAATTGAATTCCATCAAGCAGGTTGGTAATGTATCAGAAGGAACTTTGTCTAAAATAGAATATGTTGATGGGATTTGAACAAGGAAAGGACTAGGCAAAATACTTGGTCCACTTTTTTGAAACCGCTTTTGACATTTTCTACTCTCGCGTTTTGATCGTAACGGCATAACAGCCGCTTATGAAAATTGTGCCACATATTTAGAGGAGGTTAAATTATGATAAAAAAAATCACCTTGCTTTTTATTGCTAGCAGCATATTTATTTATTCTACTATATGCCAAGCTGATACAGACACCACAAGGGATGTAAGTACCTTCACCTACTCCCTCCCTTCGCCTCTAGTACTGAAATTATTAGACAAAACCGTACATGATAATGTATTTGCTGGAAATAGCTGTAGTACACCCACATGCGATAATGGTTCTTCATGTTCTATAACCTGTTCGCGAGAAGGTGAATATGCTTATTGTCGTTGTGGAAGTGGGGGAGCATACTGCACCTGTATTTGCAATAAGATTGGTGGCTGTAATTAATTATTAGACATTATACCGATTTAATCTAAGTGTTTGACTTTATTATTTTTTTTAATTAAGTCAATCAATCAGTTACGTTAAATCGGTATAAAGTCTATTGAGTACTTTCTCTGTTGGGTGGGGTTTGTCTAAACCATGTAGGTTGGGTTAGCGAAAATAACCAAACAAATTTTCATCAAACAATCAAAGATGTCGGGTTACATTATCATTAACCCAACCTACTTCTTCCAAGTAGCTATAGTGGATGACACTATAAATTTACAAAGGCAAAGCAGTTGACAGTTTGAAAGCTTCAAATTTTTGTTGATTGAGAGCCGTTTTGATTAGACATCCTAATACTCATGCAAAAATCGACGTATATTTACAGCAGACAAACTGTCAACTACTTTGAAGAATGCCGGTAATTGAACGAATAATCTAACTTTACGGAGGAAAATTTCATTATGAAAAAAGCGTTTTATCTCTTTTGCTTTATCATGTTGTCAGTTGGTTGCAATAATATTTTTGCCTTCGATAATTGGCATTTTTATGTGCAAAGCGGTGATGGCTTAATAGATACGCAATCATGGGAAATTTATTGGAAAATTGGTGATAATGGATATATCAATTGGGACCATAATGAGGTTTATTTTGGTATTGATACGGGTTCGATAAATTACTCGACTGATGATGTTTACCTAGGTATCACCCCCAGTAGTTCAGTAAACTTTAGCAATGGGGAAATTCATTTCACTCCTCAACCCTAACACTCGATACTTATCATCCTACATTTCGCAGTTAAAACAGTGAGTTTTTCTATTTTTTATAAAAAAGCCAATGAATTAAATAAAGAAACCTTAAAAAATAAGAATAAAATATTTTTTAGGTTTTTACTCTCGGTTCGGTGATTCCTATACTATAAAAATCAATACGTCAGCTTTTGTTGCTCTCCTAAATTATGAGAATAAAACTTTAACGATTCCGATAACTCATTGATTTTTATCAAACCCAATTTGATTTTCTCCGTTCTGAATGACCGAACCGAGGGTTTTTATTTGAAATAATGCGAAATGTAGGTTATCAGAGTATAAGCATTTTGCAAAACTCTATCACTCGATGTTCAAGTTTTGAGGCTATTTGGCTTCGCAGCAATCACTTCAATGAGTGCTCATATGAGCAACTCATTGATTTTTAATGAAATCATTTTTTGAACACAAAAATATTATCTATTTCTAAATCAATAATTTACCAAAAACTTGAACATCGAGTATAAGGAATTGTGCAATAATTAGCATCTCAAGGAGTGTTTTATGCGTTTAGTAACTAAGTTACTGGCTTTGGGCTTAACAGTAGGTTTAGCAAGCTGTGATGGCGACGACGATGGCAGTTCAACGGAGTCATTCGCCACGGAGAACGGCGACACGCAGCAAATAAGTTTAAGCGGTGTTGTTGCTACAGGCAAAGCATTTCAAGGAACTGCTTTTGGAGTCAATAAAGTAGGCAACTTACGAAGTGTAAATATTAATGCTGATGGAACTTACTCGTTGGCGTTACCCATTGCCCCTCCTTATTTTTTAAAAGCAGAAGGCAGTGGAGATAATGAAGGGGAGCTTTTATACTCTTACTTGGATGAGACTGCTCAAAGTGCAACCGTTCATATCACTTCACTAACGACAGCAGCAATTCAACTGGCTACTGGAAAGACGAACTTGACTGAGTTGGAAGATGTTTTTGTAAATTGGCAGAGCCTGGCTATTCAGACTGAGAAAGTAGAAGAAGCCCGAAATAGAGTAGAAGACAAATTAGCTGAAGTCTTGACTGCTCAAGGCTTAGATGTAGCTAATGTGAATATTTTTAATTACCCTTACTTACGTGCCAATAGCGGTACAGGACTTGATGGCGCAATGGATCAAATTAAATCAATTGCTTTTGATGGTGTACTAATGACTATGATTGGTCAAACAGGTCTACCCTTGGTACCCGCATTTGGTTTATTGGATTCATCTGGTTTTGATATGCGCGGAACAATGGTTTGTGAGGAAAGATATGATTATAGTCGTGTAGTCAATTTGCCATTTACTATTAATAATTCAGGTTGCCAAGAAGCAGTAGGCCGGACAACTCAGTTCTGTGATTCGGGTGGTTGCTTTCCTTCTGAAGGGACTGAAGTTGTAATAGATGAGTCAAGCACACAGACTTGCTCTGTGGCTCAAATTAATCCTGATGACTCCTCTTATCAAACCTGGGAGAGAATGGGCCAGGGGCCTATTTTAACTAAAGCTGACTTTGTAGAAGAGCGGCATAGAGTGTATGTAGATGAAGATGGGTCTATAGTAAACGAATGGACTGGGCTTGATAGTAGCTATGTTGAGATCAATGAAGATGAGTATAGATTGAAGTCTTATTCATTTCCAATATTTCAAGAAAATGAGTTTTCCACTCGCCTCATTGGGGAATATGGAGAAATTTATACGATACATTGCATAAAGCAGTAATAAGCTTGGGTAGTCTGTAAGCTTTAGAATATATGTCCTATGCACGTTAACAGGTATGGTTTGTGTAGGACATACACTCTACGATTGATATGCAACTTCAGGTTGTGCCTATTCGTTTTCGTTCCAGCTAACCACTTGACGTGGCGAGAATTTAATCGACATTTTTTCGCACCGCACAATTAAATAATTGCTTTTGAAAAGAGAGAGGTAACTATTGCCCTTCTTCGTTTGATGAGAAGGGCAAACAGACTTGCCGGAAAAGTTGAATATAAAACCGGGGGATGCCCTGAACTTTTAACTAAGTGGATGTAGATGATGTACAAACAGATGATTTTAAGTCAATTTGTTCAACGGACTGTGTGTCTCGCAGTAAGCATGTTATTTTTATTATTGCTGAATGGCTGCGTCTCCAATAGCCATAAACCCTGTTGTCAATTTGATTGGATGCCGCAGTTGAGTGAGGCCAATCCAAAATACACTGAAAGATTGGCTCACGGTGGTGAAAGAGATAAAGTATTGAATTTGATGAATATTGGTGGAAATATTTTTTCTGAAGGGCATTACTCTTTGTCTCAAAAGCTTTTTATGGAAGCCAGTTTTGAGATTGAAGTATTATATGGTATGAGTGCTGAGGCACGTAAGCTAAGACAGGATTTTTTTGCCGCAGCAGAAGACGCAAGTTCACCTTACTATCGTGAACAAGTAAAATTTTTTCGAGGCGAACCTTACGAAAGAATGATGGTTTATTATTATTTAGGTATTTCCTATCTTTTGAAAGGTGATTATGAAAATGCCCATGCTGCATTTATCAATGGCCAATTGCAAGATGCCATTGCAGAAGAAGAACAACATCAATCAGATTTTCCGCCATTAGAAGGCTTGTTATACTTTACTGCCCGTAAAATAAGTTCTAGTGTGCAAGCCCAGCATCAAAAGCGTTTGCAAGAAATGCAGCAATCAGCACTAAAAACAGATCATCTGAAAGCACCCGTGATCGTTATTGTTGAGAGTGGTCAAAGTGCTACCAAAATTCAGCAAGGTGAACATAAAGAGATTTTATCTTTTAGATGCAATGCTGATGAGGTAAATGAAGTTAATGTGACATTAGAAAAACAAACATTGCTTTTGATAAAATCAGGTGATTTGTGTTGGCAAGCGACGACAAGAGGAGGACGTGAAATAGATGGCATTTTAGCACAAAAAGCTTTGTGGAAAAAAACTTGGACCCAAAGGGAAAAGAGTTCTCGTCAACATCGCGATCAAATCGGTGACAAACAAGCAAGCTCTGAGAAGAAAATAAAAGAGGCGGATGTTTATACTAACAGCAACAATAATAGCCGGTTAAAGGCATCCAACATGTCTCAATCAGGTGGCATGATGTCCACTACTCAAGTTGTAATTTCTCGTGTTTTGAAAAAAAGCATCCATCCTGAAGCAGACATCAGAGCCTGGACAGCATTGCCCGCCCATATTTGGTTAGGTACTATTGATCAAGGCTCAGGTGATTATGTCACAATCCAATATAACAAGGGAAATCGCAACATTTCAAGGAAGGTAAACATCTATACCACTCAAAATAATACAGGTGTAGTATGGTTAAAAATCAAATAAAACGGATTAAAATAATATTTTTGGGTATATTGTTCATTCTGTTAATAGCTTGTCAACCGAAAATTAAAAAGCCCTCTGACCCTAAACCAGTTTGGGAGCCGGTAGTGTCTGTTCAAGATGTACGGGTCATACTGTTATGTAGCCAAACTGAAGAACATTTATCTTGTCAGTCAAAACCGGTAAAAGCGGCATTAAAAGCTGTTGAACAGGAATTGTTAAAAGCTGAACTTCGTGTATTTATGAACGAAGAGCCTAGCCAGAATGCGGCAATAACATCCTATTTGTCCATTTCAACTGACCATATTAAGCGCGGGGATGAGGCCGTCGTATATGTCTATTTAGATTTAAAAGCGGTTGATTCAGCAACCGGACAGGTGATTGCCACCATTGATAAAGAAGATAAGTTTGTGCCTGTTTTGAAGGAGCAAAATTCCGACAGGAGTATAGCATTTGTTGCAAAAAATATAGCAAAGCAAGGAGGGCATCAACTAGCAGAACAAATAGCTATGCATCTAAAAAAAGCAAGTCGCCAGGTTCAACAAGCACAAGTATCAACACCACTACCTGATCGTGGCCCTGTAGAAGAGATCATAGGCGACGATACAAATGAAGACACCTCATCTCCTATGATGCGTTTTTCCGGTGAATATTATGCCTTAATTATTGGCATTAACCATTATCAATATTTGAAGCCGTTAAAAATGGCAGTAACTGATGCACAGGCGGTGGCTAATGTCTTGAAGGAACAGTATGGTTTTCATGTTACCCTGTTATTAAACCAAAAAGCCACTCGCAGTGGTATTATGAATGCTTTTAACCGGTTAAACAAAAATTTAGATAATAATGATCACTTGTTAATTTACTATGCCGGTCATGGTTACTATGATAAGGAGGGAAATGCATCTTATTGGCTGCCCACCAATGCCAAAAATAATGAGGATACCGAATGGATTAATTCTGCCAGCATCACGACGCATCTAAGACGTAATCGGGCAAGAAACATCCTCGTGGTAGCTGATAGTTGCTATTCTGGTACCTTAACTCGAAAGCGTAGCAATGACATTAAGTTAGCAACCACACCTGCGGAGCGTCGCCGCTACCTGAAACAAATGCTAGAAAAAAAATCGCGGGTTTTGATAGCCAGTGGTGGCAATGAGCCGGTGTTAGACAGCGGTGGACAAGGACATTCTATTTTTGCCCAAGCGTTTTTAGACGGTTTGCGTCAGATGAACGATCCCGCTTTTACGGCGGAAGAATTATTTATTAAGCAGACTATCCAAGAACGTGTGGCAGGCAAGGTGGCCCAAACACCCGAATTTCAAATTATTCGTCAATCTGGACATGATAGCGGAGATTTTGTCTTTCAGCAACGGCAGTCGACGAGTGGAGAGAAAAATGCTTTTTAGAAAATTCAAGATATTCTCGTTCCTATTTGCTCTTGGGTTAAGCCTGATGAGTTGTGTATCTTCTGGCTCAACAAGAGCAAATCAAGACAAAGGACTAAACCGAATGGATTTCAAAATCAACTATTTGTATCGTGCGAATGGCATCGGGGAATTTAAACCGTTTCGCAACGGTAGTGTATTGCACAGTGGCGATCATTATAAGTTGATTTTTGAACCCAGCATAAATGGTTATGTCTATATTTTTCAAATTGACTCTGCCCATAAAATTGTACGTCTGTTCCCAACGGATAATTTTTTTCAGGCCTCCGCCGAGAATCGTAATCCTGTTGTCAAAGGGCAACGCTATTTTGTACCAGCACCACATAAGTCGTTTAAATTGGATCGACAAGTAGGTGAAGAAACCATTTATTTGGTGATAACACCGACACCAGATGCGAAATTAGAAGCACTTTATAAAAGAATGCAAGCAAGAAGCAATGTTGATGAAAGTAGTCCTGAAAGGTTGAGAGCACGAGTTGAGTGGCATAATGCCATAACAAAGTTGCGGGCACCAGAACTTGAGTTAATGGATGATGATCAAGGAAGCCCACCGATTACTTGGCATGAGCAAGGAGAACAGTTTTCAGTACTTCCTCAGTATTTAAAAAATAGGTGTGAAGAATGCGTGTATATTGTAAATTTTCAACATCGTTGAGGAAAAAGCTTTCTATAATCAGGAAGAAACAGGCCTCAATGATCTGTTTCAGACGTTAAGGTTCAACCTTTCGTCTATAACCGTTACCCTAAGCAATGAATGAAAACCCGCGTAGAGCAGATAAGTTATCGTTTTTCAGAAAAGTGCGGTTAAGCGAAAAAAAACTAACCGCACCGCTCGCATTTTTGTCGCCGTTACGTCTCAGTAACGCGTGCGAAAAAATTGGGTTAATTGAACCCCACATTTTTTCGTCACGAAGTCTAATATAGATTTTCAGATAATTATTTAGTCCCCTTTAGGGGACTTTCGCTTTCAGACAACTGCTTTATAGCGTTTCCCGATTGAGTGAAGTACAACGGATACGCGAAATAAACGGATAAAATAAAACGGCTCAAAATGTTCATTTGACAAACATGAGTCAAATCCGTTCATTTCGAGTATCCGTTGTACTCAACGTCAGGCCACTATCGGGATTGGATTTTTGTACTTGACTCAATCGGGAAAGACTATAGCTGTTGGCTGCCAAAGAAATTATTTTGTCGCCGTTACGTCTCAATAACGCGTGCGAAAAAATTGGGTTAATTGAACCCCACATTTTTTCGTCACGAAGTCTAATATAGATTTTCAGATAATTAATTATTTAGTCCCCTTTAGGGGACTTTCGCTTTCAGACAACTGCTTTAGCTGTTGGCTGCCAAAGAAATTATTTTTCTGAAAATCTA
>Ga0164315_10005127_pt1 | contig 10236 bp, 8 predicted proteins | sample GuaBasSedimGuay6_FD_113737 | JGI IMG/M metagenome (GOLD analysis project Ga0164315, IMG submission 113737) | Subseafloor sediment microbial communities from Guaymas Basin, Gulf of California, Mexico - Guay6, Core 4569-2, 0-3 cm | ecosystem: Environmental > Aquatic > Marine > Hydrothermal vents >...
AAGGCAGGGCGTTTGCCACAAACATCAAATGATCGTGAACAATCCGCAAAAAAGGACAAATAAACTTAGTAGAGATGGATGAACAGTGCTGCTACTCCCCGGGCTGGCACAAAGGGCAGTTATCAGCCGGCGTTAAATCAATGCCTGACCATTCGGTGGTGAACAGACCGCCGCGAAAATAGTGAAAAACGTGGTCAGCGTAGATGACAGAACGACTGTATTCTTCATTTCCATATTCATAGAAATGCATGAGGTCCTGGTCTGTAGTGTCTCTATCTGCCACATCGGCACTACCCACCAATCTTAGCGTTGCAGGCATGTTCTCTTTTTCGTTGACTTCAAACATCCGGATACCCGTTGAGTTCCAGGGATAGCGATAGCTGGGGTCCGGGTTTACGATTCCGTCCACCGGTGAATGCTCGATAAGCGGAATGATAAATCGCATCGGTTTACCACTCGCCTGATCTGCCGGCAGATACGTAAATGCCCGGTGTGTATCGAGTGCGGATGTCGATGTTCCACGGTAGCCGATTTTTTCCATGTTCAGCAACACCGGTGCTGTCGGTGCGGAAACATCAAATAATCCGACCTGTACACCTTGCAGCCAAAAACCATTATCTGATGGCACTGCGTGCATTCCGATGCCAACCAGGAGATCGTCACCGATCGGGTGCAGGTAATCAGAAAAACCGTCGATTTCCAGTTCACCCAGAACCCGCGGGTCTTCAGCATCGCTGAGATCCAGCATATAAAGCGGATCGATTTGTTCAAATGTGACCACGTAGGCCCGTTTGCCCTGAAAGCGTACGGCATGGATGTCTTCGCCGGGCTTGCCGATGTTCTCGGGTCTCTTGGCGTTTGGTAAAACCGAGATAGTATCCAGTCGCAGGTCGTCGCTCCCGGCTTCCCCGAGAATGGTCAGACGGTGGCGGCCCAGATCCCCCCAGCGCTCGCGCCACCTGCTGGAACTGCTTACCACTCTAAGCTTGTCCTGGTGCTCGCTCATACGGAATGCCAGGCGCTCCCTGTCGCGATCCAGGTAACCTTCAACGCTGCCGGAGCCGCGGTAGTCCAGTGTGTCCCCGCTAATAGCCAGTTTATGGATGTCAGTGTTGCTAAATCCACTCCTGGTGACGGTACCCGTATCGTCAAGGACGTATTCATTGCGTGAGCTGGTAAAGTAGACACTGTTGTGATTTGCGTACATCCCGTCGATTCTGCCCATGATTGCGACACTCGCAGGCTCCGCTTCAAGGTCATTGAGGTCGAACATGATCAGGGTGGAAAGTACGGGCTCAATAAAGCTCAAAGGCAAAGGCGGCATCATGATGTTTTCGGGTGCAACCAGTTGTCGCTGGTTGCCGTCACTATAGGTAATGGCCGGGAACAATAACTCCGGGTCAATTTCATTGAACAGAGCCTCAATATCGTCTTGTCCGGATGTCATTTTCTGGGCGGCTTCAATGCCGAAAGCCTTTGTTGCCAGGGTAAACAGGTTTGGTTTATGTGTTACAGCTACAAAAAGGTGCTCCCCAATGGTTCTGCTGGCGATGAGTTCACCATCGATCTGGAGTCGGTTAACGGTGGCGAAATCAGTGTCCAGGCCCGTGTCAAATGAATATATGAACGTAGTAATCGCTGAGGGTTGCTGGCAGCCACCCTCATGTTGACTGGCCAGGTAAACCAGTTTTTGTGATTCAGTGGTTTCAGCAGAGTGGTGGTACAAACCCTGGCTTTGCAGGTAGGCACGGTCACTGCTTTCGAGCGTGCCGGGTAATGCTATCGGGAAGCTTCCGTCGCCATACGGGGTTTCGCCATTCGCCGAAATACGATAGCGGGTGACGGATTGCTGGTGAGTGGATGTTTCATCAGAAAAGGGAATTTCCCCAAGTGAATAGTCCAGGGAGTAAATGAACTCAGTGGTAGCCTTGATAACATCTGCCTCATCAACCCCCTGCACCTGCACATTGGTGGCAGAAATGGCTTCAGCACTGGGTGGTGGTGTCATTGGCGGGGCAGGGCTGACAATCGGGGGCGGGCAAAACCAATTATTATCACGTGAACCATTACCTGCAAGAAAGCCTGCTTTGTAATAATGTGCAAGCGCCTCTTTTGAGGCAATGGTAGCCAGTGCTGCCGGGTGTGGGCGACCGGAGGGCAGGGCGGATAACATGCGGTGCTGAGCGTGGAGCTTGGTCCAGAATGGATCCGCCCTCGAAAACATCATATTAACGCTCATCGTAGATTCAGAAAGGAAATTGAGCTCCAGTTCACCCGAGGGTGATTGACTGGGTTTGGCATATTCACACCAGGCACAAGCGCCTTTGTAGTCAAACATGGGAAGTGTTCTGCTGCCGTCACGACCAACGCCGGCTGACCAAGTTGGCTGGCCTTTCTGATCGTAGTAAAACATCACCGCATAGGTCAAATCTGCCTGTGTCTGCACACTGATGCCATATCCGGATTCTCCTGGGTCATAGAACGACCCGCTGTAATCAGACAGTGTAGGTGTGGTCGCAAAAATGAGGGGACGCATCGTATGTTGGCCCTGATGCTCACCCAGTTGCCAGCTGATTTCGGCCAACTGTGGATGCTGGAAATCTATCGTTACCTTGCCGGCAACAGTGGGCTTGTTAACCCGGTTGTTTTCGTAATCCCATGAAGTAGACAGCAGGTCATGTTCAAAGCGGCCACCAAGCAGAGATCCGGTGGTGATATACCAGGTTGGTCTGCCATTAGCATCGTAGGTGTACCAGATACCAAAGGCGGTATCGCCCGAACGGTTGATTTCCCAGCCACTACCGCTCAGGTCACGGTTCCACCACATGCCGGGGCGAAAATCGGTATCAACCGGCCCGGTAATTCCATTACTGGTCCCTGCTGCCATTGCCGTGTGCGTTGCCACGGAAACGACCAACATTGCAATTGCCAAATGGGTACACACCACAGCAATAGTTCTTATAAGATGGCGAGGGAAAAGGGTAAGTGTATTCATGCTAAACACCTGTCAATCACGCGAAGACATATATCAGTTAATCATACTCCCTTATTTCCATCCGGGGAAAAACTACCGGGTTAGAAGTGCCTCAAAGGTTGCGGGTTCAGGACGCACCCGGTAATTATCGGTCTGGTCGGAAAACAGGATCATACCCTTCTCATTGGTCAGAATGACGGTAGGCAATACCGTGTCAGAGCCATAACCCAGAACCTGCATGCCCATCGGGGTACCCCATTCATGCAAAATGCCCAGCTGTTTTGCCGCAGTGTTGTCACGGTCACGCAGAAACACCATGGGCACATCAAAACGTGCCGCCAGTGCCTGGTTCTTTTTAATGGATTGGGGGCTGATCAATACCACGCTGATACCCACTTTTTCCAGGCCTTGATAGGCGGCGGCAAGCTCTTCAACCTGGGCTGTGCAGAACGGACACCAGTTGCCACGATAAAACAGAAGCAGGTGTGGTTTCGCCTTGAAGCTTTCTGATGAAACGATATGCCCATCCATGGATTCCAGTCGAAAGTCCGGCAGGGGAGAGCCCACCCTGAGGCTGTGTGCATCACGCCCGCGGAATACCGAGTACCAGCGCAAATAGACCAGCCATCCCAATAATGTGAGCCCGGCCCACACATGAATAATGCCGGCAGATTGTCCGTACCGGTGTGAAATAGCCATGGTTATCACCACGCCCAGACCACTGAGTACGCTGTATTCGACAGGGTGCCGGCGCGTGCGTGGTGACTTGAAGGTGAATGCCTTGATGAAGAATACCAGCGGTGAGAAGGCGGCCAAAGCCAACCCCAGCCAGGAAAGCAACGGCTCGCTGCCCCTGACCAACTGGGTAAAAGCATACAGGCTGAGCACGACCAGCCAGGTGACAAAACCACTGATGAATACTGATTTTAACAAGTTCAATGTGGTGAACTCCCGGGCAACATGTGAGAATACCGGAACTGTTTAACGCTTCCGGGTTTAAGCAAGTATAACGCCTGGCAAGCTCAGGGTTTGCCGGTCAAAACCGGTAAGGCCCCGTCCAGGCTGTCTACGCACCAACGGAGTGTATCCATGATTAAAAAATATATTTTGTCGATTATCCTGATGGCGGTATCGATTCCGCTGACCTCATGGTCTGCCGGCAAGGATTGTTTTCCGCCGGAATTAATCCCGGATAATATGTTTCCGACCATTAAACTCGAAACCAGCATGGGTGATATCGAAGTTGAGCTGAACCGCATGCGCGCACCGATCACTTCAAATAACTTTTTACGTTATGTGCTGGAGGGTGAATATGATGGAACGATCTTTCACCGTGTGATGCCGGGTTTCGTGGTGCAGGGCGGGGGATACACAAAAGACATCGAAGAAAAAACCATGCATGAAGATATACTCAATGAATCGGGCAATGGCTTACAGAATATTACCGGGTCGATTGCAATGGCACGCTACGCCGACCCGCATTCGGCCACACGGCAGTTTTATTTCAATATGAGTGATAACACCAGCCTGGACCCGAGATCGAGTAGCTGGGGTTACACGGTGTTTGGTGAGGTTGTTTCCGGAATGGAGGTGCTGGAGGCTATTTCTGACGTGGAGACGGGCTACAGCGAAGATCTTGATGCGGAGGATGTTCCCATCACGCCGGTGCTATTGATTCGCGCCAGCGTACAGTAACGAGTGTGTACTCTGCAAAGCGTAGTCACTGATGGGCTGGGGTGAATTCTTCGCATTATCCAGTGCGCTGACATGGGCGCTGGCGGTTATTCTATTACGCCGTTCCGGTGAAACACTGCCGCCGTTTGAGCTGAATCTGTTCAAGACTTTTTTCGGTATTGTTTTGATGATCCCGACGATACTCCTGGTTGATGGTCTCAAACTTCCTGAGTACACGCTAATTGAACTGTCGCTGGTGTTTGCTTCCGGTGTGTTAGGTATAGCAGTGGCGGACACCTGGTACCTGAAAGCGCTCAATATGATGGGCGCGAGCAGAACGGGTATTGTTTCGAGCCTGTTCAGCCCATTTGTTATTTTGCTCTCGGCGACATTTCTGGGCGAACGCCTGGTCCCATGGCAATGGCTGGGTCTGGCCCTGGTTTTGTCCGGCGTTTTACTGGTCACCTGGCGCAGGCATCAATCCATTGTTGACGCAAGCGATGTTAAAAAAGGGGTGATGTACGGCGTGGGTGCAGTATTTATGATGGCCGTCGGTATCGTCATTGTAAAAGAGATCCTCGAAACAGGCTCTTTTTTGTGGACCGTTCAATTGCGTCAAGTTGGCGGTATTGCGGGTATGCTTACATTATTGCTGGTTCCTGCCCGGCGGAAAAGTGTCAGGAATAATTTCAGCAAGCCACAACCCTGGGGTACGGTGATGTTCGCATCATTCATGGGGGCGTATTTTGCCCTGATACTGTGGTTGGCCGGCTATAAGTTAATCGATGCCTCCGTCGCGTCAGTTCTCAACGAAACAAATGTAGCATTTATCGTTTTGCTGGCCTGGCTAATGCTCGGTGAACAAATCAACCGGCGCAAGCTGGCTGGTCTGGGTCTGACGCTTGGCGGTGTGACCATCATGATGCTGGTCTGAAGGAGTGCCAATGCCAAGCAGTAGCAATAGTAAAAGCAGGAAATGGTTGATCAGTGTTTTGCTGCTGCTGGTGGCTGTCCTTTCTGTAACACCATTTGTTGACCAACGTGCTGCCGCTGATTATGAGCAGCTTTTTCAGCGGGCCTTCATAACCTTTGCACTGGCCAGAACGATCAATGGTGTGATTTCAGTGGTGCAGGGTACCGAGGTTGCCTTGCAACCTGCAGGGGTAGGTGTCACTTTGACGCCAGGCGAGATACTGGATCCTGTCAACGACCTGGTGGAACGTTTTTCCTGGATCATGATGGGCGCGACAGTTTCGCTGGGTATACAGAATGTGTTGCTGGATATCAGTGCGTGGTGGCTTATTCAGGCCCTGGTTGCCGCACTGGCCGCATGGATAATGATACGTCTATGGTACCCGGGGCAGGGTTCACAGCTGTATAGAGTATTGTTGATGCGGGTATTCCTTTTGGTTCTGTTTATACGTTTTGCTGTTCCCGTGATGTTGATTGCCAACGACCTGCTGTATCAGCAGTTTCTTGAAACGCGATACCAGCAGAGCTCAGAAATTATTACCAGGGCCGGCAATGATCTGGAACAGCTGAATGCAGAGGCAAGCGCGGAGCAAATGGAAGACCCGGATGCCAGCATGCTGGAGGCCATCACCCGTGCCTGGAGCAATACGGTTGATTCAATGGATCTGTCCGGGCGACTCGACCGCATGCAAGAGCGAGCGGGTGAGGTCATAGAGCATCTGATTCAGTTAAGTGTCGTTTTTATACTTCAAACCGGCCTGTTGCCAGTCGCGTTTTTGTGGTTTTTTCTACAGGTGATTAAAAGACTGTTCAGGTCGATTCGTGTTGAAGACAGTCAGGAAGAGATAAAAACACAATATAAACAAACAGATAAAGAACCATAAGTTATTCTTACATCATTTCACTCTATTTCCTTACAAATTAATAATTGACATAAATGGCAAAATATGACAATAATGTCTATAAGTGACATATATGGCAAATAATGACATATATGGCAAAGACTAAGATGATGAAGCTTTAGAAGGGGGCCCTGGACGACAAATGACAAAGATGGCGGGATTGCGCGGTAAAGGGGGGTACGCGCCTGGCCAGAAGGGGATCTGGAAGCATTTGTAGAAGGGAAGGCAAAGTTCGGCTACGAGACAGGCTGGACTTTGTCTTGTGTGGTGATAAAACAAGGATTGGTTTTTTTAATGAGCACGGAGAAATTTATGGGCTCGGCTAGCGAACCTGCAAAACGTGATATTGCTATTCTCACTCGCGTTGTAGAAAGTGTTTTCAGGACACTGATTCGTATGTTGATCGGTAAAATGTCACTGAAGAAACTTCAGGAAATGATTCAAATCATTTTTGTTGAAGAGGCAGAAGCAATATTGAAGGAAGAAGCGCCGGGCAAGAATGTTGCCCTGGGTGATATCGCCTTACAGACTGGCCTGGACACGAGAGCAATAAAAAAGGTCAGAAAGTATATCGCCGTCAACAATTCCATTTCCCAGGACGATGAATTTCTTGATGGTTTTATGCCTTTGTTTAAGGTGTTTGATCTTTGGATGAACGATGCAAGGTTCTTTGATGCAAAATCCGGAAAATCTAAAAGGCTGAAAATCGAGGGGGAAGGGGCCACATTTACTGAACTGGTCAGATTGTCCATCCAGTCCCGGGGGTTGACAGCCCGGGCGGTTTTAAGACGTCTGAAAGAGATCGATGTGGTGGAGGTGGATTCAGTTTCCGGGACAGTTGTCCTGAAGCAGGAAGACAACGTATTTATAAGCAAGGATGATCTTGATCTGTTGGATGTGGGGTTCACTGCAATAGGAAACCTGGCCAACACGATAGATCACAACATCCTCAATAACATGAACGATGATGCAAAGTATTTTCAGAGGGGCAGTTGGGATTACCAGTTTGACCCGGAAAAGATGGATCACATCCGGAAGGTAATTCACAGGTATTTGCGAAGAGCAGACAAGAAATCCAGAGAACTGATTCTTTCATTAGCCGAATCCGAAAGTCAGAAAGATCAAATGACTGCAGGTATCAGCATGTTTTATTTTGAGGAAAAGCACTAAGCCCGGGATACTCCCCCGGGGGAAATACCCGTATTTGTAACCATATCTGTGGCGGGGTGTGCCCCTGGCATTTTGAATCATTTTGCGCGGTCTTCAAATTGACATAAGTGTCAATATATGACATATATGTCAATGATAAGGGAGAAGCTTTGGAGAACATGGAGAGCCTTATGGCCAAACCCAATAAAGATGGTTTAGGTGATGTTGCAATTCTTACACGTGCTATTGAAAATGTTTTCAGAAAATTGATCCGCATGCTGATCGGAAAAATGTCACTAAAAAAACTTCAGGAAATGATCCAGGTTATTTTTGTTGAAGAAGCGGAAGCAAGCTTGCAGCGGGAAACACCCGGGAAGAATGTTCCTCTATCAACCCTGGCAGTCATCACTGGTATTGACACCCGGACACTCACAAAGATTAAGGGTCAGGGAAGTTACCTGAAACCATTCTATGAAGAAAAACGCTTTTTAAGTGAAATCACCCCGGAATGCAGTGTTCTTGACGTATGGGAGAGCAGTTCGCAATACAGGAATTCAAAATCAGGTAAGCCTGAAGTTTTGCCGATAAGAGGGGTAAAACCCAGCTTTGAATCGCTTATCCGCGAGTCAAATTCAACCCGTGGAGTTACGGTGAGATCATTTCTGCAAAGGTTGGAAGCGAGCAAGTCAATCGTCGTTGACAGAGCCAAAAACGAAGTCCGAATGATTGATAAACGCTACACACCGTTTGAATCCGATGACCAGACGGAAAATGTCAGGCTCGGAATGGCGGCAGTGGGTAACCTGGTTGAGACGATTGCCTATAATCTGAAAGCCCCTTTGCTTGGTAGAGAGTCTTTTTATCAAAAGGGCTGTTGGACCAATCGTCTCAACAAAGACCAACGCATGAAATTGCAGGGACTGGTCAAGAAGTTCCTTCTAAAGACAGACGAGAGAGCGAGAAAAATTCTAAAACCATTTGAACAGGATTCTGTGAGCAATGACCAGGTTACAGCAGGTATCAGCATGTTCTATTTCGAAGAAGAGTCCCACGGTTGAGTTCCAACCTTTTTCAACAGGCTGCTATTTTTGTTGTTCCAGAAAGTTGTAGCCTAACCAATCGTCTTTTTTCGTAAATACCAGGCTGTGTATGCTGGCACCATCTTTGATGTTGACCTGGTTTAACTGTGTTGGAAAAGCGTCACGCAGAATGTCATCGCGAATCATTATGTTTTGCGGCAGGCGACCGGGCAGTTCCTGGTAAACGAGAATATAGTTCCCTGAGAGTTCGGCGCCTATCAACTCCAGCTTAAGCTCATTTTCACCCACCCTGATCTGAAAGTTCTCTTCTACGTAAAGTGCGATATGCGCACGTCCTTCAATATCTCCGACCGATAAACCAGGGAGGCCCAGTGCTGAGCCCACCCCCAACTCGGCATCGTGCGTATGCAGACGATGGACAATCTCGGTTTGTCCGGCCAGTTCGTTCCACTCGATGGTGGTCAGGCAACCAGGGGCCCGGTGAGCCAGGCAAACTGAAGTCATTCCAAGCAGTACAAGTACGGCGATGATGGCACTGGCAATGCGCAATCTCACCATGCTGATCAGCGGGTAGATTTCAGCGGCACGGTACGAATGGAACCGTCTTTACCTGCCTTGCGCTCTCTCAATGTCTGCAGCATATCGGCCATCAGGTCACGTGTTTCATCTTCGTGTTTATAGAGCTCAATACGGGATTTCTCAATGCGACCGGGATAATGGTTATTTGAGAAATCAGCGTCTGCGGTTTCATGACGCGGATCCAGTGCCACCGTGCTGATCGCCTTGTCACGAATCAACAAGCGGGTGAGCCTGTCAGGGCTGCGGCGCCAGATTTCTGCGGGCAGCGTCATCATCTCTTCACTACCGTCCGCATTTGTTATCAGCAGAGGTAACGGCGTCGGCAAACCACCGATATTCTCAAAGTCCATGAAATAGATGAAATCGTCCTCGGCCACTGCACGCTTGAGTGCTGCATATTCCCAGTCCTCCAGTTCATCGAGCATCTGGGTATACGCGTTCCGGTCCTTGTTGCTGGGTGTAAAACGGTCGTTGTCATTGTAGAAATCAGCCAATTCGGGATGCTTGTCCAGGTAAGACTCACGGCCCTCTTCCCGGTTTCGTATCTGTGCCAGTGTTTCCGGCACTTCCGCAGCATATTTCTTCCGTTTGAGAGCAAATTCAACGTCCGGGTCTGCCGTCGATACCTTGTATTCCCGCAACCCGGTCAGAGCCACATCGACATGATCGGTGGAGAAGAACCAGCCACGCCAGAACCAGTCAAGATCAACTCCGGAGGCGTCTTCCATGGTACGGAAAAAATCTGCCGGGGTGGGCCGTTTGAATTTCCATCGCTGCGCGTATTCCCTGAAGGCAAAATCGAATAACTCACGACCCATGATGGTCTCGCGCAGTATGATCAGCGCAGCCGTGGGTTTGGTATATGCATTTGGACCAAACTGCAGCAGGGATTCCGAATTGGTCATTATCGGGACCTGGTCCTCGCTGACCATGTACTCGGTAATGG
>Ga0164315_10005128_pt1 | contig 10235 bp, 16 predicted proteins | sample GuaBasSedimGuay6_FD_113737 | JGI IMG/M metagenome (GOLD analysis project Ga0164315, IMG submission 113737) | Subseafloor sediment microbial communities from Guaymas Basin, Gulf of California, Mexico - Guay6, Core 4569-2, 0-3 cm | ecosystem: Environmental > Aquatic > Marine > Hydrothermal vents...
AAAAGTCTGATATGTCTCCACTTTGGAAAGCTGAGCATAGGTATCATAAGGAAGATGTTACTGCAGAAATGTTAGCGAATGGGAAACAATGGTATGAGTATCATGTAATTTTTAATAGTTTAGAGCCTGAACAATTAACAAAAACGAATAAATTAAGGAAGCCTTTAGTGGCTAAATAAGAATTTGACTAGGGAGAGGAGAAGACCGGTAAGTTGCCATACCCTGACTTCCCGGTCCGTTTAGTGGAACCGCACAGCTAAGAATGGGCGTTATTGTATTACGGTATGATAGCAAAACCCTGCGACTGGGAAACAAGCTAACCCGGCAGACTGCGCAAGTCTGTTAACCCAAAGAGTAAAGGGATGTGAATGGGTGGTCAATTAAATTAATAATAATCTTCGAGGTAAACGGCCTCGATAGTAAAGAAAGGAAACAATTATGTCAAAGTACAATGCAAAGAGGGAACCAAGAGTTCCAACAGAAACAAATTTAATGGGAGAAAAAGCATGGAAGCTAACTCCAAAGGAAGAACTTGTATCAACAGTTTTAACTAGCTTTATACAAAAGTCTTATTACGAATCCGAAAATGAAGTTCTTGGTAGAATTAAGAGTGCCCTTGAAGAAGTGGACCCTTTATTCGCAGCTAAGCTAGCGATTTATACCAGAACTGAAGCTAATATGAGATCTTCATCTCACGTTCTTGCTGGTGAACTTGCACGCAAGTTATCAGGTTTAGAGTGGGCTACAAGATTCTATGAAAAAATTATCGTTCGTCCAGACGATATGGCTGAAATTCTTGGATATTACCAAACTATTAACAAGGGTACAAAGGTTAAGATCCCTAATTCAATGAAGAAGGGTTTCAAGAAGAGACTTGAAAGACTTGATGCTTACTTAATTGATAAGTACAAGATGAAGGGGAAAGATATATCTCTTGTTGACCTTGTAAATCTATTTCACCCTAAGCCAACACAAAAGAATGCTAAGGCATTTGATTTGTTAGTGAATGAAGGTGGAAAGGGACTTGATGCTCTATATAGCTCAAAGATTCTTGAAAAGACTATGTCTGCAGCAGGTAAAACTGATGGAGATAAGAAGGAAGCTAAGAAAGAAGCTATTACTGCTGTATTGGAAAATCCAGCTGGAATGCCAATTTTTAACTTGCTTAGAAACTTAAGAAACATAATTCTATACGCACCTGATAAAGTAGATGACGCAATCCGTCAACTTACTATACCTGAAAAGATTAAGAAGTCAAGGCTTCTTCCTTTCAGATTTCTATCAGCTTACAATGAAATTCATGCGTTAACTTCTGTGGGAGCTACTGACAAGATTGTATTTGAAGATGAAAAAGAAGGTTCATTAGTAAATGGAGTTACTATGTCAACCAGCAAGAAGAAAGTTATGGCTGCATTAGAAACTGCTATTGAATTATCATGCTATAACATTCCTGTACTTGAAGGTAGAACTGCTATTCTTATTGACCACTCTGGTTCAATGAGAGGTGATGGAGGCGGATCTTCATTAGTTTCTGCTCTTTCTAAGACTAGAACTTCTGACATTGCAAACGTGTTTGCAGCTATGTTCTTGAAGTCTCAACCAAATGTTTATGTTGGTCTTTTCGGAGACAGATTATTAGGTTTCAATGTAAACAGAGATGAAGGTATTTTAGCGACATCTAGAAGAATTCACAATGAAGGTCAAAGCTGTGGAGGTGGTACCGAAGCAGGAATCTATGATTTCTTCAACGAAACACTTAGAACTGGTAAGGGAGTTGATAATGTAATTATTTTCTCTGACATGGTAATTGGAGACGGTTGCTCATGGTACGGAACAACTCAAGAAACCAGAGGTGGAAAATTTGGTGACTTGTTCAAGAAGTGGAGAAGAAGTTTTGGAGCTACTAAGGTAGTTTCTGTTGACATCAGACAAACTTCTGGTTCATCTGTATTCGATAAGAGTTACAATGTTACTCAAGTATCAGGTTGGAGTGACAAGATTTTCAATATAGTTGAAGCTGGAACCGTTGGTTACAAAGCAATTATAGAAGAAATTGAGAAAATTGTAATCTAAATATATAAACTGAATAATAAAGGGTCGGGAACGATTTCCGACTCTTTTTATTATAAATCAAATTAATTAATAAATTATGCAAGGAAAAGTAAAATTTTTTAATGAGACCAAAGGTTTTGGTTTTATTAAAGAGAATGATTCAGAAAAAGAACATTTTGTTCATATTTCTGGAGTGAATGAAAGCACACTAAACGAAGATGACGAAGTCACGTTCGAATTAGTGGAAGGTAAAAAAGGATTAAACGCAGTTAATGTAACTTTAGTATAAGATTTTTTTAACACAACTTTAATACCCGAGATTTTTTAGTCTCGGGTATTTTTGTTATATTGTAAAAAATAAAAATTATGACAGGAATATACGTACTATGCATACCTATCGATAAAGAACTTAAAAATTTTACTTGGCCAAAACATATGAATTGTAAGCCAGTAATAGGAGAGTGGGTGATGTCTGAAGAAGGAACCAAAGCAAATATTTATAGAATTACCCATGTTCCAGAGGGAGGCAATACACAATTGCAATTGACATTGCAAAAAATATAAACTTTAACACAAAACAAAATGAAAGCACTTTATGTATTACTTTGGGCTATTTACACAGTATTGATAATGGCCATTTTACCGCTGTATTTAGTTTCCTACCCATTTGATTGGGTTATTCAAAAAATTAGGAAACAGAAACCTACTTATTGGTGGTGGAAATTAGGTGATTGGCTAGAAGATATTATGCCACCCCATGATGTAGAACCTGCAACTAAATAAAAATGACAAAACAAGAAAAAGCAACGTTAGATACTATCTCTAAAAACTTAATGACGTGCACAAGAGTTACTTGGACTCAGGGGGATTTGGCTAAATGGTCTAAGTGGGCCGAGGCAATGCGCTCAGAAATAAATTCCAGTGTAAATTTAATAAATGCACTGACAGATAGTTCAGAAGAATCATCAAAGGAAACTCAAGCTGGATCACCTTTAACTTTAGACTAGTGAGCAAACTACACGACGTATTTATGAAAACAGCTTTTCTTTTCGCAAGTAAAAGTAAATGTGTAAGTCATCACGTTGGAGCTGTTATAGTAAAAGATGATAGAATTATCATCACTGGATATAATGGAACTCCCCAAGGGCTGGTAAATTGTAATGAGAAGTTTAGTCTTCTTAGCACAACAGGTCAGCCTCGTTTTGATAGAGAAGAACATCATATATGGTCTAAAGATAATGAGATACATGCAGAGATGAATGCAATTGCCTTTGCAGCTAAACATAATGTTGAAGTTGATGGGTGCGACATATACGTAACTATTTCTCCATGTAACGAATGTCTTAAAAATCTAGTTCCTACTGGAATTAAAAACATTTACTATCTTTATTTGTATGACAAAAGTACTTTAAATCCAAACCTTCTTAAAAGAATAAAAGTTCAAGAAGTTCCAGGAGCAGAGGCGATCAAGCAATGGGTAGATGATAATAATCTCCTGTATGTAGCACAACATTAATTTTTTTCTTACCAGTGAATTGGTTATATTTAAACAATAATGAAAAAACTTATTAGCAGTATAGAGCTTGTATTTTTGCTGATACTTCTATTCATTCACTTTATTGGATGGATTACAAAATCTGGAATTTTACTGGGTTGGTATTGGATATCCAATAAAGAAAAATATTACAAATTTAAAATAGATTATGAATTATAAACGAGCGGTAGATAATATTAGAACAGAGTTAAAAAGATATTTAGTTAAAGGTAACTTACAATCATTAGTAATGGGTATCTCAGGCGGCATCGATAGCACTCTGTGTGTATTGTTAGCCAAACCTGTATGTGATAAATTAAATATCCCCTTAATTGGTAGATCCCTTCCAACAAGTACAAATGCTAAAGGCGAAAACTCAAGAGCCAAAAACATAGGCGAAGCATTTTGTAGTCAATTCGAAGAAGTTGATATACAACCAGGTTTCCATGCATTCAGTAGCATGATCGCGTCAAGTTCTGGTAAATATGCAGTCGGGATGGAAGATACTAAAGAAAATATCTTAGACGGAAATATAAAAGCCAGAATTCGTATGATTCTATTGTACGATCTTGCAGGTAGCACTGATGGTTTAGTACTTTCAACTGATAATTTATCTGAATACCTTCTTGGTTTTTGGACATTACACGGTGATGTTGGAGACTATGGAATGATTCAAAATCTCTGGAAAACTGAAGTTTACGAAATGGCTGAATGGATTGTTGAAAATGAACTAACTGTTCTTGAAGAGAAAATGATGGTTGGTGATGTTATAGATGCAGATGCAACAGATGGCCTCGGAATTTCAAAAACAGATTTGGATCAAATATTACCTGATTGGGAAGGAAGTTCAAGAGATGGATATGCTCAAGTCGATTTAATTCTGCAACAAATACAGGAAGGTAGAATTAACTTTGAAAATCCAGTAGCCGCTAGGCATGTAAGAACTCATTTTAAAAGAATGAACCCGTATAATATATCAAGAAACGAAATCATTAAATAACAATTATGAAATTAAAAATTATAACATTCATTCTGTGGTATTATGAACGCCATATCCAAGAAGATTGGGATGATTACAATAAAGTTGGGAAATTTTTTATTTACCCTGCTTGGTTTGTAAAGGCTATATTCATGTGGATCATTTTGCCTTTGTATATTCCAGAATACTTTTTTGTAAATAGTAAAGCCTATGCAGTATTTCAAGAAACTGGTTCAGCACCATCACCAGAACAATTAAAGATGATGCAACAAATGAACAAACAAACTACACAAAATTTTCTTAATAGTAAAGTAAGAAGTGGGAAGATGATTCGTAAAGGAAAAAGAAAGTAAGTGTACCCTCTAAAAATTTAGAAAATATGAAAGCACTAATAGTAGTAGACGCCCAATATGATTTTATGCCTGTATCGGCAGAAGATTATGCGAATGAAATGGGTGGGGCATTAGCCGTAGCAGATGGAGATGAGATAATACCAGTCATAAATGATTTATTACCAAAATATGACTTAGTAATTTTTACAAAGGATTGGCATCATCCAGCGATGTATGCATTTGCATCACAATATCCAGGAAAACAACCATTCGATAAATATACCAATGAACAAGGAGAAGAAGATATTTTATGGCCCGACCATTGTGTAGAAAATACAAGAGGGGCTAATTTACATGACGATATTCAATTTGAAAAATGTGGCAAAGATTTTTACATATTCAAAAAAGGCCAAATGGTTCATTATCATCCTTATTCAGGATTCAGTGGAACAGATCTAGCAGATTTTTTAAGAGAAAAAAATGTTACATTAGTAGATATTGTTGGATTAGCAACAGATTATTGTGTAAAGGACACAGCATTAGATGCAGTTAAAGAAGGATTTGAAACTACAATTATCTGGGAGGGATGTAAAGGAATAGAGAAAGATCTAACAAATACTATTCGGGATATTTTAGATAGTGGAATACGTATACGATGAACAAAGAACAAATAAAAAAATTAGCAGAAATATACAATAAAGACTATATGTATGCTTCAGTAGTTGCAACTATTTGTGACGAAGTATTAGATAGATCTGGAGCATTACTTGGAGAAGTAAGAAAAATCGCAAGAAATAATAGATATGCCAGAATATAGAGAATATTTATCAGTAGATGAGGTAGCAAAGGATTATGCTATCAGGAGACATGCAGAAGTTAACCATCGATATGATGCTATACATACCTATGCATTTCATCTTGTGATGGTGGTTGATGTGGCTAAAAGATATATCTACTTAATTCCCGACAAAGATGTTCCTGATGTAGTAGGAGGATGCTGGACTCATGATATTATTGAAGATGCAAGAGAAACTTTCAATAATGTTAAAAAGCAAACAAACGACATTATAGCAGAATACGCATATAGATGTACTAACTTAAGAGGCAGATCTCGAAAAGAAAGAGCACCTAAAGAATATTATGATGAAATAAGAAAATACAAGCATTGCACGTTTATAAAACTTTGCGATCGTATTGCAAACGTATCATTTGCTGTAGAATCAAAATCATCAATGCTTGATATGTATAGAAACGAATATGCATTCTTTAAACTTTGTTTGGAGGATGGAAGATTTTCTGAAATGTGGGATGAATTAGAAAAATTATTAGAGATATGAAACAAACACCGCAAAACATTAGTAATTTTGAAATTGGAGATATTATAGTAAGAATTGAACCTATGCAGGGAAATAGGGAGCGAGAAAGATTAGATGCCAGAAGTTTTATAGGTAATCCTTTTAAATTTCTGGGAATTGCTAACGCTTGCATTTACTTAGAAAGTCAGCCTATGACGCAGAAAAAAAGTGATAAATCTAATGAATCTGATACAGGGATGGGTATGCATGATTTAGAAAGTTTTTTTGCAATGCTAACCGATTCTGTCGGTCCTCTTAGTTTGTCGGTTGATTTATGGTCAGAAGGTTGGGCGAAATACATTGATCCGTATGAAATTGGAGGAACTTTAAATAGTAGACAAGCTTTTGATAAAAGTCTAGAAGGTAAATCTACAAGAGAATTGCAAAAAATTTATAATAACGCTATTGAAGCAGAAGAATATTTAAAAGCTAAACGAATTAAAAGAATTCTTGATAGTACTGAATAATTTTTTTCTCCCAATAATTTTGGTTATATTTACATTGTAGATAAGATTAATTAAAATCGCACAAATGAATATCCAATCAATATCGATTGTAGTACCAACAAAACGTTGTATTAATAATTGTTCTTTTTGCGTTTCAAAAATGCATGATAATCCTTATGAAAATAAGTTTGATGAAATTCAGTATCGTAAAAGGTTTAAGTATGCAGATCGCAATCAAGTAAATACGTTAATTATTACCGGGACTGGGGAAGCACTACAGAATACTCGATTTCTGAAAAAACTAAAGGGAGTCCTTGATAAAGAAGGACATCCATTTCCAAATGTAGAGATTCAAACTACAGGAATTATGTTGATGGATTACACCACTACAAAAAATGCTCCTCCATTTAATTATGATACTCATGATTTTAAAAATATCAAGCTTTTGAAAAGCTTGGGTGTTAATACTATTTCTTTATCAGTTTCAGATATTTTTAGTTCTGTTAAAAATAGCCATATTATTGGGATCCCTGACAAATTGTATTTTGATTTAGATGAATTATGTAAATTTATAAAAGATCAGGGATTTAACCTTCGTTTATCTTTAAATATGACAAATGTATATGACGGAGTATATCCAGAAGATATTTTAATGAGATGTAAAGAACTTGGTGCAGATCAAATTACTTTCCGGGAACTTTATGGAGGAGGACATGAAACTCCTGAATCTATTTGGGTAGATGAGAATGCATGTAAACCTGTTGTTATGAATCGTCTTACTGAATACATTGCTGGTATTTCCGATGGCGTTGGAGAAGAATATGCTGCAGAAAATCCTTACAGAACTGGTGAGGGAACCCCTTTATACAGACTTCCTTTTGGAGCGATGGTGTTTTCAATAGATGGAATGTCTGTAGCAATTGATGATAATTGTATGAGTAAGAATAATAACGACGATCTTAAATATGTTATCCTAAGGGAAAATGGAAAACTCTATTGCCAATGGGATGATGAGGGATCATTACTTTTTTAATATGAAAGATATGCTATTAACAGGATGGATCGCTTCGTTTATTTTTGGAGCTCCAGTATTAGGAGTGATATTATTTATTTGGTGGATATTAACAGACGATAATTGATATTAATGGAACAGATTATAAATTCTATATTAGACAACGATCTTTACAAATTAACCATGCAAATGGCAGTTGTGAAGAAATTTCCTTATGCCAAAGTTCAATATGGCTTTATTAATAGGGGAAAGACATCCTTTCCAGAAGGGTTTGCAGAAGAACTTCGCAAGCAAATCAAATATATGGAAAAATTGAAGCTGACTAAACTAGAAAAGAAATTTTTAGAAAAAAGATGTTACTATCTTGACCCTACTTATTTGGATTTCTTAAGTGGATATCGTTATGATTCCACAGAAGTTGGAGTCATTCAAAAAGGTGGAGTACTTGAAATTTCTATTGCGGGGTATTGGCATCGGACAATTCTTTGGGAAGTTCCATTAATGGCTCTTATTTCTGAGTTGTACTTTAAAATGACTAATCAAGTACCCTGGGACGAAATTAAAAGAACAAAGAACAATAATGAAAAGAAACAACTATTCTTGATAAATGGTTTACACTACGCAGATTTTGCTACAAGGCGTAGGAATTCTTATATGGTCCATGATGAAGTAGTTGGAAACTTTGCTGACAAATTCAATAAGAATTTTGTTGGAACTTCTAACGTACATCTAGCTCATAAATATAATGTGAACCCTATTGGAACTCATGCTCATGAGTGGTTCATGTTTCATGCTGCTAAGTATGGATATAAGATGGCTAATCATTTGGCAATGGAAAATTGGACTGATATATTTCGAGGAGATCTCGGTATAGCATTACCCGACACATTTACGTCAGACTCTTTCTTCAAAACATCTTTCGATAAGAAATTTTCAAAATTGTATGATGGTGTTAGGCATGATTCCGGCGATGCTTTGGAATTTACAGACAAGGTAATTGCTCATTATGATAAAATGGGTATTGATCCAAAAACTAAAGTAATTGTTTTCTCAGATAGTTTGAATCCACAAAGAGCAGTTGAAATTAAAGAATATTGCCGTGGAAAAATTATGTGTTCCTTTGGTATTGGAACAAACTTTTCAAATGATGTGGGTCTGATCCCTCTTAACATGGTTATTAAAATTATAGAAGCAAAACCAGAAGGAGAAGAATGGCATCATTGCATCAAACTCTCAGACTCAGAAGGTAAACATACTGGAGTTAAAAAAGAAATTGAAATTGCAAAATATGTACTAAATATCAACTAAAATGGTAAAAGGACTAACTTGGATATTAGAGCATTGGTCAGGTGGAATGTGGTTTGAACACGTTAGATTGGCTACTGAACAAGATTGGAATACCGCAGCTATAATAATTCTTTCATTTATGGGATTGATGATTATTCTTTCAATTATAAATTTTAGAGGTAGGTGGAGAGACAGAGAGTTGACACCTTGGCCATTCTTTGGTCTTGTTCTAGCTTATCAAATCGTCAATATTATTATGGTGACAGTTGTTTGTATAATTGGAATGTCTGTTGGAGGGTTTTATGGCCTTGGAGTAGGAGCTGGAGTCTTCCTTATAGCAATGGCAGTTATTTGTTGGAATCAATGGGTAGAAGATGGAGATGAATTAGATGGCATATTTCGAGCTTCGGAATTCGTTACTACATATTCTGATACAGTATCAAAATTTTACAAGTATAGGAAAGAAACAAAGAAACAATATAATAAGTACTTACATATTGAATATTAAGAATTATGACAACAATTGAACAAATTCACAATGAATTTGACACAGCAGTCGAAACATTAGTGAAGATTTCTAAAGATAGGCAAGAGATTGCTGATTCGATAGAAATTCCGCAAGAAGAGAAAGATTATCAAGATGGTGTATGGTTAAAAGAACTTGGCTTTGAAAAAACTGAGTTAGCCAGAAAAGTTGATGAATTCAATGACATGAGTTCAACAGCGAAGCACAAAAAGAGGCAAAGCTCTGAAATAAGCACAAACATAAATGAGACGGTGCTGCAGTATCAGACAATTTTTCCATTTCATAAATTTATCTTGTATTCTCAAGTAATTAAGATTTGTGAGAAATACAACTTGTATTTTGGAGCGGCCCAATTCTATCAAGGAAATATCCCTAAGAAGAATATTGAAGAAATGAAAAATTTCCCTTATGAGAAATGGAACGAGAGAGAATTCAATGACTTGCACCAAGCATTTTCCTTGACCAAGCCAGTTTGTGAAACAGCTGCATCAGGAGGAGAAAGACATGGAAGCGCCAATCATTATATCTGCGCTCCATTAAATGAGTTTGTCCAAGATGGAAACACTACTGTTGGTAAAGAAATTTACAAAAAAGCAGGTCGAGACAGTATCACTATAAAGGATTTCAAAATGCCCAAGAAAGTTAAGTTGCCAAAAGATCCTATTATTCTTATGCCTGTAAGGACATCTAAAATTAAAGGCGAAGTTGGTTT
>Ga0164315_10005129_pt1 | contig 10234 bp, 9 predicted proteins | sample GuaBasSedimGuay6_FD_113737 | JGI IMG/M metagenome (GOLD analysis project Ga0164315, IMG submission 113737) | Subseafloor sediment microbial communities from Guaymas Basin, Gulf of California, Mexico - Guay6, Core 4569-2, 0-3 cm | ecosystem: Environmental > Aquatic > Marine > Hydrothermal vents >...
ATAAGCACCAGTCAGAATGCGACGTTTGACTTCATCACCAAATCCTTCGCCACGTGAGCGTTCATAAAGATCTTGTAAGTCTTTTGGGTCATCACAACGATGACCAAAACGAACACCATCCATACGAGATAAGTTTGATGAACATTCTGCAGGCGCAACTACATAATAGGTTGGTACTGCAAGGCCTGTATTTGGCAATGTTATTTCTTTAATAGTTGCACCAAGTGATTCGTAAGTTTTTACTGCCATTTCAATCGTTGCAGCTACATTTGAATCAAGACCTTCGCCAAAATATTCTTTTGGCAAACCAATTTTCAGGCCATCCAGTGAATCATTTAAAGTTGCACTGTAATCAGGGACGTCACGTTCAATGCTAGTGGAATCACGTTCATCAAAGCCTGCCATTTTATTAAGCAACAAGGCGGCATCTTCAGCGCTATTTGCCATTGGACCTGCTTGATCAAGACTGGATGCAAAAGCAATCATGCCATAGCGTGAAATACGACCATAAGTTGGTTTTAGACCAGTTAGATTACATAGCGATGCAGGTTGGCGAATAGAACCACCAGTATCGGTACCTGTTGCAATAGGGGCCAATCGGGCCGCAACTGCAGCCGCAGAACCACCTGATGAACCACCTGGAACACGATTAATATCCCATGGGTTTTTAACAGCACCATAAAAACTAGTTTCATTTGATGAACCCATTGCAAACTCATCCATATTGGTTTTACCCAATGTCACCATGCCAGCAGCATTAATTTTTTTAACTACGGTAGCATTGTAGGGTGCCACAAAGTTATCTAGCATTTTGGAACCACAACTGGTGCGTATACCTTGGGTACAGAAAATATCTTTATGCGCTAAGGGAATACCAGTTAATTTACCAGCCGTTTTTTGTTGTAACAGTTGGTCAGCAGATTTTGCTTGTTTAAGAGCATTGTCTTCAGTCACTGTGATAAAGGCATTAAGGCTGCTGTTGTGTGCATTAATGCGGTCAAGATAGTGTTGGGTTAATTCAACACTATTGATTTCACCGTTATGTAATGAGGCTGAAAGTTCAGTAAGAGATTTGTTATGCATGTATTTGCCTGTAATTCTAGTTGCTGCTTTGGGTGTTATGAAAAAAAATCTAATTTAAGCTGTGCAGAACCTATTCGATAACTTGTGGGACGAGATAGATGCCAGCTTCAGTTTTTGGCGCAATTGATTGAAATAATTCACGCTGATCAGATTCAGTTACCACATCTCGGCGCAAACGCTGATGAGCATCAAAAGGATGTGCCATGGGTGAAATATTGCTGGTATCAGCTTCATTCATTTGCTCTACAAGATTAAAAATGTTGTTCAAATCCAGTGCATAGCTAGAGATATCATTTTCATCAATTGATAAACGCGCTAAATGCGCAATTTTTTCTACATCAGTTTTATCTAAACTCATCGACGGTTCCAATGGTAATGTTTTCATTAAAGAGTGCAGTTTAAATGATTAGTTGCTTGCTCAACAGCCCATAGGATTGATAAAGTATCGTTTTTATCTTTTGAACGATGGTTTCTTTAATGTTTGAACGTCTACGTGGTATGTTTTCTAATGATCTTTCGATCGACCTTGGTACAGCCAACACACTGATTTATGTGCGTGGCAAAGGTATCGTACTTGACGAGCCATCGGTAGTGGCTATTCGTCAGGATAAAGGGCCTGGAGGTCCACGGTCTATTGCTGCTGTTGGGGTTGAAGCAAAGCGTATGTTGGGGCGTACTCCCGGAAATATTACTGCAATCAGACCGCTGAAAGATGGTGTGATTGCCGATTTCACAGTTACTGAAAAAATGTTGCAACATTTTATTCGGAAAATACATGAAGGTCGTTTTCTAAAACCAAGTCCGCGCGTTTTAGTCTGCGTGCCTTGTGGTTCTACTCAAGTTGAACGTCGTGCGATTCGTGAATCTGCTGCCGGTGCTGGTGCGCGGGATGTCTTTTTGATTGAAGAGCCAATGGCAGCGGCAATTGGTGCAGGAATGCCGGTTGAAGAAGCCAGTGGTTCGATGATTCTGGATATTGGTGGTGGTACAACTGAAGTTGCGATTATATCGTTGAACGGAATTGTTTATTCTGCTTCAGTTCGGATTGGTGGAGATCTGTTTGATGAGGCGATCATAAATTATATTCGTCGTAACTACGGTACATTGATAGGTGAATCAACAGCTGAAAAAATTAAAAAACAAATTGGTTCAGCCTTTCCAGGTAATGAAGTTCAAGAAATGGAAGTACGCGGTAGAAATTTAGCTGAGGGTATACCACGTAGTTTTACACTTAACAGTAATGAGATCCTAGAAGCATTACAGGATCCATTGGCGGGTATTATTTCTGCGGTTAAAACGGCATTAGAACAAACACCACCAGAATTAGGTGCTGATGTTGCTGAACGGGGTATCGTGTTGACAGGTGGTGGTGCATTACTACGTGATTTGGATCGTTTGCTGGTTGAGGAAACGGGCCTACCAGCAATTATTGCTGAAGATCCCTTGACCTGTGTTGCTCGTGGTGGTGGTCGTGCATTAGAAATGATAGATGAACGAGGCACTGACGTTTTTACATTTGAATAATTCTTATAGTATGAATATTGAGACCTTTGTAGATGATTGGATCTGCAAAGGTTTTTTAGTTTTTGGAACGTAGATTATCAAACCGTTATTTGCCCATAATCCATCTTTAAATACCCGACTTCTATTGGCTTTAATTGCATCGATAGTATTGTTTTTTATTGATACCAGAATGAACTATTTTGTCCCCATTCGCAGTGTGTTATCAACAGTTGTTTATCCTATTCAGACGATGGCTGCTCTTCCAAAAGATATCTCTGATTGGGTAGCTAATTATTTTCAATCACAACGACAATTAAAAGAGAAAAACACTGAGTTGGAAGCAACTAATTTGTTAAATAGTGTTCGACTACAAAGACTAAAGGCATTGGAGCGTGAGAATATACGGCTACGTAAGCTTCTTGGCTCTTCATTTCGTTTGCGTGAGCGAGTACTTGTCGCAGAGTTATTGACTATAGATTTAGACCCATCCTATCAGCAGGTAGTGATAGATAAAGGTCAACGTTATGATGTTTTTGTCGGCCAACCGGTACTAGATGCGACAGGAGTAATGGGGCAGGTCACAGAGGTTAACCCATTTTCCAGCCGAGTCGTATTACTGACTGATCCAAGTCATGCTATTCCTGTACAAGTGAATCGTAATGGTTTGCGATCTATAGCTACAGGTTGGGGTTTAGGTGAATCATTGCAACTAGAGAATTTGCCGCATAATGCTGATGTGCGCATAGGTGACTCGTTAGTAACATCAGGTCTAGGTGGGCGCTTCCCAGTAGGCTATCCCGTTGGTACTGTAGTCTCGGTTAATTTTCCGCAAGGTAAGGCATTTGCTGAAATTGGCGTGAAACCAGCAGCCCAATTATCTACAAGTCGGGAAGTGCTATTGGTATTACCCGCTAAAATGGTAGAAATTAGTAAAAAATCCCCTGATACCGATACTGAGACTGAGACTGAGACTGAGACTGAGACTGAGACTGAGACTGAGACTGAGGCTGAGGCTGAGGCTGAGGCTGAGGCGGAACGCTAATGGCTGAAAATCAAAAATCACACGGTGGGATTATTATTTTCACAATAGTATTTGCAATGCTATTGATGCTGTTGCCATTGCCAGACAGCTTACGTTTCTTCAGACCTGAATGGGTGCTTATAACCTTAATTTATTGGGCAATGGCAGTCCCTCGTCTTGTTGGAGTTGGTTTTGCCTGGGTGGTTGGGTTGTTGATGGATGTAATGATGGGGGGTGCTATGGGAGTACTGGCTTTTTCATATACTTTAGTTATTTATCTGGTGTTGCAATTTCATTTACAACTACGGCAATATCCTTTGTGGCAACAAGCTTTGAGTATTCTGTCATTAGTCTTATTGGTTGATATTGTTACAGTATTGGTATCACCAACAATGGCAGGTTGGCATGTTTGGTTGCCAGCGGTTAGTAGTACTGTATTGTGGCCGGTAATGTATTCGCTTTTACGTACAGTTCGACGTACATTCAATGTTAGCTGAATAAAATAGATGGCTACCAGGTTTGAGCTAAAAGACCATTTCCGTGAGAGTCGCTTAACAAATGATCGGTTGATTTTTGCAGCCATTATCGCAGGGTTATTATTTGTCGTTGTTATGGTGAGACTTGCAGTTTTGCAAGTTTTTGAATATGAACATTTTGACTCGTTGTCTAACAGAAATCGGGTAGATATTGGACCATTACCACCACAACGAGGCTTAATTTATGACCGAAATGGTGTGATCCTAGCTGAAAATATACCCACATTCAGTTTGGAATTAATTCCAGAAAAAGTATTAGATTTGGATAGTACCCTAAATGATTTAGCCGTCATTCTTGCCATGAATGCGGATGAAGTACTAGACATAAAACAACGCATTAACCAGCAACGTAGTTTTAATCAAATAATAGTTAAACAACGTTTAACCGAGCAAGAAGTAGCAAAGTTCTCTGTTAATCGACATCATTTTACTGGTGTAGATGTCGTTGGTCGGTTAATTAGGCATTATCCTCAAGGTGCTTTATTTGCCCATACGGTAGGTTATGTTGGTCGAATTAATAAGCGGGATCAACAACGCATAGATGAACGAAATTACAAAGGTACGCTACACATTGGTAAAACTGGTGTAGAAAAATTTTATGAAGATCTGTTGCATGGTCAAGTAGGGTATCAAGAAGTAGAGACTAATGTTCAGGGTCGAATTATTCGGGAGTTACACAGTGTACCTCCCGTTTCAGGAAACGATCTATATTTGCATCTAGATATTAATTTACAGCGCATCGCAGCAGAAGCATTAGGTACATACAATGGGGCTATAGTCGCACTTGATCCAAAATCAGGTGGTGTATTGGCAATGGTCAGCAAACCAGACTTTGACCCAAATGATTTTGTATCAGGGATTAGCATTAAGAAATATGCTGTATTAAGAGATTCAATAGATAGACCTTTGTTTGATCGAGCATTACGGGGTCATTATCCACCCGGCTCTACACTGAAACCCTTTGTGGCACTTGCAGGTTTAGAGAGTGGGGTAGTAAATGAATATTCAAAAACTTTCTGTCCAGGCTGGTATAGTCTGCCAGGCAAAGACCACCGTTACCGCTGTTGGAAAAAGCATGGTCATGGAAAGGTTGATTTATTAAAGGCAGTTTCACAGTCGTGTGATGTTTATTTTTACGATCTTGCTCATACTTTGGGTATAGACAGAATACATAGCTTTTTGGATTTATTTGGTTTTGGGCATCGAACAGGTATTGATATTCCGAGCGAAAGCAGGGGGTTATCACCATCAGCACAGTGGAAACACGACACTCGAAATCAGGCTTGGTATCCAGGGGAAACGTTAATATCAGGTATTGGTCAGGGATTCAATCAAATGACACCAATCCAACTTGCTCATGCGACAGCTACATTAGCGATGCGCGGGGTAAGTATTAGTCCTCAGGTAGCTCGTGCGAGTAGAAAAACCGGTCAAAGTGAGCTACAACTGATAGCTACAGAAACTATTGAAGCGTTGCCAATGCAGAAGAGCCAAAATTGGGAAAAAGTGATTAATTCAATGGTAGAAGTTATTCACGGCAAGCGGGGTACTGCCAGACATGTAGGCAAAGATATGCCATTTGAAATAGCAGGTAAGACGGGTACAGCACAAGTATTTGGTATTAAACAAGATGAAGAATATGATGCAGACAGTATAGCCAAGAAGTTACGTGACCACGCTCTATTTGTTGCATTCGCACCGGCTGATGACCCAGAGTTTGTGGTAGCAATTGTAGTAGAGAATGGTGGTGGAGGCAGTAAGACTGCAGCCCCAATTGCACGTAAAATGATTAAACAATTTTTTGGAATCACCCCTGATGAGTAGTTTAATCGCTGATAGACGACATTCCCAGCGCTGGGGTCTAACTCAAGCGAGTAGTAAGATTCATATTGATATTATTTTATTACTTGGTTTGATTTCACTATTGGGTGTGGGGTTGATGGTTCTATATAGTGCTGGTGGCCAAGATTCATCTCTGTTGATTCGACAACTTATAAGGATAGCAACAGCTTTTATTGCTTTGTTGGTATTATCGAATATTCATCCAGATCGAATGCGTGATGCTGCTTATTGGATATATGGTGCAGGATTAATGTTGCTAGTAGCAGTGTTAGTGTTTGGTCACGAAGGTAAAGGAGCTCAGCGTTGGTTAGACTTGGGTTTTTTTCGCTTTCAGCCATCAGAATTAATGAAGTTAGCCGTACCATTACTAGTGGCGACTTATTTAGCAGAACGACCATTGCCACCATCATTTGGCAGATTATTAGTCGGTTTGGTTATGATTGTTGTACCTTCTTTATTAATAGCGAAACAGCCAGACTTAGGTACATCAATATTAATTGCTAGTTCTGGTTTGATTGTCGTATTTTTATCTGGAATCTCCTGGCGACTTATTATTGGGTTTATCACACTGTGTGCTTCGGCATTACCGGTTCTATGGTATGTGATGCATGATTATCAACGCCAACGAGTGCTGACCTTGTTAAATCCTGAAAGCGATCCTCTTGGGGCCGGTTATCACATCATACAATCAAAAATTGCGATAGGATCAGGTGGCATATTTGGTCGAGGTTGGTTGGAAGGTACTCAATCACAATTAGCATTTTTACCTGAACGATCAACCGACTTTATCTTTGCAGTAATTGCTGAAGAATTTGGTTTAATTGGTGTTGGAGTTTTATTGGTAATGTATTTATTAGTAGCTGGTAGAGGACTGTATATCGCGAGTCAGGCTCAATCCAGCTTTGCACGATTATTGGCCGGGAGTATTTCTATAACTTTTCTGGTCTATGTATTTGTTAATGTCGGGATGGTGACGGGTTTATTGCCTGTAGTTGGTGTGCCATTACCGTTAGTAAGCTATGGAGGCACTTCAATGGTGACCTTATTAGCCGGCTTCGGTATCCTGATGTCCATTCATACCCATCGAAGGATGATGTCACCGTGAAACACTTATTATTAATAACACTATTGATATTGGCGAGCATGCACCAGTCATTTGCAAACTCTGCATTGCCGGGATTACCTGATTTTATTGATGAAATGCAGCAAAAAAACGACTTTGATAGTGATTATCTCACTACGGTGTTTTCTGCAGTTGAAGTTAAAGACTCAATTCTAAAAGCAATATCTAGGCCCGCTGAAAAGAGTAAGCCTTGGTATGACTATCGCAAAATCTTTATTACGCAGAAGCGGATAAAAGGTGGGGTTAAATTCTGGAATGAACACACGCAAGCATTACAGCGAGCGGAGCTAGAATATGGTGTTCCTGCTGAAATTATTATTGCAATATTAGGTGTTGAAACACGTTATGGTGGCAATGTTGGTAGCTATCGTGTGGTGGATGCCTTATCAACATTGGCATTTAGATACCCTCCGAGAAGCAAATTTTTCCGTAGTGAGTTGGAGCAGTTTTTGTTACTAACACGTGAAGAACAGATGTCGATTCTGGATCCAATTGGCTCATACGCGGGTGCAATGGGGCTTGGACAATTTATGCCAAGTAGCTACCGAACATATGCTGTTGATTTTGATGGCGATGGAAAACGTGATATTTGGACTAATCCTACTGATGCAATTGGAAGTATCGCTAATTACCTTAACAAACACGGTTGGGTTGCAGATGAAAGTATTGCGCATAAAACGAGTATTACAGGCAAAGAACCAACAGCTTTGATAGAAAAAGGTACTAAACCATCAATTAGTCGTGATGAACTGGCAACGGCAGGCGTTTCTTTAAAGAATGTTCCAGAGGGTCAAGAACTATTGGCAATGATCTCTTTAACTCAAAAAAATGGTGAGGAATACTGGCTGACAACACAGAATTTCTACAGTATTACTCGCTACAATCACAGCAGAATGTATGCAATGGCTGTTACCCAATTGTCTGAAGCTATTCGTGAACAATATGGAAAATAATAGTGATTAATTCGACGTTAAAGTTATTGGGCGTTATTGGTCTATATATTTTTCTCGTAGCGTGTAGTGATGTAACTGAAAAACATGATAGTGCACCTTCAAAAGCACCTGATGTAGCAAATATTCCAGATGCGGTGCCTAAAGATGAACCACGCAGTAAATACGGAAATGCATCTAGTTATGAAGTCTTTGGTAAGCGTTATTACACCTTGAAATCAAGCAAAGGCTATCAGCAAAAAGGTGTTGCATCCTGGTATGGCACAAAGTTTCATGGTCGACGTACATCTAGTGGTGAACCCTATGATATGTATGCTATGACAGCCGCGCATAAGACATTGCCATTACCCACCTATGTTGAGGTGACCAATTTGGATAATGGCCGTAAGGTTATCGTGAAGGTTAATGATCGAGGACCTTTCCATGGAGACAGATTGATAGACTTATCCTACAGTGCAGCAACTAAATTGGATATCATTAGTAAAGGTACAGGGAAAGTTGAAGTCCGTGCTATTACAGCAGGTCAAGCTCCAGTAAAATCAGCTTCACCTGTGAGGTCTCCTGAAAAATCTTCACCGGTGGGTTTGTATCTACAGGTGGGTGCATTTAAAACATCATCTAGCGCTGAACAGATGAGAACCAAATTACAACAACAGATTAGCGATGCAATTTTGATTGTGCCGCTTAAAAAACCAGATGGACATTTGTATCGAGTACGTGTCGGTCCACTTGAGAATGTAGAATATGGTGATGCTTTAGCAAGTCGGTTGGTTGATCTAGGATTTAATGATACCCATATAGTGGTCGAATAATTTATTTTTTTGAGAGTTTATCAATGTTGAAAATATTTAAAAGTTTATTGCTTGTCAGTTTTGTGTTTGTAGTGACTACATCCAACTCAGCAATCACCCCTAGTCCTACAGCACCTAAAGTTGCCGCTAAATCCTATATTTTGCAGGACTTTTCTAGTGGTCGGGTGCTTGTAGAACATGATGCCGATAAACGTCTACCACCAGCGAGTATTACAAAATTGATGACAGCCTACGTGGTGTCTCATGAATTGGAGGCCGGCAATATAGCTTTGGCTGATGAAGTTTTAATTAGTGAAAAAGCATGGCGAATGGTCGGGTCTCGTAGCTTTATTGAGGTCAATACCAAAGTACCGGTCGAGGTATTGCTTAGAGGAATGATTATTCAATCGGGCAATGATGCCGCTGTGGCTTTAGCAGAACATATTGCAGGTAGTGAAGAAACATTTGCCCAGATGATGAATCAGTATGCACAGCAGTTAGGAATGTTTAATACCAATTACCGAAATGCAACCGGATTACCTGATACGGATCATTTTACGACTGCCAGAGATATTGCGATTCTGTCAGCAGCAATTATTCGTGACTTTCCTGAACACTATAAATGGTATGCAGAAAAAGAATATACCTATAATGAAATCACTCAACACAATCGTAATAAGTTGTTATGGCGAGATAGTACTGTAGATGGTTTGAAGACAGGTCATACAGAAGAGGCAGGTTACTGTTTGGCAGCCTCTGCACAGCGTAGTGGTATGCGATTGATCTCAGTTGTATTGGGTACACGGAGTGAGAATGCTCGTGCCCAAGAAACACAAAAATTGTTTAATTATGGTTTCCGTTTTTTTGAAACACATGATTTATATAAAGCACAAGATAAAATTTCCGATATCAAGGTTTGGAAAGGTGCTGATAAACAAGTTGATTTAGGTCTTGAGCAGTCATTAGCAGTGACTGTTGCGAGAGGGCGCTATAAAGAACTGGTAGCGACTACAAATATTATGCAACCGGTAATTGCACCTATTTCAGCCGGTCAACAATTAGGTGAAGTTGAAATACGCTTGGGTGATGAGTTGATTGCAAAACAACCTCTTATTGCATTACAAAGCGTTGATGAAGGAAGCTGGTGGCGTCAACTACTGGATACAATATTGATGTTGATCTGGGGTTAACGGGTGCAAGATGTTTTCTTAAATGGTGACTTTTTACCAGCTGAACAGGCAAAAGTATCTGTGTTTGATCGTGGATTTCTATTGGGTGATGGCGTTTATGAAGTCATTCCAGTTTATGCCGGAAAATGTTTTCAGTTAACTGGCCATTTGATTCGACTTCAGGCAAGTCTCGATGGCGTTCGGATGAAAAATCCA
>Ga0164315_10005130_pt1 | contig 10234 bp, 8 predicted proteins | sample GuaBasSedimGuay6_FD_113737 | JGI IMG/M metagenome (GOLD analysis project Ga0164315, IMG submission 113737) | Subseafloor sediment microbial communities from Guaymas Basin, Gulf of California, Mexico - Guay6, Core 4569-2, 0-3 cm | ecosystem: Environmental > Aquatic > Marine > Hydrothermal vents >...
AGTTCCATAATTTACCTCCTGGGAACATGTTATATACAATAGGAAGCATCAATTGTGCCAAGTTGATTAAATAGGCCTATTTAAACGTATAAAATGTTGTTGTATAAATAATTATAATAATTGTGAACAGTGCCTGAAAATGCGATCTTTTTACCTTTCTGTGTCAAAATGCTCCGGTTTGAAGAAGTTTTTCGCAGTATTCTGTGTCATTAGGACACATTGTAATACAAGGGCAGTTTTGATGAGGATCAAATTGAAACAACAGGAATAATGAAATTATTACATTACACTCGGGTCTGTAAGAAACCTTATCTGTATTGTACTGGCAATTGAGGTTTCATTCCTTTCATGCAGCAGCCATAATGCTTCAAATCTTTTATTCCAATCCGGTTTTGAAGAGGGCGTTTATCTGGGGGAATTGTACACCTTTTTTCGAGTGGAAAACTTCCGGTGATTACAGAACTGCAGCTTATGTATATGCGGAAGAAGGTATCTCTTGCTGGTATGTCCATGGAGATAATGTTGCAAAAGATAATTATGGAAAGTACCGGGAATACTGGGCTATCGAAAATCGGAGTATACCTGTCTCTGAAGATGATGGACGGTTCTGGTGGGCTGTGAACGGTGATGTCATCGCCGACTATCATGGTCCGAACAAAAAAAGAAGCCGATTAACAGAATTATGCTTTTCACCGTCTATTCCGTTAAATATCCCCTCTCACATTGGGTGGATGCTATTAAGATATGGGATGGTTTCCCACCGGGGGCTCTGGATTTCTGAGACGAAGCGGCATCAATGCATTACAATATAGATTATGAACGCATCAGATTACGACGAACGTCTTAAAACTACCGGTAGAAACGATCCCTGTCCCTGCGGTTCAGGTAAGAAGTACAAAAAATGTCACCTGGCTGAGGATGAAGCTGCAAAGCATGCGGAACTGACCAAGGCCGCAGAAGAACGGGAAACGGCTATGGCAGCAGCCGAAGAGAACCCTGAGGATGAATCAGCCGATAATGCCTTAAAAAGTAAGAAGCAGAAGCGTGATATTCATCAGGGCGGAGGCAAAACCAGGACGGGAAAGGATACCCATTCCAATATCCCCAGACGCGGAGCGGTCTAAGTATCAATCTGGGAATCCTTGTTCCCAAATGAGCCTGTCGATAAATGTTGCCTTATACTCTTAAACGATGGAGGAATCCATGAATATACAGCGACCCATTGCCCTGATGCTCATTCTCGTTAATCTCATGGCAGTATCAGCCCGTGGTAACTCTCAGACTGTCAGTTCATCGGATGATGAATCACTGCCGGTTTCCGGGGTAACCCTGTTCAGTTCCGGCGTCGGCCATTTTTTGCATAAAGGTATCGTGAGGGGTGATGCCGAAATCACTCTTGCATTTGATGCTGATGACATGGACGATCTTCTTAAAAGCCTGGTTCTCCAGGATTATGATGGAGGATTTGTTGAAGCGGTAACTTACCCCTCAAAAGACCCCATAAGTAGAATCCTGGGGAGCTTCTCACTGAATATCGCCGATAATCCTCCTTTGGCACAACTGTTGGAAAGGGCCCGGGGTGAAGAGGTACATATAGAGGGTACAGCTTCAGTGAATGGTACTATCGTCGGCATTGAATACCGCGCTGCGGTATCAGAAGGTGTGATAATTCAGTTGCCTGTTCTCAATCTGATAAACGCCAAAGGACTCCGGCAGGTGAATCTGAGCGATATCAGAACGCTGCAATTTCTCGATCCTGTGATACAGAGGGATTTGGATTCCGCTCTGGGGGTGATTGCCGCGAATCGGCAGGAAGATAAGAAAATCCTCACATTGCGTTTCAGTGGAGAGGGAGAACGCCGGGTGAGTGTGTCATACATTCGGGAAGTACCGGTGTGGAAAACCAGTTACCGGCTGGTACTTGAGGATGACGGTACGGCGCAGCTTCAGGGCTGGGCTATGGTGGAAAATACCGGTGAGAACGATTGGAATGATATTTCCCTGGCTCTGGCTTCCGGACAGCCTATATCCTTTGTTATTGACCTCTACTCTCCGATTTATGTCCCCCGTCCCAGAGTTCGTCAGGAGTACGGCAGCGCTGCGGCACCTCAGCTGTATGATAGAGACAGGGTTCTGGCTGCAGCACCGGCTGTTCGGAGCTCTGCATTAAATACCATGGAGGCTTCCGGTTTCGGATCAGACCCTAACAAGTCCTTTAATTTGTCCCAAGGTGTAACAACGGCTGCTCAGTCTGACGGTGAATCCCTCTACAACATTACAAGGCCTGTTTCTGTGCCCCGCCGGGAGGCGGCCATGCTGCCAATTATTGGAGCATCGATTCCCGCAGAGCATCTTTCTATTTACGACAGCAGCGTTCTGGAAGGTTTCCCGTTAAAAGGGGTCAGGATAACCAACAATACGGATCTCCAACTCCCTGCAGGCCCTGCAACACTGTTCGAGGGTTCTGTTTATGGAGGTGATATCCGTCTGCCCTCCATGTCCGAGGGGGAAGAACGCTTATTAAGTTATGCGGTAGATCTGGAGAGTAACGTTATCCTGCACTCTTTTGCTGATCCGGAAGAAATAACAGAATTAAAAATTATTGAAGGATCACTTGAATCCACAGTCCGCCTTGTATCAACAACTGAGTATGCGATAAACCGATTGGGGGATAGGGATGCCCATTACCTTATTATTCATCCTAAAAGATCCGGCTGGAGCATCGAAGGGGATAATAAGCCCTCTTCTGAGACTCAAGGCAGCTGGCGTTTTGAAATAGATGTTGAAGCAGGGAAGAGTGCCTCTCTCCCGGTTGTTGAAGAGTTTGTTCGGAGCAGGAGATTCGCCCTGAACACAATCAGAGACGATCAGATTGTCTTCTACCTCTCCCGGAGGGTTCTCGATAACGAAACCCGGAGAACTCTGGAACGAATCCGGGAACTGCGGTCCGCATTGGCCGCCAGGGAATCTGAGCGACGGAAGTTTGAAACCCGGATTGCCGTTATTTATCGCGATCAAGGTAGAATCCGGGACAATCTCCAGGTTCTGGAAAGCGGATCTGAGTTGTACCGGAGGTATGTGGAGACACTGAACGGCCAGGAGGATGAACTGCAGGAGTTAAATGTTGAATTGAAGTCAGCTGTGAATGCTGAATCCCAGGCTCAACAAACACTTGAGGACTTTATCAGGAAGCAGTGAGACTGAGTTTATGATTTCACAGCAGTTTCTGGCACAGCTTGGAGTAATACAGGGAGTATTTCTTTTTATCTCGTTTCTAAGTATGGGGTGGCATAACAAGGGACATATTGCGCTTTCGGCTCTGGCTCTTATAATTTCCATCCGCCTGATTCCGGCTGCTTTTCTCAGTCTTCCGGAGTTCTTCCTCCATACATGGTATCTGTCGGTATTCAATGCCTTGATTTTTCTATTTGGTCCTCTTCTTTGGATTTATGTTATTAATCTTACCGGAAGGCGATTGTCGGTAAAACTTTACAAACATTTCATACCCTTTACTCTCCTCATACTCATAGGGTTTGTACTTCGTGGAAGAATCCAGCAGGTTTTCTTTAGCATATTGAGTTCACTTATATATCCGTGCATCGCCGCATATCAGCTTGGAATGCTTATTGAACTGCGGCGTTTTAACAAAAAAGCCAAGGATTTTGTTTCTAACCCCGAACGTGTAGATCTTCTCTGGTTCCGGATGCTGCTGATAGGGTCGACTGTATTGCTTCTGGGGAATTTTCTTACGGATTTTGCCTTTCTTGTAAATCTTAATCCTTTATGGCTGAATTATCTGCCGTTTGTTATCTCAAATCTATTCCTTTTCGAGATTGCCTACCTTGCGATTCGACATCCCGAGTCCGATCCGGAAATCAATGAAGCCAGTGTGCAGACAATGGGTGATTTGAGATACAGGAAGAATCGACTGGATGAATCTACCGAGCTGAAAATTCTGGAAAATATTACCAAATATATGGCTTCAAACGAATCTTACCGAAATGAAGAATTGAGGCTCAGCGATCTGGCATGTTCAACAGGATATGCCGGTAATACCATTTCCATGGTTCTCAATCTTCATCAGCATGAAAACTTTTATCATTTTGTGAACCGCTATCGTATTGAAGATGTAAAGAAGTCTCTTTCAGACCCGGAGAGAGCCTCGGAGTCGATTCTGAGCATAGCAATGGACAGCGGATTCCGATCGAAATCAACCTTTAATACTGTATTTCGGGAAATAACAGGTAAAACGCCCAGTCAATATCGTTCGGGTAAGTAAGTCCGGACGATTACTCTCTCAATAAATTGCAAACTGACACTATTAATTCTTTAAGGAGATAGATAGTGAAGAATGTCATCAGGTTTATTTCGGTGTTAGTGTTGATAATCGTAACATATCCGGCTCTGGCTCAGGTTGATATCAACAGTGATACAGTTAAAGCATGGGCTGATGATTTATTCAGTCAGTCATTAGAGGAAAAGCGGCTTTCCGGTGCGATAATTACCGTTGTCAGAGACAGTGAGGTTATTTTTTCCAGGGGTTATGGATATGCGGATTATGCAGCAAAGACGGTTATAAATCCGGATAAAACCAGGTTTATGATCGGTTCGATTACCAAAACCTTTACAGCTACGGCTGTTGCCCAGTTAATGGACCGTGGTTTAATTGACTCTCTGGACGATCCTGCCAATAAGTATTTGAAAAGAGACACTCTTCCTCAGGTGGATGGTAAGGATATTACGCTGAAAGAGCTGATAACCCACACCGCCGGATTTGGGAATATTACTTTTCATCTCAGTAATGATAAGGAAATTGCATATCCTCTTTCTGCTGAGGATGTTGCGGCCAGGCGCCCTCCTCTGGTTCGTAAGCCCGGGGGACGGCCGGTTTATTCCAACTATTCCACAGCCATGATCGGGGTGATTATTGAAGATATAACCGGACAGACTTTGAAGGACTATTTTCTAGAGAATATTTTCACTCCCCTTGGGATGATTAATACTGAACTGAACATGTCGATTCATCCATCAGAAAATCAAGCTGCCCCTTATGTTTTTTATCCCAACGGAGATGCTGAGGCCCAGGTTTATTACAACATTCATCCATTTTTCTCATCCATCGGGGCTATTACCAGTACTGCTGAGGATATGGCCAAATATATGACGGCTCAGATGGAGGAAGGCCGTGGCGGTGTATCTCCATTGAAAATAAGTCCGGCAATTTTTAAACAACTCCATGGGAGGTTGGCGGGTGTTACTCCGGAAGCTCAAGGGTACGGCATGATATTTATGACCGATGACTGGGCTGGAGTAAGAGGGTATGGACACGGGGGTGATTATCCGGGATTTCATTCCATTATGTGGATACTGCCAGAGATGAATACAGCTGTTTTTTTCTCTCTTATGGCTGAATACCCCAGTCCTCCTTTTATTGAAGGGATAGTCGGTTCTGACCGCATGAAAGTAAATACAGAAAATCCCGTTGAAGAACCTCTTACTAATGTTGGAACCCTGGCTGAGTTCCTGATTCACTTTGTCGGTCCTGATTCTCCGTTAAGAACGGAGGAGCGGCTTGATACAGATGCTCTTGTCGGAAATTACCGGCATGAATACAGAGCCTACAGAACGATGGAAGAAGTACTGGATCTGTTTAACGGCTATGAAGGTGTAACGACTGTTGAAAAGCTGGGGGAGGATGAAATCCTGATAAATGGCGAGTGGCCATATACCCAGGTTGCCAAGGGTGTTTTCTGGAATAGCAATCTGGAGAGTTCTAAATCCAGTCAGTTCACGAGCTCAGCCCTGATGGTTTTCACATGGGATCCTGATGAGGGGAAGTACTACCTGACACCGCGGTTTACAGTGGATCCCTTCCTTCAGGTTGGTATGTTTGAAAATCCCCGGTTCTATACCAATCTCCTTATCATCGGTTTGATTCTGGCATTAACAGGTTTATTGGCATTTGCATGGAGAAAATCAAGTAATAAAGTGGAGATATACACCCGGATAATGGCCGTTTTCCTGCCTTTTTTAATTCTTGCAGTTCCCCTTGTTCTGTTAATCGGTTATCCCGAAGGTGAATCTGTTTCTACTCATTTATTGCTGGGGAACAGTTCTCGCTACATCGCAGCGGCCATTTTATCTAATATCCTTCTTATGATGACTGTGGTTCTGCTCGTTCTTTCCATCCTCTCCTGGAGAAGGAGATTCTGGGGATCCGGTATTCGGGCTGTTCTCAGTAGATTTCATCTTAACTTAATTACTGTCGGTGGGATTCTGGCAACAGCAGTCTACCTGTTCATTAACTTTGTTGGATGGCACTTACCGTAATGGTATAAAAAACTGGAAGATCCAATTCTAAATAAACTAAACTTGCATCTATGAGTGATACGTTTTTTGTAGTTCCACAAGGTAATAAGAAGCGGTTTAGGATTAAGCCCCCTGGACTTTCCGGTTGGATTCTTATCAGCATCGTCCTTGGATTGGCTGCAGGGCTGTTTTCCGGTGAGATTGCCGGGGAAATAGGATTTATCGGCGATGCTTTTATCAAGCTGATACAGATGACAGTACTCCCATATATCCTGATTGAAGGCTGTAAGAATAAGATTGACGATTATTCTATGTTCTTTGAGGGAGCTCAATCCAATCTGGATGGTGTCTTTCTCAGTGCTGAGTCAGGTTCAGCATGGACACTTCTCCATCCTGAGTTCAACGTATCGGTAATAAAACCTAATTATGTCCGTTATCCGGTGAGTATTGCTACAGGGGGAAATGATATTGAATTTACTGCTTATGTGAATCGATGGATCAGTATTATAAAGAGCAGGGGTCAGTTGGAAACCCTGTACAAATACTGGGAACAAGGGAAGGACAAACCTGAAGATACTTCCCCGCGTTGGTCTGTTATTCGTAATGTTCTGGGGTGGATTAAATGATTAACAAACTTTTCCGGCTGCTGGCGCTGGGTGTTCTCTTCCTGAATTTTGCGGCTGTTCAAGCAGAAACGGCCTCAGATTGGACTGAAAGAATTCATAAAAATGGAATTACCGTCTGGACCCGCAAGGTTGAAGGCTACAAGGTAGATTCCTATCGTGCACAGGCAGATCTTGATTTTCCGATTGAAGTAGTTTTTGAGTATCTGACAAATCTGAGTAGATTTCCTGAATGGGTTCAGGGGCAGAAAGAGTTTGAAATCCTCAAAGACGAAGTAGGTTCAGGAGAATATTACGTTGTAATATCTGCACCCTTTTCAAGGGACAGGGACAACGTTATGTCGATAGAAAGCCGCCTACCGGGGAATGATGGAACGGCTTTTGTTGAGCATCGGGCAATTCCGGGCAACCGGCCTTTGCGGCATAATACTGTCAGGGTAACGGACTACCATGAAACATGGAATCTGATAAAACTCAACGATTCAAGAACACGGGCCACTCTGGAAGTTCTTTTTGATCCCGGGGGGAAACCGCCTGTAAAAGTGGTTAACTGGCTGGTAGCCCAGGGACCTTATGAAGTTTTTACCAAAATGATGGAAAATCTCAGGGAGTGAATAACGGCCTTTTTTATCAGATCAAATCTATCAGTTCCGCTCCAGCTCCAAGTCCTCCAGCCATGCTGTAACATCCGCATCCGAAGGCATCCGCCAATCACCCCTGGGAGAGAGGGCGATGGTGCCCACTTTGGGACCGTCGGGCAGGCAGGAACGCTTAAACTGCTGGGAAAAGAAACGTGAATAGAACAATTTGAGCCATTTGAGAATGGTTGGATTATCGTATTTACCATTATAGGCTTGCTCTGCCAGGGATAGTACTTTAGCAGGACCGAATCCATGACGTATGGCGTGAAACAGGAAGAAATCGTGAAGTTCATAAGGGCCGATTTTGTCTTCGGTTTTCTGCTCAATTCTGCCATCAGCATCCGGAGGCAGCAGTTCCGGTGAAATCGGTGTATCAAGGATATCAATCAGTGTTTCATTCACTTCCCGGGGCGCCCAGGTTTCTGCGGCCCATTTCACCAGATATTTAACAAGTGTTTTCGGTACTCCGGTATTTACGGCGTACATGGACATATGGTCGCCATTGTAGGTGCACCAACCCAGGGCCAGCTCAGAAAGATCGCCGGTTCCGATTACCAGCCCGCCGATCATGTTGGCTTTATTCATTAATACCGATGTTCTGTACCGTGCCTGGACATTCTCATAGGCGACATCATCCGGTTTCCCTGAATGACTGAGTTCCTTCAGCTGAAGTTCACAGGATTTTCTGATATCCAGATTCTCTAAAGGAATTGCAAATCCTTTGCAGAGTTGTTCTACATTTCCAAGGGTACGGCCGGTTGTTCCGAATCCCGGCATGGTGATGGCTTTAATCCCTTCAAGAGGCAGAGCCAGACGATCAAAGGCCTTAACCGCAACAAGGAGGGCCAGAGTTGAATCCAGGCCGCCGGAGAGTCCGATTACAACGTTCTTAATGCCCGTCCGTTCCAGCCTTGTGGCAAGCCCTGCTGCCTGAATGGATGAAATTTCAAGGCAGCGATCGTTTCTTTCATCCGGGTTGGAGGGAACAAATGGATTAGGATTCACCTCTCTGATGGGTTTGGATAAATTACCGTTCTGGTTTTGGAGGCGTCCCCCGAAAAGAATAGTACGGTATTCAATTCCCTTCAATTCTCTGCGTGCTGTGGGGCCGAATGCCCGGGATACCCGGCGTTCATGGTCCAGGAGGTCCATATCGATATCGGCCAGAATTATTTCTGTCCCTGTGGGGAACCTTTCGGATTCGGTGAGGATTCGGCCGTTTTCAGCGATAAGGGCGTGTCCTCCGAATACCGTGTCGGTGGTGGATTCTCCCGGGCCTGCTGAAACGTAGGCATAACCGGCCAGACAGCGGGCTGATTGCTGACTTACAAGAGAGCGCCGGTAATCAGCCTTGCCAACCAGCTCGTTACTGGCTGAAAGGTTGAACAGCATCTGGGCCCCGGCAATGGCATGTTTTGAAGATGGTGGAATCGGTCCCCAGAGGTCTTCACAAATTTCAACGGCGAAGCTGGTTCGACGATTATCTTCATGCCGGAACAGCAGATCGGTTCCGAATGGTACTTTCTGTCCGGCAAGTGTCACTTCATTGAACATTGCCTCATCTGCCGAGGCGAACCAGCGGTTTTCATAGTATTCCCGGGAATCAGGGATGTATGTTTTCGGTACGATGCCGAGTATTTGTGTTCCCCCGCGAACGACAACGGCCACGTTGAACAAACGTCCATGCCGGGCCAGGGGCATACCGAGTATCATCATGGAACTCCGGGCAGAGGTTTCCTCGATGATACGGGCCGCCTGTTTCTCGGCCTCTTTTAAGAGCCTGGTTTGAAGAAAGAGGTCGGCACATGTGTATCCGGTAACGGCAAGTTCCGGGAATAGCACGAGATCCGAACCTTTCTCACAGGCACTGATAAATGCATGGATGATGGCATCGGCGTTGTCTTTGACGGCGGCAGGTTTGACGGCAGGTACAGCAGCGGCTACCCGGAAATATCCCATATCACTCATGTGTTCATCCTGCTGAGTAATGGAAGCATCGTCAATATGTGTATAATTGACTGTGAGGAGAACATCTATATGAAAATCGGATGGATTGGAACGGGTATCATGGGTGCTTCCATGTGCTCTCACCTTATAGACGCCGGGCATGAGTTGATGGTTTACAATCGTAGTGTGGAGAAAACATCGGCATTGACGGCCAAAGGCGCCGCTTTGGCGGGAAATCCGGCACAGGCGGCCCGGGGGATGGATGTTGTCTTCTCCATAGTTGGTTATCCCTCGGATGTGGAAGAAGTTTATTTTGGCGATGATGGTATTCTCTCTGCAGCCGATCCTGGTTCCATTGTTGTTGATATGACAACCAGCAGTCCGGATCTGGCGATTCGGATTTCAAAGGCTGCCGAAGAGCATAGCTTCTCAGCTCTGGACGCCCCGGTATCCGGTGGTGATGTGGGCGCCCGGGAGGCCCGGCTCGCTATTATGGTCGGGGGTGATGCGAAGGCTTTCGAGAAGGTGAAACCTTTATTTAATGTTATGGGAAAAACCATTGCTCTGATGGGGTCGGCGGGGAGCGGTCAGCATACAAAGATGGCGAATCAGATTGCCATTACCGGGACGATGATCGGGATGGTTGAGGCGCTGCTCTACACCCGGCGGGCCGGACTGGATCTGAATGCCCTTATCGATGTTATCGGCGGCGGG
>Ga0164315_10005131_pt1 | contig 10234 bp, 7 predicted proteins | sample GuaBasSedimGuay6_FD_113737 | JGI IMG/M metagenome (GOLD analysis project Ga0164315, IMG submission 113737) | Subseafloor sediment microbial communities from Guaymas Basin, Gulf of California, Mexico - Guay6, Core 4569-2, 0-3 cm | ecosystem: Environmental > Aquatic > Marine > Hydrothermal vents >...
CAGGCCCATGATACCCTGGACAAGGTCGACCACATGGTCGAGGAGAACCACAGCGACATCAAGGTGATCCTGGACAACTTACGGGTGTCCTCGGACGGATTACGGGAAATCGTGGAATCCGGCCGCATTGAACAGACCTTCGACAACGCTGCGACAGCCATGGCCAGTGCCGACACCCTGATGGACGTGATGCAGGAGGCGGCTCATTCATTGAATTCCATCATGGCCAAGCTGGACGAGGGCGAGGGTTCGGCGGCCCTTCTGCTCAATGATCCCACGCTCTATACCACCGCCGATTCGACCATGAATTCGCTCAAGCGCCTGATGGACGAGATGCGTCGGAACCCGAAGAAGTACTTCAAAGTGAACGTACTGGACTTTTAAACGCGAGTGCGCCGGCGGTGGCCGGTCCTGGAGGATTCCCATGAACGACGAGCAGAAGAAACAGGAAATGATCAAGATCATCAAGGACGCCGTGATGGTCGAGGTCAAGGGACAGCAGCTCTACACCCATGCCGCCAGCGAGGCGACTGATCCGGCGGCCAAGGCCATGTTCGAGATGCTGGCCAAGGACGAGGACGACCACGTGCGCATCCTGACCAACCAGTACAAGAGCCTGATGGCCGAGGGTAAACTGAATCTGGACGAAGTGCACCCCGCCGCTGTCGACCACGGATCCCAGGATGTGGTGACCGATGATTTCAAGCGGTCCATCAAGCGCGGCAAGTTCGAGATGGCGGTCATCAGCATCGGCTGCGATCTCGAGAACAAGGCCATCTCCTATTACAAGGAACACGCTGAGAAAACCGATGATCCGGACCTGAAGAAGCTTTTCACCTGGCTGCGGGAATGGGAAGACGGGCACCTGGAACAGTTGCTCGAACTGGAGAAGATCTACCAGGACGCCTATTGGGCGGACCAGGGTTTTTCACCCATGTAGACCCGGTCGCCTCTACTCCGTCTCCTCGGGGGGAGGGTAGCGGAAGGGCACGGTGAGCCAGCCGTCGGCGGCGGCTCCGAATTCGTTCGCGGGGGCATAACGGCCCTCGCGGGCAGCCTTGAGCGAGGCTTCGTCCACCAGGGGGTGCACTCCCTGCTGGATTTTTGCTTCCAGCACTTTCCCGTCCATCCCGATCAGCATCTTTATCATCACGATTCCCGACACATCCAGGTCCGCCGCCTCGGCGGGATACTCCACCGGGGGCATTTCAATAACCTTTGGCCGCTCGTAGTCGGCGGACCGGCCTTTCATGTCTTCAGGAAAGATTTTTTCGTGGGGGTCCTGACGGTCCGAGTCCACTTCGACGTTCATCTGCGAACAGCCGACCGCCACGGGCAACAGGAGAAGAATCAGGATCGAGCGCCGCATGGACGATCTTCCTTCCGCTGAAAGACAGAAATGGGTCCTCTTCCCAGGATAGGCTCAAGGGACCCGAATGGGGAGGCTTTTATACGTTGGCCACCACGGGTTGGACCTCAAGGGCCGGGGTCTTTTTGTCCTGGGCGCTCTGCTGACGCATTTTGACGATGGTCTGCCGCATCCATTCCGACCGCTCGGCCTGGCGGATAACGGTCCCGGCGTTTTCGGCGAAAACCTCCAGGGCCCGCAGGTCTTCTTCAAAATAGATGGTGTCGGTCGCGCGGCTGCTGATGTTGAGCACGCCGACCAGCTCGTCCCGCACCAGGATGGGCACCACCATGGCGGCGGTCAGCTTCATGGCCTGGATCTGGAGCCCGGGATATTTGGCAGGATTCACGTTTTTGCCGAGGATGACCGGCATTTTGTGCTGGGCGACATAACCGGCAATACCCTTGCCGACCGGTTGCCTGACCTTTTCGAGTTTTTCCCGGTTGATGTGACCGGTGGCCGCCTTCATCTCCAGCATGTTCGACTTGGTGTTCAGCAGCATCAGCGACGACTGGTGGCAATCGAAGATTTCCAGACAGGTGCTGGTGATGGCCTGGAATACGCTCGCGGGATCGGTGACCGCCCCCATCATTCTGCTCACGTTGAGCAGGGCGTGGAGCCGCGAGGAATTCTGCTGCCGGGTTTCGGTGGCCTGGGTCTCGATCGACTGCATGTGGTGCCTCATGCTCGTGACCTTGATCTGCTGAAAGGTCAGTTGGAGAATCAGCAGCAGGATGGATCCGCCGAGGCCAACCAGCAGAACCACATTCGAGCCCGCCCAGGGCCAGAAAGCGGAGATGCTCTCGCTCAAAATGGGAGTGACTGCGATCAGCAGGCCGATGGTGCTCAGAGCGGCAAAAGAGGCCAGCAGATACCAGTTCCGCATGGACTGCATTTCGAGTTTCGCCGTCTCAAGGGCTTCGGGCGGGCAGGTATCAGCAGTTTCCAAATTCTTGTCACCGGACATTGATCGTCTCCCGGGGCATTGGTTTATAATCCTTATCGTTACTCATATCGACAATGGATGGACGGGCTTAACCAATTGTTACCCGAAGGGGCGAAAATTTCCCCCGAAGGTGCCGGAATGGCTCTGCCGGTTGTCATTTGGGCCCGAATACCCCATATTCCCAGCTTAATCAGCACTTTGTCCCGGCCCCCGACGGGCCCAGCCCCCGATTCAAGGAACAAGCATGGCCTACGATCCGGCAAAGATCGAACCCCGCTGGCAGAAGTACTGGGAAGAAAACCAGACCTTCAAGGCGGAAGACCGCAGCGACAAGCCCAAGTACTATGTCCTGGACATGTTTCCCTATCCCTCGGGAAACGGATTGCATGTGGGGCACCCGGAGGGCTACACGGCGACCGACATCGTTTCACGCTTCAAGCGGATGAACGGATTCAACGTATTGCATCCCATGGGCTGGGATTCCTTCGGGTTGCCTGCTGAAAACCACGCCATGAAGACGGGCACCCATCCGGCGGTGACCACCAAAAAAAACATCGCCAATTTCAAACGGCAGCTGAAGATGCTGGGGTTCAGCTACGACTGGGACCGCGAGGTCGCCACCAGCAGCCCCGATTATTACCGCTGGACCCAATGGATTTTTACGCTGCTGTACAAGAAGGGGCTGGCTTACGAGGGCGAGATGGCCGTCAACTGGTGCCCGGCACTGGGCACGGTGCTGGCCAACGAGGAAGTCAAAGACGGTCTGAGCGAGATCGGGGGGCATCCCGTCATCCGCAAGCCGATGAAGCAGTGGATGCTGAGGATCACCGCCTATGCCCAGCGTTTGCTCGACGACCTGGAGGGTTTGGACTGGCCGGAATACATCAAGGATCTGCAGCGCAACTGGATCGGCCGCAGCGACGGTGCCGAAGTGGATTTCGCCATCGAGGGCCGGGACGAAAAACTGCGCGTCTTCACCACCCGTCCGGACACGCTGTTCGGGGCCACCTATATGGTGCTGAGCCCCGAGCACCCCTGGGTCGAATTGCTGACTGCCAACGGGCAGCGTGAAGCTGTCGAAGCCTACCGGACCGAGGCGGCGGGCAAGAGCGACCGCGACCGCCAGATTTCCAAGGAAAAAACCGGGGTCTTTACTGGAACGCACGCCATCAATCCGGCCACCGGGAAGCAGATTCCCATCTGGATCGCCGACTACGTGATGATGGGTTACGGCACCGGCGCCATCATGGCCGTTCCGGGCCAGGACGAGCGCGACTGGGAATTCGCCGAGAAATTCGGCTTGCCGATCATCCGTACCGTGGCGGTTCCCGCCGACTGGGAAGGCAAGGCTTTCACCGGGGACGGCGTGGCCATCAACAGCGAATTCCTGGACGGATTGGGCGTGGCCGAGGCCAAGTCCAAAATGACCGACTGGTTGGTGGACAAGGGTCTGGGCGAAGCCAAGATCAATTTTAAGCTGCGCGACTGGCTGTTCAGCCGGCAGCGCTACTGGGGTGAACCGTTCCCCTTGTTGAAACTGGCCGACGGCACCGTGCGCGTGCTCGAAGCCGACGAACTTCCGTTGACCCTGCCCGAGGTGGACAAATACGAACCCGCCGGTACGGGCGAAGGTCCGTTGGCGACGATTCGTGAGTGGATGGAGGTCGATGACCCGGTGAGCGGGCAGAAAGCCATCCGCGAGAGCAACACGATGCCCCAGTGGGCGGGCAGTTGTTGGTATTACCTGCGGTTCATGGATCCCCACAACACCGAAGCGGCCTGGGACCCGGAACTGGAAAAGTACTGGGGCCCGGTGGACCTTTATCTCGGTGGCACCGAACACGCGGTGCTGCACCTTCTGTACGCCCGGTTCTGGCACAAGGTCCTGTACGATCTGGACCTGGTTTCCACCGTCGAACCGTTTCAGAAGCTGCGCAACCAGGGCATGATCCTGGGTGAAAACGGCGACAAGATGAGTAAGAGCCGGGGCAACGTCGTCAACCCCGACGACGTGATCGCCGCCCAGGGAACCGACAGCCTGCGGTTGTATCTGATGTTCCTGGGACCCCTGGAAAGGGACAAACCCTGGAACACCAAGGGGATCGAAGGTGTGCGGCGGTTCCTGGAACGCGCCTGGCGTCTGGTCGTCGACGATGAGGACAACCTGGACCCTCGTGTCCAGGACACCGAACCGGGCGAGGACTCCCTGCGCATTCTGCACAAGACCATCGACGCCGTAACGACTATGACCGAGGACCTGCGCTTCAACACCGCCATCAGCCAGATGATGGTTTTCGTCAACGAAATGACATCCCTGGAAGTGCGGCCGCGATCGGTATTGGAAAAATTCGCCCTGCTGCTGAATCCCTATGCTCCGCACATGGCCGAAGAGTTGTGGTCGCGGCTCGGCCATGCCGGGACCCTGTCCTACGAGACCTGGCCGACCGCCGATCCGCAGTACCTGATCGAAGACCTGATCAACGTCGTGGTGCAGGTGAACGGCAAGGTGCGTGAGCAACTGGCGGTGCCGGCGGATATCGACAAGGATGAGATCATCGCCCAGGCCCTGGCGAGCGAAAAGGTGCAGGGCTGGACCGAGGGCAAGACCATCGTCAAGACGATTTATGTGCCGGGCAAGCTGGTCAGTGTGGTGGTGAAGTAGGGGGGCGACTTAACATAATTCTGCCCCCCGGGGGGCCTTTTCTGCAATGATATCGGTGATAGGCTGCAGGGGCCTACCCAATGCAACTCCCTTTGATTTCAATAAAAGACACAACAATGAGGTTGCGTCCTCATTTTCAATTATGATAAAATACCGGGTGTTGAATCAGGCCCTGTTACATCTCGGCTGAATTGCAAAAAGGTGTCCCCAAAATATCTGGATTTGTTAAGGAGTCGCCAAGGTCTCCGTCTAATTATTTTGCGGGCATTTTTTGGGGGAGGGGATTGGAAGTGAAGAAGCTATTCACCGCAACCATCGTACTGGCTTTTTGTCTGGCACCCGTGGCGACGCTTGGTGGCGTGGAGGGATCGGACCATGACCTGACGGCCGGAGGACAGGAACTGTGCTTCGCCTGCCACATTCCGCACAATGCTTTTGGCGACAATCTGTGGTCAAGTGTGCCTTCGGGGGTCTTTCCGTTTTATATGGATATGTGCTATACCTGCCATGACGGTAGCATCACGACCATCGGTCAGGCTACCGTGTTCGATCCCACTCTCGAAAGCCACATATTGTTCGGTGTCGGTTGCAGCGCCTGGGTCAGTTGCCACGATGTGCACATCCAGAGACCGAACGGAACCGGCAAGTTTCTGAAGTGCAATCTGGTCGGTAATTCATGGTGTGTGGACTGCCATGACGGCTCTCCGTCCGGGCTAGCCGCTTCTCTTGGCGACCACGTCGCGGCCAACAACCATTTCATCGATGCCAATTTTACCTGCAGCAAGTGCCACACGGCCCATGGCGCCACCCCGCAGACCACCCAGATCGGCTCCCTTACCCATCCGATCCTTCTGGAAGACAACAACACCACCTACTACGGAGATTTCTGCATCTCCTGCCACAACGGCACCGCTCCCGATGAAGCGGACATCGGCACGGGCGGTATGGCGGCCATGGATGTCTTCGATTATTCCGAAGCCGCCAACGATGGCTCCGAGTGGAAACACCCGACGATATCCACGGGTGGCGGTACTCCGATGGGGGGCTGCAACAAGTGTCATGACGTCCATAATCCCACGGGGACCCAATACGGCTACCTGCTGATGGAAGATAACGCCAACTCGGCCTACTGTGTTTCATGTCATACCACCGCCGGTGCCCCGCAGGTGGGCGCCAACACCCACTTCACGGGTATTCCAAGTGACGTCAACATGAACAACGGTTTGACTCCGGCCATGCCCTGGGCCAATCAGATCGATGAAGATGGAACCGCCGGTGTGGACTGGACGACGGCCACGGCCAACAGCATGGTTTGTGAAACCTGCCACTCGGTGCATCGCCAGGGTAATACCGCTGTCGATGCGGAATTTTTCCTGCGGCACGAGAACGGAAATTTGAACCAGATATGCTCCATGTGCCACACGGCCAACTAGGTGGAGTGAAGCAAAGGGCGGTTTCGGCGGAATAGGTTGGGGGCTGACTTAACATAATTCAGCCCATCCGCAAAAATTTGCGCGCCCCGCATTTCATCCGATAAGGCAGGCTCCGCCGCCATCGCAAGAGCTTCTTCAACTCTCCCACCGATTCGAGGCCGGCGGCGTAACCGCGAGCGCGGCAGGCCTCGCCGGCGCTGAAATCCGCCCAATGAAACTCTGTCACGGCGGGCCGGATGACAAAATCGGCCTGGGCGCAAATAATCTTGTTCAACCGCTGGCGGGCGATGGTATTGCTGCGCAGGATCATGTCCAGGCCCGTGGAAAAACTGGTTTCCTCGTAGGCGGGAATGTCCACGGCGATTACGAAGTCGGCGCCCAGATCGCGGCAGGTATCCACGGGAACGCGGAAGGGGCCTCCGCCGTCGCAGATCATCCTGCCATCGGTGGTGACCGGGGGAAAGATCGAGGGGATGGCGCTGCTGGCGTAGAGGCCGTCGACGACCGGTCCGGAATTGTAGACGACCTTGTCGCCGGATATCAGATCCAGGGCCACCGCGGCCATGGGTATGGCCAATTCCTCGAAACCCACCGGCCCGAACAGTTTGGCCAGTGGTTCCCGCAGCCTGATATCGTCCTGCTGGGAGGCCATTGTCACGGTCTTAACGGCAATCATCTTACGCTGCATGAAGTCGTAGATGCCGGTCAGGCGGCTCTGGGGATCCAAGGCCTCGTCTTCATCGCGGGGGACAAAGGGGGCCCAGTAGGAGGCGAAATCATCATTGTGCACATAGGCTTCCAGGCGTCGCCAGACCTTGGCCGGGTCGGGATCCTGGGCATAGAGGCCGCCCACGATAGCTCCCATGCTGGTACCGGCGACCAGTTGGGGGCGAATTCCGGCCTCTTCGAAAGCCTGCAAAACGCCGACGTGGGCAAAGCCGCGGGCCCCTCCGCTACCGAGGGCCAGACCTATGGTCATGGATCCGGACATTTTAATGATTCCTTTGCGTTGCGACGGTAAAATCCATTTCAGGAACCATAACATTTTGTCTGACCGGGCACCAAAAGGTCTTTGACTTGCAAGGATCAAAATATTGGCGTTTTGGGTCCCCAGCCCCGAACTTTTTCGCAACCACGAGATCTGGTATCGCCTTTTATCATCGAATGGGAAAACCAAGATGTCGAAAATTTCCGACAGCCCCGATCAGCCCGGCTCTCCTTTCCTTGCCGAACGTCTGATGCGCCAAGCAAAGCGCCCGAAGGATGATCCCTCCGAACTGGCTCAGGAATTCGCTTTCGAGGCCTATGAGGCCACCAGCGAAGAGGCGGCCCTCGAACTGGCGGACAAGGCCTTGCTGGTGGACCCTGATTGCGTGGATGCCCTGACCATCCGGGCCTTCATCACCAGTGAAGACGCCGGTGAACTGGTGGCTGCCCTCGAGTATGCCGCCAGCTGTGGTGAAAAAGAGTTGGGAGAGGACTTTTTCGCGGAATTCATGGGCGACTTCTGGCCCATGGTCGAGGCCCGACCCTATATGCGGACCATCAAGCAGTTGGCGGAAGTCCTGTGGGACGTCGGCCGCCGCTTCGATGCGGTGGCCCACTATGAAAACCTGATCGACCTGGATCCCGCCGACCACATGGGCAACAGCACCCTGCTGCTCGGTTATTATCTCAGCATGGGAGAGATCCAAAGATCCTGGGATCTTCTCGAAGAATACAATGATGATTCCGAAGCCGTTTCCAACTGGGCCTGGGTCCTCTTGTTTTTGATGGTGGGCGATGAGGACGCAGCCCGGGACGCCCTGGAACATGCTATGGAAGCAAACCCCCACGTGGCCATGCTGCTGGTGGGGATGGGCGCCGAGCCCGAGGAGGAATTGCCTCCCATGCCTGTGCCGGGCAGTGAACGGGAGGCTTTTTTATGCCTCGACATCCTGGGCGATGCCTGGGAAAGAGGGGGCGCGGCCCAGTGGTGGCTCTACAACGTTTTAGTGGACATGGGGTTGATTGTTTCCCGTGACGAGGGGAATGAGGGCGAGACGCCATCCGCCCACTGAGGTGGAGGGGCCGGATCGTGGGCCGGACCACGGGGGGCATTTCGCTCCACCTGTTTTTTTGATATAATCATGACACAAAGATCATCCCCCTAAGGCATCCTCGGAAAGTCGCCCATGATCCGCCAATCGATCCACAGTCACTTCCGGAATCCCCCCTTTCTGCTGTCAGCCTGTTTGACCCTGCTGATGGTGTTGTCCTGGTACTCCTTTCAGGGGCCGGTAGACCGCGCGGTGATGTCGCCGCGCCTTCAGCAAGCTCTTGACGGCGAGGGCCCCTGGGTCGTGTGGGTGTTTTTCACCGACAAGGGATTGTCCGGCGACGCGTTGTCCGAAGCCCTGGCGGCGGCCGAAGCTGACCTTAATGTTCGCGCGGCCCGGCGCCGGGCGAAGGTGATGTCCCCGCCGGACCGGCTGGTCGACGAGACCGACCTGGCGGTCCACCCGAATTATCTGGCCAGCGCCTTGGCCACCGGCGCGGCGCCCCGGCAAACCAGCCGCTGGTTGAACGCCGCCAGTTATCAGGTCACCCGAGATGAAGCGTTAAGGCTGGCCCGCCTGGATTGTGTGGCCGGAATGGATCTGGTGAACCGGTCCCACCGCGCGGCGGTTCCCACTCCGGTGGGTGAACCGGTGCCCCTGATCGTGGAAGCGGGCCCTGCGGATAAGGCAGCCGGCTCGGTGGATTACGGCACCAATCTGGGCGCCATGACCCAGGTCAACGTTCCGTCTCTGCATGATGTCGGTCTGTCCGGCAGGGGTGTGCTGGTCGGTATGCTCGACACGGGCTTTCGCACCACCCACGAGGCCCTGGAAAATATACCTGTCCTGGGAACATGGGATTTTATCAACGGCGACTCCAACGTCGACAACGAGGGCAGCGATCCGGTCAGTTCCATCAACCATGGCACCATGACCCTGTCCACGGTGGCCGGCAACATGTCCGGCAGGCTGGTGGGCCCCGCTTTCGGCGCCTCGGTGGTATTGGCCAAGACCGAGGACGTGTCCCAGGAGGTTCCCATCGAAGAGGATTACTGGGTAGCCGGTCTGGAGTGGATCGAGTCCCTCGGGGCGGACCTGGCTTCTTCTTCCTTGAGCTATTTCGACTGGTATGACTTTTCGGACCTCGACGGCAACACCGCCGTGACGACCATCGCGGCGGACCTGGCCGCCGGCAGAGGTCTGCTCGTGGTCAACTCGTCCGGAAATTCCCGCACTACCACCGGGACGATCGGGGCGCCGGCTGACGGATTCATAGTCCTGACGGTGGGCGCGGTGGACATCATCGGAGACGTCACCAGTTTCTCATCTCCCGGTCCGACTTTCGACGGGCGGATCAAGCCCGAAGTTGCCGCCCTGGGCCTGTCCAACACGGTGGCCAATCCCACCGACGACTCCGGTTACCTGTCCGCTTCGGGGACCTCGTTCAGCTGCCCTGTGGCTGCCGGTGTTGTCGCTTTGATGCTGGAGCGCGTCCCGCAGTTGACCCCCCTGCAGATCATCGAGGCCCTGCAACAGACCGCCAGCCAGTCGGGGACCCCCGACAATGACATAGGTTGGGGAATTGTCGATGCCTGGGGGGCGGCGACCTGGTTCGGCCCGGTTATTGATCATCAGCTTCTGCCTGACACCGAGGATGAGACAGGTCCCTACACGGCCACGGCCGTCGTTACCGATCGCGTGGGAGTGGATGCGGCGAGCATCCAGCTCGTCTACCGCGTGAACGGG
>Ga0164315_10005133_pt1 | contig 10232 bp, 6 predicted proteins | sample GuaBasSedimGuay6_FD_113737 | JGI IMG/M metagenome (GOLD analysis project Ga0164315, IMG submission 113737) | Subseafloor sediment microbial communities from Guaymas Basin, Gulf of California, Mexico - Guay6, Core 4569-2, 0-3 cm | ecosystem: Environmental > Aquatic > Marine > Hydrothermal vents >...
AGGGGTTCGCGGTCCGCTTCCAGGTCGTCGCGCAGTTGGGGGTCGACCTCGGCGCGGGGCACCGTCACGACGGGGGACGTCCATTGCAGGCCGAAGACGTTCCGCAGCTTGGCGGATACTTCCGGCGCGCGGCCGGGGTCGGACAGGTGGACCAGCAACCGGCTTTCCACATGGTTGATGGAATCCACCGGTTCGCCCTTGAGCGCCACGTTCATGTTGTTGATCAGCTTGCGCAAAAACATCTTGCGGTTGCGGCCCTTCAGGGCGAGTTCCCCGTAGGCGCAAGCGATGATGGGTGTGGCCAGGGCCATGGTGACTCCGGGGTTTGATTCTCTTGTTGATCCATGTATTCTGCGGTCTGTGTTTCCATGCAGAATCTAACAGGAGTGGTTTGGGGCGCAAGACCGCGTTACCGAACGTTTGCAGCCAAAGGATAAAATGATGGTCGAAAGCGGCGGCATCAAACTGGATATTTCAGGTCTGGACGGGTTTTTGCGGCCGGGCGAGGTGTTACATTTTTGGATTTGGAGCAGGGTAAGAAATTTGCTTTTAAGACATCTAAGATTGGGTCGTGTGTTGGAACTTCCGGCAGCAAGACCATCTATCTTGCCTGTTCGGATAGAGGCGATGGCATTAATCGGCTTGAAATGAGCAATGCGTCCAGTAGAAAAATTCATGTTTTGCGTCCCATTCGGGAGAGAACCGGAATTTCAGGTAGGGGCTTTTTCAGGGATTATTGACAGGAATTCAGCGAACCAATGGATTTTATTATTAATTGGGAATGTTGACATCAGGTCTCATGTACAACCTGTTCCCGTGCATGGGGTAAATTGGGTTTTTGTCATTGACAATGACCGAGCATTTTCCATAGGATCACTATGATTTCAAGCACGACTCAATATTGCGGCGGTATCCGCTGCACTTTCCATTGGTTGTGTTGGCCTTGAAGGAAAATTGCTTGAATGTGAACCAATCACGAACAGCAGTGATTGGGATGCAGAATATAGAAATCGTCACTCAAAAAGATTTTTTAACAGAAGGAGCCGCATATGGTCTCCGTAAAATCGCATTTGGATGTTCCCCTTAATCACATCATTTCTAGGTGTCGAAATTGGATTTTCTGGAAAACCATCTTCATTTCAAGTTTGGTTTTTGGGATTGTCGCGGGCTCCAGCCCTGAATGCGTTGCCCAGAACCCCACACCTGAATTCTCAACCCCACGGTCAATAAAAGTACTAAATGATTCTTCGGGTGACTTCCTGCTAGTCGCTTCAGCGAACAAGGTGTCCTGCCTAAACCCCAATATTGGCGCGACGGTATCGTGGGAAAACCATTTGGAAACTTCGGTAGCGGGATTGGCATTTGTTAATTCCCCCAATGGGAGAGTAGCGGTTGCGACGGACGTTAAAGGCGGTGTTTATGCCTGGAACAGTTCAGGAAAGTTATTGGATGGTTGGCCCCGACAACTGAGCGCCACCGTTACAGCAGCACCCACGTGGATTAATTGGGGCGGAGGTGTTGTGGCTATCCCCGACCATGGTGGATTGGTTCATGTGCTGAAGCTGGATGGTGAAAACCTTCCAGGCTGGCCTATCCAAACGGACGCTCGTGTCCTTTCGGCAGTTGGTGTCGCAATAATGGGGGATGAACCCATCGTAGTTGTCACGACTGAAGGTGGCGTTTTATGGGCTTTTCGGGATTCGGGGAAATCTGTTGACGGCTTCCCCATCAAATTTGATGCAGAGTTTATTGCAACACCTGCGGTGGGTGATTTAACTGGAGACGGCAACCAAGAGATCTGTATTGGATCATTGGATGGCACAGTTAGGCTGCTTGAGTTATCAGGGCGGGTCTTGCCTGGTTGGCCAGTTCAGGTCAAATCGGCCGTAGGTACAACGCCATCGTTCGGGGATATCAACGGGAATGGCCGGGACGAAATTGTCGTTGTTACCAGAGAGGGCGAAGTCAGCCCATTTGATATTGAAGGTACTGTTCTTCCTGGTTGGCCTCAAACAACTCCTGGATTGGTTTTGAGCTCGCCGACGTTGGTGGATCTCGATGGATTTTCTGGAAAAGAGGTTTTGGTAACTTCAAAAAGTGGATGGGCTTATTGCTGGAGCGGCAAAGGCGAAGTTCCGCAATATTGGCCACGAAAAATTAATGTGGCTTCCCGTATTTCCCCGGTCATCCAGAAGCAGGCAGATACTGGCATTGACCGTATTGTACTGCCCGCAACAAATGGGGTTCAATTTGTTTCCGTTGCCTCTTTTCATCCTCAAGCCAACATTGTTTCCATGGAGAAAGCTTCTGAAAGTGAGGAAACAAAACCTTCGGTTTTTTCACTTCGAATGAATTCTAATCCCTTAATTGTTTCCCAAGGCGGCCATGCCGTGCACCTCAGCATCCCTAATAATTTGGGATCTACGGGTGTTTACACAACGGTTGAAGTTTTCGACATTTCCGGCCGTCGAATTTCCGAAATATTTTCGGGTGAACTTGAGCCGGGTGAGCATGTTCTTCCTTGGGTATGGAACCGTCCAATTCCCTCGGGAGTGTATTTTGTCCGTGCAGTCACAGGAAAGAATTCGATTGCCAGCAAGATTTTAATCCTGCAATAGAGAAGGGTATTCGTATGAGATTCAAGATTTTCGTTTTCCAAATCATGATTCTTGCGGCTGCTCAAGTAGGTGTCGCCAATGGAAATAGTTCAACATTTTCTCCTCACGGAGATATGGACTGTACCCTCTGCCATATTTCTAAACCAATTTTGGAAGTGGACACAATCGAAACCGCCCCGCTATTGGCGGGGTTTTCCTGTACCAAGTGTCACCAACAAGAGCTGGGGCAAGAAAGCGAATTTTCAACCAATGGGGCTTGTCCGTCCATGCCTTTCGGAGATCTGACCTTTTGCGATCTTGTTGGCATTGGTGCGGAATTCGATTGGGATTCGAACACTTGGTGCTTTACGGTGGATTTTTACCCCCCCTCTGGTTCACCCATATACGTTGGAATGTATGTTCCCTGCAAGGCCGATGGGACATCTGACTGTGGAAAAACTTGTTATGTTTCTGATCCAGGTTCAGGCTGTGGTTTCGGTTTTTCGACAAATACCTTCTCAAAATGTATTAGCCAATTCTGTTTTTTATCTGGCTTCAATCCTCCATTCACTTCGGACCCTTATTCATTACCATTTAGGGACGTTCCATATAGGCTTCATGGCTACATGATATGGGACAACGAATGCAACGACGCAATGGATTATCAATATTCTTGTTGCACCGTTGAATTTGGAGGCTTGGAGTTGGTGTTGACCGTTCCATCAGAAGTCCAAGCTGGAGGTCCTTGGCAGATGATTATAGAAGCGCAAGATACGCATGGAATTGTTATGACCGATTATTTGGGAACAGTTTCCTTTTCGGTTTCGCAGGATAAAGGTTTTATTTTTGGCCCTCCCAAATCGGGAACTGATCTCCCTGAGTATTACCATTTTGAAGAGAATGACGAAGGGCGGCATGTTTTTGATTTTGTTTCGTATTCGGAAGGGCCAGTCGATATAACCGTCAGCGATTTGTGGGTTGATGCACAGGCAACTGTGACAGTGTTGCCAGGTGAGCCCAATTGCACCAAAACACAAATTTATGACCCACCCCCACCTGTGGATCCTCCAGATCCGATTAACCCTCTTTCCAGCGTCGTAGTGAAAGATCCAGCGCCTTCAAGGAAAGCCACAAATCCCGATGATGAATTTAGGCTCATGGGGGGAGGCGGTGGGTATACAGTTGTTAATATATGCCCACAGATTTCGGTAACACCGGAATATTTACCCGCTGATGGGACGAGTTGGGCGGTGGTTAACGTCACTGACATAACAGATTCTTTTGGGAACGTAATGATCACTGGATTGGTTACAGTGAATGCTACGGTGGGAACGATTGTGACAATAGATGCAGCTCCGGGTCCAGGAACTCCAGGAATACAGGTGTTGGTCACCGCAGGTGGTGCAAATTTCGATGTTCAGGCAGGGACCGTTGGTGTGCAGGGTGATGTGCTTGTGTCCAATCAATCGGGAGTTGTACTCATTCAACATTCACTGACCTTGCTTAAGATAACTTCCGAAACAGTTGCGACAGTTCCGACAAACAGGGCCCGAACTAAGGTTGGTGTTGGTGAGGAAGTTGTTCTTTCGATTCAACCTGCGGCCCCTAGCCCAATTTCCTGGTCGATTTCTGGCGGTGGAGGGATCAATACACCCGCAGGTAATCTTGTGACTTTTACTGCCCATGACAGAGCATCTACACCAAACATTACTGCTACCTTCAGCGGTTTCAGTAGCACCATTAGTTTTGAGGTTGTGGAGCCCAATGGAATTGAAATGTTGCAAGAGCCCGGTTCGAAGGTGTTTCATTATAAAGACACGGCCTCCGTGGGATTTGTAGGGCGACCATTTATTACACCGCATGATGTTTCGTTTACCAACATTGAATGGCGCGAGTATTCTTGTACAGGTAACGGGACGGGCTTTTATAGCTACATGAACAATAAACCGCACTTGGTCTATCCTTGGATTACAGTGTTACCCGGTATTCCCAATATGCCCAACATGGGAGGTGGATATGACGAGATTAGCAGCGGTTGGAAAGGTCCACCATATTCCATCGGTTCCTTTACGTGGCCAATCCCATGGCAGTTTCGCGTCGATGGTGGAAACGAAAAGGATTTTGCAACAGTGACACACCAGCAAGATGCGGATTCTCAGGGAACGGTGACTATCAGCAAAGGCGGACTCGGGTTTGTTAGACAGGCTAGCGCCGACTCTTCGCTATTTTGGTAATTGACGGCGAAAGGTAAAACAAATGAAAAGCAAAGTGCTTGCTATTATTGTGGTGGCTGTTGGTTTTGCAGTTGGGGTTGTGAGCGGAGGGGAAGGAGAACAGCAACCAATGCAAATACTGACAACGGAGATAATAAAACAAACATCATTGGAGATTTCTAGAATTCTAGAAGGAAGGCAAGAAAACGATATTCAATCACTGAAGCAAGTTGTCGCGCAATTGGCGACTCTAAGAAATTTTGGAGATCCCGAAATAGACCAATGGCCCTTAGTGCGAAAGGCGCATGCAGGGGTTTGGATTCAGACTCTTGAAACAGTGAACAAGCTGGTCGATCAAGATTTTGATTTCGACGATGTCCCCAAGATAGGTATTGCCCCTACAGGGCCATATCCCTCAGGGATTTCGCCGGAGGCCATAAAAGAACCAGAAATTCGTAGGCAATATGAAGAAGATATTGCAAAAAATGAGAAAAAGGCACAACAATATGCGTTTCAGTATAAGGTTTTAAAAATTCAGAAATCACTTTCAAGGGATACAGAAAATCATCTTATTCTGGCATATTCTGCTCCCCCCGAGGCCTTTGACGAACTTCGAAATCTCCTTGAGTCGCATAGCATTGACAAAGACATGATGGTGAGAATTCAAAAACAAGCCGAAGGTGAGAGGTAAATATAATCGAGCTGCATAAGTATTTGAAACATTCTGTTGGGGATGCCGGCTGTTGCCAACTGGACTTACCTGCCATTTCCGACCTCTCGAATGTGCCTGATGCCGAAACAGGGATTTAGGTGAGGGCCTGCCAAAACTCTTAGAAAAAATTCACGTTTTGCGCCCTACCCGGGGAGCCAATCTTTTTTTCAGAATTTTTGCTCATTTTGGCAGGCCCGAGGTTCTGCTGGGTGGTGTCCAAAATCAAAAGGACCAAATGATGATCGAAAGCGGCGGCATCAAACTGGATATTTCGGGTCTGGACGGGTTTTTGCAGCCCGGCGAGGTGGAGGCCACGTCATCGCGGGTGGCTGCGGCCGCCGCCTCGCTGGAAAACGGATCCTGCCCCGGTTCGGAATACCTGGGCTGGCTTGATCTGCCCGAACGCATCACCGATGCCGAACTGACCGCCATCGAATCCACCGCCGACCGGGCCCGCCGGGATACCGCGAGTTACGTGGTGATCGGAATCGGCGGGTCGTACCTTGGCGCGCGGGCCGTCCTGGAGGCCTTGGGCGGTCCGGCCGCAGGCTGTCCTGAAATCCTTTTCGCCGGGACGGGATTGTGTTCGGCCACCCTGGATCGTTTGCTGACCCGGGTTCAGGAAAGGGATTTTCGGTTGTGCATGATCTCGAAATCCGGCACCACCCTGGAACCGGCGGTGGCTTTCCGGTTGCTGCGCGCCGAACTGGAAAAAAAATACGGGCGCGTCGGTGCCGCCGAAAGAATCACCGCCGTAACCGACGCCAGCCGGGGCGCCCTGCGCGGGCTGGCCACCGCCGAAGGGTTCGAAACTTACGTCATCCCCGACAATGTGGGCGGACGTTTTTCGATTCTCACCCCCGTGGGCCTGGTTCCCCTGGCCGTCGCGGGTGTGGATATCCGGGGACTGGTCGCCGGCGCCCGGGCCATGCGCGAAGCCTGCCGCACCGACGAACTGATGGCCAACCCCGCCCATCTTTATGCCGCTGTCCGCAATCTCCTTTACGAAAAGGGTTTTCTCAACGAGGTCATGAGCACTTTTCACGGTGATCTGCAAATGCTGCAGGAGTGGTGGAAGCAGCTTTTCGGCGAGAGCGAGGGCAAAAACGGGCAGGGTATTTTCCCTGCCTCGACGGTTTTTACCACGGATCTGCACAGCATGGGGCAGTACATCCAGGATGGCCGCCGCAACCTTCAGGAAACCTTTTTGTGCGTGCGGGACGGGGTCGGCAGCCTGTCGGTTCCGGGTCCGGAGGCGGACGACCTCGACGGTCTCAATTATCTGGGCGGCCGCAGCTTGGACGATATCAACTGGAAGGCCTATCAGGGCACCAAACAGGCACATCTGGCCGGCGGGGTGCCCTGCACGAGCTTCGAGATGGAAGCTCTTACCCCACATACGGTTGGCGGTCTCCTGTACCTGTTCGAAAAGGCCGTGGCGGTGAGTGGTTTGCTTCTGGGAGTCAATCCTTTCGACCAGCCCGGGGTGGAGACCTACAAGAAGGAAATGTTCCGTTTGCTGGGGAAAAAGTGATCCGGGGGAACCTAGTCTCATAACCCGTTTGATCTCCCACGGGTGACGGTTATATTTTCGACAGGTTATGTGATGATCCCCGGGACCCGGATTACGGCTATCCCGATGTCTTCCCCCAACGAGGAGAATTCCGTGAAGAAGTCAGCCCTTGTCTTCACACTGCTGGCCGCGATCCTGATGATCGCCGTTGCCGGCTGCGGCGACCAGATGGAAACGACCGAGAGCGCTCCCGCCGCCACCGCGGAAGTGACCCCGGCCCAGGCTCCGGTTCAGGCCTCCAGTGCCGATGTCTGGAAAGGCAAAGTCCTGGAGACCATGAACTCCGGCGGCTACACCTATGTCCACCTCGATACAGGCAGCGAAAAAATCTGGGCCGCCGGTCCCGAGGCCCAGATTTCCGTGGGCCAGACCATCACCATGGACAAGGGCATGGCCATGCCCAAGTTCCACGCCAAGTCACTGGACCGCACCTTCGAAGTCATTTATTTCGTGGGTTCCATCCAGGGTCCCGACAGCGGTATGCCCGCTGGTGAAGCCGAGCAAACAGGCGGTGGCCACAGCGTGGTCGAGCAGGCCGACGTCAAGGATGTCGCCAAGCCCGCCGGCGGTTATTCCATCGAGGAAATCTATGCCCAGGCCGCCTCGTTGAGCGGCAAGCCGGTCAAGGTAGCCGGCCAGGTCGTTAAGTTCACCGCCAACATCATGGGCACGAACTGGGTGCACATCCAGGACGGCAGCGGCTCCGGCCCCACGGCCGATCTGACTGTGACCACCAGTGCCGTCGTTGCCGCCGGTGATATGGTGACCGTGGAAGGTAATCTTACCGTTAACAAGGATTTTGGCGCCGGTTACAAGTATGACGCCATTATCGAAGGTGCTACCGTCACCAAAGAGTAGATCGGCTGCCGGGTGTGACTTGACTCGGCTTGGCGGATGCGTTCGAAAAAAAGGCCCGGCCTATGCCGGGCCTTTTTGCTGGGAACGCATCCAGTGCACCTCCCTCGATGATGCCAACACCCGCGACATGGCGTACCGAAGGCTCAACCGTTAGCGCCATTTTACATTTAATGTGAAAATCCGAGGTCAACCTCGGGTTTTTGGTCAAATAATCAAAAACAGGGTCCCCTTGGGGGCTTCATGCGGGTATGTAAAAACCGACGCTTCATCTCATAACAGAGAAGCGCCGGTGGTTCGGGCAAGAGATTCGACTACTCGTAGATAACCATATCCTTCATCGAGACCAGGATGCAAACGATCTCGTTGATTTCGTTTTCGCCGTAGCCGAGGTTTTTCATGGCCTGCCCGACATCGCCGCCGGCGGAGAGGAAGTCGGCTTCGGTGAATTTGTGGCGGGCATGGGCATCGACCATGTTGGCCCCGTGGTATTCTTCCGTGCCACCGGTACCCGCGGCAACAAAATCGGCCACGCTTTTGGCCAGTTTTTCATTGTCCACGTACTTCATCATCAGCCGGAAATCCGGGTTCTCGGCGTGGAGACGGGTGATTTCCGTGGTAATGGCTAGAATTTTATCGTAACCGCCCAAGCGGTCGTACAATGATTTTTCGGCCTGGCGCGCGGCCATTGCATCCGCGGACTCGGTGCACATGGTAACCAGGCTCTGCATGGCTGCTGATGACGAGGGGTGCTCACTGGCGTGTTTACCGGGATGCTCTTTGGGGTGCTCATCGCCGGCCATCGCCAGAACCGGAATAATCGCCAGCAAAGCCACCACCTGGATGCTTACAAAAATCTTGTTCTTCAAGGGAATCTCCTTTGTCGGGTTTTGTCCTTGTCACTTCGGCACAGGCAGACCGTATTGTATGGTCTGGTCTGTGCCATTCCTGGGAAGCTGATTCAGGACAAGATTGGTAATATATCCTACAATAACGATACGGGTTTGTCTCCGCACTTTTTTCGTCAACGATGGGACCTGCTCTTGAACCTGGACGCCAAGGATCTGAAAGCCCAACTCGACGCTTTGTCCGGTGACGACAGTCCCGAACGTGCGGACCTGCTGGTCCAGTTCGCCCGGGTGGTTTTCATTGATGATCCGTCCCGGGCCCGGGCTGACAGCCGGGAATCGTTGGATATTTCCAGGCGGCTGGGCTACGAGAAGGGGGTCGCGTTTGCCTTGTATCACATGGGGCTCGGCGAATTCCTCCGGTCCGATCATGAAAAATCCATGGCCCTGCTGCTGGAAGCCGAGCAGATGATGAAATCCCTGGGCGAGGAGAACGGCCTGGGAATGACCCGGGGGGTCATGGCGGGAGTGCACCTCAGCCTGGGTGACTACGAAAACGCCCTTTCCAGTTCCTTCGACGCCCTCAAGGTCCATCGCCGGACAAAAGACCGCTTCAACGAAGGCTGGATGCTCCACGGGATCGGCGGGGGGTACCAGGAGATGGGCGATTTTTCCCGGGCGCTGCGGTATCACGAGGAAGCACTGGAGGTTTTCGAGGAGCTGGATCTGGATATCGGCCGGGCCCGCGCGCTGAGCGGAATGGGTACGGTGCATCAATCGTTGAAGGAATTCGACAAGGCCCTGGAGTACCACCGTCAAAGCCTGGAGCTCTTCCGCCGAACGCCCAACGATCTCGGCGAATCCCGGGCCCTCAACGACATCGGGGTGATTCTGCAGGAAAAGGGGGAATTCGAGAAATCCCGTGAACACCTCCAGCGGGCCCTTGAGTTGCGTGAAAATTTTGGCAACAAGCAGGCGGTCAGCACGACCCTCATCAACCTGGGCAAGTTGTCGGTGGCCGAAGGAAAACTCGAAGAGGCGCTGGACCGGGTCCTGGCCGCCCTGGACATCGCCGAGGAGATCAAGGCCAAGCCGCGCATCTACCAGGCCCATATGGTCCTGTCGGATATCTGCTACGACATGAATGATCCGGCCGCCGCCCTGGTCCATTACAAGATCTACCAGCAGGTGAAGGAACAGGTGGTCGGAGACCAGGCGAACTCGCGCCTGAAAAATCTCGAAGTCGGTTTCGAGATGGAAAAGGCCGAGCAGGAGGCGAAAATTTCCCGCTTGAAGCACGTCGAACTGAAAGAAAAGAACGACCAGCTGGAAGGGTTGCTGGCCGAACTTCACGAAGCCCAATCCCAGTTGATCCAGTCCGAAAAAATGGCGGCTCTGGGCTCCTTGGTGGCGGGAATACTGCACGAGGTCAAC
>Ga0164315_10005134_pt1 | contig 10232 bp, 6 predicted proteins | sample GuaBasSedimGuay6_FD_113737 | JGI IMG/M metagenome (GOLD analysis project Ga0164315, IMG submission 113737) | Subseafloor sediment microbial communities from Guaymas Basin, Gulf of California, Mexico - Guay6, Core 4569-2, 0-3 cm | ecosystem: Environmental > Aquatic > Marine > Hydrothermal vents >...
GAGATACCAGTTTAAGCTATGTTTAAATCATTTGAGCATTTGATATTTGGATTTGTTTCGTATTTCGATATTCGGATTTAGAATTTATCACACGCTGAATGTGTATAATATTAATTCTTTATAGAGTTGAATCAGTGCCGAGCCTTTTGGACCCGGGTATCTACATATTAGGGTTCTCTGTTTTCCAAAATTCACGCGGCATATGAATATTTCCCGGCATCATCGGTTCTTTGGCCCAATCCAAAAGCTTTGTCCCCTCGTAGTAGTAGATATTTGGTTTGGTGTTAATTTGAGGGGCGAGTATCTGTATCAGTTTCTCTTTTTCAAAGAGTTGGCTGACCTGTGATTCAGGATCGTTTAAGTCTCCGAAAACACGTGCTCTCGTGGGGCATGTTTGAACACAGGCTGGTTCTTCGCCCCGTTTTATCCGATGTTCGCAAAAGTCGCACTTATCAGCAATTTTTTTGTCGGGATGACGATATCGAGCGCTATAGGGGCAGGCTGTAACGCAATTGCCGCAACCAATGCATTTGGCGTTATCAATAACGATAAGACCGTCTGCCTGTTTATATGTCGCACCCACAGGACATGCTGCCACACAGGACGGCTCATCACACTGCATACATTGTCCAGGCTGAAATTCACTTTTTTGATTTCCGGCCATATTCTGCAACGGTCGGATCCAGTTTCTCCAGAAGCCTTCCGGAACATTGTTTTCAACTTTACACGCAATCATGCAGGCCTTGCAGTCAATACATTTGGAACCGTCGATAACAATCCCATACTTTGGGGGCGTGCTTTGTTTCATGCTCAATTCCTTCCATTCTTCATTACAAGTCAACCACCATCCCTAAAAAGGGTGGCATGATTTGTCTTTCATAATATGTTTTTTCCCATGAGGGGGTTCTCTGTGCCTCTAACGAAGTGGGCGAGAGAAATATTATCCCTCACATATCCGCAAAGCTAAGCTTGGATCTTCAGCTGAGTTTAAGGTTTAAACGTTTAATCAAACCGGTCGAACGGTAACAAATGTCTCGTGCATAGCCATATTTCCCGAAATTTTATCCGCATGATCTTCCAGAACTTCGGCGATACAGGCGCCTTTACCGAAAATGTTGGACAAGCCCTTGGAAATCACGCCGAATCCTGAATCCATGTATACGGTATCCGGACGCGTCTCTTCCGTAACCCGGGCTTTCAGGCGACCCCGACCCGCGGGGCTCGCGACCTCGACCTGATCTCCCTGATGAATTCCGAGAGTGCCGGCCGGCTTGGGGTGTATCCAGAGGCTGTTTTCGCGTTGCAGCTCACATAGCAGAGAATTGTTGGTACTTGCACTCTGGGTAATAAAGGCGTTTCGGCCCACCACCATTCTGAAATGATTCCTGGGTACACGCTTGGGCGAATGATATACCGGCATGGGGTCTATGCCTTTGTCTTTGTAGCGTGAATTGTAGATCTCGATCTTCTTGGAACGTGTCTTGAAGGGTTTCCCTTCATGGATGCCGTAACTGGGGCCGACAATATTATAGACACCGTCCTGCTTAATCGCTTGCGCAACTTCGGGTAGTTTTTCGAGCTGGGTCTTCCTGAAATCGTCTATGGTAAAATCGAAAGACTCACCCAGATCCAGTCGTTTGGCCAGCTCTTTAACAATCCAGAACACCGGATTGGATTGGAACATGGCCGGCACTATCGGATCACGGGTAATCACCCCGGAGCAGGAGGACGAGGCTAGAAATGCTGAGATGGGGTCCTTTCTTTCAAGATAGCTGGGAGCCGGTAGAACCAGGTCCGCCATCCAGGCCGTATCACTCATGACGATATCGACACTCATCATGAAATCCAGCTTGTGGATCATTTCGATGGTCTTGTTGCGGTTGGCACCGGTCTGCATGGGGTTGGTCTTGTAGGTGAACCAGCCCTTGACCGGATAGGGCCGGCCTTCGATGACGGCATCACGGGTATGTTTGAAGGAACCTTCTTCGTCGAACATCATCTGGGACATGCCGGCATCGACCCGGTCCTCCGGGTTGTCTTCATAAAACGGCGCATCGTGGTAAATGGAGCCGGTTTTGATTTTCTTGGGTATGATCAACCCACCCTTCCGATCCCAGTTTCCCAGAAGCGCATTGACGATCGCAAAAGCCCGCCGAATTTGGGTGGAATCCTCGTAATCCGAGCTGCGGCGACCGGGGTAAACCATGGCTGCAGGCGCCGCTGCAGCCAGCTCCCTGGCCATCCGGCGAATATCTCTGGCCGGAATTTCCGTCTCCCCTTCGGCCCATTCGGGTGTATATGAATCGACATGTGCTTGAAATTCTTCGAACCCGTTTGTCTTCTCGGCAACAAACTTTTTATCATACAGGTTTTCCGAGACGAGGACCTGGGCAATGGCAAGAAAGAACGCCATGTCGGTGCCGGGCTTGATGGCATACCATTCATCTGCCAGTGCTGCCGTTTTTGTATAGCGTGGATCCAGAACAACCAGTTTGCTGCCACCTTGCATGGCGGTCATTAAATCCATGCTGTCGGGCGTCACCAATGCTTCGAACCGGTTGGCGCCGGGCATAATGACATACTTGCAGTTCAGCACGTCAGGCGTGGGGACCACGCCAAACGTATCCAGAAAAGCTCGGTTTCTGCTCAAGAGGCAGTTTGATTCATGGGAAATGACATTGTATGATCCGTAGGCTTCCGCGAAGCGGTGCACGAATGTAGACTGCATATCGGTACCAGCCATGAAAAGAAAGCCGCAGCGGGTGTAGGCTTCACCGATGCGCTCCATCTGTTCCGCTGCATGGTCCAGTGCCTGGTCCCAACTCAAACGCTGCCACTTGCCTCCTCCCCGGTCTCCTTTTCGCAGCAGGGGGTATTTCAAGCGGTCCGGGTCGTAAAGCTGCTTGACGCCCGCATTCCCCCTGGCGCACAGCATACCACGGGATTTGAGCGATTTCGGGTTGGGGTCAAGTTTTTTAATGACGCCATTTTCCACTCGCGCAATCAGCCCACATTTGTTGAAACACATGTCACAGGCCGAAAACATCTCATGGGCTGCCACTTCTGCGCCTTCTTCTTTTTCAGACACCAGCGCATACAAAACCCGGGAAGGAGCACCCACCGCCGCAGCGGCAGCGGCCGTACCGGACAACTTTAGAAAATTACGTCGAGAAATCGCTTGCTTGCATGAAGATGACATTTTATTCTCCAGTTTACCCCAATGTTGCAACTTTGGGGTTTAGAGCTCTTATTTGCATTTAGCCGGAGATGGCGAGTCGAATGCATGACCATGGAGGTGTGCGTACATGTCGAGTCGGTCCTTGTCCGAGAGTTTGTTCCACTCTGTCTTGCATTCCAGCTGGTTGTAATCGTCAAAAACTTTCTGCCAGTCTGCCTGGGTTTTGCTGATGGGGCTGAGTTCTGTTGCCGATCCGCCATCACCGTGACATGCCCGGCAGTTTTTACGGAAGAGGTACTTTCCCTTGCGGGCATTTCCTTTGCCGTCTTCGGCGATGACCACGCCGATGCAAACCAGTAGAAAAACCATTATTATGAGTACCGCACCAATTTTTTTAAACATTTTTTCTCCTTTATGGATTTTTGGAAAGGGTAGCTCCGCATCCCAATTTTTTAAAACGGCCCCGCACCTCGATGGGATCGCCTTCATATCCCAGGGCCTTGTAGTCGATGTAATTGGTTTTACCGATCAGGTCTTCCACATCACGGCCCATTGCGGCCATGCGTTTAAAATCGATACCTTTCTTGACCAGCGCCTCAAAGTCCACGTCCGGCCGGTCCTGGTGGCACTTCCCGCAATAGGGTGCTTTGGTCAGGGAAACATGGCATTCGGCACAGGAGAGAGCCTGTTCTTTCGGCACCACTTCGTGGGTGAGTCCCCAGTACATCGATGTCTCCACGAACTCATACGCCCCGCTGTAGGCAAGGTTCGCAGCCTTCATGCCGTCACGCGAAGCCTTGTCCCAGTCCCAGTGCTTCCAGTATCCTTCCCAGAGCTGAGGTGCGATCAGGTATTTGTATACGGAATCGCTGATCTGTTTTCCTTTATGAAGCTTGAAGGGATAGATCCGTGAGGCCGGGTCAGCTATGTCACCTACCGGCATGGTCAGGTTGGTTACGCCGTTTTCATTGATGCGATCGCCGAGGATATAGCGTTTAACGGTTCCATTGTACCATTTATAATTTGGCTTGACCGCCTCCTTCCACTGAAACGACCCTTTTTTCTTCAGGTAAACAGGTTTGCCGTATTTGTCCTTGGGTATTGTGATATCCTTTCCGGCGGTAGACCAGTCCCAGGAGACCTTGGTGGGATTGCCCTTTGAATACACGGGAATGTGGCATGTCTGGCAGGCCACATGCTGGGTATGCTTGTTGAGGTGGTGGTCGATCAGTTCGGCGCCGATATGGGGGCTGTCCGTGTGACAATACTCACACGAAAGATCGCCTTCCACGGCAGGGACTGATATGCTGCGGCCGGATATCATGTGATTTCTTGTTTTGTGACAGTCCTGGCACCTGAAATCAAGCCCGCCATTCGTGACTCCCATGTGTACATCGTGGTTTTTGTCGGAGTTGATCAACATGGAACTCATGTCACCATGCTTCACCGCATCGCCGCCGCCGCCGCGGAAATGACAACTTATTCCACATGTGGACCGACTTGGTCTGCCCACATTCTGTGCGATGGATAACAGGTCCAGGTTCTTTTCAGGAAAACCGGCTTTTGTCGGCGCTTTTCTGTATTTCCCGGTAGTGTCATGGCAGACCAGGCAGTCGATGTTTGACATATCGTTAAATTCAAAGGTGTTGTCCTTCCAGCCGTAGCCGATGTGGCAGCTTGTGCAGCGGGCCCAGTTTCCACTCAGGTTGATGCAGAAGTTATTGATGGTGGCATGGTTTTTCCCCAGATCCACCCGCTTTTCGTGGCCCACGGTATAGGGCGAAGGTCCATGCCACTTCCAGTGCACGGTTTTTAGAATGGCTTGGCCCTCTTTTTCATGACAGGAAAGGCAGTTTTGTGTCACCGCAAGAGCATCCACTTTTCCTTCCAGTTTCACTAACTGGTTGTGGTTGGGTACTTTTTTGGCATGGCAGGCCAGACAGTCGGTTGGCGCCCTTGTGTCGAGCGTCCTGACGACCGGGCCTCTCACCATGGCACTGTAAAGAATGGGTCCGCGGACATGGGGAACCTGTTCCGATTCCTGGTGGCAATCCATGCAGAGTTGGTGGTAAGCACCCCTCAAACCGGGTGTGCTCAGATCCCTGACATTAAAGGGTTCCCCATGGCATGCCGAACAGGCAACCGGTTCTATTTCTCGTTTTCTGAGTTCAACCATGGACAGCGGTTCACCGTAGGTGTCACCTTCGTCCCTGGGCATTCGATGGTGACAAATCGTACACTCCCCCAGCACGTTGGCGTGTTTGCTGTGCATAAATCGAACGGGCTCGTACATATCGCTGTATTTGTTGACAATCGGGCTGTTGAGAATCTGTACTTTCGGGGCATCGGCAATCGAGGGAGTGATATTCTTCTCCAGCGGCAGGTTCGACCTTGTCAACTGACCTGCCTCGGCATGGGAAGCGGCTCCTTGAATCATCAGAGCAGCTCCCACCGCCAGGATTGCAACGAGGACGGGGGACATCTTTTTGGGGTGGGCCCCGAGCACCGGAAAGATGAAAACCGCGACCCGGTAGACGAACATGAGCGTGGCAATCAGCCCGACAGTGATAAAGATTTCGCCCAGAGCCGGGAAGTAGGAAACAATCTTATAAGGGGGTGTGTAGCTGACGACAAACACATTGATGCGGTTTAACAGGATGCCCAGGATAAAAATGGTGGAAGCGAAAAAGAGCCACCCCGGAGATCTCCGGACCCTTCTGAACAGAAGAAGAAAAAAGGGAAGGATTACCCCGATCACCAGCTCCACCAGAAAAGCGTTGGTCTGGTAGGTGCCGTCTAAAAGGTAGACATAGCTCTTTCTCACGATCATATCACCTATTTTGAACGCCAGATAGGTTCCCATGAACACCGGCATGTATTTGGCCAGGGGGGACAATATTGACATTTCAGGTTCACGGCCAAACGATTTGGATACCAGGATAGATTCAAACGTGACCATCGGGTATCCTGCGGCAAATGCCGACAACAGGAACAGCAGCGGCAGGATCGGCGTGTACCAGAGGGGGTGGACTTTGTAGGGGGCGATGAGCATGAGAGACCCCAGGCTGGACTGATGCAGGCATGACAGGACAATGCCGCCTATAATGAAGACAAACATGATCTTGCCGAGGATTTTATCGGCAATGTCCAGCAGTGTTTCAATGAGGGTGTTGAGCCTGGAAAGCAGCCCGGGGAGATTGACGCGTCCTCGAAATCGTTCGGCCACGATGGGAATAAATTCGATGTACAGCACGTGCAGGTAAATCATGACGCAAATGGCCACCTCAAACAGGACCGAGTTGCCGTTGTGATTGAAAATAGGGCTGGTGATGTTCCAGTAACGTCCGATATCCACCAGCAACCCAAGTACGACGAAGGTGTATCCCAGCATGGCCGTGAGCAGAGCCGGACGGATGACGGCATGATACTGATCCCTGTTGAACACATAAGCGATAGCACCGGTTGTGAAACCCCCGGCCGCAAGGGCGACGCCGGAAGCGACATCGATGCCGATCCAGATGCCCCAGGGGTACTGGTTGTTCAGGTTGGAAACCGCGCCGATGCCGTAGATGAACCTTGCAAGGACAAAGGCGCCGCCGATAACCATCAATGCCAACATCACCATGACACCCGGTGTAAGAAACTTTTCTTCAACGGGCGCAGCAATTTCATGGGTGTTCATGGGGTGTCTCCTTTCTTTGAATCACCTTTATCTGTTTCTTCCTGGGACCCCTTCAGGAACCCGGTTAACCACATAACCCCGCCGAGCACCGCATAGAGGCCGATGGGCGCAGCGAAGTACTGAAACAGGCCATGCTGAATCGATTCCGAAAGCCGCGGCGGCGCCTTGTTGCCGAGTTTAGGAAAACCGATGTCTTCGAAGGGTTCGGATGCCAGATAGAGCCAGGATGTTCCCCCGACTTCATGTTCGCCGTAAATATGATCGACATATTTGCCAGGGTTGTTTTTCATCTTCCAGCGAGCCAGATCCAGCAGATCTGTCTTCTTCCCAAAGGTCATAACCTCCCTCGGGCACACCTGGGCGCATGCCGGAAGCCCTCCGTCCTTTATATAGTTGAAGCAGAAAGTGCACTTCCTCACATGAGGCGTCAGCGCATTGTCATATTCGTAAGCCGGTACCTGAAAAGGACAGGCCACCATACAATAGCGGCAGCCGATACATTTTTTCACATCGTATACCACGGCGCCGTTAGCCTCTTTTGTCAGTGCTCCCACAATGCAAGCAGAAACGCAGGAAGGGTCGTTGCAGTGCATACACTGGAATTTGACGAAGCTTGGACGCTGCCGCCAGGTCAGCGTCCCGATGTCTTCAGGATAGTACTTGTTGACGACGGTATAGGATGTTTCATCCATGCGGCGTTCGTTCTCCAGAACGGTCAGTTCCTCAAACGACTCATCGGGTTTGGGCAGACTATGCCGCTGATTGCAAGCTTCTTCACACTTTCGGCACCCGACGCACAAGGTCGTGTCCACCAAGCATCCATACTGTCCATCAAGACTCCCCTGGTCGGTGGACGCAAGAGAGGTGTTGTTTCCCATAACAGCACTCGTAGCTGTCAATCCGGATAATTTGAGAAAATGTCTTCTGTTAATCTCCATGTAAATCCCCCCAAGTAGGATCCGAGACCTTTGCAAAACACTCCCTTTTGCCCCATTTCCGTGTCAGGCTCAAATTTTAATCCTCAAAATACTCAATGTATTCCTGTGGTTAAAATATTCGCCTTCCTTAAACTGAACCAAAATTGAGCCTTTTTCAAATGTCTCGATCCGCGATACAGCTCTCACGCTTTTTGTATGTAAATACGATAATTGCCTTCGTCTACCTGTTGTTTGATGATCCGGTCTTTGGAGCGCTCAATTATCAACGCAAGGTCTTTTGTCACTGCTTGATCCTTTAGACAAACACATACAACTTCGCCCGATGTCATTTTATTTAGTTGCTTTTTACACTGAAGCAGACAAATCGGTGGTAACAAACCTGTGAGATCTAATTCATCATCTGATGACATGTGCACCCCTGCAAGACACTTTATTCTATTATTTAAAACCTGGTCCTTTGGGCCCGGATATCTACGTGTAATTTTGTTTTAGAGTTACAATATTCATGCCATGGAATAAAATTATGTTGAAATAATATAACAAACTGAAATATAAGGATAATTTCAGTTTTCGTAGACACTTGTTAAAAACCATTTCATGTGTTATCTAAACACGCGTAAAAATAATAATTAAACAGGTGATTAAATTAAACAGGTGATAAAGTAGATACCCGGGTCCAAAGGGTCCGGCACTGATTCAACCCTATATAGGGATTAATCTTATGCACATTCAGCATGTGATAAATTCTAAATCCGAATATCGAAATACGAAACAAATCCAAACATCTCTGACCTGGCCCAAAGGACCAGGTTTTAAATGACGGAATAAGCAGGTGACATATGAAACCACCGACAATTAGTTTTCCCTGGGAACAAATAATCAGTACCATGAACGATGTGCTCATGGTCATAGCCCTGGATGGAACCGTCGTGATGGTAAACCAGGCATTTGAAACACATACCGGCTATACAAAAAACGAGGTGATTGGACAACCGTGCACAATTCTTGAGTGTGATGCCTGCGAATTAACATTGAACCCTGGAAAAGGTGAACCATGGTGTGCTCTCTTTGAACCTAGCCATGAAGGTATCAAGCGGTGTCGATGTAACTTGAGGAAAAAGGACGGCACATATATGCCGGCTCTGAAAAATGCCTCCGTGCTTAGAGATGATCAGGGCGCTGCTGTTGGCTCGGTGGAAACCTTGACGGACATATCTGAATTAGACAGGCTCGACCGGGAGGTTGTGCAACTTTCGCGACAACTGGACCAAGAGGAAGGTTTTTACGGTATCATAGGCAAATCGATCGTTATGCAAAGGGTTTTTGACGTCATCCAAAAAACCGCTAAAAGCGATGCCCCGGCAATAATATACGGAGAAAGCGGTACGGGAAAAGAACTGGTTGCCCGTGCCATACACATGATAGGGAGAAGAAAAGACAAACCCTATGTACAGCTGAATTGTGCGGCGCTAAATGAGTCATTGTTGGAAAGCGAGCTCTTTGGTCATACCAAAGGTGCCTTTACAGGTGCGCTTCTACATAGGGTTGGGCGGTTTGAAGCTGCAAATGGTGGAGATATTTTTCTTGATGAAGTAGGCGACATCCCTTTATCGATTCAAGTGAAACTTCTCCGGGTTATCGAGACCAAAAGATTTGAGCGTGTGGGTGATCATCAGCCGATTCATGTGGATGTGAGAATCATTACAGCCACCAACAAAAACCTTGAAGAAATGATTCAAGAAAATTTGTTCAGAGAAGATCTCTTTTACCGGGTCAATGTACTTCCGATCTACCTTCCGCCTCTCAGGGACAGACAAGAGGATATTCCTGTACTTGTGAATTATTTTATTCGTAATATGCAGAGAAAAAACCATAAAATAATTTCCGGATTGACCAAGGGGGCAATGGAAAAAATCATGACCTACTATTGGCCCGGAAATATAAGAGAATTGAAAAGTGCGTTGGAATATGCATTTGTAATTGCTGAAAGGGGAATGATTGACATTGATCATCTACCCCCCCAAATATTAAAGGAAGTATCCAGTTTAAATGTTGATGTGGGAAAATCCGTCAGATCGCTTCGACAAGGTAAGGGTTCAAAAAAAGAAGCACTCATCGAAGCGCTGAGAATAAGCCAGGGTAACAAATCTGAAGCTGCACGAATTCTCGGTGTTAACAGGGTCACGGTTTGGAACCGAATGAAAAAATATGGAATAGATCTTAGAAAAGTTTTGATTCCCTGAATAAATTCGCTTTGCGAATTTATGAAACGCGACGTTGTCGCTTTATGGCAATTTGAATAATTTATAGGTAGTGTCCGTCCAGAAATGAGGATTTTTGCGTGAGATCAAGGCGGACGACAGATTTAACCCGGAGTAATAGCGTGCTATTTTGAGGAGTTAAATCATGGCGTCCAACGCCGATATCGCGGAAA
>Ga0164315_10005135_pt1 | contig 10227 bp, 6 predicted proteins | sample GuaBasSedimGuay6_FD_113737 | JGI IMG/M metagenome (GOLD analysis project Ga0164315, IMG submission 113737) | Subseafloor sediment microbial communities from Guaymas Basin, Gulf of California, Mexico - Guay6, Core 4569-2, 0-3 cm | ecosystem: Environmental > Aquatic > Marine > Hydrothermal vents >...
CGCTAACGCACTCAGGGCCATTGCCACTTCGTAATGTCCTGAGTTTGCCCTGCTACTGAATGATCTGCTCTAAACTTCGAATCACACGCCCAACAAGCAGCGAAAAGTCGAGCTCAATACCCAGACCTTTACGATTGAAGTCATCAAGCATACGAAATAAGCGATAGGGTCAGCCCTTTCCCAGACTCTCGCACACAATATCTATCGACTAGATCTCGCGAACCTGGTTGGGTACAGCCTGTGGCTCCGATTTTCTCTAGAAATCCGCTTCTTCGATTTGATCCGTAGATTTAGTTCTAGCTCACGGCAGATCCGATACACATGCTTGCCATTCCAGCCACCACCGTTGGCGTTCCTCAAGTAGAAATAGCAGAGTCAAAAGCCCCGGTTACGCTTATTTATTGATCAGTCGAATCAACTAGTCGACGATCAGTTGATTCTCTTGCGACATGTTCAGCTGATAGCGATAGCAAGTCTGAACGATACCAAAAGCGCCACATGCCACTTGTAAAAGGTCGTGCTGCTCATGCGATGTTCACGGCATAGCACAGGGAGGCGACCCTCCCTGTTCCCGGTTAAGAACGCTAATGATTTACCTATCGGCATATCTAGATTTACGCATGTGAAACCCCTGTCGCTCTATGTAGGAGAAATTCCACTTCTAAAGACTGATATATTTTGGGGAAGGTGTTGCCAAACGCCCATCATATAGGTCATTGGTGAAACCGGGATTAACAAAGACTATAAATTTAATTTTAACTTTGAAACGCTATATCCATCCTTATTAACCGGCCCGTTACACAGCATTACACCTGGAATTAAAAGTCAGAGGACGGGAACCGGTAAATTAATGATGAGCGTGCTGCCTTCTCGCTCTACTACCGGTGCAGTTCACCAGCTGCCTAAACCACAGCAGAAGTAGAATCTGACAGCACAATTTTATGTTTTTCGAGCATGCGGTACAGAGTCATACGGGAAACCCCAAGCTGTTTGGCTGCGTGGGTTATGTTTTGATCATTTGATGCAAGAGCGCCAACCACCGTCGCTTTTTCAACATGATTGCGAGCCTCAACAAGATTCCCTTGCACCACGTACTTTGGCTCAGCTGGCACTAAACCCAGACCGAGATCATGCGGCGAAATCAGGCTCGTCTCACATAGCACCACGGCCTTTCTCACTCGATTTATTAACTCTCTGATGTTACCTGGCCACAAATGGGCTTTTAGGGAGTTGATAGCCTCTTTCGTAAAACCTTTTATAATACCGAGACCTTCATTCCTGTATTTTTTTAGGAAATGTTGCGCCAGAAGCTCAATATCAGCGCGTCGATCAATCAGAGCCGGGGCGTGTATCTGCAATACATTTAGCCGATAAAATAGATCCGGGCGAAAAGCACCCGTCTTCATCGCTTCCTCCAGACTAACGTGGCTAGCCGCAATGATTCTAACATTGACATTTCTTGCCTCAGCAAGCCCGACAGGGTTGATCGTTCCTTCCTGAAGAAATCTCAAAATCTTCACCTGTTGACTTAAAGGCAAATCTCCGATTTCATCAAGGAAAAGCGTCCCATTATCGGCTAACTCAATTTTTCCTTTCTTATCCCGATCCGCGCCAGTGAAGGCGCCCTTTACATGACCAAAAAGCTCGGACTCGACAAGATTCTCTGGTATAGCACCACAATTAACTGCCACAAATCGCTCTTGTTTCCTCACTGACTGCTGATGCAATGTTTGTGCTATGAGCTCCTTGCCTGTTCCGCTGTCACCACTAATTAGTATTGGCGCATCTGAAGCAGCAAATTTTGGAATCAGCTTATGGATATTTTCCATAGCCGGGCAGTTGCCAATAATTCTTTCATGATCGAGATAAACGCATGAATCCTCACGTTTCCTTAACTCGGCCATACCATATAAATGGTCAAATATTCCTTCAATTTTTTCTTTCGAACCTAATATTGGAAAACTCAGATAATCCACTACATAACGCGCTAAAAACGCTTTAATGGCTGGGGAGTCAAACTGGTGCGGTCGAACAACTGCAATCCAATCCATGCCGTCCGCTTTACGCAGATGAGACTCAAGCTTTTCTAACAGAACCCGATCTTCGACAATTTTATCGGACACCACGAATAGCCCCAACAAGTACCCAGAACAATTCCTATGGACCTCAGCCCAATCACAATACCGATCAACTTTCCAGCCGACAAGCAAGTCACCAATTACATTTAACTCTTCTTTGTTCGAATCGCTCGAATCGCCCTCTGAAATTACCAAGAGCTCCCTCATAACCCCTTCCCCTGAAGCCGGCTAGAGATTAACAACAATGCTAACAAACCAATGGTTTCGATAGATCTCATCATGACAACGTCCATCAAAATCCAGAGAGAGGCTTTGCCATTATTAAAGCGTTCATGAAAGCTCACACAGCCGCAACTAAAACTAAATTCAAAGCAATTATCAAGCCATATAACCAGCCTGCTGAAATACAACGAGCCCCCCTGTGCCCCACCATTGACCGCAATACTTTAGAAAATTGTATCGCTCAACCATAAGGGTTTAGGAGGTTCGTCTGAATTGACGAAAATTCACCTACACCGACGAAAATTCGTCGAAAGACAATCCGCTACAATTTAGGGAAACTCTGAAGAGCCCCACCCAGATGGGGCAATAGTTCAATCCTACCGTCACGGATCGGAGCCGCTGATGAAGCAGCAAAGTTTTGCCTCGCTGAGCTACCAAAACAAGAAGAAGCTGACCCGGCGGGAGAAGTTTCTGACTTAGATCGATCAGGTGATCCCCTGGGCAAGACTGCTTAAACGGCTATCCCCTCATTATCCGCAAGCCCCCGTTGGGCGTAAGCGGATTGGGCTAGAAGTGCTGCTAAGAATCTACCTCCTGCAGCAGTGGTACGGCCTATCGGATCCGGCGGCTGAAGAGGCACTGTATGACATCGAGTCAATACGGCATTTCGCCGGGCTGGAGCTTGATGAAAATACGATCCCGGACGACATGGTACCCCCTGCGGGTAGACCGCTAATTTGAATTTTCGTCACCTGCTTGAAGCTCATGAGTTAACCAGCGCGCTGTTTGAATAGGTCAAAGGGTTTCTGGACGAGAAGAAACTGCTGCTGTCAGCGGGCAGTATTCTCGACGCGACCATTATTCATGCCCCCTCCTCGACGAAGAACCAGGACAAGATATTGGGGTGTCCTGGACAGGGCCAAGCTGAACAAAAAGTTATCGATCAGCCAGAAAAAGCGCAACAGAGGGTTGTCTTCAATTCGGGCCAAGGTCGAACACCCCTTTCGGATCCTAAAGTGCTAATTTGGCTATCGTAAAACCCGCTACCGGGGGATCAAGAAGAAGGGTGCCCAGTTGTTTTCACTGTTTGCACTGGCTAACGTGTACCCGGTTCGGAAGGCGTTATTAGCGGTGACAGGACAGGATAGGCGGCCTGGAGGCCAGCAGAATTGCTAGATAGTGCAAAAAACCAACCAGCAAGGCCGATTTAGGCCCGCTTAGTTGCTTTGATCACGACTGAATTCCATCGGCCTGGAATCAGTGATTTTCCAAATTTTCTTTAACACCCTAAACAGTGCGGGAAAAGAAAATGTGCTCAATATCCTGGTAGAACGTAACGCTCATTGAGCATTGCCGATGGCATATTAGGCAGTGATTCTTACGCCCCTGTGGCAATCTTTCATTGAAAACGAAAAAACGGCGCTATCTGCACGGAAGTAGGTAAGCATAAGCAGCCTGATGCACAATACCTGTCAACGATAGCGAATCCATCAACTAATTCCGGAAATGAAATCTCCATTAACTCACCGCTCAGTGCTAATGAATTTTAAGTTTCTAAACCCTGCCTTCAGTGTTGAAGCTTAGGCTAGGCGTATGAATCCGAGGAAATAAAAAGGGGCAATAACCGCTTGCCACGATTATTGCCCCCTTAATCAATATGCAGCACTGACTACTGCAACGATCACCCTACAACGAATTGTGAGTTCCGTCACAAAACGGTGGGGTTTTAGTCTGTTTACACCCGCACCAGGCCACTGTGCCAGCTTCTTTTACTTCATGCAGCAGTGGCACGAATTCAGTGCCCTTATGGGCGCCGTCACAGAAAGGCTGATCGGCCGATTTTTTGCAGGAACACCAGTAATACTCACCTGGGTCCATCTCTTCAATATGCGGGGCGTTCTCTTGGTCACTCATCTATCTCTCCTAAATTTTTAGATCTAATTTTATTTAGTTATTTCAGGCTCAGCTATGCATCGCCTTCGCTAGCAACCTGGTGACTAGCAGTAAACGCCAGCATACGTTTAACCGGCGCTACTGCCCGAACTGCCAAGTCCGCGTCGAGAGTAATTTCATTACCACCATGTTGCAACAGTTGATGCAGTCGCTCGAGAGTATTCATTGCCATCCACGGGCAATGGGCGCAACTATTACAGGTGGCACTGGTACCGGCCGTGGGGGCCTCAAGAAAGGTTTTCCCCGGTGCCAGCTGTCGCATGCGGTGAAAAATTCCGCGATCAGTTGCCACAATAAAAGTATCGGCCGGGCTATCCACCACGGCCTTGATCAGCGCACTGGTAGACCCTACAACGTCAGCCTGGTCAATCACCCCGGTCGGAGACTCGGGGTGAACCAGTACGAGCGCATTCGGGTATTTCCGCCGCAGCTCCTGTAATTCAAGCGCTTTAAATTCTTCGTGCACCAGGCAGGCACCCTGCCACATCAGCATGTCGGCACCGGTTTGCTGCTGAATGTAATTGCCCAAGTGCTGGTCTGGCGCCCAAAGAATGGTCTCCCCGCGGGCCTTGAGGTCGGCAACGATATCCAGCGCACAGCTGGAGGTGACCACCCAATCGGCCCGTGCTTTAACCGCCGCGCTGGTGTTGGCGTAAACCACTACCGTTCGTTCTGGGTGCTGGTCACAAAAAGCAGAAAAATCATCAATTGGACAGCCCAGATCAAGCGAGCAGGTTGCCTCGAGATCGGGCACGATCACCCGCTTTTCCGGGCTCAGCATTTTTGCCGTTTCGCCCATAAAGCGGACCCCCGCCACTACCAGAGTTTGTGCCGGGTGGTCGTGACCAAACCGAGCCATCTCCAATGAATCAGAGACCATGCCGCTACTGAAATCAGCCAGTTCCTGAATCAGTTCATCGGTGTAGTAATGGGCAACCAGCACCGCATTTTGCTCTCGCAGCAACCTGGTGAGCTCGTTGAAAAGTTGATCTTTAGCCGCACCAGTCAGTACCGGTTCATCTTCATCAGCGGCTTCAGGAAAAAACGACTGCGCGGTGAGTTCTTCTCTTAAAGGTGCGTCCATACTATCTAAATGGTGTCTCGAGGATTTTTTTCAAGTTAAAGCCTGATTCTTATAAAGCCGAGCACAATGCTGGAGGAGCCATTAACTGTCAAGCACCACCGGCCTGTTTATCAGGGTAGGCCAGATGGGTCCAAAAGATGAATCCAGTGCTTAACGGGCACCGGATTATCCCGCTGCAGGTGTATCTGACAACCAATATTGGCGGTGAGAATGAGGTCTGGATTATGTTGCGATAGATGTTTGAGCTTTTTCTGCCGCAGCTGATCAGAAAGTGCTGGCTGCAGCAGACTATAGGTACCGGCTGACCCACAGCAGATGTGATTTTCAGCAACTGGCAACAGCTGGTGGCCCTGAGCACTCAACAGCGCTTCGACTTTGCCAGCGAGTGCAAAGCCGTGCTGCAGTGTACACGGGCATTGAAAGGCAACTTTTTTCGGGCTCTGCGTTGGTAACCGCTGCAAATCTTCTGCCGCTAACACTTCTACCGGGTCTTTCACCAATACCGTGATACGGGCAGCTTTTTCAGCGTATTCCGGGTCATCCGCCAGTAATCGCCCATAATCAGCCAGCGTTACGCCGCAACCACTGGCAGTGGAAAGTATCGCTTCAGCACCGGCATCAATCAGCGGCCACCAGGCATCGATATTACTCCGCATCCTTTGCAGCGCGGCATTACTGGCGGAAAGGTGGTGATCAATGGCTCCGCAGCAACTCACTTCATCGACCGTTATCAGCGATATATCCAGGCGGTCAAATACCCGCTGCAAAGCACCGTTTATCGCCGGATCAATCGATGGTTGCACACAACCCTGCAGCAACACCATTTTCCGTTGGTGTTGTCTGGCCGGCACTTCCCCAACTTGGGTAGAGAGCGGCACTCGCGACTTTAGCGACTGCGGGAGTATCGGCCTGACGGTGCGCGCCAGGCCAAGCAAACCAGAAAATAGTCGACGATGGGTCAAACCAATCCGCAGCAGCGTGCGGCTCAATCTTTGCCAGACAGGGCGTGGCACATCCCGTTCGGCCAATTCACGACCGGCGTCCAGAATCACGCTGTATTCGACGCCGGCTGGGCAGGTAGTCTCACAGCTTCGGCAGGTCAGGCAACGATCCAGATGCTGCTGCAACGTGGGGCTGGCTTCATTTGATTCCAGCGCGCTTTTGATCTGGTAGATACGTCCACGGGGGCCATCGAGTTCGTCACCGAGTAGCTGGTAAGTCGGACAGGTGACATTGCAAAAACCACAGTGCACGCATTTGCGGATCATCGCGTCGGCCATCGCCACCGCTGGCCGCTGACGCTGCGCTTCGTCTATATAAGTCTGCATGGGTTATTTCGCCGCCGGGTCCGATAGAAAACTGGATTGCAGGCCCGCTGCAAGCGGCGGCTGAACCAAAAGGCGACCACTATCGAACACGCCATGGGGATCAAAAGCACTTTTAAGTTGACCATGAATCTCCACCAACCGGGGATCAGCTAGCGGGATGGGTTTCTTTCGATCAGCGCCACGAAAACAGCTTAGCTGGCCATCGATTTTCCGGGCGTAAGCTTCCAGCATCGCCAGCGGGGCATCACCGCGATACCAGCGTTGTGCACCACCCCAGTCCAGCACCCACTCACCACCAATCTCTGGTAACTCCGCCGCCGCTGCGCAGGAAATCCGCCGGACTGCTCCGGGCTCAGCGAACCACGCCCCGGTCTGGTCACGCAGACCATCCCACCAGCTAGCCGCATCATTGAGTTCATCACCGCCGATTATTTCTCGCGCAGATAGCACCCCCTCGGCTGTCCCAGAGAGGCGAACAGACAGCACTCCCTGACCATATACAAGCCCGGACAGTGGCAGCGGCTGGCGTTGCCACTCGATCATTTTAGCGAGCGCCTCGCTCGCCGGCAGAACGTGTTGCAAAGTCACCGCTGCTGGCCGAACAGGCAACACCCGTATAGAAATATCCAGGATCAAACCGAAGGTGCCCATGCTACCGGCCATGAGTCTTGGCAGATCGAATCCAGCAACATTTTTGATCAGCTGACCACCAAAATGTAGCCGCTGAGCCTCACCATTAACCATGGTCATGCCAAGCACAAAATCTCGTGCAGCACCGGCCCAGGGGCGACGCGGACCAGAAAGACCGCTGGCAATCGCCCCGCCTAATGTGCCGGCCGCAGAACCATTCAGTGCGAACCTCGGCGGTTCAAACCCCAGACACTGACCCTGCTGGGCAAGCAATTGCTCGATCTGAACCAGCGGTGTGCCGCTACGTGCTGTCAACACCAGGTCACCGGGCTCATACTCAATAACACCGCAGTGGTCGGTCGTATCGAGCGACTCGCCCTGCGGTTCACAACCCATAAAATGTTTACTACCCTGGCCAATAATCGTTAACCGACCGCCCGGCTCCCGCGCTTGCTCAACACGCTCAACTAATTGCTGACTATCATCTCGGTCAACCATTTCAGACATTAGAACCGCTCCAGTTCTGGGAACGGTACCTTGCCCTGATGCACGTGCAACCCACCGAGCTCCGCACAGCGATGCGGGGTGGGAATTGCTTTGCCCGGATTGAGCCGACCCAGGGGATCAAACACCCGTTTAACCCGCTCAAATTGTTCGAGCTCAACGGTGCTGAACTGATCGCAGGATTTATCCAGTTTTTCCTGACCAATGCCGTGCTCACCACTGATAGTGCCACCAAGGCTGAGGCAAAGAGTAAGAATGTCGTCAGCAAGTTTTTCTGTGCGTTCGACCTGCCCGGGATCGCTGGCGTCGTAGAGCACCAGCGGATGCAAATTACCGTCGCCGGCGTGGAAGACATTGGCCACCCGCAGGCTGTATTGATCACTCAACTCAACGATACGTCGCAACGCATAGGGCAAATGCCGCCGTGGCACGGTGGCATCCATAATGTAAAAATCGGTGGTCACCTGCCCCATGGCCGGAAACGCCGACTTACGCCCAGACCAGAGCTTTATTCGATCTTCCGCACTACGGGCCAGGCGCAGATCATAAGCGCCGAATTTGCCAATTTCTGCCTTCACACTACCTAGCTGAGACTCAACTTCGGCCTCGGTGCCGTCTAGCTCAATCAGCAGTATCGCCTCGGCATCCAGCGGTAAATCCATGTGAATATAGTTTTCCACCACCTCGATGGCGGTCTGGTCCATCATCTCCAGCCCAGCGGGAATAATGCCGGCGGCGATAATATTCATCACCCCCAGCCCGGCCTGCTCCATATCGGGAAATGCCGCCTGCAGTAGCACCACCGATTCGGGCAGCGGCAACAGGTTGACCGTAACCTCAACGACAACCCCAAGCATACCTTCAGACCCCGTCATCAGCGCCATCAGGTCATAACCGGGGGCGTCCAACCCACTAGCGCCAAGCGTTACCAGTTCGCCCGTGTGATCAAAGTAGCGTAACCGACGAATATTGTGGGTGGTGAGACCATATTTAACACAGTGCACCCCGCCGGAATTCTCGGCTACGTTGCCACCAATGCTGGAGGCCACCTGCGACGAAGGGTCTGGCGCATAAAAAAGACCGTGACCGGCCACCGCTTCTGAGATCGCCAGATTGCGCACCCCTGGCTCAACAATCGCAATGCGATTATCGGCATCAATCTCGAGAATATCGTTAAGCTTGGTGAGCACTAACAGCACCGCATCGGTACTCGGCGAGGCTCCGCCAGAGAGCCCGGTGCCCGCCCCGCGGGGGATGAGCGACACGCTATTTTGATACGCATAACGCATCACCGCCTGCACCTGGTCGCGATTCTCTGGCAACACCACCAACAACGGTATTTCACGAATCGCAGTCAGCGCATCACATTCAAACGGCTTAAGCTGCTCCAGCTGGTCAAGCACACAGTGGCTCGGCAAAAGCTCCCGCAGCTCTGCTGCCAGCTTTTGCCGCTGCTGTGGGTCGGCGCGGTCTACCGTGGCTCCGGTGATAATCGTCACCGCAAACCACCTTCATCTGAGCAATTAATTGGCTTGTCGATTGACACCCTCGGCTCCTCTTTTGATAATCCGCCGCCACCCCTAACAATTAACCTGGAAGGTTACATGGACGGCTCTGCAATTCTGTTGATTATCGCACCAGACCGACGCGGCCTGGTCGCCGCTGTGGCTGATTTTCTTCATCGTCACCAGGCAAACATTCTGCATGCCGACCAACATATCGACGCCGCGGAAAACCTGTTTTTTATGCGCGTCGAATGGGATTTGGCTCAGTTTAACCTGACGACGGATACCTTCGCATCTGCTTTTACCGAGCTGGCCGAACGTCTTCAACTGCGTTGGCGGCTGGAGTTCTCGAGCCACCGTCCGCGGGTGGCGATTATGGTCTCGCAACATGATCACTGCCTGGCGGACCTGCTCTACCGTCATCGAAGTGGTGAATTGCAGTGCGATATACCGCTGATTATTAGTAACCACGACACCTGTCGAGCACTGGCAGAATTTAATGAAATCCCCTATTTCAATATTCCGGTCACCCGGGATAATAAAGCCGAGGCGGAAACTCAACAGCTGGCGTTACTGGCCGAGCATCAGGTAGGTACCGTTGTGCTCGCCCGGTATATGCAGATTCTCAGCAGCGACTTTATCGGCCACTACCCGAATCAGGTCATCAATATTCACCACTCTTTTTTACCCGCTTTCACTGGCGCCAAACCCTATCACCGAGCTTTTGATCGTGGCGTAAAGTTGATCGGCGCCACCAGCCATTATGTGACAGAAGAACTCGATGACGGGCCGATTATTGAGCAGGACGTGGTGCGTGTTTCTCACCGCAACCAGGTATCAGACCTGGTGGAAAAAGGCCGTGATCTGGAACGACTGGTGCTGTCGCGGGCACTGCGTTGGCACATCGACCACCGCGTGTTGAC
>Ga0164315_10005136_pt1 | contig 10227 bp, 6 predicted proteins | sample GuaBasSedimGuay6_FD_113737 | JGI IMG/M metagenome (GOLD analysis project Ga0164315, IMG submission 113737) | Subseafloor sediment microbial communities from Guaymas Basin, Gulf of California, Mexico - Guay6, Core 4569-2, 0-3 cm | ecosystem: Environmental > Aquatic > Marine > Hydrothermal vents >...
CGAAGTCTTTGGTCCTGATCACTGGCAAACGGCACGCAGCTCGTATTTCGTAGCGAAGACCAATTACCAGGCGGACCGGCTCGAAGACGCCGAACGGATAGCCTCATCAACCCTCGAAACGGCGATCCCTACCCTGGGAAAAAGCCACCCGGAAGTCGTGCTCTTGCACAATATGCTGGCGTTCATCGCTCAACATCAAGATCAGCCGTCGGCAGCCGAGGCTCATTTCCGGGATGCACTGTCCGGATCCGAACTGGGGCTTGGCGCCGGGCACGACACGACGATGATGATCCGACGGAACTTCAGCGAATTCCTTGCCTCCCAGGGCAAGGATGAAGGGGCTGTTCGGCTTGCCCACATCGTCCGGAAGTTTGGCCTTGAGGCCGCCGCTGACCCCCATCCCGATCCGATGTACCTGGCGAAGGTCTCGTTCTTTTTATCCTCTGCGACGCTCGAGGCAGCCCGAGACTATGAAGCGGCATTGGCCCTTGCGGAACGGGCCGTCGAGGCGTCTCGAGGACGCTGGTACTACCCCTGGGTCGCGCTGTCCGAGGCCCACTTCCGGCGCGGAGAACTCGACGAGGCTATCTCAGCTCAACGCCGCGCCCTCTCCTTGCCCGACGGTCTCCACTACGCCGGTGAAGAGAGCTACCTGGTGCGCCTCTTCACGGAGAATGGTGACCTGGAGGCCGCGGAGGAATTCCTGCACGAACACCTGAAGCGCCGACGGGCGGCACGACCAGACGGCGACCCGCTCTTGGGCCACAGTCATGCTCTTCTCGGGCGCGTGCTTCTTGCGCAGGGGCGGACCGCCGAGGCCGTTGTTGAGCTCCGGAATGCACTCACAATTTACGATCTCCAATTACCGGAGGATCACGAATGGCACATCACGGTCCTAAGCGATCTCGGCGCCGCGCTGACAACCGACGACGCCTTCGACGATGCCGGGAGGCTTCTGGAGCAGGCAAAGAGGCTGGCCTCAACCGCCGATGGCCCAAGGGCGTCAGAAGACCTGGCACTGATTGAAGAGCGCCTTGCGGCGCTTGTTATGCGCCGGCGGGCAGCGCCTCAAGGTGCAACCGCAGCCATGCCCGTGCCTTGACCCAATCACGCCGGATGGTTCGTTCGGTGAGGTCGAGAACGGCGGCCGCCTCCGCCTCCGTCATTCCGCCGAAGAAACGGTACTCGATGACCTTCTCGAGACGGGGGTTCGACTCGCCCAGGCTCTTCAGCGCGTCGTGGACGGTGAGCACCGTGGCGGCATCTCGGGCAACCACCGCATCCTGCTCCGCCAGGTTGTCGATCGACTCATGCTCGGCGCCCCCGCCGCGCTTTATCCGCAGCCGCCGTCGCGCCTCATCAACCAGGATCTGCCGCATGGCAGTGGCCGCCACCGCCATAAAGTGTTCACGATTGTCAAACGAAGGATGAGGGATCCGGCACAGCTTGAGATAGGTCTCGTGGACCAGCGCCGTAGTGTTCATCGTCTCGCCGAACGAAAACTGCTTCTGGCGTCTGGCCCGGGCCAGGCGACGCAGTTCATCGTAGATGGCCGAGTAGACCTGCGCGAAGGCGGCTGAATCACCCTCGCGGACTCGCATGAGCAACTCGGTGATCGGGACGTCGGTTGAATCGGTCACGGTCAAGGTCACGATATCCTAGCGTTTATCTCTCACCCATCGAGGGTAGCACCCTCCACCATTCCCTTCGCCTCCTCGAGGCCTTCGGCAATGTTTCTCCGAAGCACCGGGTTGAGCGCGAGGGCCCGATCGAACGCCTCGACAGCAGCCGCTGCGGCGTTTGATTGACCAGGCGCCTTCCCCAATTCCCTGGCCCGTTCGAGCAGAAGAAATCCACGAACCCTAAAAGCATCCGGCAGCTGTGGATTTTCATCGAGAGCCCTCTCGATCGCCTGCAACCCGGCATCGATTTCCATTGTTTTCCCAGACGGTCCAACGACTGACCAGTCCACCCTGAACAGGTGAATTCGCGCCTTTTCAATCTGAGCCTCCCCGGCATGCGGATAGTCTCTTAGAGTCCGTTCAATGGTCCTCTGGGACCGTTCCAGTGCCTCGGTGGGATCCTGCCCCAGAAAATATAGGCGGCGAGCCTCGAGATTTTCGGCCTTGGCCCTCTCGATCATGAGACCGACATAGCCGGGATTGACGGCCTCGGCCCGTTCAAGATCAGCCATGGCGGCCGAAATCTCCGCTGAGGGGTCGTCTCCGTGCTCAATCAGGTAAAGGGCGTACATCCGGCGGATCGACGCTCGGTTGAACAAGGCCGTCGTATTGCGCGGATTGAGTTCGACAGCTCTATCCAGCCAGCCCAGCGCTTCATCGACGGACTGAGTAGGATTGGCGCCGGTATCCAGCTCAAAGCGGGCCCTCGTTGCAGCCGCGCTACCGAGATTGCTGTAGACCAGCGTATTGTTCGGATTTTCGGCGGCACTTCGCTCAAAACTTTCTATGGCCCTATCAAGTGATTCCCTGGGGTCGCTGCCATGCACCTGCTCCCATTCCGCGCGGGTGCAAAAAGCGGCTCCAAGGCTGTTCATGGCAATGGCCATCCGGGGATTGAGATCCAGGGTCCTCTCGAAGGCTTCCACCGATTCGTCAATCGATTTCATTGGATCAAGTCCTTCGTCCGCTTGGTATATGGCAGCCGTCAACAGCACGGCGCCGAGGTTGACCTGGGCGATCGAGTCCTCTCCGAAGATCTGGAGGGCCGACCTGAAATCTTCGGCAGCACTTTCGAGGTCCGGGAGAGGATCCCCCCCTCCGGCCATCGCCCACTGGCCCAACCGCCAACGAGCCAATCCTCGATTGTTGTATGCCTGACGACTTGAGGACCGTACCTCGATCGCACTATTGAAGGCCTCGATCGCCCCCTGCAGATGTTCCATGGGATCGTCCCCGGCCTTGAGACTATTGAGTCCCATTTTACTGAGGGCAACGCCGAGACTGTTGAGGGCGATCGAATCGTTCGGATCTATGGAGACGGCACGCTCCGCCATTTCCACAGATTTCTGCAGCACAGGAACAGGATCGGCACCGATCTTCATCAGCTGAGTTCCCCACCTCCAGCAGAGTTGGCTGACCGCCGCCAGAGCGCCAACATCGTCCGGATTGATGAGCAACCCATCCCCACAAACATCGGATGCAGAGTTGAAATCATCCTCAGAGGCCGTTCCTCGCCGTATTGAGCTTTCAAGCGTCATCGTCAGCAACCGACAGCGGCTGCGATGCACCGCCGGATCGCTTCGGCCGATCTCCACCGCGTCGGCCAGGGCAGCACCCGCCCGGGCGTAACACGCCTCGGCCTCTTCGATATCACCACTGTCGAACAGATCCGAGCCCCGAGCGATCTCGATATCGGCTTCGAGCAGGCTTGCCATAAAAAAGGTCGGATCGATTTTCAGGGCGTCAGCGGCCAGATCGAGGCCCTCGTCGTATCTCTCTTCGTAAAGCGCTATCAATCCTTCGGCAAAAGCCCTGCCGGCCGGGTCCAGATCGGACGCCTGCTGTAGGAAATTCAGCGCCGGGTCCCTGTATTCGCTCCAGATCTCTCGCAGACGTTCATCCCTAGCAAGCTCACCGGTCATCCGCAGTGCCCTGCTCCGTTCCCGTTTGTAAAGCTCTCCCAGAGTCAGTCCGAGAGCATAGGCGACGTCCTGGTTACGGTACCCCCCGTCCCAGGTCAATCTGAGGTGTTGCAAGGCCTCGGGCCACTGCTCCAATACCAGATGACCTCTTCCCAGGGCGTAATGTCCGGGCCCAGCCGCCGGTGAACCCTCCGCAGACATTCGGGTTTGCAGTCGGTCCATTCGCTCCCTGACCGTAGATATCTCCGGTCTGATGTCGTGCAGAGGCAACAGATAGGCCTTCTGCATCGTCGATTCCATCTCCTTGACCTCTTGAGAGAAAACTTGCGCCAGAACTGCCTCCTGACGAGCCAGCCACACCGACCGCAGCGCGAAGCCTCCGATCACAGCGATCAATAAAATAGAAACGGCGATGACGGCCGCTGGGAGCCAATGTTTTCGGACGATCTTGGCCGTTCGATAGACCCAGTCCGCCGGTCGCGCCTGGATGGGCTCCCCTTCAAGGAAACGTCTGAGGTCACCCGACAGGGCGGCGGCACTGTCGTAGCGCCGGTCCGGGTTCTTTTCCAGGCATTTCAAGACGGTGGTCTCCAGATCCCTGGGAATGTCGGGCTTGATCGTTCGAGGCGCCGGCGGTTCGGCGGTGGCCACCTGGAGCAGGACATCAACAGCACCGGATCCTTGGTATGGAAGTCGACCAGTCAGGGCCCGGTAGAGTGTTGCACCGAGTCCGTAGACATCCGTTCTCCGATCGCAACCCCCGCGCCCTCCATGGACCTGTTCGGGCGACATGAAGGCCGGTGTTCCCAGCGTCGCCCCCGTAACAGTCAAGTCCTCGCCTGTGATTTCGTGGGCGATGCCAAAATCCATCACCCAGCCATGCCAACCCCGATCCTCAGAGTACTCAACCATGATATTCGACGGCTTGATATCACGGTGGATCAGTCCTATTCGATGTGCCGCATGGAGCGCATCCGCAACATCAGCGATGACCGAAATCGTCGCCTCCAGCCCCATCTCCTCAACGACATCCAGCAATGTTGATCCATCAACGAAGGCCATGACGATGTAGGGTCGGCCTTCGGCCTCGCCCACCTCGTACACCGGGCAGACATGATCGTGCTGTATCCCCGCCTGTGCCCTGGCCTCACGGGCAAAACGAGCCAGAGTTTCGGGATCGTCAGACCGCAGGAGTTTGACGGCCACCCACCGATCGAGAGCAACGTCCCGAGCGACGTAGACCCGGCCCATGCCTCCGGACCCCAGGAGACGATCAAAAGTAAATCCCGGGATGTCCGGCAGGGCCTCGAGTTCACCAGACGGGATCTCCCCAGAAACCCTGCCCGGCCGGTCGCGGATTGTGGGATCTTGATCGTTCACACTCGAGAGATTACCGCGGTCCTTGCAAATTCTCGAACCGAAAAGTAACAGACATCACCAATAACTCGAACTGCTCAACGACTTTGAGGCTCTTCAACTAACTCAGGGGTTAGGGGTTAGGGGTTAGGAGTTAGGAGTTAGGGATTAGGCGACCCCATTCGGCTTCCAAAAGCCGAGGCCGTCTTCCCAGTTTCCAGTTTCTAGTTTCCAGATTCCAATCTGTCCCCTCAAGGGTCCCGGCTCCAACAAACCACCTGATACTCTCATCGAATGAACCAATCAACTTTTCCACGCCAATCGTTTTCGCCCCCACGGATATCGGAGAATGAGATGCTTCGCCGAGGCAAGACCATGGTCAATGACCTTCTCCAGCGCCGGTCAATTCGGGATTTCGCCCCGGATCCCGTTTCTCGAACCCTGATCGAGCAGGCCCTCGAGGCCGCCAACAGCGCACCCTCGGGCGCCAACCGACAGCCATGGTCCTTCGTCGCCGTCTCCGACCCAAGGGTCAAGGCGGAGATTCGGGTAGCAGCCGAGGCCGAAGAACGAGCGTTCTGGGAGGGCGGAACAACACCACAGGCGTGGCTCGACGCCCTGGCGCCCTTCGGTCTGGATTGGCGCAAACCCTTCCTCGAAGTCGCACCCTGGGTGGTCGTCGTCTTCAAAGAGATTCATGGAATCAACGAGGACGGGTCAAAAAAAACCAACTACTACGTCAACGAAAGCGTCGGCATTGCCTGCGGCCTGTTCATCGCCGCGCTCCAGACAATGGGGCTCTCCACCCTGACCCACACGCCACAGCCGATGCGTTTCCTCAATACCATTCTCGGGCGTCCGTCCAACGAACGGCCCTTCATTCTCTTCCCCGTCGGATATCCAGCGAAGGATTGTACGGTTCCCGATCTTTCAAAGAAAGACTGGGCCGAGGCGACCAGCTGGTTTACGGCATCGTAGCCGACCACGCCGACGTGTCTCCTCCCTCGAATCCCGAAAAGAAGATCCCGTCGACCTCGAGGATCCCCAGAACTTGACTCCCTGGACCGACAGCAAAGCCCCTGGCCATCCCAGGAGGAAAGACAAGATCGGCCGGTCCGCCAAGTCCCTGGAAGGGGTAGCCGGTCATTTGCGCCGACACCAGATCAGGTGTCACCCGATAGGCCTTGTCTGCAAGAACGAACACGTTGCCCCCCGGACTTGTTGCGATTCCTATCCCCTGGAATGACAGCAGGCTTCCCGCACCGATCGAACCCAGGACTATTGTCTGATCAAGGCCTGGGTCCGTGATACCGATCCGGGTCAACAAGAGCTGCCCACCCTCCTGATTGGCAACCCACATGATATCGGAAGGAGCACCCCCCCGACTCCGTCGGAGAGGCAGGTCGGCGTTCTGCTCAAATAAAGGATCCTGGTTGTAATTTCTGGGCAGGTAAGATGCGTCGATATCTCCCGTGCTCGCAGACCCAATCAATAGGTAGCCGTCGAGATCTCCTTCCATCGGAAGACCGGCCTGGAATTCCTGATCGAATGTTCCCGGGGCGAACATGCTTGACCTCGACCGGGCGAAGCCGATTGCGCCGTCGGGATCGAAGGGGTCCTGGGGGGGGTCGCCCAGCTCAGGGGTGCCGAGTGTGTCGATCAATGTCCAATCAACCGGGCCGTGCTGTTCAGTCGGCAGCGGGCGTTGGAAGAACTCCCAGCGATCGTTGGTCACGTTGAGGACCATCAGGTGGATTCCGTCGCTTGTAATAAAGCAGTCGGTCGTGTGGTAGTTTCCCGTCGATGTCGCCCCTATGGCCTCAGTCGACCACGACAACCCGTTGTACTCTGCGACGAAGACGTCGAAGTTGCCTCCATTGGCCTTGATGTAGGGAATGACCGCCAGGTTTTCCCCGATGACACAGATATTTCCAACGCCGAACAGCGGTCCAACATCGATATCCTGTGTGAAACCGACACCGGTTCCGTCGTACGGATCCGGCACCAGAAAGGCTCCCAGATGGTTTACGTTGGGCGCCGTATTCCACAGTGTAAAAACCAAGAGATCAGGCTTGGCCGTGCCGGGCCCCAAGGCTACAACCCGATTCTCCAACGGTAGAATGCCCGCATCCAGCGTCACTTCCGTCCAGCCGTCGGCCCAGGCATGTCCAGCGCCCAACGCACCGATCAGCATCGCGACACCGACCCATCCACAGATCATCAACCACCGTCGTTTCATCGAAACCTCCGCCGTCTTTAATTTTCGAGATCGATTCTTGGTTGCAATCTTATCATACCGACCCTTCGCATGGCAAAAGCAACGTCAACCTCAAAGACACCCAGGGAGAGCTTTCACTGGCAAGGTACGTCGGAAGGAATATTGATAACCGTTCTCATGTTTCAGTCGAAGTAAATGGAGGAAAGAGCATGACGATTCCCAGTTCTCTCTCCGTGGGGCCGGCAATGACCTCCGGCCCCACGATTTCCATGACCGAAAGAGCCCTTCGCGAAATCACAAAGATCTTCGAAGACGGGCAATCCGGCACCGACGTCGGTTTGCGGATTTCAGTGCAAAGCGGAGGATGTTCGGGCCTGTCCTACGAAATGGGCTTTGCCAAGAAAAGCCCCGGCGATCTGGTCGTCGACCTTGAGGCAATCCAAGTCTACCTGGATGCCAAAAGCTCCGTCTACATCAGGGGCACAACCATCGACTTCGAGGGCGGCCTGCGCGGCAAGGGCTTCGTCTTTTCAAACCCCAACGCCAGCAAGACCTGCAGTTGTGGAGACTCGTTCGGAGTTTAGGAGAGCTGTCAGCTGAGCCTCTTGCAAAAATCCCCAATAGTCATCCTGAGCGGAGCGGCCCGAAGGGTCGCGCAGTCGAAGGATCCCCACTGGAAAAAGAGCGCGCACCTCGTAAAGTAAAGCGCTACTTGATGTGGGGACCCTTCGACTCACTCGTCGAACTCGCTCGCTCAGGGTGATAAAAGAGGCGATTTCGATCTCGGTTCAGAATTTCGATTTATGCAAGCACCTCAGCTCTCAGCCTGCGCTTGCCATGCCATCGATACCGACCGCTTCGCGAGGAACTGCGCCTCTGGATCCAATCAGAACTGATCAAGCACGCTGTCCGACTGACAGCTGAGCTACTTGCAAAATTCGTTACGGCACGATGCTGGGCAGGAGTTCCACGATCCAAAATGCAGCCCCAGCAGTTCAAGTGGCTTCTTTCTTCGTGCCTTTTTGTGCCTCTTTGTGGCTATTTCATGAATTTTGCAAGCGGCTCAGCTGTCAGCTCTCAGGGAACACAATGCGACCTGTTACCTGTGACCTGCATCCCATCGTCACGCTGCACGAACGGAGTCGTGCGCTCCCTCCCCGCTTTCCAGCTCCCAGCCTCCTCGCGTTCTAGCTTTCTAGCGTTCTGGCGTCCTAGCTTTCGTCTATCCGCAGATACCTCTTGAGCCAGTGCACACCGAAATAAAACGGAATGGTGTCGGCCAGGGCAATGACAAACTTGAAGGCGTAGCCGGTGAAGATGAACAGCATCAGCTGGCGGGCGACCGGCTGGCCGGGCTGAATCGGAAGCGCCTTGGCATAGTAGTGGGTGATCAGGATGACAGCGGTGGTGTCAACCAACTGACTGATCAGGGTCGAACCGTTGTTCCGAAGCCAGAGGTGCCGACCATCGGTCAGCTTCTTCCAGAAGTGGAAGAGGTAGACGTCGCAGAACTGGGCAGCGAGATAGGCGACCATCGACGCACCGACGGCGCCGAAGGTCAGGGCTCGGATCTCATAAAAAACCGGTAACCGCCCTGCGGCGTCCCGAATCAGTTCCGCTGTCGCGGGATCGCGGGCCTCGAAGCCCGGAAGCACCCCACCCAACCAGAGCAGAAACACGACCCAAATATTGAGCAGAAGACCTACCAGCACCACCCAGTTGGCCCTCTTCCGGCCATAGAGTTCGCTGATGAAATCGGTGCACAAAAAGGTCAACGGATAAGGTAGAACCCCGACGGCCACCGCGAACACCATGCTCCCGCCGTCTCCCGTCATCACCTCGGCAAGTTTGATGAACCGGCTGATGCCCAGAATGTTGAGCATCGCCAGCGTACCGAGAAACAGGCCGGAAAGGATCAGGAACACTCTCTCTCTGCGAGCGTGGATCTCGGACGCCTCGATCCTATGAAGGCCGTTTGCCGATGTGGTCATGCTCAAGAGCATAGCGCGGACTCTTCGCCACAACTCAATGCACGAACGGAGTCGTGCGCTCCCTTTCTGCCTCCCAGCCTTCTGGCTTCCCGGCGTTCCAGCCGTTTTCTGCCAGACATCACTCTGAAAAACCACGTACAGTGTCGGCATGAAACGCACCTCCGTTCTGCTGTCCGTTACATTGATGCTGGTCCTGGCCGCCCCATTGGTCGCATCAGCCACAGATATCCCCGACCAGTGGCTGACGGTCGCGGAGAAAAACGCCTTCGAGATCACCGCCAGCCACGCGCAGACACTCGAGTTTCTCGAACGAGCGGCGGCCGAATCCGAGATGATCCAGGTCACCACATTTGGGAACTCAGGACTTGGGCGACAACTGCCCCTTGTGATCGTATCCAAAGACGGGCACTTCACCCCTGAGGCTGCTCATGCCGCCGGCAAGGCCGTCGTGCTGATCCAAAGCTGCATTCATCCGGGAGAGGTCGACGGCAAGACCGCGTCGATGATGATTCTGCGGGACATCGTGCTGGGCAGGCACTCCGACCTGCTCGATGCCGGCGTCATTCTCTTTGCACCCATCTACAATGCAGACGGACACGAGGATATCTCCCCAACCAACCGGGCCAATCAACACGGGCCCGTCGGCGGAATGGGATTCCGAACGACGGTCACCGGCCTCGACCTCAACCGGGACCATCTCAAACTGGACAGTATGGAGGCTAGGGCACTGGCATCCCTCGTCAACCGGTGGCAACCTCATCTGCACGTCGACAACCATGTGACCAACGGATCCCACCACCACTGGATCCTGACCTGGTCTCGAGCCGAGGAGCCACAGCTGGCACCCAGCCTCGACCTGTGGCTCAACGACCACCTTCCGCCAGTCTTCGAGAAGCTGGAAAAGGTCGGCATCCCCAACGGCCCCTACGTCAGCCTGATCGATCGTAATGACCCATCCCAAGGCATCGACTCCTCGGTTGCCGGACCGCGATACTCAACGGGATATTTCACCCTCCGAAACCGAATTTCCCTCTTGATCGAAATGTACGCCTACGCGC
>Ga0164315_10005140_pt1 | contig 10225 bp, 8 predicted proteins | sample GuaBasSedimGuay6_FD_113737 | JGI IMG/M metagenome (GOLD analysis project Ga0164315, IMG submission 113737) | Subseafloor sediment microbial communities from Guaymas Basin, Gulf of California, Mexico - Guay6, Core 4569-2, 0-3 cm | ecosystem: Environmental > Aquatic > Marine > Hydrothermal vents >...
AGGAGCCGTAGAACCCCCTGTACTGCCTACATAGCCTATTAAATCACCTCTTTTAACTTTTTGTCCTTTCTTTACAGCCAACATCTGCATGTGGGCATATTTAGTCACATAGCCGAAGCCATGGTCTATTTCTATATAATTGCCATAACCTGTTTTTCTGTAGCTGGTTACAGCTTTTTTAACCTTTCCTCCACCTGTAGCATAGATGGGAGTACCTCTCGGCGCCGAAAAATCTAAGCCCGTGTGTAATCTTTTTACCTTATAAATAGGGTGGATGCGCATGCCAAATCCGGATGCGAGCCTTGTCAATTCTTTATTTGTTATTGGCTGAATAGCAGGTATAGCAGCCATCATCTTTTCCTTATTCAATGCCAGATCAATTATATCATCGTATGACTTTGTCTGAACATACATTTGACGTTTTAAGAGATCGATTGCCTTGAAATCCTTTAATATTAACTCCTCCTGCAATAAGCTTTCATCAAGCAAATTTTTATACTTCTCACTACCACCGGCTCCGGCTTTACGAATGCTTGAAGGGATGGGTTCCGCTTCAAAAATCACCCTATATACATTGTCATCACGTTCCTGAAGGTTAGCGAGCATTGCTCTCACATACTCCATTTCCTGATCAAGGATATCATAATGAAGTTTTAACTCTTCATTTTCCTTACGTAAGACCATCTCTTTTGGCGATTCGAAATACTTGGTGAAGCCCCAAAGAAGTCCAACAGCAATTAACAAGGCAATAGAGAGGAATCCCAGGAGATTTAAAAACACATCCCAGGTACGAACTTTTACACGTTCATACTTACAAGTTTCTGTATCGTAATAATATTTAATCCTCGCCATAACTGCGATAACTAGATTTCTTCTACTTTTGTGTTTTTCTAATTCTGCACAAAAATACATTATTTAATGCAAATTTGTTGCAGGAAGTTAGAATAGACCACGTTTGTGGCGTTTTTAGGCTTAAAAATTGAAGATTCAGCATGGAGTCAAGGGACATAAGAAAGAAATATTTAGATTTTTTCAAGGAGAAAAATCATAAAATTGTGCCATCGGCACCAATGGTAGTAAAGGACGATCCAACGTTGATGTTTACCAACGCCGGCATGAACCAGTTCAAGGACTATTTCCTTGGTACTCAGACACCTACAGAATTGCGCGTAGCAGATACTCAAAAATGTTTGCGAGTATCCGGTAAACATAATGACTTAGAGGAAGTTGGTATCGATACCTACCATCATACAATGTTCGAAATGCTGGGCAACTGGTCGTTTGGCGATTATTTTAAGAAAGAGGCCATCACCTGGGGATGGGAGCTGCTTACAGAAGTGTTCGAGCTTCCTAAGGACAGAATATATGCTACCGTATTTGGTGGTGATGCTAGTGACAGCCTGGAAGCAGACGAAGAAGCAAGGGGATATTGGAAAGAATTTTTGCCTGCTGAGAGAATATTGGATGGATCTAAAAAGGATAACTTCTGGGAGATGGGAGAGACCGGTCCATGTGGTCCGTGTTCCGAGATTCATATAGACCTTCGCTCTGAGGAGGAAATAGCTAAAACTCCCGGAAAGGACTTAGTTAACATGGATCACCCGCAGGTGGTTGAAGTGTGGAACTTAGTATTTATCCAGTATAACCGTCTTGCGAACAAGAGCCTTGAGGACTTACCGGACAAACATGTTGATACAGGAATGGGTTTCGAGCGTTTGGCAATGGCCATCCAAGAGAAATCAAGTAATTATGATACCGATGTTTTTCAACCACTAATTCAAGAGCTGGCTCGCCTGGCAGGTGTGACTTATGGTGAGGATGAAAAAACTGACATTGCCATTAGAGTAATTGTTGATCATATAAGGGCCATATCATTTTCTATTGCAGATGGTCAATTACCATCAAATACTGGCGCCGGCTATGTGATAAGAAGAATCTTGCGCCGGGCAGTTCGCTATGGCTTTCAGTTTCTTGACTTGAAATCGCCGTTTCTGGCTAAGTTATTACCTGTTTTACAGTCACAGTTCGAAGGTGTCTTCGCTGAGCTTAATGACCAAATAGATTTCATAGCTAAAGTTATAACTCAGGAAGAGGCGAGCTTTTTGCACACTCTCGAGCAGGGACTAAAGAAGTTGAAGTCCATTACAGATGAATTAGCGAAGACCAAAGGAAAAGTTATTCCTGGTGAGTTGGCTTTTGAATTATATGACACATTTGGCTTTCCATATGATCTTACATCTCTGATTGCCCGTGAGAGAGGCCTTAGTATCGATGAGCAAGGCTTTGATGTGGAGATGGCCAAGCAGAAATCGAGATCGAAACAAGACGCAATTAAAGAAACCGGTGATTGGGTAGTACTTAGTGAGCAAAGGGAGATAAACTTTGTTGGTTATGAGCAAACAGAGGCAGAAGCTAATATTTTAAGATATAGAACCTTAAAACAGAAGGGCAAGGAGCTATTTCAAGTAGTACTTGATGTAACACCGTTTTATGCGGAAAGTGGTGGTCAGGTTGGTGATACAGGTAAATTAATATCAGCCGAAGAAGAAATATTCATTACTGACACTAAAAAGGAGAACGACTTAATTGTTCATTCAGTAAACAAGCTGCCGGCTAATCCAAATGCATCGTTCAGGGCAGAGGTTAATCAGCACAAAAGATTACTTACGGTAAATAATCACTCGGCTACACATTTAATGCATGCTGCTTTGCGCTCAGTGCTTGGCAACCATGTAGAACAAAAGGGGTCTTTGGTGAATGAGAAACTACTTCGCTTTGACTTCTCGCATTTTGCTAAAATGACGCCGGAGGAAATTATTGCCGTAGAAAACATGGTGAACACCAAGATTCGTGAGAATATCAGCATCGAAGAATTGAGAAATGTGCCTATAGATGAAGCTAAAGCTCAGGGAGCGATGGCGCTTTTTGGTGAAAAATACGGAGAAACCGTGCGCATGATTATTTTCGACAAAGAATATTCTGTGGAGTTATGTGGTGGTATTCATGTACCGACAACCGGTCAGATTGGGCTATTTAAGATTATTTCTGAGAGTTCAATTTCAGCAGGTGTTAGACGGATAGAAGCAATTACCGGTAGTACCGCTGAAAATTATGTACAACATGGCGAGGAGATATTAAGTGAGCTAAAGGAATTGCTTAAGCACCCGAAGGAATTGTCGAAAGCTATTTCTACCCTTGTTAAGGAAAAAAATAATGCAGACAAGGAACTTGAGCAGCTAAAGAAGCAGAAAGTAGGTGGTCTAAAGGACGAGCTAATTAAAGGGGCAGAAGAAATTAACGGTCTGCATGTGATAATTAAGCAAGTTGATGTGCCAGATGCCGGAGGTCTCAAACAGTTATGTTTTGAAATTAAAAATCAGCTGTCAGATCTTTTTATGGTGATAACAGCAGAAATAAATGGCAAGCCGCAAATAGCTGTTGCCGTATCTGAAGAGCTGGTAAAAAAATCTAATTTGCATGCCGGCAATATTGTTCGCGAGTTGGCAGCAAATATTAAAGGTGGTGGCGGTGGCCAGCCATTCTTTGCTACCGCAGGCGGCAGTGATACTAGTGGCTTACCGAAAGTATTAGAGGCTGCACGCAGTTATATCCCTAACGATTGATGGGAGCGGAGCAACCATATGAAATGGTTGTTGGGCTGGAGGTTCACATTCAACTTAACACAAAAAGCAAACTCTTTAGCTCAGATTCAACTGTTTTTGGTGCTGATGCAAACTCACTTACTAATGAGGTCAGTTTAGCGCATCCCGGAACATTACCTGTGCTTAATAAACAGGCGGTTAAATTAGCTATAAAGCTGGGGTTGGCCTGTAATTCAGAAATTGCCAAAGAAATGTATTTCGATAGGAAGCACTATTTCTATCCGGATTCACCCCTGGGATATCAGATTACGCAGCAAAATAAACCAGTCTGCCTTGGAGGGTACGTTTCAATCCCTTTTAAGAATCAAGAAAAGAAGGTCGTACTTGAGAAAATTCATTTGGAGGCTGATGCAGGAAAATCGATACATGACCAGAGCGACAAGTATTCACTAATAGATTTGAATAGGGCAGGAATGCCTCTGCTGGAGCTGGTAACGAAACCTGTGCTTGAGTCCCCGGAGGAGGTTGGTATATTTATAAATGAGATTCAGAAAATTGTTCGATTTCTGGATGTTAGTGATGGCAACATGGAGGAAGGATCACTTCGTTGTGACGCTAATATTTCATTAAAGAGAAAATCTGACACACAGTTGGGTCAGAAAGTAGAAATCAAGAATATGAATTCTACGCGGAATGTAAGGAAGGCCCTGGTTTATGAATATGAAAGGCAGTCAGAGATTTTGAATACTGGCGGCAGGGTTGTTGGTGAATCAAGACTATTTAATGTTAATAATGGGAGAACTGAAGATATGCGGGAAAAGGAGGAAGCGCATGACTACAGGTATTTTCCTGACCCGGATTTAGCTCCTTTCGTAGTATCTGAAGAGATGCTTGAGAAGATTGAGTCTAAGATGATTTTATTACCATTTGACCTGCGCAAATTATTCGTAGAAGAGTACAGGTTGTCCCCAAAAGAAGCGTTAATAATTGCTGATAATAAAATTACCGCGAAGCTAATTATTGACTTGGTTGAGGCAGGAATTCCAGCAGATCTAGCAGGAAAATGGCTTGCTGGGCCTGTGAAAGCACTAATTAATCAGTCAGATTTACTCTTCTCTCTAGACTCAAAGGAATTGGCCAGCCTGGTAACTTTGGTGAATGAGAATAAAATTACTTATACTAATGCCATAAATAAGGTATTGCCGGAGCTGGTTAAAAGCGTTGGTATAGAGACAAGTAAACTTGTAGCGGAGATGAATTTAACTGTAGACGATGACGAGTCATCTCTTTCCGGAATTATCGATGGTATATTAATAAATCATCCTGAAGAAGTAGAGGCCTATAAAAATGGCAAGAAAGTGCTTCTACAGCTTTTTATGGGTCAGGTGATGAAACAAACACAAGGAAAAGCTGACCCGAAAATAACGATGAAACTAATTAAAGATAAAATAGGTTAGTTAGTTTTGTAAGTAACATGAGTCACAGTGTTCTATTCGTAGGATAGTGAACTTCGCAAAAAATAAGGTTTAAATAGAAAAATGAGTTTGATGAAAAATATTATTGCAGTTTTATTAATTGTTGGCGTTATGGTAAGTTGCTCTGATTCGAACAGTCAGGGCCAGAAGGAGGGAATAACGATTTCTGGTACTATTCTTAATCCTGCTTCGGGGGTAATTACAGTAGAAAAAATGTTGCGCGACCGTGCTGAGCCAATAGATACTATTTACGTAGAGAATGATAATACCTATAAATATATGTTCACCGGACCATCCGGATATTACAGGGTTAACTTTTTTAATGCTCAGGCTTCAACAGTTATTTTGGATCAGGATAACCTGATCATCAACTTTGACGGAACCAATACACAAGGCAACCTTATGCCGGAGGGCTCGCGGGAAATGAACCAAATTGAGGCGTTTTACGCAAGCGTAAACGAGAAATTCGGACCAAAAGAACAGGAGATTAATGCTGCTTTTGTAGCTGCTAATCAGGCAGGTGATGTAGCTAAGGCTGATGAATCCAGAGACGAGTATATGGCCATGCTAAAAGAAAAACAGTCATATTCAGCTGAACTAATTAAAACGTATGATGTTAATTTGGCCACCTTTCAGTTGGTAAGCACTTTAGATAACGACAGCCAGTTAGGATTGAAAGATAGCCTTGCACAGGAATTAAACAAAAAATATCCGGGCCTGTTTTACATTGAAGATTTAGTAGCGCAGATGGAAAAAGCGAGGACAACTGCTGTTGGTGTTACAGCTCCTGAGATTACCTTGCCTAATCCGGATGGAGAAATTGTGACCTTATCATCACTAAAAGGCAGTGTTGTTCTTGTCGATTTTTGGGCACAATGGTGTAAGCCTTGTAGAATGGAGAATCCTAATGTTGTAAAAGCTTTTAATAAGTATAAGGATAAAGGCTTTACTGTTTATGGAGTGTCGCTAGACAGAACCAAAGATAAGTGGGTACAAGCTATTGAAGAGGATAACCTTACCTGGACACATGTTTCAGATTTACAGTATTTTAATTCTGTTGCCGCTCAGACTTATGGTGTTCAGTCAATCCCATTTTCTATATTACTTGATAGAGAAGGTAAGATAATAGCCAAAAACCTTAGGGGTAAAGCTCTGGAAGATGCGCTTGAAGAATTTTATACTGCCGAAGCTAGGATGTAGAACCTAATACTTTGGTATGGAGAAAAGCCATAAAAGTTACAACGGGTAATTTTTATGGCTTTTTTATTAAATGCTTTTAGATGAACTGGAGAACTTTATTTCAGAATAATATGTATAATAGCTTAAGTTTCGGTATATCTAAATTCATTCTAGTTACGTATAAACTGCATGCTTCTGTCAAGATTACGGTATTTACTATTCCTTATAACGATATTTATTGTTCTGCCCTCTAAGGCGCAACGAAGACCAAAAGGCTATATCCTAAAGGAATCAACTTATACGAAGGGGTTTCTTAACCCAGCAGCAGATGCACTAGTAGGTCGACCCGTGACTTTCTCAGAAACATTAAATTCTTCTTTGACGATTTACAAGCCAGAAGATATCATGGAATACGGTATTGATGATGGCAATGTTTATTTAAGTAAAAATATTGAAGGAAGGCAATTGTTTCTCCGGCGATTAGCCAGGGGTAAATTAAACCTATATTCAACTAAAATCGATGGTAAACTAAAACTTTATCTGGAAGATGACACCCAGATTACCCTCTTAGAAAAAGATAAATTTAGAGATCAGATCAAAACATGGATGGTTGACCTTTCTGAGACAGCAGACCTATCAAGGTTGGTCTATTACAACCAAAAATCTCTTCCGCGTCTTGTAAAGTACTATAATGCTTCTGCTCTTTCTTTTTTTCCATATACCCGATTTGGTATAATCATTGGTACTTCAAGTAGAAAGTTAAATTTAGAGTATCGTGGTTTTAGGCCATCTTTCAAAAGTAACATAGGTGTTACTTTTGGCGGCTTTATTGATATACCTAATGATGAGTACTCAAAGATATCTACCCGAATTGAGCTAACTTACAAATCACATACTTACTCTTTGCACGAAGAAAATAGTTTTATTGAACGTGACTATGCAATTGAGCTGGCCACCATCAATCTGCCAATTTTACTTCGTTTAAGACAGTATTATTCATCATTGCAACCATACTTTGACTTCGGATTTGTATTTGGCTTTAATGTGAAAAATAATATTAAGCTAACTGAAACAACATTTAATAATAATGGTACTACCATTACTGAACTTGATTTAGATATTATTGACACCAAAGAATTTGGCGGGGCCCTGGGGGTGGGCTTTGACTATCAGCTTAATTATAAGAGAGTTCTGGGTATTGAGCTTAGATACCAGTTTACATTTGGTATCGAGGGGCGAATCGAACACACAATATCTGATCTGCAAATACTAGCCAGTTTTAGTTTTTAGACTGCCAATAGTCCGTTTTGAGTTAATTCTTCAGTAGATCCTTAAGTCCTAACCAAAATTTAATCTTTAAATCTTTATTGTTTCGAATCGTAAAAATACTTTCACATCCAAGCTGTTCTATATCTTCAATTATTTCTATTTGATATAGAGTTTCCTTCACAGGATTCGTGCTGAATATTATCCGCTTGCTATGTTTAATATTACTTATAAAAGTGCCATGATCAGTACCGTCAGCAATGGCTACATCTTCTGCCGTTAAATTTAGCGCATTCAGGCCTTTAAATAAGAATTCTTCATCTGCAGAATCAGCTTTTTCCTCACCTGACTTACTTAATATTATGAGTATCCCTTGCTTGTTTTCTCCCTCAAAGAGAACAGGTTGCGGATCTTCGGTTTTCTCTTCGGGCTGTGGCACAGGAGTATCTGCGTGCTCATTGATCACGTAAATGGGCCCGTCGAGCAATAAATACAGGTGTTCCGGGTTAAGTTTACTCATTTGTTAAATCAAACAGTGATTTTAGCTCGGTAGCATCATTAGGGTCCATTCTCTTAGCCAAAATAAGCCTTAGTTGTCTTCTTCTCAGAGCGCCGGCATAGAGTTCTTTCTCTTCATCAGTTTCAGGGACCGCCACTGGCACATCAATGGGTCGCCCACCCTGATCTACAGCTACGAAAGTAAAGAAAGCGCTATGCGTTATTTCACTCTTGCCTCCGGGAATATTCTCTGATTTAACCTTAATATTAACTTCCATTGAAGAGTTAAAAGCTCGTGATATAGATGCTGTGAGGGTTACCACATCACCAAGCTGTATTGGCTTGCCAAAAGAAATATTATCAACCGAGGCGGTTACAACAATGCGGTTGGAGTGTTTTTGGGCCGCTATTGCCGCGCCAATGTCCATCCAGTGCATTAATCTGCCACCCATAAGGTTATTTAGAGTATTAGTGTCGTTGGGGAGCACTAGTTCTGTCATCACTACTCGTGACTCACTTACAAATTTTTTCTTAGCCATTATTTATTCCATCCTTCTTTGCCAAGCAAAGGTACAAAAGCAAAATAATCAAATGATTCGGTTTCAAATTCTGTTTCGCTTACCCTGGTAATCTTTAACATCTGCTGTCGCTCGCTATTGCCCACAGGCACTATTAGCTTTCCTCCAACAACGAGTTGCTCCTTTAGCTTTTCAGGTACTACGGGGGCTCCGGCAGTTACTACAATGCCATTATAAGGCTCGTGAATTGGCCATCCTAATGAACCATCGCCATGTTTAAATATGGGTCGATAACCCAAGCTTGGAAGAACTTTTTTTGTTTGCTCATAAAGCACTTTGTTATACTCAATGGTAAAGACTTTTGCTCCCATTTCCAGAAGAATGCTTGCCTGGTAGCCTGAGCCGGTGCCAATTTCAAGTATTTTATCGCCCGGTTTAATGCCAAGTAACATTGTTTGAAAAGCAACGGTATAGGGTTGCGAAATGGTTTGTCCCTGACCAATTGGAAAGGCTTTGTCCTGATAGGCATGCTCCAGAAAGGCATTGTCGAAGAAAATATGACGAGGAACCTTACCCATAGCTGCCAGAACAGCTTCATCGGTTATCCCTTTGCTCTTTATTGTGGCAATTAACTTTCTTCTAAGGCCTCTATGTTTATAGCTATCTTCCATTTGGTTTGGCGAAGATAGAGGCTCTTTATCTATTAACCTCAGTTCGATGTAAGGGATACAACACAGAAACCTATTAAAAGGTGAGATTTCGAATAAAAAAGCAGAAGTTATAACGGGTTATTACAATGTTTTTTTCTTTGAAAGATTGCCTTTTAATAGCTTTCCCTTCGGGCTTTATAGAATTTCGCCTATACTTCATTATTTTTTATAGAACTAACCCGTTAGTCCTTCAAAAAAATGATCTTGTCTAGACAAAATTCTATTAAAGCTGTGTGGATTCCTTACATCGAACTGAGGTTATTAACCTTATGTCGAACTCAGGTTATTTCAAATGAATGGTTTTCTTAATTATTGAATTTACTCTATGAACAATTATTTGAGCGGTTATGATTACCTTTGAGACAAATAAAAAAAGCCATGTTTACCGGAATAGTAGAGCAACAAGGAAAGGTTACAGCAATTGAAACTGAAGGAAATAATGTTCATTTTTTTGTTGAAGCACCAATGACAAAAGAGCTTCAGGTGGATCAAAGTGTATCTCATAATGGGGTATGTTTAACCACCGTTGATATTGACAAAGATGTTTACAAAGTAACGGCTGTTGACGAAACACTTAAGAAGTCTAATCTAGGTGACTTAAAGCCGGGAGATTATGTTAATCTGGAGAGAAGCATGGTAAGCAACGGTCGCTTCGATGGTCATATTGTTCAGGGCCATGTTGATGAGACGGCAATATGTTCTGAAATAACAGAAGAAGATGGCAGCTGGTTATTTACGTTTAAACTTGCCAAGCCAACTAACCTAATGGTTGAGAAAGGCTCAGTTTCCATTAATGGCATTAGCCTTACCTGTTTTGATGTAACTTCTCAGCAGTTTACCTGCGCAATTATTCCTTACACTTTTGAGCACACAAACTTTGGTACGTTAAAAGCTGGCGACAAGGTGAATATTGAGTTTGATATTGTTGGCAAGTACGTAGCTAAGATGCTGGAGGCTCAGCAGCAGCCGGTATAGGG
>Ga0164315_10005143_pt1 | contig 10222 bp, 6 predicted proteins | sample GuaBasSedimGuay6_FD_113737 | JGI IMG/M metagenome (GOLD analysis project Ga0164315, IMG submission 113737) | Subseafloor sediment microbial communities from Guaymas Basin, Gulf of California, Mexico - Guay6, Core 4569-2, 0-3 cm | ecosystem: Environmental > Aquatic > Marine > Hydrothermal vents >...
ATGTCTTGGGATTGGTTAATGAGTTTTGATCCACATTGGTTTAGTACACTATATGGATGGTATGTATTTGCAGGTATGATTGTATGTGCTATTACAACCATTGCGTTAGTAACTATGGTTCTTAAATCACAAGGCTATTTAGAATTTGTTAACGATAGCCATATTCATGATTTAGCAAAATATATGTTTGGATTTAGTATTTTTTGGACCTATTTATGGTTCTCACAATTTATGCTAATATGGTATGCGAATATCCCAGAAGAGGTTACTTATTTTGTAACACGAATCGAAGATTATAACCTACCTTTCTTTGGTATGGTAGTTATGAATTTTGTTTTCCCTATTCTTGTTTTAATGAATAGTGATTATAAAAGAGTAAATTGGTTTGTTGTAATGGCAGGAATAATTATTCTTGCAGGGCATTGGGTAGATTTATTTGTTATGGTAATGCCAGCTACAGTAGGAACATCTTGGTATATAGGTATACCTGAAATTAGTTCTTTATTGTTTTTCTTTGGATTGTTTGTATATGTTGTCTTTAGCGCATTAACGAAAGCACCATTATTAGCAAAAGGAAATCCTTTTGTAAAGGAAAGCAAGAAATTTCATTATTAATTAAAATTATTAAATAAATAACGATGACCGCATTTTTAGTAGTTTTAGTAATCATTCTTTTTGGAGTTGCAGTTATGCAATTGAATAAAATATTTCAATTGTCGCAACAAGCCAAAACAGAAGATTCAGAAGTAGCTTCAGGAAAAGATAATAATACACAAGGGTATTTGATGTTAGGATTTGTATTCTTTATTTATGGATTACTTGCTCTTTGTTTTTGGTTATGGGGGGACGTATTATTACCGGTTTCAGCCTCTGAACATGGATTAGAAATAGATCAACTATTCCTAGTAACCATGATACTAATTTTTGTAACAGGAATTTTTACACAGTGGTTACTGCACTACTTTGCATTTGTATATAGAGGAAATACAGAAAAGAAAGCATTATTTTATGCAGAAAATCATAAACTTGAATTTATTTGGACTATTATTCCAGTTGTTGTTTTAGCTGGTTTAATTATCTATGGACTTTTTACTTGGTCAGACATCATGAGTATTGATGAAGACGAAGATCCTTTGGTTATTGAATTGTATGCTTATCAATTTGATTGGCGTGCTCGTTATTCGGGAGAAGATAATGCTCTTGGAGAAGCTAATGTTAGATTGATTGAGGGGGTAAATCAATTAGGAGTAGATATATCAGACCCAAATGCGCAAGACGATAAAGTGGTCAACGAGTTGCATTTGCCTTTAGGTAGAAAAGTTTTATTTAAAATGAGATCTCAAGATGTATTGCATTCAGCCTATATGCCTCATTTTAGAGCTCAAATGAATTGTGTGCCTGGAATGGTTACACAATTTGCGTTTACTCCAAATTTAACTACTGAAGAGATGCGACTTGAAGAAGATGTAATCACTAAGGTGAAAAATATTAACGCAATAAGAACTGAAAAAAATATTGACTTGATTGCTAAAGGTGAAGAAGAATTAGAAATGTATGAATTTGACTATTTACTACTTTGTAACAAAATTTGTGGTAGTAATCATTTTAACATGCAAATGAAAATTATTGTTGAAACCGAAGAGGAATACCATGCTTGGCTTGCACAACAAGCAACATTAGCAGAAACATTAAAAAATTAACAAACAGAGCTAGATATGTCAGATAATACAAACAATCACGATGATCACGGGCATCACCATAAAGAGACATTTGTAACCAAATACATCTTTAGTCAAGATCATAAAATGATTTCTAAACAATACCTAATTACAGGATTGTTTATGGGTTTCATTGGTATTGCGATGTCATTGCTTTTTAGATTGCAATTAGCTTGGCCAGATCACCAATTTACAGTTTACGAAATATTTCTAGGGAAATGGGCAGAAGACGGTGTGATGGATCCTAATATGTATTTAGCATTGGTAACTATTCACGGTACAATAATGGTTTTCTTTGTATTAACAGCTGGCTTGAGTGGTACTTTTAGTAACTTATTAATTCCTTTGCAAATTGGAGCTCGAGATATGGCATCTGGATTTCTAAATATGTTATCTTATTGGATGTTCTTTTTGTCTAGTGTGATTATGGTACTTTCTTTATTTGTTGAGGCAGGACCTGCTAATGCAGGTTGGACTATCTATCCTCCTCTAAGTGCTTTACCACAAGCAATACCAGGTTCTGGAGCAGGAATGACATTATGGTTAGTTTCTATGGCAATATTTATTGCTTCATCATTATTAGGATCATTAAATTATATAGTAACAGTTATCAATTTACGTACAAAGGGAATGTCTATGACAAGACTTCCATTAACAATTTGGTCTTTCCTTGTAACGGCTATTATTGGAGTGGTTTCTTTCCCGGTATTACTTTCAGCTGCTTTAATGTTGATAATGGATAGAAGTTTCGGAACTTCATTCTTCTTATCAGATATTTATATTGCAGGCGAAGTATTACATAATCAAGGAGGGTCCCCTGTATTATTTGAACATTTATTCTGGTTCCTAGGTCATCCAGAAGTATATATCGTTATTCTTCCTGCGATGGGTCTAGTTTCAGAAATTATGGCAACAAACTCTCGTAAACCTATTTTTGGATACAGAGCAATGATTGCCTCAATACTTGCTATTGCTTTTCTTTCAACGATAGTTTGGGGCCACCATATGTTTGTAACAGGCATGAATCCATTTTTAGGATCGGTGTTTACTTTTACAACCTTATTAATTGCAATACCTTCTGCAGTGAAATCTTTTAACTGGATAACTACTTTGTGGAAAGGAAATCTTAAAATGAATACTGGAATGTTATTTTCCATAGGTTTTGTTTCTACTTTTATTAGTGGTGGATTAACGGGACTAATATTAGGTGATAGTGCATTAGACATTAATGTACACGACACGATGTTTGTGGTAGCTCACTTTCATTTAGTGATGGGAATTTCAGCACTTTATGGATTATTTGCGGGAGTTTATCATTGGTTCCCAAAAATGTTTGAAGGTAGAATGTTAAATAAAAAATTAGGATATATTCACTTTTGGATAACAGCAATTGGAGCCTATGGAGTATTCTTTCCAATGCACTTTGTTGGTATGGCAGGTCTTCCAAGACGTTATTATACGAATACGAACTTCCCATATTTTGATGATTTAACAGACATCAACGTGGTAATTACATTCTTTGCATTTTTTGCAGCAGCAGGACAATTAGTATTCTTATATAATTTCTTTAACTCAATGTTCTTCGGAAAAATGGGGTCTAAGAATCCTTGGAATTCAACTACATTAGAATGGACTGCAGAAGTTAAACATATTCACGGAAACTGGGATGGTCCAATTCCTGAAGTACACCGTTGGTCTTATGACTATAGTAAAATGAACAAAGATGAAAGTGATTATGTAATAGCAGGACAAGATTATGTGCCTCAGCATATTCCTATTCAGGACAATGAAGAAGAATTATCTCATTAAACAAAGTCTATAAATTTATATTTAAAAGCCTTTCGAATTTCGAAAGGCTTTTTTATTTTTAGCAAGTGAAGTTACTTTACGATTTGTATATTTGAATTATGAACGAAAATCTTGACCCCACTGATATTAATTTTACTCCTGAAGAGCAAGAAGTAGAAAATAAGTTACGTCCCTTATCTTTTGATGATTTTTCTGGGCAAGATCAAGTACTTGAAAACCTTAAGGTATTTGTTCAAGCTGCAAATTTAAGAGATGAAGCTTTAGATCACACCTTATTTCATGGGCCTCCAGGTTTAGGAAAAACAACACTAGCATATATATTAGCAAATGAGTTAAGTGTGGGCGTAAAAGTCACTTCTGGGCCAGTATTAGATAAGCCAGGAGATCTTGCAGGGTTACTTACCAATTTGGATGAGCGTGATGTACTTTTTATAGATGAGATTCACAGACTTAGTCCAATAGTAGAAGAATACCTGTATTCTGCAATGGAAGATTACAAGATTGACATCATGATTGAATCTGGGCCTAATGCTCGTTCGGTACAAATAAACTTGAATCCGTTTACACTTGTTGGAGCAACTACTCGTTCAGGCTTGTTAACTGCTCCAATGCGAGCTCGATTTGGAATTTCCTCTCGCTTACAATATTATTCTACCCAAATACTTACCACTATTGTACAACGTAGTGCAGCCATTTTAAATGTGCCCATAAGTATGGAAGCTGCAATCGAAATTGCTGGGAGAAGTAGAGGTACCCCTCGTATTGCAAATGCTTTATTACGTAGAGTTAGAGATTTTGCACAAATAAAGAGCGATGGGAAAATAGAAATTAAAATTTCGAAATATGCATTAGAGGCACTAAATGTGGATGCACATGGTTTAGATGAAATGGATAATAAAATTTTGAGTACTATTATTGATAAGTTTAAAGGAGGTCCAGTTGGAATATCAACCATTGCAACAGCAGTTAGCGAAAGTATAGAGACCATAGAAGAAGTTTATGAGCCCTTTTTAATCCAACAAGGGTTTATTATGAGAACCCCTCGGGGAAGAGAAGTTACCGAAGCAGCGTATAATCATTTAGGAAAACTAAAAGGTCCGGCTCAAGGAGGTCTTTTTTAAGCAATGTCCACCCTCGAGCGCAGGCGAGAGTTTTTTAAAATTATATAGGTCTCGACTGCGCTCGACCAGACAGACTGAACTTAATAACAAACCATACCAATCTTATAAAATCCGAAGCAAACCGCCTAGGATTTTTATCCTGTGGGATTAACAAGGCTGAATTTTTAGAAGAAGAGGCGCCAAGATTAGAAAGTTTCTTAAATAAAAATATGCAGGGCGGAATGTCCTATATGGAGAACCACTTCGACAAGCGTTTAGATCCAACCTTATTAGTGCCAGACTCCAAAAGTGTAATTTCATTATTATTGAATTATTACCCAAAGGAACCGCAAAGAAAGGATACCTACAAAATTTCAAAGTACGCTTACGGAAATGATTACCATTTTGTAATTAAAGATAAATTAAAACAGTTAATGAATTTCATTCAAGAAGAAATAGGAGAAGTTCATGGGAGAGTATTTGTTGATTCAGCACCTGTTTTAGATAAGGCTTGGGCAGCAAAAAGCGGATTGGGATGGATAGGAAAACACAGTAATTTAATTACAAAAAACACAGGCTCTTTTTATTTTATAGCTGAATTAATTATAGATTTAGAACTTGTGTATGATTTACCAACCACAAATCATTGTGGATCTTGTACTGCCTGTATTGATGCTTGCCCCACACAGGCAATTGTTGCTCCTCACGTTGTTGATGGCAGTAAATGTATTTCCTATTTTACTATTGAATTAAAAAATGAAATCCCTTCAGAAATGAAAGGCAAATTTGATGATTGGATGTTTGGGTGTGATACCTGTCAGGATGTATGTCCCTGGAATCGTTTCAGTAAACCTCATAATGAACCTTTATTCAATCCAAAACCAGAATTGCTTTCAAATTCTAAAAAAGAATGGGAAGAAATTACTGAGGAAATCTTTCAAAATATTTTTAGAAAAAACCCTGTAAAAAGAACAAAATATACTGGTTTAATTAGGAATATTGAGTTTTTGAAAAGTAGTAATAAAGTATTTTAAGGCTTGTTCTTCATCTAGTCTTCCGTAACTTTGTAAATCACTTTAACAAGTAATTAATTCTACAATAATTATGAGTAAAGAAAGTAAAAGAAGAGAAGCGCTTTTATATCATTCAAATCCTAAACCAGGAAAAATTGAAGTAATTCCAACAAAAAAATACGCTACGCAAAGAGATCTGTCTTTAGCATATTCTCCAGGAGTTGCAGAACCTTGTTTAGAGATTGAAAAGGAGGTTAACGATGTTTACAAATACACAAATAAAGGGAACTTAGTTGCAGTGATCTCAAACGGAACTGCTGTATTAGGTCTTGGAGACATTGGCCCTGAAGCTTCAAAACCTGTAATGGAGGGGAAAGGATTACTCTTTAAAATATTTGCAGATATCGATGTTTTTGATATTGAAATAGATACCAACAATATTGATGAGTTTATTCAAACCGTAAAAAATATTGCACCCACATTTGGAGGAATTAACCTTGAAGATATAAAAGCACCTGAAGCTTTTGAAATAGAATGTCGCTTAAAAGATGAACTGGATATTCCAGTTATGCATGACGATCAGCATGGAACTGCTATTATTTCTTCCGCAGCATTATTAAATGCTGTAGGGATTATAGAAAAATCAATGGAAAGTATTTCTATTGTAATTAGTGGAGCAGGTGCTGCAGCAATATCTTGCACAAGACTATACAAATCTTTTGGTGTAAAGGGAGAAAATATAGTAATGCTAGATAGTAAAGGTGTTATTAGGAATGATAGAGAAAATTTAACAACACAAAAAGCTGAATTTGCAACTTCTAAAGATATTCATACTCTGGAAGATGCTGTTAAAGATTCAGATGTTTTTATTGGATTATCAATTGCTGATATTTTAACTCCAGAAATGTTAAAAAGTATGAGCAATAACCCTATCGTTTTTGCTTTAGCAAACCCAAATCCAGAAATTGATTATAAGCTTGCAATTAAAACAAGAGATGATATTATTATGGCTACGGGAAGAAGTGACCATCCCAATCAAGTTAATAATGTCTTAGGCTTTCCGTTTATTTTTAGAGGAGCATTAGATGTGCGTGCAACTAAAATAAATGAAGCTATGAAAATAGCTGCGGTTAAAGCACTTGCTGCTTTGGCAAAAGAGCCAGTGCCAGAACAAGTTAATATTGCTTACGGCGAAACAAAGTTAAATTTTGGTAGAGATTATATTATCCCTAAACCTTTCGATCCAAGGTTAATTGGAACAATTCCTTTAGCAGTTGCAAAAGCTGCTGTAGATAGTGGAGTAGCAGATGAACCTATTTCAGATTGGAAAAAATATGAAGAGGAATTATACGATAGAATGGGGAACGATAATAAGATTATTCGTTTACTTCATAACCGTGCAAAGTTAAATCCGAAAAAAATTGTTTTTGCTGAAGCAGACCATTTAGATGTGCTAAAAGCTGCTCAAATTGTTTTAGAAGAAGGAATAGGGATACCGATATTACTAGGAAGAAAAGAAATTATACAAGAGCTCATGAAGGAAATTGAGTTTGAGGATGATGTTGAAATTTTAGATCCAAAGAGCGATGAGCAAAAAGATAAATTGAATAAGTATGCTAAAATTTACTGGTCAAATCGACACCGAAAGGGGGTGACTCTTTATGCTGCTCAAAAGTTGATGCGTGAACGAAATTATTTTGCTTCTATGATGGTAAATGAGGGAGATGCAGATGCTATGATTTCTGGTTACTCAAGATCTTATCCTGTAGTTATAAGACCCGTTTTAGAAACTATAGGAAAATTTGAGGGGGTTAATAAAATTGCGACTACCAACTTGATGTTGACTAAAAGAGGTCCTTTATTTTTATCAGATACATCTATCAATATCGACCCTACTGCTAAAGAATTGGCTAACATTGCGCAAATGACAAATTATACCATGAAAATGTTTGGTATAAAGCCAGTAATTGCAATGATTTCGTATGCAAATTTTGGTTCTTCAAAACACCCGCAATCTAGAAAAGTTAAACAAGCCGTAGAATATTTACATAAAATTTCTCCAGACACCATTGTAGATGGGGAGCTTCAAACAGATTTTGCGTTGAATTCCAAATTACTAAAAAAGACATTTCCTTTTTCAAAACTTGCAGGTAAGAAAGTGAATGCTTTAATTTTCCCAAATTTAGATTCAGCAAATAGTAATTATAAAATGTTGAAAGAATTGGATGGAGTAGAATCTATAGGGCCAATTATGTTGGGAATGAAAAAAGCAGTTCATATACTTCAATTAGGGGCGAGCGTTGAAGAAATGGTTAATATAGCTGCAGTTGCGGTAGTTGATGCACAACAAAAAGAATCTCATCAAAATGAGCCTTAATTATCAGATTTTTTAGCTTTTTCAAAGACGGCAGATGCAAATAATTATACTATATTTGAAACATCAACCATAAATAGCCAATGATAACCCAATTACAGGGAAGAATAATTGAAAAAAACCCAACAAATATAGTTATAGACTGTAATGGTGTTGGGTATTATATTAATATATCATTACATACATTTTCACAACTTCCAGTAGAAGAACAAGTAAAGCTGTATACCCATTTGCTAGTTCGGGAAGATTCGCATACATTATATGGGTTTTCAAGCATTGTGGAACGTGAAATTTTTAGGTTGTTAATTTCAGTTTCTGGAGTTGGGGCTAGTATTGCTAGAACAATGTTATCTTCGTTATCTCCAGAGCAGGTAATGGAAGCTATTGCACAAAATAATTTAGCTACCATACAATCTGTAAAAGGAATTGGATCTAAAACAGCACAGCGGGTAGTATTAGACTTAAAAGATAAAATATTAAAAGTTTATGGCTTAGATGATGTTTCAACAATTTCAAGCAATACTAATAAAAATGAAGCGTTATCTGCTTTAGAAACATTAGGTTTTGCTAGGAAACAAGCTGAAAAGGTTTGCAATACAATCGTAAAGCAAGACCCAGAAGCATCGGTTGAATCTATCATTAAACTAGCTTTAAAAAATTTATAACAATTGGGCTTAAAAAATTACGATTTAAAGAATAGTGTTTATAGACTTTTATTAGTTTTAGCTATTACAATTAGCAGTTTTTCAACTGGTTATTCGCAAGACACAACAAGTACAGGTTATTCTGTAGGACGTATGGATCTACCAGATCCTACAAGTATTGAAGATTTATATACTTATGATCCAATAACAGATCGTTATATTTATTCTAAAATAGTTGGCGATTTTACCATTACATATCCATTAATTCTTACTCAAGAAGAATACCAAGAATTAATCCTTAAAGAACAAATGAAAAGTTATTTTAAGGATAAAATTGACGCTACAGACGGAAGAAAAGAAAATTCTGAAGAGCTTCAAAAAAACCTTATACCTGCATTTTATGTAAATTCAGGCTTTTTTGAATCAGTTTTTGGAGGAAATACGATAGAAATTATCCCGCAAGGTAGTGTTGAAATTGATTTAGGTTTGCTATTTACCAAACAAGATAATCCAGCATTTTCACCACGAAATAGGAAAAATTTATCATTTGATTTTGACCAAAGAATTAGTTTAAGTTTAGTTGGTAAAGTTGGAGAAAGATTACAAATTACAGCTAATTACGATACTCAATCTACTTTTGATTTCCAAAATCAAATCAAATTAGAATATACTCCAACGGAAGATGATATAATTCGAAAAATTGAAGTTGGTAATGTAAGTATGCCACTTAATAGTTCTTTAATCCAAGGGGCACAAGACCTTTTTGGTGTTAAAGCAGAACTTCAATTTGGAAAAACAACTATTACTGGGGTCTTTTCAGAGCAAAAATCTGAAACAAGAACTGTTATTGCAGAAGGAGGAGCAACGGTTAATGATTTTGAGATATTTGCATTGGAATATGATGAAAATCGTCACTTTTTCTTATCTCATTATTTTAGAGATAACTATGATAAAGTACTTTCTCAATATCCATTTATTAATACAAATGTTCAGATTACAAGATCTGAAATTTGGATAACTAACACTACAAATAGAACAGACAATGTAAGAAACATTGTTGCAATACAAGACATTGGTGAGTCTAATCCAGATAATATTGGTTTGCCTTTTCCTCCAGGTGGATTTATAAATGCACCAAGTGGAGCTTATCCGAGCAATTCTAATAACGATTTTAACCCCTTGGGTATAGATGGTGCAGAGCCTTCAATTTTAACACCTGCAATCCGTGATATTGCAACTGTTGAATCTGGTTTTGGTGGTTTACAAGTAAGAGATGGTCTGGATTATGTAACTCTAGAAAATGCTAGAAGATTAGAATTAAATGAATATCAAATCGATACTCAAATAGGATATATTTCGTTAAACCAACGATTAAACAACGATGAAGTTTTAGCGGTTGCATTTCAATTTACAGTAAATGGGGAAGTGTATCAGGTTGGAGAATTTACTAGTGATGGTATTGATGCTTCAGGAGAGACAATTCCAGGATATGGAGAACAAGATCCTATTGAAGGAATTTCACAAAACTTAGTAGTAAAATTACTTAAAAGTAATATTACAAATG